>Ga0116184_10000001_pt1 | contig 352779 bp, 265 predicted proteins | sample AD_JPNNA5_MetaG_FD_89886 | JGI IMG/M metagenome (GOLD analysis project Ga0116184, IMG submission 89886) | Active sludge microbial communities of municipal wastewater-treating anaerobic digesters from Japan - AD_JPNNA5_MetaG | ecosystem: Engineered > Bioreactor > Anaerobic > Digestate | place... | reverse complement strand
GGCGGTGCGACCCGGCGACGGGGGTCTGCACGAATCCGCCGGCGGCCGACGGGACGGGGTGCGACGACGGGGACGCCTGCACCCGGACGGACCGGTGTGTGGCGGGGGTCTGCACCGGTGGGGACCCGGTGACGTGTGTGGCCCAGGATGCGTGCCATGTGGCCGGGCGGTGCGACCCGGCGACGGGGGTCTGCACGAATCCGCCGGCGGCCGACGGGACGGGGTGCGACGACGGGGACGCCTGCACCCGGACGGACCGGTGTGTGGCAGGGGTCTGCACCGGTGGGAACCCGGTGACGTGCGAGGCCCAGGATGCGTGCCATGTGGCCGGGCGGTGCGACCCGGCAACGGGGGTCTGCACGAATCCGCCGGCGGCCGACGGGACGGGGTGCGACGACGGGGACGCCTGCACCCGGACGGACCGGTGTGTGGCAGGGGGCTGCACCGGCGGGGACCCGGTGACGTGTGTGGCCCAGGATGCATGCCACGTGGCCGGGTGGTGCGAGCCGGCGACGGGGGCCTGCACGAATCCGCCGGCGGCCGACGGGACGGGGTGTGACGACGGGGACGCCTGCACCCGGACGGATCGGTGTGTGGCGGGGGTCTGCACCGGTGGGGACCCGGTGACGTGCGTGGCCCAGGATGCATGCCACGTGGCCGGGTGGTGTGAGCCGGCGACAGGGGCCTGCACGAATCCGCCGGCGGCCGACGGGACGGGGTGTGACGACGGGGACGCCTGCACCCGGACGGACCGGTGCCGGGAAGGGGTCTGCATCGGGTGGGACCCCGTGGCCTGCGAGGCCCGGGACGCCTGCCACCTCCCTGGCCTGTGCGACCCGGCGACCGGGACCTGCACGAATCCTCCGGCCACCGACGGGACGGGGTGCGATGACGGGGACGCCTGCACCCGGACGGACCGGTGTGTGGCGGGGGTCTGCACCGGCGGGAACCCGGTGACGTGCATGGCCCAGGACGCGTGCCACGTGGCCGGGCGGTGCGACCCGGCGACCGGGACCTGCACGAATCCTCCGGCCACCGACGGGACGGGGTGCGACGACGGGAACCCCTGTACCCGATCCGATGCCTGCCGGGACGGGATCTGTGTGGGCGAGGATCTGGTGATGTGTCTTCCGGCCTCGCCCTGCCACGTCGCCGGGACCTGCGACCCCGGGACCGGGACCTGCACCAGCCCCTTCGCCGAGGAGGGCACCGAGTGCGACGACGGGGATCCCTGCACCCGGGAGGATTCCTGCGACGGCCGGGGCCTCTGTGTCGGCGTCCATGACCCGGCCTGTGACCCCGAACCCACCCCCGAGGCCCCCGGTCCCGAGGCCCCCGACACCCCGTCGGACGTCGGGACCGTAGACCTGCCCGACCAGGGACCCTCCGACCTGTCGGGTGGATCGGACGCAGGCGAGGCTGGACCCGACGGCGAGGCCCGGGACCTGCGGGAGCCTGGTCCTGGACAGGATGCCGTGGCCGAGACGCCGGGGCCCCAGGGGGACCCTGCCGGCGAGGACGTGGGTCCTGGTGGCCGACGCACTTCCAGCGGGTGCGGAACCGCGGCCTCGGAAGGGACGGCCTCGGGTGTGTGGGGGCTCCTGGGCCTGGGCCTCCTGCTGGTCCTGGGCCGCCGGCGATCCGTGCCGGTCCCCGACGAGTCCCGGCCTCCGTCCCGGGCCCGGTCCTCCCGGTGACCTCGGCGCCGATCCGGACGGAGGCTCTGCTCGTGAACCACCCCCTCATGGTCCAGGGGCGCACGCTGCACCTGGGCCCGGTGGCTCTGATCAACGCCGATCCCGCGCGGGTCTTCGTGCTGGCGGGCGCCCAGGGCGTCAGGGAGGCCGACTGCGCGGCCGGTGCGAGGCCCGTGCGGCCCTGACGCTTCGTGGTAATCTCAGGGCGGTCTGGGGAGGGAGCCATGCGCTTCCGGGACGTCGTCGGCCATCGCTCCGTCATCGAGGTGCTGCGGCAGATGGCCATTCGGGACCACCTGGGCCATGCCTGGCTGTTCCATGGACCCGAGGGGGTTGGCAAGCGGACCGTTGCGATGGCCTTCCTGTCCTTCCTGGTCTGCCGGAACCGGACGGAGGAGGACTCCTGCGGGGAGTGCCTCTCCTGCCGGCAGGTGGACCAGGGTCTCTTCCCGGACATCGAGGTGCTCGTGCCCGACGGGGTCTTCCTGAAGATCGAGCAGGTCCGCAACGCGATGCCGCGCCTGTACTTTCCCCCGGTGGTCGGTCCGGTGAAGGGACTGGTGCTGGACGACGCCCACCGACTGAAGATCGAGGCGGCCAACGCGGCCCTCAAGACCCTGGAGGAGCCCCCGCCCGGCGTGATCTTCATCCTGGTCACCTCGGCCCCGGACCTCCTGCCCCGGACCGTGGTCTCCCGGTGCTTCCCCGTCGCCTTCGGCCGCCTCTCCACCGACGAGGTCCGCTCCCTGCTGGTGGCCCGGGGCATTCCCGGCGAGACGGCGCAGGTCGCCGCACTGGTGGCCCGGGGCAGTCCGGGGAGCGCGATGCGCCTGGCCCAGGCCGAGGACCTGGCCGAGGGGGAGGACCTCTTGAGGGCCCTGCTGGACGTGCCTCATGTCACCGCCCGCTTCCAGTGGTTCGAGGGCCTCGGTCGGGGCCGGGAGCAGAATCTGGCCCGGATGGTCTGGATCGAGTCCCTGGTCCGGGACCTGTTGCGGGTGGCCCTGGGGCTGCCCGAGTCCGAGTGCGCCCACCCGGACCTGATCAGGCCGATGCAGGCCCTGGTCGATCGGATCGGGATCGACGGCGTGCTGGAGATGGCCGAGGCCCTGCTGGCCTGGGACCGGGACTGGGCCTACAGCCCCTCCGTCCCCCTGGCCCTCCAGCGCCTCCTCCAGCCCCTGTCTCCCCCGTGAGGGGTGCCAGGACGGATTTTCACTCATTCGCCTTGGAGCCAGAAATGCGTCCAGACCGGGTCAATCCGTGACAGGCCAGACCGGGCAGATGGGTGACCCGTTGGGGTATGGACTGGCGACAGGAGCCAGCGATGTCATGGAGGTATCGAAGCGTCATGGATGCCCGACTGACCTGTGGAGTGGGCCTTCAAGGACATCTCCTCGTACTTCAGGCCGCACCACGGTCGCGTCCTACTGCAACGCCCCCAAAGCCACCTCCGCCTTGAACCCTGCAGTGTGCTTTCTTCGCGTCGATTCCGTACTCCCCTCCTTGGTCTTACCGGGCCTTCATGGACGAGGGTTTCTCTTGGCACGTTGCCCAAAAAGCCGGGTCCATATCCGTCTGAAAAATCGGGTCCACTTCGGACCGCCCTGCGTTTGGGCATGCTCCACTCCATCGACGATGCAAGCAGCCACGCGTGATTTCCAGGCAACGAGGCTGGCAATGCGTTCCTCGATGGAGCCTGGGGCGACGGGTAGTTGGACGCAGACGACGTTCTGCTGCCCGATGCGGTGGCAGCGGTCTTCTGCCTGCTGCATGAGGGCTGGTGACCAGTCGATTTCTGCGAAGACGACGGTGGAGGATGCGGTCAGGGTCAGGCCGACACCCATCGCGCCGATGGTACCAATGATGACGCGGACGTTCTTGGAGTTCTGGAACCTGTCCACCGCCACGTTGCGTTCCTCCACCGGGGTATCCCCTGTGATGGTGACTACCCCATGTTGTTTCAGTGCATCCCGGAGAAGGGACACAACGTCCTTGTGAATGGCGAAGACGACGCATTTCTGCTCTGATTCCAGAATGTTGTTGACGATTTCCGTGACCTGCTTGACCTTGGCCAGGCCGAGTTCCCGGCGGATGGTGGCGAGTTCCCCGGTTCCCGGTGGCAATGGTCCAGCCAGGCCGCTGTCGATGTATCGCTGCAATGCTCCGGACGCGGACGTGGCGACGATGGACGCAAGCCTGGACGCCAGGCGGGACATTGCCTGTTCTGGTTCCAGGGGCAAGACCTGGACGACCTTCGGGGGGAGTTCCTTGAGAACCTCGGCCTTTCGGCGCCGAAGCAGGTAGGGTTTGAGCATGGTATGAAGTTGGTCGGTGTTGGAGGCACCGGAAACGTCGAGGCCGAACGGGGTTTTCTTGGCATTGCAGAAGTCCCGGACGTAGAACCACCAGGAGCGGTGCCGCATGACAAAATGAACGAACGGCCAGAGGTCGATGGGGCGGTTGAGGACAGGCGTTCCTGTCAGGAACCAGACGCGGGCGCATCGCTGGAACAGGGACGGCGGGTCTCCCTTCCGGTCCTTCCCAAAAACCGCGACCGTGCGTTGTGACTTGGGATTCTTGATGTAGTGGGCCTCGTCGAGAATCATCAGGTCGTAAGTGATATTCGGCGGGACCTTCTTGAGCATTTCGTAGTTCACGATGGACCAGCGCGGGCGCATGAACGTGAAGTCCGTCGGTTGACGGCAGAGGGCGGACTGGGGGTTGTCGGACCACCTCTCGATTTCCTTCTGCCAGTTGGCAGCAAGGGAGAGCGGGCAGACGACCAGGATATGCCTGGCGCCGATGGCGTCTGCCGCTTTGATGGCCTGGACCGTTTTGCCCAGGCCCATTTCATCGGCCAAGAGGGCGTATCTCCTGTCAGCGAGGAACGCGACGCCTTCCTGCTGGTACCGGTAGAGGCTGCTTGTCATCGCGCTTCCCCCTTCTGGCTCTCCCGCTGCGAGACTTGCGAGACATGAGTTCTTTACGCGGCTGGTTGAGTTCGTATCGCACCCGGTTTGCTGGACACTGTACCTGACGACGCCCGCGAGTCAATGAAGGCGTCTTCGTCCTGTCCGTTGCGGAGGTCCGCGTGAGGGCGGATGCCATCATGCGACCTCCTGGACGGCCTTCCCGACAGGCCTGGAGCGCGTTCGTCCGTGAAGACCTCGCCGCAGGGCGGCCCCAAGGGATTCGACGATGGCAAGAAGGTCCAGGGCCGCAAGAGCCACCGGCTGGTGGACCTGCTGGGCCTGCGCCTGGTCGTCGTCATTCAGCCCGCCGACATCCAGGACCGCGACGGTGCCGCCCCAGTCGTCGAGCATGGTCCGGCCAGGTAGGGACAAGCCCCGAAGGCTCAACCAGGATCACGGCCGCAGAATCGACGTCTCTGCCGGTTGGATCTGTCTCACCACCGATGCCAGGCTCCTGCGCCGCAGGGTTGCTGCGTCCTCCGGCGCAGCGATCGCTTGATGGTGTCTCCACCTTCTCAAAACAGCATCCCCCCATGGTCAGTGCCTGACCGGACACTGACTCCCCTGGATCGCCTGGGCATCTGCGAGAGTCCTTGATTTCCCGATCCAGGCATCGGGTCAGGGGCGGTCCAGCGTCTCCCGGACCTTCCGGACCAGGGACTCGGTGGTGAAGGGCTTGGCGATGAACCGGGCGCCGGGGTCCAGCATCCCCTGGCGGACCGCCATGTCGTCGGTGTAGCCGGACATGTACAGCACGCGGATCCGGGGTCGCGCCGTGACCACCTCGCGGGCCAGGGCGGCACCGCTGTCGCCCGGCAGGACCAGGTCCGTCAGGAGCAGGTGGATCTCGCCCGGGTGCTGCCGGGCCAGCCGGAGGGCCTCGTCGCTGTCGGCCGCTGCCAGGACCGTGAAGCCGGCGGCACGCAGCGCCTGTTGCTCCAGGGCCCGGATCGACGCCTCGTCCTCGACCAGCAGGACCGTCTCGGTGCCGTGGGGGCCGGTGGACGGAGCAGCCTCCGGTCGGGGCGGGCCGTCGCTGGCCGCTGGCGCCTCGGGGGCCTCCGGGAGGCAGATGTGGAACGTGGTGCCCTCCCCGGGCCTGCTCTGGACCCAGATGTGGCCGCCGCTCTGCCGGACGATGCCATAGACCGTCGAGAGGCCCAGGCCGGTCCCCTTGCCGGGCTCCTTGGTGGTGAAGAACGGCTCGAAGACGCGGAGGCGGGTCGCCTCGTCCATCCCGATGCCGGTGTCCGACACGGTCAACAGGATGCCGGGCCCCGGTCTCATGTCGGCCTGGCCCCGGGGAACGACGTCCTCCATGCGAACGGCGCTGGTGCGGATGGTCAGCCTCCCTCCCGAGGGCATCGCGTCCCGGGCGTTCACGACCAGGTTCATCAGCACCTGTTCCATCTGGCTGGGATCGGCCAGGACCTGCCCCAGGCCTGATGCCAGGTCCAGGGTGATCACGATGTCCTCCCCCAGGATCCGGCGGACCATCGGCTCCAGGTCGCGGATGACCCGGTTCAGGTCCAGGGGACGGATCTCCATCACCTGCTTGCGGCTGAAGGCCAGCAACTGGTGCGTCAGCGCCGCGGCCCGTTCCGCCGCCTCCATGATCCCGCGAATCTCCGAGTGACCGGGATCGGACTCTTGCATCTGGCCCAGGGCCAGTTCGGCGTAACTGAGGATGACCGTCAGCTGGTTGTTGAAGTCATGGGCGACGCCGCCGGCCAGTTTGCCGATGGCCTCCATCTTCTGGGCCTGCCGCAGTTCCTCGTGGACCTGGACCAGCCGCCGGGTGCGGGACCGGACCTGCATGCGCAGCACCAGGATGACGCCGATCGCCAGGACCAGCAGACCCATCACGACGCCCAGGACCCACAGAACCCGCCGGGGGACCAGCCGGACGGGGGGACGGTCCATCCACCGGGACAGGGTGGCGTAGTACCGCGAGTTCGGCTCCCGGACCCAGGCCGACAGGTGGCGATCGATGGCCTCCAGCAGGTCGCCGTTCTGGTCCCTGGCCGTGACGAAGTACAGTTCCGCGACCTCGAACACGATGGCCGTGCGGACCAGGCCGTACTGGCGATGGAAGTACTCCCCGAACATGTGGTTCGCGATGGCGGCGTCGGCGACACCCTCCCGGACCGCCTCGAAGGCCTCTTCCAGCGTCTCGGTGGGCACGAGGGTCGCCCGGATCCCGAAGCCGGCGATCATCTGCCGGAAGGAGGCCTCCTGGATCGAGTCCCGAAGCGCGGCGATCCGCAGGCCGTCCAGGTCCGACAGGGTCCGGATGTCGGCGGTGGACCGGGCGAACACCTGGGACCAGCTCTCGATGACCGGCGTCTGGTGGAAGTGGAACAGGCGGTCCCGCTCGCGGCTGTAGGCGACGTCGGGCATCAGGTCGATCCGGCCCTGGGTGACGGCCTCCAGGCACTCGGACCAGCGGCAGGGCACGAACTGCAGGGCCCAGCCCTCCCGGCGGGCGATCTCCTCCAGCAGTTCGATGAAGAGCCCGGCGGGCCGCCCCTTCGGATCCTGGAACACCTTGGGCTTGTTCTGATAGACGCCGACGCGGACCGTGCGGGGCGAGGGGTCCGGCGGGGTGTCGGCGCCGGCGGGGGAGGCCATCAGGCCCGTCGCCAGCATTGCAACGAGGCCCCACGGGGCCATGCCAGCAACGCTCGGCCGACAGGCCTGTTGGCGGCCGAGGGGCGCAGGGGACACCCGGGGCCGTGTCCCTGCCAGACCACATGACGTCCTCATGGGGGCAGTATGGACCGCCGGCGGGGGGGGCGTCAAACCGGTCGTCGCCGCGCGACCGTTGCCATTCCGTTCCGATACCGGGGTCAGACGCCGTTGCGGAGCGCCAGTTCCGGGGGATGGGGCTCCAGATACACCTGACCGGCGACGTAGGGGTGGGGGTGGCGGCGGAAGTGGTGCCGGAGCAGCGTGATCGGGACAATCAGGGGGACCTGGCCCCGGCGATAGGCATCGATGACCTCGGCGATCTCCGCACGGTCCGCGGCGTCGAGGTCCCGCTTCAGGAAGCCTGCAAGGTGCTGGAGCACGTCGGTGTTCCTGCCCCGGGTGGCGGGGTGACGGAGGGTCTCGGTGAGCCCGGCCAGGTAGTCCCGGGCCACCGCCTCCAGGTCCCGGTCCCCGGCCCGGGCGGCCAGCAGGCGTCCCAGGGCGACGTATCCGGGACGGTGGTGAGCCAGCAACAGCAGTTTGTGGCGGGCATGGAAGTCCAGCAGGGCCGCCGGCGACAGGCCTTGATCCCGCATCCGGCGAAAGCGCCACAGCGTGAAGACCCGGGTCACGAAGTGGTCCCGGATCACCGGGTCTCCGAGCCTTCCCTCCTCCTCCAGAGGGATCTCGGGGGCCAGCGCCATCAGCCGGCGGGCGAAGGCCCCCACGCCTCGCTTCTCGGGTCGTCCCTGGTCCTCCACCGATCGGTACACCGGGACCCGCTCCATGCCGCAACTGGGGGACCGGGCCTTCAGCAGGAAGCCGCAGAGGTCCGGGTGGTCCCGGATCACCCGGTCGGCCAGGGCCTGCAGGGCGTCGGTGACGTCGGGATGGGGGTCCCGGGTGCCCATCGCCCGGAGGTCATCGCCGACCCGGACCAGCCGGATCGTCGGGCGAGGGACGCCGAGGCCCGCCGAGACCTCCGGACAGCAGGGCACGAATCGGAAGAAGCGGCCCAGCGTCCCGACGATGTAGGAGTCCCGTCGGTGACCGCCGTCGTAGCGCACCGCCTCGCCCAGCAGACAGGCGCTGATTCCCACGGGAATGGCATCGGCGTCCATCCAGACCTCCATGCAGCGACCTTCAGGCAGTGTACGCCCCGGCAGGCCGACCGGAAACCGCCGGTGGCCTTGAAGAGTCGGCCCCTGGGAGGTAGAAGGAGGCCATGAGATGCCATCGACGGACAGCGTGGATCGTCGGGCTCGTGGGGATGGCCTGCGCCTCGGGACCCCCCGGAACCGGGGCGGGGGCGGCGGGAATCGACCTGCGGGTCCTGCCGCTGGAGGAGGCGCCGGCCGAGGACTGCCCGGTGGTGCTGGCCCTGGGGATGGCCCTGCTGGCGACCCCGGTGCTGCCGGGGCGGCAGGGGGCCGCCACGCTGGCCCTCGATGCATCCTGCGAGGGGGAGGACGGGCCTTCGATGCAGGCCACCGCCCGGTGGACGATCACGATCCCCAACGAACCCGACATGCGGGTGGAAGGTGCCGCCCAGGGGCCGGCCCCGTCCCCGGAGATGACGGAGTGGGATCGGGCCCTGGCCCTGGCCCGGGTGGTCGCCGAGGCCCTGGAGGAGGCCCTGGCCCAGGTCGAGGTCTACGGCTTGTCGGGTTCCATGGTGGCCCAGTGGCTGGATCGGGACCCGCCGCCCTCGCGGCCGGTGCTTCTGGCGCTTCTCGATCGGGCCGACCGGGAGTCGATCCAGGCGTTGGTGCGCCTGGCGAAGGGGCCGGACGACGAGGTCGCCTTCCGGGCCGTCGGGGCCCTGAGCCGGATCGGGGGCCGGGACGGGGCGGCGGCCCTGGGGCGGGTGGCGGTGGAGGGGGGCCCGGACGTGGCCCTGGCGGCCGTGGGCGCCCTGGGGGACCTCCCACCGGAAGAGGCCGAGCGGGCCCTGGAACTGGTGGCCGGGCAGAGCGGCCGGGCCCTGGTCCGGATGCGGGCCCTCTGGTACCTGGGCCGGGGCCCCGAGCGGGAAGGGGACTGAATCCCGGGGACAGTCACCTCGTTGTCGCCATCAACTGCCTGTATGGAAAGTGGTTTCCCGGCAAGTGGGCCTCGGCGGGACCTGCCGGGGCCGTCCTGGAACCACCCCGGGGCTCGAACGTGCGTCCAGGCCCCCAACCACCGGGCGGTCGCGGGGCCTCGCACGTGCTCCTCGGGAAACTTGATCCGGCCCGCAAAGCGCGCGATTCTCCCCCGGGGGCCGGATCGGGAATCGAACGATGCACCTGGACCTGTCGCCGGACCGCAAGGTCCACCTGCTGGGCATCGGGGGCGTCGGCGTCAGTGCGGTCGCGCGGCTGCTGCTGGGCCGGGGCGTGCCGGTGTCGGGGTCCGACGTCCGGGAGTCGTCGATCACCCGGTCCCTGCGGCAGCAGGGGGCCGTCGTCCACATCGGGCACCGGGAGCAGAACCTGCACGGGGCCGACCTGGTGGTGGTCTCGACGGCGATCCCCGAGTCCAATCCCGAACTGCAGGCGGCCCGGCGGATGGGGCTGCCGGTGGTCCACCGGTCCGTGGTCCTGGGGGCGCTGATGCAAGGCCGACAGGCCATCGGGGTCACCGGGACCAACGGCAAGGGGTCCGTGTCGGCGCTGACCACCTTCCTGCTGGACCGCGGCGGACTGCGGCCGGCCTTCGCCATCGGGGCGATGCTGCTGGACTACGGCACCAATGCCCGGGAGACCGGGGCCCCCCACCTGGTCTGCGAACTCGATGAATCGGACGGGTCCTGCGCAAACACCCGTCCTCGGCGCCTCGTGGTGAACAATCTCGAGGCGGATCACCTGAACCACTACAAGGACCTCCAGGGACTCCTGGACCACTTCTCCCGGTGGCTTGCCCGGCCGGACTCGCCGCCCCTGCTCCACGTCGCCGGGGACGACGCCAACTGCCGGGAGGTGCTTCGGCGCAGCGGCCGCCACGGCCTGACCTTCGGCCAGGGGCCCGCCTGCGACTACCGGATGGTGGACCTGCGCCTGGAGGGGCTGGGATCGCGGTTCCGTCTGATTGCCCCGGAAGGGGACCTGGGGGAGTTCCGGGTGGCGCTGCCGGGGGCCCACAATGCCCACAATGCCCTGGCGGCGCTGTCGGTGGCCCGGGAGGAGGGAGTTCCCCCCGAGGTGCTCCGGGAGGCCCTGCCGGCCTTCCGGGGACTGGAGAACCGCTTCACGCTGGTCCCGGCAGGTCCCTGCCTGCTGGTGAAGGACTACATCAGCCATCCCTCGGGCATCCGCAGCGTGCTCCAGGGGGCCCGGGTCTTTGCCCCGGGGCGCCTGGTGGCGGTCTTCAAGCCCTACCGGTTCACGATGATCCACTACCTGGGCGACGAGTACCGGGAGGCCTTCCGGGAGGCGGACCTGGTCCTGGTGACCGAACTCTATACTGCCGGGGAGGTGCCGATCCCGGGGGTGGACGCCCCCTGGCTTGTGGCCAAGATCGGGGAGACGGGGCGGACGGTCCTGTTCGTGCCGGACGAGGAGCAGTTGCTCCCGCAGTTGAGGCAGGTGATCCGCCCCGACGACACGGTGATCTTCTTCGGCGGGGACGACCTCTTTGCCCGGGCCGATGCCCTGGCGGCGGATCTGGGTCCCCCGGCAATCCGCCTGAAAGGAGTGCCATGAGGATCGAGGGGACCGCGTTCAGCGTGCTGGGCATGGGCAAGAGCGGCCTGGCGACGGCCAACCTGCTGGCCTCTCTTGGGGGGGACGTGCTGCTGTCCGACGGCCGGGACACGGAGGAACTGCGCCAGCGGGCCGAGGACCGGCTGGACTACCGGGTGCGCCTGGTCCTGGGCCGGGAGGAGGTGCGGCCCGGCGACGTGGTGATCCTCTCGCCGGGGATTCCCCCGGCGGCGCCGGCCTACCGCATGGCCCACCGCCTGGGGTCCCAGGTGATGGGGGACGTGGAACTCTTCTACCGCCTGTTTCCGGGGCGGATCCTGGCGGTGACGGGCACCGACGGGAAGAGCACCACCACGACGCTGATCGCCCACCTGCTCAATGCCTGCGGGGTCCGGGCCCATGCCGCCGGGAACCTGGGCAACCCCCTCTGTGACCTGTTTCCGAGCCTGTCGGACCAGGACGTGGTCGTGGCCGAGGTCTCCTGCTACCAGTTGTTGTCCACGGACCGCTTCCGGCCAGAGGTGGCGGTGGTGACCAATCTGGCGGAGGACCACCTGGACCACCACGGGTCCTTCGAGGCCTACGTCGCCGCGAAGTCCCGGATCCTCCAGGAGCAGGCCCACGGGGACGTCTTCGTGCGCAATCTGGACGACCGGTTGCTTGCCGAGTGGGTCCGGCCGGGCAACCGGTGGGCCCGGGACAACGGCCAGCGGGTCCGGGACGTCTCCCGGACGGGACCGGTGAAGGACGGGGCCTTCCTGCTGGACCATGCGATCCACATGGCCCAGCACGGGAGCGAGGTGCGCATCGCCGATCGGGGGGAGTTCCCCCTCCCGGGGGAGCACAACACGGAGGACCTCCTGCTGGCCGTCGCCGCCGCATCCTCGCTGGTGGGGGACCCCGAGGGGCTGCGGCAGGGCATCGCCACCTACCGGGGGCTGCCGCACCGGCTCGAGTTCGTGCGGCGGGTGGATGGCGTCTCGTTCTTCAACGACAGCAAGGCCACGAACCCCCACGCGGCGATCACGGCCCTCCGGGCCTTCGATCGCAAGGTCGTGCTGATCGCCGGGGGATTCGAGAAGGGGCTGCCGCTGACGGAACTGGCCCTGGAGGTCGAGTGGCGTTGCCGGGCCGTCGTGCTCACCGGAGACAGCGCCGAGCGCATGCGGCAGGAGTTCCCCCGGACGGTGCCCACCGACGTGGTGCCGACCCTGGAGGAGGCGGTGGTCCAGGCCTACGAGAAGGCCCGACCCGACGGGGTCGTGCTGTTCTCCCCGGCAGCCTCCTCCTTCGATCGCTTTTCCTCCTTCGAGGAGCGAGGCGAGGTCTTCCGGTCCCTGGTCGAGGCCCTCTGAGGATTCGCCCATGCCCCAGGATCGAGAGACGGGACCGGTGTTGCTGGCCCTGGCCGGGGGTCGGGTCGTGCTGGGCGCCGCAGTCTCCCGATCCGGGGACCGGTGGGCCGTGGTCACCGAGTCGGGCAGCCGGGAGACCTGGACGGACGCCCGGGTCGTTCACGTCTCGGGGCACCGGGTCCCGCCCGGGGACTCCCGGGCCGTCCAGGCCGCCCTGGGGGAGTTCCGGCGCCGGGTCGAGGCCCGGTTGCCCGAGGTGGACCTCCAGGTGCTCTGGGAACTGTGCCGGGACGAGGGCGACGTGGCCGTGGAGGACCTGGCGGGGCTGGCCTTCCCCGAGGGACGTCCGGAGGATCGGGCCGCCCTCGCCTGGGCCCTGGCCCTGGACGACATCCATTTTCGGGCCACGGTGCCGGGTCGAGTCCGTCCCCTCAGCGCCGTGGCGGTCCAGGAGGCCCGGGTCCGACGATTCCGCCAGACCCAGGATCAGCAGCGCCTGGAGGAGGCCCGGAGGGCCGTGCAGGCAGCCCTGGACGGCGGGGAGGACCAGGGGGCGGCGCTGCGGCAGGGCATCGAGTGGCTGAAGGCCCTGGCGGTCTTCGGGGAGGAGGGCAAGGAGGGCCAGCGGGGGGTGTCCTTGCTGGCCGCCCTGACCGGGGGGGCCTCCGGGGACGCGCCCCGGCGGGCCTTCGACCTGCTGGTCTGCCTGGGGGTGTTCCACGAGGACGAGGTGCTGGGGCTGCACCGCCAGCGGATCCGAGCCGCCTTCCCCGAGGAGGTCCTGGAGGAGGCCCGGCACCTGGTGGAACGGGGACTCCCCGGCGTGGAGCAGCGGCCCCCGGCGGTGCCGGACGGCGTGCCCGTGCTGGCCATCGATGACCCCTGGACCACGGACGTCGACGATGCCCTGGCGGTCGAGGACCTGGGGGGCGATCGCCTCCGGGTCCACGTGCTGATCGCCGATCCCACCTCCTTTCTTCCCCTCGATGGCGTGGTGGCGCGGGAGGCGGCCCTTCGTGCCGGGTCCCTCTACCTGCCGACGGGGAAGATCCCGATGCTGCCGGAGGTCCTGTCGGAGGGACTGCTGTCGCTCGATGGCGGCCCGGATCGCCCGGCGCTGGATTTCCAGGTGGACATTTCGCAGGATGGGGCGGCGGATCGCTTCGAGGTCCGATCGGTGCGGGTCCCGCGGACCGAACGGTGGACCTACGAGGAGGGAAACCGGGTGATCGAGGACCCGGCGACGTCCCCAGGGCATCCCTTGCGGGTCCTGTCCCGGCTGGCCGATGCCATGAGACGACGACGCCTGGAGGCCGGGGCGATGCCGCTGGACCGGGATGACGTGACGGTGCGGGTCCTGGAGGGACGGATCGTGTTGAAGCGCCAGTCTTCGGCCTCGGCGTCCCGGCGGCTGGTGCAGGAGTTCATGGTGCTGGCCTGCACGCTGGCGGGGCGGCTGGCCCGGGACGAGGGGATTCCAGTCGTGTACCGGCGCCAGGAGGCCCCGGAGGAACGGGCCAACCGCGACGAGGAGGCTCCCCCGGGGACGAGGGCCTGGTTCTGGCAGCGCCTGCGGACGTTGCGGCGGGCCGAGTGGACCAGCCGGCCGGAATTCCACTATGGCCTGGGCGTGGTGGGCTATGCCCAGGTCACGTCGCCGCTGCGGCGCTTCCAGGACTTCCTGACCCACCGGCAGTTGAGGGGATGGCTGCTGGAGGGAAAGGCTCCGCTGACCACCGAGGACCTGCTCCGGCGATTCGGAGACCTGGAGGGCCAGGGGGACGCCCTGACCCAGGTCGAGCGGGAGGGCCGGCGTTACTGGCTGTTGCGCTACCTGGAGGCCTTCGCGGGGCAGATGGTGGAGGCGGAGGTGGTGGGACGGCAGGGGTCCCGGGCGCTGGTGGAACTGGTGGAGACGATGCTGGTCGCCCCGGTGCCGGGCCTGGGGCACCTGCCCCTCGGTTCCCCGGTCCAGGTGCGGGTGCGGGAGGTGGACCCACGGGGGGATCGCCTGGTACTGGCTCCCGCCTGATCCGGAGGCCCGGACGATGACCTGGCATCCCTGGTTGGACTTCCTGCACCAGGTGAAGACTCCCTCCCGCTACATCGGCGGGGAGTTCGGACAGGTCCTGCGGCCCTTCGACGGGGCCGCCGGGACCCTCTGCCTGGCCTTTCCGGACGTCTACGAGGTCGGGATGTCCCACCTGGGCAGCCAGATCCTCTACGACCGGGTGGTCCGGGAACCGGACCTGGTGGTGGAGCGCTGCTTCGCCCCGTTCCTGGACCTGGAAGAGGAACTGCGCCGCCGGGGGCTGCCGCTGGTCTCCCTGGAGTCGTTTCGCCCCCTCCGGGACTTCGACGTGGTGGGGTTTTCGCTGCAGCACGAACTCTGCTTCACGAACGTGCTTCAGATGCTGGACCTGGGGGGGATTCCCCTCCATGCGGACCGGCGTTCGGACCGGGACCCCCTGGTGCTGGCCGGGGGGCCGGGGACCCTGCACCCGGAGCCGGTGAGTCCCTTCCTGGATGCGGCCTTCGTGGGCGAGGCGGAGGAGGCCCTGCCGGACCTGGTGCGGCTGGTGGGGCGGATGCGCCGCCAGGGGGCCCCCCGCATGGAGGTCTGGAAGGCCCTGGCCCGGATGCCCGGGGTCTATGTCCCGGCCCTGTACGATGCCCGTCGGGACCCGGTCACGGGGCTGCTGGTGCCGGTGCCCCGGGTCCCGGAGGCCCCGGTCCGGGTGCGGCGGGTGGTCATCCAGGACCTGGATGCCCACCCCTTGCCCACCCGGACGCCGATCCCCTGGAGCCGTGCCGTCTTCGACCGGGTGTCGCTGGAGATCGCCCGGGGATGCACCGAGGGGTGCCGGTTCTGCGAGGCGGGGTACACCTATCGACCCCTCCGGGATCGCTCTCCCGAGGGCCTGGTCCGGCAGGCCATCGAGGCGGTGGACCTCTGCGGTCACGACGAGGTCTCCCTGGGAGGCCTGTCGCCGGCGGACTCCCCGGCCCTGCCGGGGCTCGTGGCGGTGCTCTCCCGGGCCCTGACCCCCCGGGGCGTGACCCTGTCGGTGTCGTCGCTGCGGGCCTACGGCCTCTCCGAGTCGGTGCTCCAGGACCTCCGGGCTCTCCGGGCCACGGGGCTCACGCTGGCCCCCGAGGCCGGGAGCCAGCGCCTGCGGGACGTGATCAACAAGAACGTTCGGGAAGAGGACCTGCTGGAGGCGGCCCGGAAGGCCTTCCAGAACCGCTGGCAGCGGCTGAAACTCTACTTCATGGTGGGGCTTCCCACCGAGACGATGGACGACGTCCTGGGCATCGTCGAGACCTCCCGGAAGGTGCTTCGTCTGGGCCGGGGCATGGGTCGGGCCGAGGTCACCGCCTCGGTGGGGGTCTTTGTTCCCAGGCCGCATACGCCCTTCCAGTGGGAGGGGATGGCTCCTGCCGAGGTGCTGAGGGATCGCCTGGAGGCCCTGCGGCAGGCGGCCCGGGGAACGGGGGTCGTCCTGCGGCTCTCCGAGGGCCGGTCCAGTCGACTGGAAGGGGTCTTTGCTCGGGGGGACCGGTCCCTGGCGGCAGTGATCGAGGAGGCCTGGCGGCGGGGGGCCCGCTTCGACCAGTGGGGGGAGCATGCGCGGCCCGAGGTCTGGGACGAGGCCTTTGCGGCCTGCGGGGTGGATCCGGAGTCCTACCTGCGGCCGTTGCCCCGGGAGGGATCCCTGCCCTGGGAGGTGATCGACGTGGGGGTCGATCGGGACTTCCTGCTGCGGGAACGGGAGCGGGCCCTGGCGGAACGGACGACCCCTCCCTGCGAGAAGCCCCCGGACCGCCCGCGGCCGCTCCCCGAGGACTACCCCGAGGCCCGGTCGCTGGTCTGTCTTCGTTGCGGGAGCGACTGCGACCTGGGTGCCCTGCGGGCTCGTCGCTCCCAGGTGGCCTCCGAGGCCCTCGCGATGGCGGTCCCGGAGGTGGGCGTCACCGGGGAGGCCTTGTTCCAGAAATGGCATTTCCGGTATGTGCGGCGGGGACGGGCGGCCTTCATCGCCCAGTCGGAGTGGCTGCGGCACCTGCCCCGGATCCTCCGCCGGGGAGGACTGGTGCCGCGGATGTCCCAGGGGTTTCATCCCCTGCCGCGAGTCACCTATCGGGACCCCCTGCCGGTGGGCTACCAGAGCGTGGGGGAGTGGATTGACGCCGAGATCGCCCTGGCTCCGGGGGAGGTCCCGGATCTGCAGCGCCTGCAACGGGCCTCGGTGGACGGCCTGTGGTTCTTGTCGGCCCGTCCTGTCCAGGGACGCCGGGCGCCGCCCGCCCCGGCCCGCCTGGCCTTCGAGAGCCCCTTCCCCCTGGAGGAGACCCGGGCGCGCCTCGCGCCCCTGCCCGTTGAGGCCCTGGACGGCGACTCGGAACGGGAGATCCGGGCGGCGGGCCTGGCCCCTCCGGTGATCCGGGGCCTGGGGACGCCCTGCGTGCTGCACTGGGTTCCGGAACGGCCCGCCGGGCGGCCCCACGAGGTCCTGTCGGAACGCCTGGGCCGGGAGTGGCTGCCGGGAGAGGTGGTGCGGCTCTACGACGACCCCTGGCCCGGGGCTCCCGTCCAGGGGCCGGGGGATGCGCCATGACCCCCTGGCTGACCTATCCTCCGGACCTCCAGCGGGCGGAGGTGCTGGACCGCCCGAACCGGTTCGTGCTGTCCATCCGACTGGGAGATGGCACCTGCAGCCGGGCCCACCTGGCGGACCCGGGCCGCCTGTCGGAACTGGGTCGCAGGGGCTGGACCCTGCTGGTGCAGGGCCCCTGGCCTGCTCCACGGCTGCCCTGGCGGGCCGTGGCGGCCCAGGTGGGTCAGGAATGGGTGAGCCTGCGACCCACCGATGCGAATCTCCTGGGACGGCGACTGCTGGCGGACGGGTGGATTCCTGGGCTCGGGACCGGGCGCATTCGCTCGGAGGTCTCGATGGGCCACGAGCGGTTCGACCTCTCCTGGGAGGCCGGGGCCCGGCGGGCCCTGATCGAGGTGAAGTCCGCCAGTCTGGTCCTGGACGGCGTGGCCCTGTTTCCCGACGCGGTGAGCGATCGGGCCAGCCGTCACCTGGAACGCCTGATGGAACTCGCCCGGGAGGGCCATGAGCCCCATGTGCTGTTCGTGGCCCAGCGGGGCTCGGCCCGGGTCTTTCGCCCGGCGGAGTCCATCGACCCCTGCTTTGCGGCGACCCTCCGGCGGGCCATCGCTGCAGGCCTTCGCGTCCAGGCCTGGGCCTTCCGGGTGACTCACGAGGGCGTGGGCGACCCCCGGGCGATCCCGGTGGAGGCCGATCCCTCCTGAACGGTGTTCCTCCGACAATGGGCCTGGGCCCGTCGAATCGGTCGGACCGGATCGAGGTTGTCGTATCCTATCGAGGACCGGGGGCTGCGATGCGGGTCTTCGTCGGGATCCTGTGGGGGGCGATGGTGCTGCCGGCCTGGGCCGCTCCCTGCCTGGCGGGACCTGAGGGGCCGGAGTCCTCCCCGGCGGGTGGTCGGCTGGTCTGGATGCCTCGGGAGGTCCTGCCGGCCGTCGGGCCTCCCCGGGAAGCGGGGAACGGGCCGATCGAGGTCCGGACCTGGACCCGCCGGAAGCGGCCCTGGCACCGCCTGGGGCGCCCGGAGGCGCCGAAGGACCTGGGTTCCCTGGGGTCGGGACGGGTCTGGTGGGTTCCCTGGGGTACAGACGTCGCCTCGGGAGCCCTCGTGACGACCCCCCGGGCCTCGTTGCGGAGCCCCTGGGGGGCCCGGCTGGTCCGCCAGGGGCTGCTGGAGGCCCAGGCCCCGGTCCAGGAGGTCCCGGAACGGCAGGTGATTCTGGCCGAGGACGGGCTCCTCCCGGCCCTGGACCCCCTGGTGGACCTGCGGCGGCGCCAGGGGTACGAGGTGGACGTCGTCCCGGTCTCCTCCGTCGGGGCCCACGAGGCGGCAATCCAGGCCTGGTTGCGATCCCTGGCCCGGTCGGAAGTCCCCCCGATGGGGGTCTTGCTCGTGGGGGATGCCCCGGGCCTGCCTCCGGCCAGGACCGCCGACGGCAGCGCCTCGGACTGGCTCCTGGCATTGCCCGAGGACGGGGCCTGGGTCGCCGCCTTTCCGGTGTCTCGCCTGCCTGCCCGAAATGCCGACGACGTGAGCGTGATGGTGGCCCGGATCCGGGCCTGGGAGCAGGAGGTCGCCTCGGGACCTTCGGGGCAGTGGACCGCCCGGTCGGTGCTGGTGTCGTCCTCCGAGGGCGCCGGGGGACTCGACGACGACCAGGTGAGCGACCTCCTGGCCTTGCTGCTGCTGGGGGTGGACCAGGAGCGACCCGATCGCCTCTTCCGGTCCCTGGGCACCGACCAGCCGGACCGGCTGATCCAGGCCCTCGACGAGGGCCGGGGCCTCGTGGCCTATCTGGGCCATGGGAACGGCACCTCCTGGGCCACGATGGAGCCGCCCTTCGACCGGGAGGCGGCGGCGACCCTGGCCAACGTCGGTCGCACGCCGCTGGTGCTGGACGTCTCCTGCGCGAATGGGCGCTTCGACCTGGACGAGTGCCTGGCCGAGACGCTGCTGCACCTGGGGAGCCCCGAGGCGCCGGCCGGGGCCGTCGCGGTGGTCTCGGCCACCGGGGACACCCCCTGGGACGAACCGGCGGACCTGGCGCGCCGGATCCTGCTGGCCATGACCTCTCCAGGGCGGCCCCGGTTCGGGGAGGCCCTGGAGCAGGCCAGGGTCGCCCTGGTGGCCGACCGGGGCCCGACCCCCGAGGTCCGGGAGGTGCTGGAAAAGACGGTGCTGCTGGGGGACCTGGGGACCCCGTTTCGCAGCCGGGCCCCATCCACGATGGAGGTCCAGGCCCCGGACCGGGCGGTCCCCGGGGAGGCCTGGACGGTTCGGGTCCGCCAGGGCGCCTGGCCCTTGCCGGGGACCACGCTGGGCGTCGTCTCCCCCGGGGGCCTTCCGGAGCGGAGGACCTGTGACGCCGAGGGAAAGGCCTCGGTCCTGGTGAGAGCCGAGGCGGGATCCCTCGCATGGTCCGCCTGGGGGCCCGACCGGGCGCCCCTGGAGGGAACGGTATCCCTCGATGCCGACCCTTGTGGGGTCCTGGAGGTGGATCCGCCCGTGCTGCCGTGTCTGGGAGCGGTCCTGCTGCGACTCTGGGGGTGGTCGGAGCCGGTACCGCCGGTGGTGACGGCCCGGGGCGACGGGGGGGACTGGTTCGTGACGATGGTGCCTGGAGAGGAGGGGGAGTGGACCGGGGTGCTGGCCCTGGGCCCTGGGGCCTTCGATTCGTCGGGCCCGATCCGACTGGCGCCGATGGGATGTCCCGGGTCGGAGCAGGAGTTTCCCAGGGATTGCGAGGCCCCCCGGGTGATCGGGACGCAGTGGCGGATGCTCGATGCCCGGCGGGTCGAGTGGACGGTGACCCTCGACGAGCCGGCGGCGGGGGAGGCCGGAGTGGGACCGGCACCGGGAGTCGAGACACGCCGTCGCCGGGACCATGGGACGTGGTTGCGGTTCGTGTTCGGGGACCTGGAACCGGGGCCGGAGGCCTTCGTGACCCTGCGCCTCCGGGACCGAGCCGGCAATCAGCGGCTGGTGGTGGGGCCCGAGTGGTCCTTCCGGACGCCCCCCTGCACCCCGGACTGCACCGGGCGGACCTGCGGGGACGATGGCTGCGGCGGGACCTGTGGGCCGGGATGCGAGGCGGGGCAGTCCTGTCGGGAAGGGAGGTGCTCCGGAGGGGCGGGCTGCGCCTGGTGGTATCTCCCGGGCAGTGGGGCCCGGTGCGAGGATTGCGTGTGCCAGGGGGCCCCCTACTGTTGCACGGACCGGTGGGACGATGCCTGCTCCTGGCGTTGCGAGGCCCTCTGCGGGGGCTGCGGGACCGGGTGCGTCCCCGAGTGCGAGGGGCGGGAATGCGGCGACAACGGCTGCGGGGGAACCTGTGGCGGATGCCCCCCTGGTCAGACCTGCTCCCCGGAGGGCCGTTGCCTGCCGGGGTGCCTCCGGGACTGTGGGGAGCGGGAGTGCGGGGATGACGGCTGCGGGGGTGCCTGCGGCCTCTGCCGGGACCCGCTCTCCGGCGAGTTCCGGGACCTCGGGTGCCGGGAGGGTCGGTGCGTCGAGGCGCCCCGACCGGAGCCCCGGGATTGGACGCCCGGGGGAGTCAGGCTGCTGGGAGCCCTGGCGTGGGCCGAGGACCGGGTACCCAGGCCCTCGGGGGCCGATGTCCCGGGGCAGGCGGACCCAGGAGTCGCCCCGGTGGATTCCCGGGATGGGGAGGCCCTCCCTGGGGACGTCCTGTCCTGGGAGGCCGACGAGGGATCGGGGGCCGATGAAACGGGCGATTTCGGTGGCCGAGGAACCTCCCGGGGATGCCACGGAGGACGGGTCGGCTCCCCGGGAGGGATGGCCTGGATCGGGGCCTGGTGGCTGATTCGGAGGAGGCGAGCACGGTGATCGTCCCATGACTCGACCGTTTCAACAGGCGCGGTGGCTGTGGGTGCCGTGGGTGGTTCTCGGGGCCGGAACGGCCCTGGCCCAGGGGCCCGCCACGTTTCCGGAGGTGCGGGAGGAGGCCGTGGCCCGGGTCCGGACCGCGGACCCGGCAGGGGCCCTGGCGCTGGTGGAGGCCGCAGCGACCCCGGTGGACCCCCGGGAACAGGCCCAGGCCCTCTGGATCCGGGCGAGGGCCCTCAACGACCTGGGACGGAGGGAGGAGGCTCGGGCGCTGCTGCGGGACCTGGCCCCGGGGCTGCCCGGTCACCTCCGGGAGGTGCTGGAGGAGCAGCGGGCCCGGGCTGCCGAGGGGGCACCCGACGGACCCGAGCGGATCCGGGCCTTCCTGGCGGCCCATCCCCGGTCCCCCCTCGCCACGGACCTGCGCCTGGCCCTGGCCCGGGGCCTGCTGGCTCGCGGGGATCGGGAAGGGGCCCGGCGGGAGGCCGAGGAGGTGATCCGGTCCCGGCCGCACCGGCCGCTCCGGGGCGAGGCGCTGCGCATCCAGGCGATGGCGATGGAGGCCCGGGAACGGGCGGCGGTGCTTCGAGGGCTGTTCCTGGACCTGCCGGAGACTCCCGCGGCGGCCGCCACGGGGCTCCGGGAATCGGACCTGTCGCCCGGGGAACTGGAACGGCGGGCCCGGGGGTTCGACGCGGCGCTCGAGTACCGGGAGGCCCAGCGGATCCGCGAGGACCTCTGGAGGCAGGGACGGGGTTCGCCGGGACTGGCGATGGTCCTGGCGCGGTCGCACCTGGTGCTGGTCCGGGACGACCCGGCCCGGGCCCTGGAACTGCTGCGCGTGGCCGAGGCCGGAGGCGTTCTCCGGGGACCGGACCGCCACCTCTGGTTCGCCCGGGCCCTGGCTCGCCTGGAGCGGTATGACGAGGCCGTGGCCCACTACCGGGCCTACCGGAAGGAAGGCGGCCGGAAGGACCGGGCCCGGGCCCTCTACTACCTGGGCTGGCTTCCCTATGATCACGGGCGCTACGAGGAGGCCCTGCCCCAGTTCGACCGGTTCCTGCGGGAGGCCCGGCGGTCCCCGGACCGGTCCTACGTGGCCTGGTTCAAGGCCTGGTCCCTCTATCGGTTGCGGCGGTACCCGGAGGCCCTGCAGGCCCTTCAGGCCATGATCCCGATGGGCAACAACCTGGTGGCGGGGAAGGCCCTCTACTGGATGGGCCGCATCCATCACCTGCTGGGCCAGGACCGGGAGGCCCGGGAGGCCTTGCGACGCCTGGTGGATCGGTACCCGTTGTCCTACTACGCCGTGCTGGCTGCCCAGCGACGACAGGAGTGGTGGGGCGAGCCCCTGCCCGAGTGGGTCACGGGGCCCTCTCCCGGCCTGCCGGACCCGGGGCCCTTCTGGGGAGAGGGGCGCCTGCCGAAGGCCCTGGTCGAGGCGATGCGGCGGGTCCGGGACCTCTCGGACCTGGGGGAGGTCGCCCGCGCCCGACGGGAATGGGCTCCGGTGGCCAGGGCGGTCCTGCGGCACGTCCAGGGGGCGGACCGCCTGCGACTGCTGTCCACCGTGCTCGGGGCCCTGGAACTGGACCATGATCTCTATCAGGCGGCCCGACGGGAAGCGGGGGGCCGTCTGGGCCCGGTGCCCACCCGGGACGGCGCGGCGGCCTGGAAGGCCCTCTACCCCCGTGCCCGACGGCCGCTGGTGGTGAGTCTTGCCCGGCGTTTCGCCTTCCCCGAGGTCTGGGCCTACGCCATCATGCGCCAGGAGTCTCGCTATGACGACCGCCAGGTCTCCCACACCGCCGCCCTGGGCATCATGCAGATGATCCCTTCGACGGCCCGGCGCATCTCGGCCCTGCTGGGAGTCCCCTTCGACGTTCAGGGCTTCTTCGATTCGGGCCGGAACCTCTTGTTCTGCACCCGGTACCTGGCGATGCTGCTCCCGGAGTTCCGGAACCAGGTCCTCTTTGCCTCGGCGGCCTACAACAGCGGGGCCCCGGCCATCCGGAGGTTCCTGCGCGATCGGCAGGGCCTGCCCTTCGACGAGATGGTCGAGTCCATCGCCTACAACGAGGGTCGCAACTACGCCCGGAAGGTCGCGGAGCACCTGGTTCGATACGCCTACCTCTACCTGTCGCCCGAGGAGCGGGTTCCCCTCTACGAGGCCCTGTTCCCGCGAGAGGTGGACTACGGCATCGGCACGGACGTGGACTTCTAGGTTCGAGGGACTCACTCCTGGATCATCACGCGGCGGGCCTCGGCGTAACGGGCCGAGACGGCCCAGGCACACAGGTCCACGAGGCGATCGCCGAACTCCAGGTCCGAGAGGAAGAGGGCGTCCTGCTTCAGCTGGCGTCCGGCCACCTCCAGGTCATTGGCCATGAAGAGGCCCACCCGGCTCGCCGTGTGGTCGATGCCCTCCAGGAAGGCGCTGGGGTCCAGGGCCTTCCGGCTCTGACGGAAGCCCGTCAACACCTCCCGCACCTTCTGCAGGCTCCCAGGGTCCATGCCCCTCGCCAGGTCTTCGGCCAGGTGAGCCGCCACCTCGTCCTCCTCCTTCAGGGGCCACTCGGGGAAGGCCATCCGGAGGGCGGCCAGCAGGAAGAATCGGAGGGTCCGGGCGTCCACCAGGCCCGCCAGATCCAGGCCCGGCAGGAAGGTCGTGAGGGCCCTCCCGAGGCCGAAGCGCAGTTCCTTTCCCCGCCAGGAGGTCAGCACGTCGTCGCCGACCGCCAGGGCCACCGGGCGCAGGGGGATCTTGGTGATTCCGAGTCGTCCCCGGGCATGGTAGACGGGCGGCAGGGGGATGCCGAAGACCTTGCTGCACGCCCGGGCCATGTTCTGGAACGTGGCCCCCTGGGTCATGTCCACCCGGTCCCCCTCCGAGAGTCCCAGGTCGCCGGGGCTCTTGAAGGGCACCACCCCGATGAGGGGCTTGTAGAGCAGGTGCAGCACCCGGACCAGGTTCGGGTCCACCGCCTCGTCCACGAACCACTGGGAGAAACCCTCGGGGGGCATCGCGTCCCGCCGGAGTTTCAGGGCGGGCTGACGCCGGGCCTCGAAGCGGGTCCGGTCGGCCTCGGTCTCGCACCCCAGGACGATCAGGGCCGCACTGGCCAGCCAGGCGCCGTCTTCCTGGTGCAGCGCCCCGTGGAGGTCCCGGAGGGCCCGGTAGGAGTCCTGGCGGGTCGGGTCCAGTTGGAGCGCCCGGCGATGGGCCTCGATGGCCTCGGCCTCCCGTCCGGGGATCCGGGTCAGGACCTCCGCCAGCCGCACGGCGCTTTCGGCGTCCCGGGGCGCGGCCTCCAGCACCTGCCGGAGCGTCTCGGCCGCCAGCGGCAGGTTGTGCAGTTGCTCGACCTGGATCGAGGCCAGTCGCCGCAGCGACTGCAACAGCCGATCCTCCTGGCCCGTCAGGCGGGTGTGGCGCACCAGGGCCTGGTGGAGGCGCGAGAGCCCATCGAAATCCGAGGCCCCCAGGAGCAGGTGCTCCAGGGCCTCGACGGCCTCGGTCATGTCCGGATTCAGTTCCACGGCCTTCCAGAGGTGCTCCCGGGTCAGGTCCGGGTCTCCCAGGTTGTCCCGGGCCAGCAGGGCCGCGGCGTAGTGGAACTGGGCCTTCTTGAGGACGTCCTGCTCCTCGCCCACCAGTTCCAGCAGGATGCCCTTGGCCTCCTGGAACTCCCCGGCGGCCACGGCCGCCTCCAGGGCCTTGTGGAGGGCCGCCTTCGTCGAGACTCCCTCGGAGGCGGCCGCCCGGTACCACCGCAGGGCCTCCAGGGGAGCCTGGAGGGCGTCCCGGTAGAGGTCCCCCAGGCGGATCTGGGCGTTGAACCGCTTCACGCCGGGCGGTTCGGACTCGATCCAGGGGATCAGCCACTGGGCCATTCGGTGCCAGTCCTGGGCCTTCTCGGCCGCCGCGATCATCTCCCGAAGCAGGTCCGGTGGCGCGCCTCGGGTCTTCCAGTTCGCCTCGAACTCCGCGACGGCCCGGGGGGCGTCCCCGGCCCGGGCCGCGCACCGGGCCAGGATCAGGTGCAGGTCCTCGGCCCGCTCGCCGGCGGGCGGTTCCGGCAGTTGCAGGACCGCCTCCAGCAGCGGGATGGCCTCCAGGTCCCGGCCGGCCCCCGCCAGCACGCGCGCCAGGGCCAGCCGTGTCTTGTGGTCGTCCGGGGCCAGTTCGATCACCCTTCGGAGGTGGGCCTCGGCGACCTCCGTGGCACCCATCTTGCGCGCCGCCTGACCGGCCAGGCGGGACAGGCGCCGCTCCAGGTCCGCGTCCCGGGTCTCCCGGGCCTTCCGGATCAGGGGCTCGGTGAGGGCCAGGGCCGTCTCGGGCGAGCCCTCCTCCAGGTGCAGCCCTGCCAGTCGCTCGACGGCCTCCCGGTGCAGGGGATTCGCGGCGATGGCCTCGTTGAGGGCCCGGCGGGCCAGTGTGGGGTCCGGCGTCGGGGGTTCGAGGGCCCGGCGGGCCAGGTCCACCCAGTGGTCCGCCTGTTCCTCGGGCGTCGGGGCGAAGCGGGCCGCCTGCTCCAGGGCCTCCCACTCGGCGACCCGTTCCCGGCCGTCCCGGGCGATCTCCGCCAGGCGCAGGGCGATGGATCGGGCCCGATCACCGATGGCGGCCCGGGCCGCCCGCTGCAGGCTCTCCCGAGCCAGGTCCATCCGCCCCAGTCGCCGGGCCTGCACGTCCGCCAGCCGGACCCACAGGTCCACCTCGGCAGGTCCCGCGGCCTCGGCCTGGCGGGCGAGGTCCCGGGCCACCTCGCCCCACATCCCCAGGGCCTCGTGGAGTTCCTGCAGGGACCGTTCGATTTCCGGGTCCCCCGGATGGCGCGTCCGGGCCTCCTGCAGCAGGCCCAGGGCCGTTTCGGGATCCCGCTTCCGGATCCAGGCGATCTCGGCCATCCGCAGCCAGGTCTTCCGGTCGTCCGGGCCGCCGACCTTCCGGTGCAGCAGCATCAGCAGCCGGTCCCAGTCCTCGAGGCGTTCCGAGAGGTCTTCCATCAGGGTCCCGCAGGCCTCTTCCTGCAGACCCAGGGCGACCGCCTGACCCAGGTCCCGCAGGGCCTCCCGGTCCCTTCCGGCCTGGGCCTGCAATTCGCCCCGGGTCCGGAGCGCCAGGGCCAGGACCGGGGGTTCCGATGCCCGGGCCAGGGTGTCGTCGCAGAACTTCCGCAGGCCCTGGAGGTCGCCGGCCCTCCGGTAGCGGTCCGCCAGCAGCGCGAACCGTTCCGCCGAGGAGGGGTCCCACAGGAAGACCTGCTCGTGCTCCGCCAGGGCCTCCTCGACCCGTCCCGCGTCCTCCAGGGCCCGGGCCAGCCGCTCGACCCATCGGACCTGCTCCTCCCCACCCCGGGAGGCCCCGATCCGCCTCCGGAGGGCCTCGATGACCCGGTCCGGGTCCCGGGCCTCCGAGGCCCAGGCCACCGCATCCTCCATCCAGCCGAGGTTTCCAGGATTCGCCTCCATCGCCTCGGAAAGCAGATCCAGCGCCTCGGGCAGCCGGCCCGCGGCCCGGTACAGGCGGGCAGCCAGGTGCAGCAGCGCCCCCCGGGTCGACGGTCCCGCCGGGCGCCGGGTGATCCGGCGGACCTCCTCGGCGACCTCTCCGGCCTTCCCGGCCCGCACCGCGGCATCGAACAGGCGATCCCCCAGGTCCCCCAGGTCCGGCTGTTCCTGGATGGCCGACACCAGGCAGTCCGCCTCCCCCGAGGGGTCTCCCTGGTGATCGCGAATCAGGTCGGCCAGTTCCGTCAGGATCCGGACGCGCGTGGGGCCCCGCTCCAGTTCCTGTCGTGCCAGCAGCGCCTGGATCAGACCCCCGGGGTCCCCGGCGGCCCGATGCCTCGCCTCCTGGGCTTCCAGGTCCCGTCGCAAGGCGATCTCGACTCCCGCGGCGGTCTCGGCCTGTTCGTGCTCGTGGAGGAACTCGATCACGGTCCGCAGGACCCCCTGGGACCGCTCGCCCAACCGGTGCACCAGCTGCAGGACCAGCAGTTCCCCGGCGGCCTCCGGGAGGCCCGCGTCGGCCAACGTCCGGGCCGCGGCCAGGGGGTCCTCTTCCGGGGCGAGGTGCCAGGCCACCAGGCGACCCAGGGCCCGGCCCGGCGTCAGCCGCCCCAGGACCCCCGCACTCCCGTCGGCCTCCACCAGGTGCCCGTCGTCCCGTTCCAGGGCCGGTGCCCGTCCCGGCCCCGGAAAGGGGATCATCGGCCGCGGCCGCCGCTCTCCTCCGAGGGAGGGGGCCAGTCGCCGCATGGCGCCCGTCTCCCGCCAGACCAGCACCGTGCCCTCGGGACCCGCCTCGGGAGCCACCAGGCATCCCTCGGGGCCCACCCAGGCAAAGGTCCGTCCACCGGCGGCGGTCCGGACCTCCAGTCCCGCCAGCGTCCGTCCCAGGGGCGCCAGGACACCGGCGATGCGCGCCGCGATCCCCCGGCTCTCCCGATCCTCCCGGGAGGGAAGCACCCGCATGTCCAGGAACTTCGCCGCCAGGAGGGCCAGTTCCTCGCGGGCCTCCCGGACCGCCTCCCCTTGCAGGCGACCCGCCACCTCTCGGGCGATCTCGTCGGATCCCGACCGGAGGTCCAGGTCGTGGGCCAGGCGGGGAAGGTCTTCCGGGAGGTCCCGGGCCTCGTCCTCCCGGACCGCCAGGGCCAGCAGGCGCAGCAGGCGCCAGGCCCCGTAGAGCAGAGACGCCCCCTCCTCCCATCCCTCGGAGGCGTCGGCGGCCTGTCGGAACGGCTGGGCCACGAACACCGGCAGGTCTCTCTGAAGGTCCAGGTACGACATGGATCCTCTCCGGTCGAGTGGCCGGATCATCCTACAAGAGGGCGGTTGTCGTCCACCCTTCGCCCGGTCCCGGGCGCATGCATTCTGGCGCGAGAAGCCGATCCCCCCCGGGGGTGGTAGGATCCGCCAGCGGGGAAGGCACCCATGATCCCGACGATCTACCTGGCCGCCTACATCGGGTGCTGGGCCGTGGCCTGCGTCGCGACGCTGCTGCGACCCCGGGTCGCCCTGGCGATGATGTGGCCCCTGGTGATGCTCCATCCCCATCCCCTGGTGCGGGACCTGCTGCCCTGGCAGCGCATGGGCCTCCAGAACTGGTACCTCCTGCTGTGCCTGTTCCGGACGGTCTGGGCCTGGCGTCCGTTCCGGGAGGGGATCCGGGACGCCACGCCGACGCTGCGGTGGACCCTCCGCCTGCTGGTCCTCCTGGCGGTGTTGCACCTCTACGGCCTGCTCGTGCTGTGGTACCGGCACCCCTGGCTGCCGGGCCTGGGCTGGGCCAAGGTCGCGGAGCAGGTCTTTTCGGACCTCCGGTACCTGGCGCCGCCGGTGATCCTGCTGTCCTGGGTCCGGACCCGGCGGGACCAGGTCCTGGCCATCCGATCCCTCTCCCTGAGCCTGTTTCTGGCTGCGTCGCTGGTGGCCCTGGACCGCTTCTCTCCCCTGATCTTCGACCTGTTCAACCACACGGCCTACGAGTCCACCTGGGAGATGCACCAGGTCCGGGCGGTCGGGGCCTATTCAGGCCCCTGGGAGGTCGGGGGCATCGGGTCTCTGGGCATCGTCTGGGCCACCACCGCGGTGGTGAATCGCCGGGCCCTGGGGCGACTCTCGGGGCTGCTGTTGCTGACCCTCTCGGTGGTCTCGGTGGTCTTCGCCCTGTCCCGAGCGGGCTTCGTTGCCAGTGCCATCGGGCTCGTGGGGGTGCTGTTGTTCGCCCGCCAGGGGTCCAAGGTCGGCGTGGCGGGCCTGCTGATCACCGCCGCGGTGGTGCTGGCGATGCTCCAGGTCCGGGTGCCTCAGGGGGATGCCCCCGTGACGATCCCCGGCCTGATCGAGGAAGGGGTCGAGAAGGCCTACGAGGAGGGGGCCCTGAAGGGGTCCGCAGCCATCCGGGTGCGCCTGTGGCAGGACCAGATCCGCTACTACCAGGATGGCCTGTTGCGCTGGGACGAACTGGTGTTCGGGATGGGGGGCATCGAGGGCATGGCCGTCGCCTTCGAGGCCACCGGTCACAACGGCTACATCGCCCCCTTCCTCTACTACGGGATCCCCGCCGCGACGGCCCTCCACCTGTTCCTGCTGCTGGCGGTCCTCGCGTCCCTCCGGGACCCCGACGTGGCCCGGAGCCCCGAGGGGTTCGTGATGTGGGGGACCATCCTCGGGGGCATGATCACCAGCGAGTTCCTGATCAGCGGGCTCACAACCTCGGTGCTGGCCTCGATGTTCGCCCTGACCGGCCCGGTCCCCGGTGACGGGCCTCCCGGGCCCGTTCCAGGAGGTCCATCCAGGGGGCCCGGAGCGTCTCCCAACGGTGGCGTCGGGCCACTTCCAGCGCCCCCTCGCTGAGGCGCCTGGCCAGCCCCTCCTCGGTGGCCATCCGGATGACCGCCTCGGCGAGCCCCTGGACATCGCCGGGAGGCCGCTGGAACCCCGCCTCGCCGTCATGGAACAGGAATGGCATTCCCCCGCCCGAGGTCGTCACCGCCGGCATCCCCGTGGAAAAGGCCTCGATCAACGACAGGGGCTGGTTGTCCACCCGGTTCGTGTGGAGGAAGAGGTCGTGTTCCAGCACCGTCGCCATGAGTTCCGGGAGCGAGAGCCCCTTGCGGAACGTCACGTCGGGAATGCCTTCCCGGGCCACGCGCTGCCGGATCTCCTGTTCCAGCATCCCCTCGGCCACCATGGTCATCGAGGCCCGGGGCAGGGCCCGACGGACCTCCCGGAACACGTCCAGGGCCAGGTGGGGGTCATAGATCGGGTGGAAGGCCCGGAGCCACAGGATCCGCGGTTGCATCCGGTCACGGATTCGCCACTGCTGCCATTCCCCCGCCAACACGTGGGGGACGATGGAGCAGGGGACCCGGTGCCCCGCCAGCACGTTGCCCAGGAACGGGGAGGCCACCTGCACCTCGAAGGCGCTCCGGAACAGGGGCGCCAGGGCCCACCCCAGGTGGTGGAACAGGGCCTCGGCGGACCCGAATCGGGACCATCCCCCGTGGTAGAGCAGGATGACGGGCACGCCCCGGACCCGTCCCCAGGGGACCGCCATCGCCGCGACGGCCAGGTTCAGGTCCGTGAGGACCTGGGCCACCACCGCGTCCAGGCTCGCGACGCCCCCCGGAGGACGTGCCAGCACCCGGGCCACGTCCAGGGCCTTGCCGACCTTCGAGGGGGCGAAGGAGGCCCGGATCACCTCGATTCCCTCGGACTCGAAGTGCCGGGCGAGGGCCTCGATCTGAGGCCGGACCTCCCGTCGTCCCGTGTCGAAGTTTCCCAGGGCCAAGACGCGCATGGGGAGGACCTCACGGAATCTCGATGGACTGCTCGGGCACGTAGCCCTCGCCCCCCGAGGAGAGCCGGACCCGGGCGAGGCCCCCCCGGACCTCCAGCACCCGGACCTCCAGCCCCTCCGGGAGCACGAGGGTCGGTTCCAGGGCCGCCGGGTCCGGAAGCAGTGCGGTTCGGGAACCGATGATCACGCCCACGGTGTAGCGGGAGACCCGATCCGAGGCCCAGGCGAGGCCTCCGGCCAGGAGGCACGCGATGCCCAGGGCCACGACGGGTCCTGCCAGGAAGCGCCTCCAGGCCCCGGACCCAGGCCAGCGAAACGCGGCGAGGCCCAGCAGGAAGGCCCACCAGAGCCCCACGAAGATGCCGAGTGCGATCCTGGGGGAGATCCACCCGGCCAGCAGGGTCCAGGCATCGGTGTAGGGGCTGAAGACGAAGGCCTTGGGCCCCTTGCCGGCCTCCTCGGACAGGAGGGCCCGGGCCCGGGACAGGTTGATGCGTGCCGTTTCGGCCAGGGGGCCCCGGGGGTCCCGGCGAATCACGCGATGCAGGGCGGCGATGGCGGGTCCCGGGCGCCCCGCCTCGAACTCGGCCACGGCGAGGTCCAGCAGGACCTCCGGGGCGTCCAATCCGTACCGGGTCGCCAGTTCCCGGAAGACCCCCGCCGCCTCCTCGGGCCGTCCCGTCCGCAGGGCATCGACGCCTTCCCGGAAGCGGTCCTCCAGGGTCCCGGCCCGGGCCGTCGTCGAGGCCGCGAGGCCCAGCAGCAGGAAGAGGGGCGCGACCCTCATCGGGGTCCTCCCGCTCGATCGGGACGGGCGGCGTCCAGTTCCCGCAGGGCCTGCTCCACCCGGACCAGGGCGGCCTGTCGGTCGCCGTCCTGCACCGCCGAGGGCGCGAAGCGGCCGAAGGCGCAGGCCTCCAGTTCCTGCTGCACCGCCGCTGCGAGGGGCGGCCGGACGCCCCGTTCGGCCAGGGATCGGGCCACCTCCGTGGGCGACAGTCCCGGCGGCAGGTCCAGGCGGGCCCGCAGGAAGTCCCGCAGGAGGGTCTCCAGGGCGGCCCAGAATGCCGCGGGTGGCAGGTCGGCTCGCCGGGCCTCCGCCAGTCCCCGAAGGGCCGTTCGGAGGGCGGCTCGTCGGACCGCCGCCCGAGGATCCCGCTGCAGGGATCGCCTCCGCCATGCCCAGCCCTCGAGCCCGACCCAGAGGGCCACCGGGAATCCCAGGAGGCCCCAGGGAATGCCGGAGGACGGAGCCACGGGAAGGTCCTGGGCCGGCGATTCGGGGAAACGGTCCACCAGGATCAGCCGGGGCTCGTGGCTCCTCGCCACGGCGTCCGGACGGTCGCCGCTCCCGGTCACCTGGAGGCGAATCGGGTCGGTGCGGGCCCGCTCGAACTTCCCGGTCACCGGGTTGAAGAAGGCCAGGTCGATCCGGGGGATCTCCACCTCACCTGGTTCCCTTGGGGCCAGCAGGAACTGGAACGTCCGGCGCCCCGAGACCCCGGCCTGGTCCACCACTCGCTCGTCCAGGTCCTGGGAGGGCACCCGACTCACCCGAACCCGATCTGGCAGCCGGAGATCGGGAGGTTTCAGGGCGGCGAGGTTTCCGCTGCCGGTGACCTCCACGGTCAGCAACGCCGACTCCCCGACCTGGAGGGCCTGCCGATCGACCCGGGCCCGGAGGCCGAAGGTCCCCACCAGGCCCTCGACCCAGTCCGCCGGCCGCCCCTCTTTGGGGACCGGAAGCACCGTCAAGGTCACCGGATCTGAGGCGATGGGGACGCGCCGACGGCTGAAGAGGTCCCCGACCGTCAATGTCACCCGCATGGGGTCCAGCACCACCCGACCCGCCTGCAGGGGGGTCACGGCACCCTTCCAGAGGGTCCGGACGTCGTAGGTGGGCCCGTTCCCCGGGCGCTCCCGGCGCACCTGTTGGGGGTCCGTCTGGGCCTGCTCCGCCACGAAGCCCCGAAGGGACGGGTTCGAGTCCATCGACAGGGCCGAGAGGGGCCAGTCCGACCGCACGTAGAGCAGATACTCCACCGGAATGGGCTCGCCCAGGTAGACCGGCCGGTCCAGGGTCCGAACCCACAGGAAGGCGGGCCTTCCGATCTCGCGACCGGGCGACCGGCCTCCGACGTCCCGGGGAGGATCGGCCTGGGGCTCCTCCGGGGCGGCCTCCGGCGTCCCGTTGCCAGGGGCCGGAGGCGCCGGGCTCGGGGGCGACGCGGGCAGGGGGGATCCCCGGGGCAAGACCCGGAGCGTGAGCCGACGGGACTCGGCGATCACCCGTCCTCGCTGGACCAGTTGCACGGGCCCGATGGTGAGCTGCCCCGTGCGCTGCGGGGCGATCCGCAGGACGATGCGCTGCTGCTGGCTCATGCGGCCGTTGATCACCGTCACCGAGGTCCCGGAGGACCGCCCGACCACCTGAAGGTCCGGCATCTCGGGCCCCCGGACGTCGTCGAAGGAACCCTCGAGGATCACGGTCAGGGTCGCGGTGTCCTCCAGGGTGATCGTCGGCGGGTCCAGGGTCACCTCGACGGACTGGGCCCGGGCCAGCACCGGGCAGGCCAGGATTGCCCACAGGCACCAGGTCCGTCGCATGGGCCCACCCCGCCGCTACCAGTCCTTGTCGGGCACCCGGTCCTTCCAGGGGGACTTCCGGGTCGCCTCCTGGGCCTCCAGATTCTGCTCGTTCCGGTCCACGGACTCAAGCAGGTCCCGGAGGGCCTGGGATCCGGCCTGGGGCGTCGGGGACGAGTCGTTTCCGCCGCCCTTGCCGTCCCGGATCGACAACTGGTAGAAGGCCTCGCCCCGGCCGGACCGGACGTGGATCCGGAAGGGGGCCTCCTGCTCCGCCTTCGGGAGGCTCGCGGTGCGGACCTCCCGACCCTCCCGGGACGCCGAGGCGACCTCGAGCCGGGCGCCGTCGGCGCTGACAACCTCCACCTCCAGAGGGCCCTCGCCGGACTCCCAGGACACCGAGACGTCCTTTCGGGTGCCCTGCTTCTCGGTGTACTGGAACCAGTCCTCGTTGCCCGGGCAGGCCCGCAGGCCGTGGTCCCCGTCCTCCACCGGCCGGGCCTGGTCCTCGGTGTCGTTGGGCTCCATCCCGTCGTCTCCGGCGGGGCAGGGCGGCACCAGGCGGACCTCCAGGCGGTAGGGGAGGCCGTCCTCCTCCCGGGGGCCCGTCACCTGGACCAGCACCGGGTCTGGCCCGTCGGCCCGGAACCGGGCCTGCTTCCCCGGAGCGGAGAGGGCCGTTCCGTCGGCCGATCGGATCGTCAGGTCCACCCGGGCCGGCGAGGGCTGGTTGCCGTTGCCTCCTCCGCCGTTTCCGTCCCCCCCTCCCTCCTCGGGAGGCTCCACCGCCGACACGAAGATCGTCTCCCCGGCGCGCATCGGGAACCGGAACCAGTCCTCGTCCCCCGGGCAGAGCCACAGGTCCTCCCGGGCCTGCTGGGTGTTCGGATCCACGGGCAGGAACTGGGCATGGGCCGCATCGGGGTTCGGCTCGTAGGAGTCGTCGAGCCGGGAGCAGGGGGGCCAGGCGGCGTCGGAGGCCAGTTCCAGGTTCCGACGGGAGTCCTGGGCGGAGGGGTCCAGCAGCACCGCCCGGGTCAGTGCCGCCACCGCTTCCCGCCAGGTCTCCCGGACCTTGCGGGGGGGATCCTTGGCCTCGGACCGGGCCATCGCCTTGCGCCCCAGCAGCGTCCCCAACAGGTGCTGCATCCGGGCCTCCGAGGGCCAGTCCCGGGGGACCTGCCGGGCGGCCTGGAGCGTTGCGAGGGCCTTCCGGGCGCTGTCGATCGCCGGGTCCAGGTCCCCGGCCGCCTCCTGGGCCAGGGCCAGGTCGTACCAGAGGTCCGCCCGGCCCGGCATCTCCTCCGTGAGGGCCTTCAGGGCCTGCACCGCATCGGCGGTGCGTCCCTCCTCCAGGTCCTTTCGGGCCTTCCGCACGTCCGGGTGCTCCCGGAGCAGGAAGCCTGGCCACTCCAGCGGACGGGCCGTGGCGGGTGACGGCGCCAGACCCAGGGTCCACCCCGCCACCAGCAGCAGCGCCCCCTTCCGGCGGGCCGCTCCGCCAGCCAGCAGGAAGGGGACCATCATGAGCACCAGCGCCACCCCGAGCGGCCAGCCGTAGCGCTCCTCCAGCAGCCGGGAGACCCGGGCCTGATAGTCGGCCTTCTGGAGCCCCAGGAAGGCCTGGGCGAGGGCGCCGGCGACGTCGGATCCGGGCGTGAGGGCGAGGTAGGTCCCCCCGGTCCGAGTGGCCATGTCCCGGAGGAGGTCCTCGTTCAGTTTCGACAGGATCGGGGTCGTGCCGTCGGCCTCACGGGCGGTGCCGGTCACGGCCCCCTGGTCGTCCAGGATCGGCAGCGGCTGTCCGGCGGGGGTCCCGACACCGACGGTGTAGATTCGCACCCCCTTCTCTTTCAGGGCGTCGGCGACCTTCTGGGGGTCCCCCTCGTGGTTCTCCCCGTCGGTGAACAGGACCACCACCTTCGCGGCGCCGGTGGGGTCCTCCCGGTCCACTCCAAGGGCCGAGGCGGCCACGGCCAGGGCCCGTCCGATGGCGGTTCCCGGAACCGGGATATCGGTCACCTGGAGGTCGGCCAGGTACTGACGGACCACCGCGGTGTCCACCGTCAAGGGACTCTGGATGAAGGCGAGTCCCGCAAAGGGCACCAGCGCCCACCGATGGCCCGGCGCAGCCTCCATCAACCGCGAGATCTCCACCGTCGCGGCGGTCAGGCGGTCCGGGGAGACGTCGGGGGTCTTCATTGAGCGGCTGGCGTCGAGGACCAGGCAGACGTCCAGTCCGGTACCCTGGATCGTCACCTCCTTGAGGCCCCAGCGGGGCCGCAGGCAGGCGACGGTCAGGGCCTCCAGGGCCAGGATCACCGCCAGGCCCGACAGGAAGCGCCGCCAGGGTGCCATCCCCTCGAGCATCGCCGGCACCAGCGAACGGCCGCTGAAGCCCCGTTCCACCCGACGCCGGAAGACCCCCAGGGCGACGTAGAGCGGGATCAGCAGCAGGGGAAGCAGCAGCAGAGGCCACCAGTCCCCGTTGCCCCAGCGGATGTCCTCGATGCGCCACATCTGCACCTCTCCGCCCCCGGGCTCCTCAAGGCCACCGGCGCCACGCCGTCAGGCTCAGGACCTCTCCCAGTCCCAGCAGGACCAGGGCCAGGACCAGGGGCCACAGGAAGATGTCCCGCCATTGCCGCAGGGGAACCGAGGTGAACTCGGTCCGCTCCAGGTTCTCGAAGGCCTTCCGGAACTCCTCGGCGCTGGTCGACTCGAAGGCCTTTCCCCCCGTCGCCTCGGCGATGGACCGCAGGAGGTCCGGGTTCACCGGGAAGGGCTGGTTGGGCCGCTCGTAGACCCGGAGGCCCTCGGGGGTCCGCAGGGGCTGGCCGGTGAACTCGTGGACCGCCGGGAGCCAGGTCTCCCGCCCGGTCCCCACCAGGAAGGTCCAGACCCGCACCGGCCGGTCCGGCGACTGCTGGGCGATGAACCGGGCCACCTCCAGGGGGTCGGCCTTGCCCGCGTTGTTGTCCCCGTCGGTGATCAGGATGATGTTCCGAGACCTTGCCGGGGAGTCCTGCAGCCTCCGGTAGGCCCGGGCCAGGGCGTCGCCGATGGCCGTCGCCTCGCCGGTGATGGTGCATCCGTTCGTGCAGGTCTCCTGGCCGGCCCCGCCCCGGGTGCGGTCGTCCAGCACGAGGGAGTCCAGGATGGGCAGCATCGCGTCCCGGTCCATGGTCAGGGGGAACTTGACCCAGGCCTTGCTGCTGAAGATCACCATCGCCACCCGGTCCCCCACCCGGTCCTTCATGAACTCCCGGAGGACCTGGCGGGCCGTCTCGAAGCGATTCGGGGGTTCCTGGCCCTTCCGGTGCCACTCCAGGATCTCTTCGGCCTTCCGGTCCACGGCGTTCATGGACCCCGACATGTCCAGGGCAATGGCGTAGTCCGCTCCTTCCCCGGCCATCTGGTCGGCCTCGGGCAACTGGGGGCGTGCCAGGGCCACCACCGCCAGCAGCGCCGCGACGCCCTGGATCATCCGGGGAAGGTCGGCCCAGGCGGCCCGGAAGGACCTTCCCAGGGCCTTCACCTCCCGGATCGAGGGAAAGAGGAGGGCCGGGGGCACCCGGCGCTGCCGTCGCAGGCCCAGGACGACGAGGAGACCCGCAGGGAGGATCAGCAGCAGGAACCAAGGGCTTTCGAATCGCACGTCGCCCCTCCCTCAGGCCCCGGCGGCCGGTCCCCCGGGTCGCCCCTCCATCACCCGCATCACGATGTCCCGGGCCCTGGGAACGATTCCCTGTCCCTCCGAGGGGGCAGGCTGGTACTTCGCAAACTTCACCAGGTCGCAGAAGGACAGAAAGTCCTCCAGGTCCATCGCATTGGCCCGTCCCAGGTCCCGGCCCTGGACCGCCCGGAGGACCTCCCAGGTCGTCAGGTCCACCCCCTGGAACCCGTGGAGGTTTCCCAGGAACTCTCGGAGGACCTCCGAGACTCCGAGTGCCAGGGCCTGGAACTCCCCGGCCTCGGCCAGGCCCCGGGCCTCCAGGTCCCGCAGTTTCTCCAGGGCCACCTCGTGGGCCGGCCGAGGGGGAGGCGGCGGCCGGTGGGCCTCCTTCCAGGCCTGATAGCGCCTCCAGGCCCAGATGGCTCCCCCGGCGGCGACCAGGGAGACCGCCAGGACGCCCGCCACGATCAGCAGTGGGAGGTTCGGCACCCGGACCGGCACGGTCTTGCCCGCCGGGGCCAGTTCCGGGGCCTCGGTGTCGTCGAGCCCCGAGGCGACCTCGAAGGTCGCCTCGGGGGTGCGGCCGGTCCGGGCCTCCCCGGCGGCCGTGACATACGGAACCTCGAAGGAAGGTACGTGGGCCGCGCCCCGGCGGACGGGCAGCAGCCTCAGGACATGGTCCTCGGAACTGGAAATCCCCAGCACCGGGGAGACCTGGTGTCGGGCATCGACCAGCACCAGGGGCGCCACCTCGGGCTTCTCGGGGAAGAAGACCCGGGTCCCGACCGGGTACTCCAGGTGGAACCGCACCTCGACGGGGGACCCGATGGGAACTGGTCCCGAGGGACCCTCCACGGCGATGCGGACCTCCCCGGGCTCCGGGGCGGCTGCCGGCGGACCGGGGTCCTCTGGGGACTGGGCCTGCAGCGCCGGGGAGACCAGTCCCCCCAGGAGCAACAAGCCTGCCAACAGCGCCTCCCGGAGCGGGCCGGGCCCCCAGCCTACCGCGGGGGAGGACGGGTGTCGCCGGGGGTGGTACTGGGGACTCCTCCTCACAGCGTCTTCCCCTTCAGTCGGGCGAAGTGCCTGGTCAGCGCCCGCTCGTAGGACTCGTCGGTCGAGAACCGGGTCCAGGGAACCCGGTAGCGGTCCCAGACCTGCCGGCAGCGGTCCTCCTCCGCCCGGACCAGCTGGCGATAGCGCTCCCGGGTCTTCCGGTCCGTCGGGACCACGACCCGTTCCCCCGACTCCAGGTCCCGCAGCGTCACAAGGCCCGCCTCGGGCAGGTCCCCCTCCACCGGGTCCCGGACCAGGAAGGCGTGGACGTCGTGTCGGCGCACCGCCACTCGCAGTTCCCGCTCGAAGTCCCCCACGTGGAAGTCGGAGATCAGGAAGAGGGCCGCCCGGCGCTTGAGCACGCGACCCAGGTAGGACAGGGCCCCGGCCAGGTCCGTCGGGGAGCCCCCGTGGCGCATCGTCAGGACCTCCCGGATCACCCGGAGGGCATGGCGGCGTCCCTTCTTCGGGGGGATGAACCGCACCACCTGGTCCCCGAACACCAGCAGGCCGACCCGGTCGCCGTTGATCTGGGCCGAGAGGGCCACCGCCGCGGCGATCTGCGCCGCCACCTCCCGCTTGCGGTCCTCGGCGATCTGGATCCCCTCCCGCCCGGACCACCGGGCGGCCGAGAGGCCGAAGTCCATCGAGAGGCTCGCATCGGCGACCAGCATCACCGTGAGCTCCCGTTCCTCGACGAAGCGCTTCACGTGCAACTGCCCGGTGCGGGCCGAGACGTTCCAGTCGATCAGGCGCACCTCGTCCCCCGGGGCGTAGGGGCGCACCTCGTCGAAGGACATGCCCCGCCCCTTGAAGATGCTGTGGTAGCGCCCGCCCAGCTGCTCGTTGACCAGCCGCTGGGCCACCACCTCGATGCGTCGCACCCGTGCCAGCACGCCCCGAAGGGCCTGCTCGTCTCCGGGGTCTTCCTGGTCGATGGCGGGTCGCCGGTCCTGTCCGAACCATCCCATCATGGGATCCCCCGTCTCCGGGAGCCGGCCCCGGTCACGGGACCGCCACCGAATCGAAGACCCGCTTCAGCAGGTCCTCGGCCGTCACGTTGTCCGCCTCCGCCTCGTAGGAGAGGATGACCCGGTGCCGGAGCACGTCCAGCCCCACCGCCTTCACGTCCTCGGGAATCACGTAGCCCCGGTGTCGGAGGAAGGCGTGGGCCCGGGCGGCCTCGTTCCAGTAGATCGTGGCTCGCGGCGACGCCCCGTAGCGGATGTAGGGCTTCAGGGAGGCCGCCCCGTAGTCCTCGGGCCGGCGGGTCGCCAGCACCAGATCCACGATGTACTCCTTCACCTTGGGGTCCATGTAGATCTCGCCGAGGACCGACCGGGCCCGGTCCAGTTCCCCGAGCGTCAGGACCCGGTCCACCCGGGGAGGCTCCGAGAGCGCCATGCGCTCCATGACCTGGAGTTCCTCGTCCCGGGAGGGGTAGGTGACCCGCACCATCAGCATGAATCGATCGATCTGGGCCTCGGGGAGGGGATAGGTGCCCTCCTGCTCGATGGGATTCTGGGTCGCCAGGACCAGGAAGGGATCCGGAAGTCGGTAGGTCTGGTCCCCGATGGTGACCTGGCGCTCCTGCATCGCCTCCAGCAGCGCCGACTGGACCTTGGCCGGGGCGCGGTTCACCTCGTCGGCCAGCACGATCCCGGCGAAGATCGGGCCCTTCTTGACGTGGAAGGACCCCGTCTGGGGGTTGAAGACCTGGGTCCCGGTCAGGTCCGCCGGGAGCAGGTCCGGGGTGAACTGAATCCGGGCAAAGGAGGCGTCGAGGACCTGGGCCACCGTCTTCACCGTCAGGGTCTTGGCGAGGCCCGGAACCCCCTCCAGCAGCACGTGCCCCCGGCAGAGAAGGGCGATCAGGATCCGATCCACCAGGTCTCGCTGCCCCACCACCACCTTGGCGATCTCCCCGACCACCCGGTCCACGAAGGCGCTTTCCTTGCGGACCATCTCCGTCAGCACCCGGACGTCCTGTTCCATGGCGACCCCACCTCCTTGCCGGTCCACCGGGCACGGAACCCCCTGGACGCGATTCCTATTCCCGGCGGGGGCATTGTGGGGGGCTGCCTGCGCCTCGTCAAGCGGCCCGCTCGCTGGCGTCGCAAGGCCGCTGGAGCAAGGGCCACCTGCCAGGAGTGTCGCCCCCATGGGATCCCCGGGCTCCGTCGCGACGGAGGGCGGAAGGCCTGGGGGTCTACGGTGACTCGCCGGGAAAGAGGAAGCGCAGCGCTGTGGGGAAGCGCTGCTCCCAGGCGGCCTCGTTGTGCGGATGTCCGACCCCCAGGAGGCTCAGCAGCGACAGATCGGGCCGGAGGTAGGCGTCCAGGTCGCGATAGCCGGCGGGGGTCGTGGCGGACCATCGCAACGCAGGGACCCGGTCAGGGTCCGTCTCCAGCGGAAGGTCCTCGGGGGCCGTCGCCGGGTCTCCGTCGGTGTCCCATTCGGGCCGATTGGGCCAACCCAGCTGGATCAACAGGTTGCGGGTCCAGTCGGTGTAGGCCCGGCCATCCCAGGCATAGGGCGGGTCATCACCTCCGCCGGGTGAATAGCCCCCGTCCCCGCTGTCCAGGTAGATCTGCAACGCACGCTGGGCCGGAGTCGGCGGCTGGGCCGCGATCAGTTCCCGCATCGAGGGCTTTTCCTCGGTCCCGCTGCCCGGCTCCCCGACCCAGAACGAGGGCGAGAGGGCGGCGACCATGCCGAAGACCTCCGGGTGATGCCAGGCGATCCAGAAGGCCGAGATGCCCCCGAGGGACGACCCGCCGATGGCGGTGTTCCGCGGTCCGGTCCGTGCCGGGAACCCTGACCGGATCGCCGGCAGGACCACCTGGATCAACAGGTCGGCATAGTCGGGAAGTCGGGGCTTGACCTGGAACGACTGCCCCGACCCGCTGACCCAGAGGTCCGTGTAGAGGTACTCGTTGATCCGGTCCGCGGTGGCGATGCCGACCAGCAGGACCGGTTCGATGGCACCGGCCTCGATCAGGGCCCGGGCCGACCGGTCCACCCTCCAGGACCCGAAGGGGGCCCGGGGGTTGTCGAAGACGTTCCAGCCATCCTGGAGCAGCAGGACCGGAAATCGCCGGAGGGGGTCCTCATAGGCCTCTGCCGGCACGAAGACATAGACGTCTCTGGGGAGCGGGAGGGCCTCGGACCGGAGTCCCTGGACCCGGGCCAGGCGGGGTACCCCGGGACGGTACATGGCCCCGTTGATGGCCAGGTCGCTGAACCGGATGTAGCGGTTCCGGGGGTCGTCTCTCCACTGGCCATCATGAAAGATCCGGTATTCCCAGGCGTCGGACCCTGGGGGCACCGGGCCCACCTCCGCCAGGAAGGTCCCCGGGGCGCAGGGAACGGGGGTCATGGCCGTCTCGCTCCAGCCGTTGAAGGACCCGCGGATCGAGACGGCTCCGGGCCCCGGGTCGGTGATCAGCGTGCAGCCCCGGTCATCGCAGACCGGCCCGTCGTAGCGAGTCTCCAGGAGGTCCTCCAGGGCGGTCCTGTCGCAGTGCTGCAACAACGCACGGATCTCCTCCCGAGACACCGAGGACCGCCAGGGCGCCGGGCCAGTCCCCGGGTCTGGCATCGGGTCCTGGTCCGGGAGGTCGGTCCGGGGGCCCAGGTCCGGGGGACTGCCGTCGGCCGGGGGATCGCCGTCGTGCAGGGGGTCCACCTCCGGGACCTCCCGACCGACCCCCTCTCCCTGGGACTGGCCCGGGTCTGTCTCTCGGTCGGTGGTCATCGCCGCATCCCCGGCGCCGTCGTCTCGCGTCTCCGAGCCGGGGTCCGCCGGGTCCGCCGTGTCCGGAGTCCCCGGGACTCTGGGATCCGGCCCGATTCCCTCCGGGATCCCACAGCCGGTGGCCCAGACCCAGCAGGCGATCGCGGTGGCGATTCGTCGTCGCACGGGGGCGTGCCTCCGGATCGTACCGGCCCTGCCGGCCCGGGGCCGTTCGGCGCTTCCCATCGGCATCGGTCACTGGACGCAGCCCGGGACCTGGGTGCAGGGGGGGCACACGCCCACGGGGGAGGCGACGTTGTAGCACTGGTAGGCGGACCCCGACAGGGCACAGCAGCAGTCGCAGGTGGAGGGATTGCCGTCGTCGCACTGCCTGGAGGTCCGGCAGGGGGTCACGCAGTCGGGGATGGCCGTGTGGCTGCACTTCCCGCTGGTGGCGTCGCAGGCATCCGTGGTGCAGGGATTCCCGTCGTCGCAGGAGACCGCGGTGCCCGTGCAGGTCTTCTGGAGGCACTGGTCCCTCTGGGTACAGAGGTTCCCGTCGTCGCAGGCGGTCCCGTCGGGGGCCGGATCGTAGGCGCAGTAGGGGTAGCCCGGTCCCCGGACGCACCGGTCATTGACCGTGCAGGGATTGTTGTCGTTGCAGATGATCGCCGTGAACTGGCAGAGGCCGTTCACGCACCTGTCCCGGGTGCAGACGTCGTTGTCGTTGCAGTCGGCGTCGGCCTGGCACTTCACATTGCAGTTCGGGATCGCGGTGTGGGTGCAGCCCTTGGCGGGGTCGCAGGCGTCGGTCGTGCAGGGATCGCCGTCATCACAGGAGACCGCGGTGCCCGTGCAGGTCTTCTGGAGGCACTGGTCCTTCTGGGTGCACAGGTTCCCGTCGTCGCAGGCGGTCCCATCGGGGGCCGGGTCGTAGGCACAGTAGGGGTAGCCCGGTCCCCGGACGCACCGGTCGTTGACCGTGCAGGGGTTGTTGTCGTTGCAGACGATGGCGGTGAACTGGCAGGCCCCGTTCACGCACTTGTCCCGGGTGCAGACGTCGTTGTCGTTGCAGTCGGCGTCCACCTGGCACTTCGTCCCGCAGCCGGGAATGGCCTCGAAGACACAGGTCCCGGTCTTCGGGTCGCAGGAATCGGCGGTGCAGGCATTGCCGTCGTCGCAGGAGACCGGGGTGTTCTGGCAGAGGCCCTTCACGCACCGGTCCGTCGTGCAGAGGTCGTGGTCGTCGCAGGCCGCATCGCCGGTGCACCCGGTGCCGCAGCCCGGGATCCGGACGTGCAGGCATCCGCCGGCCGCCGGGTCGCAGGAGTCCTGGGTGCACGGGTCTCCGTCATCGCAGGACAACGGCGTCCCGACACAGGTCTTCTGGGAGCAGATGTCGGGTCCGGTGCAGGGGTCCTGGTCGTCGCAGGCCGTTCCCTCCGGGAGGCTGTCATAGGCGCAGTAGGGATAGCCCGGGCCCCGGACGCACCGATCGGCGGTGCAGGCATTGCCATCGTCGCAGGGGACGTCCTGGTGCAGGCACTGGCCGTCCTTGCAGGCGTCCTGGGTGCAGACGTCCCCGTCGTCGCACTCGTCGTTGGTCTGGCACGGGCCGCATCCCGCAAGGGGCACCGCCAGGCAACCCTTCCGGGGGTCGCAGCGATCCTGGGTGCAGGGGTTCTTGTCGTCGCAGACCGTGAGCAGGTGCGTGCAGGCCCCGTCGACGCAGCGATCGGTGGTGCAGACATCCCGGTCGTCGCACTCCGAGTCCAGCAGGCACCTGGAGCAGGACCCGTCCCTCCAGGAGACGCACCCCACTCCCGGCGTGCAGGAGTCCACCGTGCAGGGGTCGTTGTCATCGCAGGTCACGGGCCGGTAGAAGCAGGTCCCGGTGGTCGCATCGCAGAGGTCCTCGGAGCAGGGGTCCGAGTCATTGCAGTCCGTGGCCTTCTCGCAGACGGGGGTGACGCACCCCTCCACCGGCAGCGTCCCACATCCCTTGACCGGGTCGCAGAAGTCGATCGTGCAGGGGTCCAGGTCGTTGCAGACCAGACGCGACAGCACGCAGCGACCGGCCACGCACCGATCCGTCGTGCAGGCGTTCTCGTCGTCGCACTCCTGGTCGGTCTGGCAGAAGGCCTGGACGTCGGTTCCGCCGCCGACGTCCTCGGTGGACCCGAGGTCCGCCGGCGCATCGGGCGCGAGGTCCGGCCCGGCGACCTCGGCGTCGGGGGCTGCGTTGTCCGGCAGCGCCTCGTCGGGCAGGGATCCGTCCGGCACGCCGGACAGGTCCTCGGGCAGCACGTCGATCCCCCCGGTCCCGGATCCCCCGCCACAGGCGAAGGTCCAGACCATCACCAGCACGATCCCCACCAGGCGACTTCCCGGACATCGACGGGATTCCATGTCGTTCCCTCTCCCGATCAACAGGCGACCCCCATTATCGGAAAAAGCCCGGGGCTTTCCAACGCCCGGGGCGGCCCCGGGTCTTCGTTCCCGGGTGGGATCAGGGAGACTCGACGGGCGGGGCGGGACGATAGAGGAGCGCCGGTTCCCGTCCATGGAGGACCCGGAGGGCCCCCTTCACCAGCGCCATCATCTCGTTTTCCCCGGGGTAGACCCGCACCGGACAGGGCAGGGCCCGGAGGAAGTCCCGGATGCGCCCGGTCAGGGCCTGGCTCCGGGCCATGCCCCCGGTCAGGATCACCGCGTCGAGGGGCTCCCCGTCGAAGGCCGGCAGCAGCGAACAGACCCACTTGGCGACCTGGTAGGCCAGGGCCTCGAAGACCTCGGCGGCCCAGGCATCTCCCTCGGCGATGCGCCGTTCCACCTCCCGGAGGTCCTTGGTCCCGAGCAGGTCCATCAGGCCTCCCCGGCCCTTGTTGAGGGCCTTCAAGTGCTCCCGGGTGTACCGGCCGCTGAAGCAGAGGTCGATCAGCTGGCCCACCGGCAAGGACCCCGAACGCTCCGGGGTGAAGGGGCCCTCCCCGTCCAGGCCGTTGTTGACGTCCACATAGCGCCCCTGGTGGTGGGCTCCCACCGTGATTCCGCCCCCCAGGTGCGCCACCACCACGTTGACCCGCTCGTAGAAGGTCTCCTGCTCCTCGGCAAAGCGCCGGGCCGTGGCGACCTGGTTCAGGGCATGGCTGATGACCCGCCTCCGGATCTCCCGGAGGCCCGTGATCTTGACCCGGGAGGGGACCTCGTCCACGACCACCGGGTCCACGATGAAGGCCGGCTTCCCGGTACCCGCGGTCAACTGGTCCGCAATGAGCCCCCCGAGGTTGGAGGCGTGGTCTCCCTGGACCCCGGTCTGGAGGTCCCGGATCAGCGCCTCGTCCACCCGGTAGGTCCCGTGGGGAATCGGCCGCACCAGGCCTCCCCGGGCCGACACGGCGTCGATGTCCGCGAGGCACAGCCCGTGGCGAGCCAGGGCCGCCAGCACCGCGTCGCGCCGCATGGCGTACTGCTCGACGATGCGTCTTCCCTCGAAGGGGGCCATCTCCTCGCGGGAGTGCTGCACCTCCTCGGTGAAGACCTCCCGATCGTTCTCGTACACGGCGATCTTGGTCGAGGTGCTTCCGGGATTGATTGCGAGCACCCGGTAGCGTGGGAAGAAGGTGTCCTTCGGGGTGCGGTTCCATCCCCCGTGGAGGTGCAGGCGCAGCAGGGTGGCCTTCACGGCCAGCCGGACATCCTCCGGCGCGGTGTCCATCGCCAGGTCCACCGCCTGGCTCCCGACGCCGGTCAGGAGGGGGAACTTCCGCGCCTGGGGGAACCGGACCGCGTAGAGGTTGTAGAGCAGGTTTCCCATGTCCAGGTTCGGGCAGATCACCACGTTGATGGGGTCCAGAGGGCCCCCTTCGCCGCCCTGGAGGTGGTAGGCCGCCGATCGCTGGGAGAGGGCCGCGCTGATCTTCACCTCCCCGGAGATCCGGATGCTCCGATAGCGCTCCCCACGGGTGATGCGTCGGGCAAGCACCTCCGGGACCCTCTCCATCGCCGCCCGGACCAGCATGGGGGACGGGCCCTCGTCGGATCCCCGGTTCGAGTAGGAGACGATGGCCCCGTGGATCGTCGGCAGGACCTCCTCGGGGATGATGTCTCGGGCCACGGCGCAGGTCCCCACCGCCACCTCCGCCAGCACGTCGGGGGTCATCGTCGCGTTCACGGCCACGTCGCCGAACACCACGATGTTGTTCGGGAACATCTCCGTGGGGTGATCGTCGGGCAGCACGAAGATCCCGGCCTCGCAGACGTCACGGCGGGTGGCGAAGAGCCGGAGCATGGGCCGGAACCAGTCCTTCGGGGCATGGGCCGCCCCGCCGACCACGACGTCCGCATGGCCCAGCCGGACCGCGAAGAGTCCGAAGATCCCCGGGTCCAGCACCCGGCTGCGTCTTCCCTGCGCCTCCGGGGCGATCCAGCGGCAGTCGGGGCGGTCCCGAATGGCCTCCTCGAACTCCCGGAGCAGGTCCTCCTGTTCCGGGACCGGGATGAAGGCGCACTCCGAGAGGGCGTACTCCACCCGGGCCGGGTCCACGTGTTGGAGGTGCTGCCGGACGCACTCCAGGACCTCCTCCCGGGAGGCCAGCAGCACCGGGCGACAGAAGCGGGTGAGGTGGCAGACGGCCTCCAGCACCCGGGGATCCAGGGCCTCGACGAAGACCACCGTGGGCCGGTCCCGCCCCATTTCCAGCAGCCGCGTTTCCAGGGACCTCTCGATGTCGAACATGGGCGTCCTCTCCTGGTCTTCCCGGGAGTTCCGTCACCGGCGGTCCCGGGGATGTCCGCCGGCCCTCCGGTGTCTTGTAGCATCCCCATGAGGCGGTGCAATGCGAAATCCGGCCCTGGGAGCGGATCCCCCTGGCGACTCCGCCCTGGCGGCGTCGGCCAACCGGGGGTCCGGCCTCCCCATTCTGCCACGCCGGGACCGCAGCGACCCGGCCCCGACCTCCCCCCGAGCGTCCCCCTCGTGACGGCGAATTCCCTGTCAGAACGGTCGGTTGTGTCGAGTCGTTCAATGGCTGTCCTTGGGCTTGTTGACTTTTCCTGGCAAAGCGTTATCATCGACCTGCTTCTGGAGGTGGCTACCCTGTCCACGTTCGATCCGCGTTCCCGGGTTCTGTGGTCCCACCGGCCTTCATGACCCCAGGATCAGATCGATACCGTGAGTCGAGGCAGACCTGATCCAGGAGGGACCGGTTGCCAGCCAGTGGGGCGGGCGCCGGAAGGCCCGAGGCATTCGGGCGTGGTCGGGGCATGGCCCCTGGTTCAAGGAGCGTGATCGATGAAGAACAAGCTGTTCCTGGGTGGTCTGGCATGGGCGACGACCGAGGCCTCTCTCCGTGCGGCGTGCGAGCCGTTCGGCGAGGTGACCGAGTGTCGTGTGGTGGTCGATCGGGACACCGGTCGTTCCAAGGGCTTCGGATTCGTGACGTTCGCCACCGAGGAGCAGGCGACCCGGGCGAAGGAGCAGCTGGACGGCCAGATCATCGACGGTCGGGCGGTGAAGGCGGACTGGCCCCGGGAGCGCGAGGAGCGCGGGGCGGGCGGCGGCGGCCGTGGCGGCTTCGGCGGCGGTGGCTATGACCGCGGTTCGCGGCGCTACTGAGTTCGTCGGGGTCCTCTCCGATACCCATGGGCTGATGCGTCCCGAGGCGCTTGATGCGCTTCGGGGCGCCAGCCACATCCTCCATGCAGGCGATGTCGGGTCCCCGGCCGTTCTGGCGGCCCTCCGGGAGATTGCGCCGGTGACGGCAGTCCGGGGGAACGTCGATCGATCGCCGCCCCTCTCGGGCCTGCCCCTCTGGCAGGCGTCGGATCTGGCGGGCCAGTCGTGGTTGCTGATCCACCGCCGGGAGGACCTGGACCTGGACCCCCGGGTCTTTGGGACCGGGGTCGTGGTCTTCGGTCACACCCACCGCTTCGAGACCTGGCAACAGGACGGCATTCTGTGGTTGAATCCCGGCAGCGCCGGGCCCCGGCGATTCGGGATGACTCCGGGCCTGGTCCGGGTCTGGCGAGTCGGGGAGTCCCTGATCCCCGAACCAGTGGAATTGGGGAGCGAGGGATGACACGCCGGGCCTGGGTGGCCGCCCTGGTGCTGCTGTGGGCCCCGGCGGTCCTGGGTCAGAGGCCCCCGGTCGTCGGCAGCCGCATGCCCAACTTCCCCTTCGAGGACCTCGAAGGTCGGGAGGTCCGGATCCGGTCCTTCCTGGGTCGTCCGGTCCTGATCCTCTACGAGGACCGCTCCACGGCGGCCTGGAACCGCGCCCTGAAGGACCGCCTGATCGCGATGGCCCGGCGGAAGGAACTCCCCCCGCGCCTGCTGGTGCTGCCCATCGTGGACCTCCGGGCCTTTCGGTCCTGGCCGGCCAGACCCATCGCCCAGTCCCAGTTGCAGGCCCGGTCCCGGGAACTGGGGAAGCCCCTCTGGGCGGACTGGAGCGGACTGGCGGCCGGGGCCCTGGGTGTCTCGGGTCCGGGAGCGGCGGTGGTGGTGCTGCTGGACGGTCGGCAGCGGGTGGTCTGGGTCGGGTCCGGTCGCCTGGAACCCCGGGAGGTCCAGGAACTGCTGGCGGCCCTCCAGGCGTCGGGAGGGAAGGAACCGGCCGCGTCGCCTCTGCGGGGGACCAGGGCCGCTGGCGAGGAATCGCCTCCGGCGGCGGAGGGCTCCGGGACGTCTCCGGGAGGGGCCTCCCCCGGCGGGGAGCCGGCAGGGATCGGGCCCGAGGCTCCGGCTTCGGGGAAGGCGGAAGCGACGGGGGAAGTGGCGGCGGAGGCCCCTGGGACGGCCCGGGAGGAGTCGGCGGAAGGCCCCGACGAGGACGACGAGGGCATTCCGCTGCCCCCCTTCGTGACGCCCCTGGTGGTTCCGCTGCCGGGAAGGCCCCCGGCGTGGATCCCGCCTCCGATGTGACGGGGCCTGGAAAAGGCCGAGGGATTGGCCTAGGATCGCGCCATGTTGCTGATTCCCACGAATCTGCCCAACGGGATCTCCTTCGCGCGGCTGGTCGCGAGCCCCATCTTCGTGTTCCTGTTCTGGATGGGGCTCCGGGGAAGCGGCTACGGCAGCAGCCCCGAGGAACTGGTCCGGGACCTCAACGTGGGCTACCTGATGGCGGCATGGGTCCTGATGTTCCTCCAGGAGGCCTCGGATCTGGTGGACGGATGGATCGCCCGGCGCCAGGGGATCGTCACGGACCTGGGCAAACTGGTGGACCCCCTGGCCGATGCCCTCTCCCACGTGGGGGCCCTGCTCTGCCTGATGTGGGTGGGCCTGATCCCCTTCTGGGTGCTGGTGGTGGTCTACTACCGGGAGGCGGTGGTGGGCACCCTCCGGGTGCTGGCGGCGAAGGAAGGGTTCGTCGTGCAGGCCCGGCCCACGGGCAAGGTCAAGTCCCTGACCCTGGCGGTGGCGGCCAACACCATCGTCGGGTGGCTCGTGGTCTCCCACTGGGTCGAGGCGCTCCGGCCCTTCGTGGGGCCCGTCGCCCTGGGGCTCGGGGTGCTCGTCTCCCTGGGGTCCCTGGTCTCCCTGGTGGACTACTACCGCGCCGTGAATCGCCTGGTGCAACGGGGTGGCGAGTCCTCCCCGGATCGGGGCCCGAGGCCTCCTCCTCAGGGGAACCGCCCTTCCTGAAGGGCCCTCCGCTGGGCCTCCAGGACCCCCGGCAGGGCCTCCCGGACCCGGGCGAGGGCGACCCGGAGCAGGTCCTCGGGGAAGGGGTCCCCCTCGGCGGTGCCCTGGACCTCGACCAGGCGGCCGTCGGCGGTCATCACGAAGTTCAGGTCCGCCTGGGCCCGATGGTCCTCCGAGTAGTCCGGGTCCACCAGGACCTCGCCGTCCACGATCGCCGCCGAGAGGGCGCAGACCTGATGCCGGATGGGCGACGCGGCCAACAGGCCCCGATCCATCAGGCGACGGCAGGCCATCGCCAGGGCGACCCAGCCTCCGGTGATGGAGGCGCACCGGGTGCCCCCGTCGGCCTGCAGGACGTCGCAATCGACCGTGACCAGGCGCTCGCCCAGGGCCTTCAGGTCCACCGCCGCCCGCAGGGAGCGTCCCACGAGGCGCTGGATCTCCTCGGATCGCCCCTTCTGGACGCGCCCCTGGCGCTCGGGGGTGGCCCCGGGCAGCATCGCGTACTCGGCCGTGACCCACCCCTGGCTCTTGCCCTGGAGCCAGGGGGGCACCGATGCCCCGACGGTGGCCGCCACGATCACCACGGTCTGACCGAAGGTGACCTCCACGGACCCCGCCGGGTCCCGCTGGACCCCGGTCCGGATCCGGACCTCCCGCACATCCCGCGGCCCTCGACCGACCCGATTCACGGTCAGACCTCCTCCTCCTGGTAGTCCCGGGCACTGAAGAGGAGGTCCCCCGGGTCCCGGCCTTCCAGGGCCACCAGGGTCCTGCGGGCCTCCTCGCGGATGGCGTCCACCTGAGGGTCGTCGGCCTCGGGGTCGTGGTGGGTCAGCCCCAGCCGGACCGCTCCGACGGCGTGCATGACCTGGGCCGCGAAGGCCCCGGTGCCATGACCGTACCCCGCCTTGGAACCCTTCCACTGGGAGTGGCTGTACTGGGCATCCTGGATCAGCAGGTGCACGCCCTGGAGATGGGTCCGGAGGCGGTCCGGGACCTCATCGGAGGCCTCGTGGTCCGTCAGCAGCGCCGCGACCCGGCCAGTGGGACCTTCCTCCAGTCGGTAACTGACGGTGTACTCCGGGTGGACGGTCCGGGTCATCCGGACCCGGAGGCAGTCGGACGGCGGGAAACGGGGGTCCTGGTCCGGTCCGGTCCGGGGCCCCGACTCCTCGTCGGGCCCGGGGGCCGCTTGCCAGACGAACCCCGCCTCCCGGTGCACCAGCAGCCGCTGGGTCTCCATCTGGTCGATGCCGTGGACCCGGACGTGGCCCTCGATGCGGGAGAAGGGCACCGGGAAGTGAGGGGGGCGCATGAGGGCGTCGAACACCTCCCGGGGCCCGGTGCCATCCTCCCGGGGCCCGAAGACATGGACCTCGACGGAAGGGTCCAGGGTCGTCCCGGCGATCGGGAATCCCATCGTGTGATCGTGGTGGTAATGGGTCATCAGCAGCAGGACCTTGCGGATGCCCTCGGCCCGGAGGTCCCGGGCGGCCTCGACGAGACCGCTCCCAGCGTCGATCAGCAGGGCCGTGTCCCTCGGCAGGCAGGCGGACAGGACCCGCAGGCAGGTGGTGTTGCCCCCATGCCTCCGGGTGCCGTCCCTGCAGACCGGGGAGGACCCACGGGTACCATAGAATCGAATGCGCATGCCCCCCCCTGAACGGCCACTCCTCCCTGCAGCCTGCCAGTATGCTGGTGCATGGATGCTAGCGAAAGTGCCGGCCGTTGGGAAGTCCCCGTGCGATCCGGGCAAGACAAGGACCGGCGGCTCCAGGGGCCCCGCCGCCGGAGGGCCCGGTGGGAGCCCCGGCGACGCGGGGGATCCCGCTTGCCACCCCGGTAGAAAGGGATAGCATTCCATGGAGGTGGGAGGTCCGGTCGTGGCCCGATATTGCAGTCTGTGTGACGCCCGCTTCGAGGGGGAACCGGAGGCGTGTCCCTTCGACGGCGCCGCGACCTTTCGCATCGACGACCGGGATCGGAACCTGGGCCGCACGCTCGCCCATCGCTACACCCTGGTGGAGGTCCTGGGGTCCGGAGGGATGGGGACCGTCTATCGGGCCCGCCAGCGGTCGATGGAACGGGACGTGGCGGTGAAACTCCTGAAACCCGAGCGGATGAACGACCCCGATGCGATCCGGCGCTTCTTCCAGGAGGCCCGGGCCTCCAGCCGCCTCACGAATCCCCACGTGATCACGCTCCACGACTTCGGCCAGGCCGCCGACGGCCAGTTCTTCCTGGTGATGGAGTTGCTGGTCGGTCGCAGCCTGGCCGACCATCGGATCTCCCGGGGGGGGCGGCTTCCGACCGAGGAGGTCGTCGAGGTCATCGATCAGGTGCTGGAGGCCATCGAGAATGCCCATTGCCAGGGGGTGGTCCACCGGGACCTGAAGCCGGACAACATCTTCCTCCTCGATTCACCTCCGGGGTTCGTGAAGGTACTGGACTTCGGGCTGGCCCGGATCCTGGACCTGGAGGCCCGGGTGTCGGACCCGAACCTGCTCTTCGGCACGCCGGCCTACATGAGCCCGGAACAGGCGAAGGGCAAGGCCGTGGATCACCGGTCGGACCTCTATGCCCTGGGGGTGATCCTCTTCGAGTTGCTGACGGGCCAGCTGCCGTTCCAGGCCAGTTCCTCGTTGGCGATCCTGTTGAAGAAATTCCATCGATCCGCACCCCGGGTCCGGGACCTCCTTCCGGCGTCGGAGGTGCCCCCGGCGCTGGACGCCCTGGTGGCGAGCCTGCTGGCGACCGATCCCAACCGGCGACCCCAGACGGCCTCGGAGGCCCGGAGGCTTCTGGGCGCCGCGGTTCCTGCCCGGGAATCCCGGGTGGGCCCGACCGTCGTCGTGCCGATTCCCGACATCCCGAGCCGTCCGACGCCCCTCCCGGCGCCCTCGACGACCTCCCCGATGGGACTGGAGAACCCGTTGGAGCGGGGGCAGGTCTCCCGCCACGTCCCGTTCCTGATGACGAGCGCCATCCAGCAGGTTCTTCGGGAGGCCCTCCAGGAGGGGATTCCCCGGACGGGCAAGGTCTGGTGGCTCTACCAGTCCTCGATGGGCCGTGTGCGCAGTCCGGGGGCCCGGGCCCTGATCAATGGCCTGCTGGAGATGGTGCAGCGGGAGCGGCAGCGGCTGGCGCGGATTGTCGCGGAGGTGGAACAGGGGGACGCCCAGTGGACCCGGAGGCCCGAGGATCCCGATTCCCTGGACCCGGCGGGCATGTTCGACGTGGAGATTCGGCGGAGCCCCGAGGAGATCCTGGCGGATCGGGACCTCCAGGGAATCCTGGAAGAGGTCTCCGGCGCGGAACGGGAACTCCGGGAGCAGTGGGAGCGCTGGGCCCTGCGGGCCGTCGGCGGACCCGACATGGAGTTCTTCTCCCGGCGCCTCGTGCGCTGTCGGGAACGCGTCTCGATCCTCGACGAGGCCTCGCTGCGGCTGCTGGGCCTGACCCGGGGTGCGGGTCTCCATTCCCTGTACATGCGGTTGGCAGGACTCCTTCCGGTCCAGCGGGTTCAGTCCGGCGAGGTGCTGTTCCGGGAAGGGGAGGCGGGGGACACGATGGTGGTGGTGGTCCGGGGCCAGTTGAAGGCCTACCGGGACGTGGAACGTTCCCCGGAGTCCCGCCTGGCCCTGGCCATGTTCCAGCCCGGGGACGTGATCGGCGAGATGGCCTGCCTCGACCCGGCGCCTCGGAGCGCCACCGTGGAGGCCTACAACGATGCGGAGGTCTGCCTGCTGGACCGGGTGTTGCTGCACGAACTGCGGCAACACGACCCCCTCTCCTGGATGGGGGTGCTTCGAACCGTGGGAACCCAGCTGGTCCGGCGGATTCGCCAGGCCTCGGAGATCCTCGACACGCTGCAACGGTCCGCCCGGCGGGACGGCCTCGTCCTCCCGGTCCTTCCCCGGACCCTCGAGAGGCGGATTCCCGAGGAGGTCCGGGAGGTCTTTGGGACCCTGGGGACCCGGCGGGTCCTGGAGTCCGGGCAGTGGTTCTGGCACGAGGGGGATGGGGCCTGGGGGGCCGCGCTGGTCCTCCAGGGCAGCCTGACCCTTCACCTGCAGCACGAGGGGGCACCGCGGCAGGCGGGTCGGATCGAGGAGGGGAACGTCGTGGGCCTGATGGGGCTGCTGGACCAGGGGCCGCGGCTCTGCTCGGTCCAGGCGGTGGGCCCCTGCGAGGTGATGGACCTGGACCGGACCACCTTCCAGATGCTGCTGGACAGTGGCCATGGCCCCACGATGGAGGCGCTGGCCTTCCTGGTGGACCTGGCCATCCGGAGCCTCCGGGTGTCCAACGACTGGGTGGAGTGGTTCCACGGACTCTCCCGGGAGAGGCCGACGACGCCCACCCCGAGTTCGGGCATCCTGAACGCCCGGCCCCTGGGGACGCTGTTGGTCTCCCTGGCCGAGTGGGGGCTGGAGGTTCCACCGGTTCCCGGGGAACCCTCCCGGCATCGCCGTCCGTAGCGCTCCTCGAAGGGGCGGCTTTCGCGACGACGGGCGTCTTGGGGCGCCAGGGACCGGGGGCCGTCGCTCCCTCGACAACCCCCGGGGACCTGCGCTATCCTGAATCCCGACCAGGAACCATGGGAGATGCCGAGGCATGTATGTCGACCCGAATTCGGGCCAGGTGCTTCCGGACCAGCCGTCCACCCATCCCCTGATCATCCTGTATCGAATGACCTTCCAGGACGGCCGGCAACAGACCTTTCGCGTGGTGCTGGACCGTGTCACCCTGGCCCTCCTGTCCTGGCCCGTGGACCCACCCCCGGACTGGGCCCGGCTCGAGAACCATCGCTGTCGCCCCTGCCCGCTGGACCCCCGGCTCCACTCCCATTGTCCGGCGGCCGTCGCCCTGGCGGACCTCGCGGCCGTCTTCAAGAATGCCGTCTCCTGGACTCCGGTGGACCTGTGGGTGGAGACCGAGCATCGCAACTACCAGCGCCAGACGAACCTGCAGAAGGCCGTATCGAGCCTCGCGGGGATCTACATGACCACCGCGGGCTGCCCGGTGCTGGACCGGATGCGGCCCCTCGTGCAGACCCACCTGCCGCTCCAGTCCCAGTTCGAGAGCACCCAGCGGTTCCTGTCCCTGTTCCTGTTCGAGCAGTGGGCCCGGGAACGGCAGGGCCTTCCGTTCGAGTGGAATCCCCGGGCCATCCAGGCCTATCTGGAGGAGGTCTCGCTGCTCAACGGCGCCTTTGCGGAACGGCTGGGAACCATTCCGGGCCAGCGGGGGGACACCACGGCCAACGCGGTGGTGATCCTCGATTCGCTGGCAATGGCCACTCTGGCCTCGACCGAGACCACGCCCTTCCGGAACTGGACCCGGTTGCTGCATACCCGGAGAGATGCCGATCCGTTCCTATAGCCTGGTCGCCGCCTGGATCGATGCCCCGGGTGCGCGGCGCAACCGCGACGGGCAGTGGGGAAGGAGGGCCGCGTCCCGCTGCCACCCGGCGACCTCGCGGGCGGTCCAGGTCGCCGATCCGCTGGTCATCGCGAAATACAGGTGCATCAGCGTGACCATCTGGTTGTTCGAATGGCCGTCTTCGGGGCGGAAGAAGTCCACGCAGGCCAGCACGCCGCCGGGCCGCAGGGCCCGGGCCGCCCGGCCCACCAGGTCCCGGCAGGTCGGCTCCGGGAAGTGATGCAGGAAGTTCGCCATCAGGATCACGTCGTAGCGGTCCTCGCCCAGGTCCTCCTGGAAGACGTCCCCAGGCCAGTGGGACACCCGGTCTCCGAGTCCCTCCTCGGCCAGCAGGGGGGCGGCGTGTTCGACCGCCTCGGGGAGGTCGAGGACCTGGGCGGTCAGGCCGGGATGGCGCCGGCAGAAGGCCGCGGCCAGGGCCCCGTGGCCGCCTCCGATGTCCAGCAGCCTCCGGGGGGACGCCGGGACCGGCGTGCGCCGGGCGACCTCCGGCGCCCCGAGGCGTGAAACCGCCCGCATGCCGCGCTGGTAGAGGCCCCAGGACTCCCGGTCCATCCGGGAGGATTCCACCATCGGTCGGCCGGTTCGGAGGTGTTCCTCGAGCCCCTCGACAAACTCCCATTCCCGATAACGGAAGATCACATAGTCCCGGAGCGAGGTCGGGGACGAGGCCAGCAACCACCGACGGGCCAGGGGGGTCAAACGGACCCGGTCGGCCTCGAAGCGGCAATACCCCAACGAGGTCAGCACCGCCAGGAGCCTGCGGGTGGGTTCCGGCTGGCAGCCGCATTCCTGGGCCACCTCCTCCGGTGTCCGGGGCGCCTCGGCCAGGGCATCCAGCAGACCAAACCGGCAGGCCGCCATCAGGGATCGGGCGACCAGGAGACCATGGAACGTCTCCAGGATCGGGGTCGGGACTCGATCGGTCCAGAGACCCAGGCATTCCCAGGGGTTCTGGGGAACCGGGCCGATACGCATGGGACCTCCGACGCGTTGAGGGGCCTAGGGATGGCCCGGCGAGTCCGGGATCTGAGGCGTCTGTCCGGGGCGGACCCAGCCCCGGACCGTGCCGTCGGGCATCGTCGTGGTGCCGTCCTGCTTCTCCCGCTGGACCACCTTGCGGAACAACCGGGCCATCCGGGTCTGGCGCCCGTCGGCGCCGTAGAAGCGGTCCCAGGCCCAGTAGTAGAGGTCCTGCAGTTCGGACGGGGTCATGTGCTTCGGCTGGAAGACCACCTTGCCGGTGGTGTACTGGGACCAGTCGTTGTGCAGCACCCGTCCCTCGGCCTCCACCTGTTCCCGGTAGGGGGTGTGGAGGAAGGGGGTCATCACCGTGAACTCGGCCATGTCCAGGTCCATCTCGACGCAGAACTCCACCAGCCGGATCACGTCCTCCCGAGTCTGGTCGTCGGTGCCCAGGATGATGGTGCCCTCGATGGCGATGCCATGGTCCCGGTACATCTGGATCCGTCTCCGGATGCCCTCGGTGGGGGCCGTGATGGCCTGGTACACGTACCAGGCCCCGGCCTCGTAGGCCGCCTGGAGCACCTCGTCGTCGGCCTCGATGGGGTGGCTGATCCACTTGCGTCTCAACGGCTTCAGGGCCCGGAAGAGGTCCAGTTCCCAGGCCTTGTTCTGGGCCAGGCTGTTGTCCACGAAGAAGAGGCGCCCGTTGTCGATCCCGGCGACCTCCTCGACGACCCGCTCGATGGGACGGGGCCGGAAGCACCGGCCGCCGAGGAAGGCGACGCTGCACGGTGGGCAGTTGAAGCGGCAGCCGCGGGAGGCGTGCACGAGGTCCACCATCCGGACCCCCCGGTAGGTGTAGAGGGAGTAGTCCAGGATCTCCCGGCGGGCCGGGGGGACCGCCTCGATGGGCGGCAGGGACTGCATGCGGTCATAGACCTTCTTGAGGCGCCGGGCCCGGAAGTCGTCCAGGACCTCCTGGAAGTGTCCCTCGACCTCCCCCAGGAAGACCGCGTCGCAGACCTGGGCCATCTCCTCGCTGTGGATCGCCACCGCGATGCCCCCGGCGATGACCGGGATGCCCCGGCGGCGGTAGATGCCGGCGATCTCCTTGGCCCGGGGGACCTGGCAGGTCAACATCACCGACAGGGCCACCAGGTCCGGCCGATCCTCCAGGTCCGGTTCCCCCCGGTTGTCGTCGTGGAAGGTCAGGTGGACCTCCGGAGGCACGCTCGCGGCGAAGACGATCGGGCCGTGGGGCGGCAGGTGGAACTCCGTCTGCTCCGGCAGCTTGGGCCAGCGGGGGTAGATCAGTTTCATCCACATGGGGCACCTCCGGGATGGAACACCGTGGCCACGAGGCCCAGGGGCCCCCGGCCCAGGTGGACGTGGATCACCGGGGCCTCGGGCGTCTCGAAGGCCTCGGCGATGACGGCGGCAGCGGCGGTCGGAAAGTGACCGGTTCGGGACAGATAGGCCTGTCGTTGCAGGGGGAAGCGGGCCAGGGGGGCCAGGTCCGATTCCTGGACGCCGGCCCCGATCAGCAACACCCCGCCGGGGCCTGCGTCCAGGTGCCGAAGGGCCGCGAGGAAGGCCGCCTGGTTCCGGGGGTGGTCCAGTCGCAGGGGTGGGCGGATGGTCCCGGGGCCCGGAAGCGGGTTCTGGAGGAGGTCGCCGGCCGGATCGGGCTCCAGCCAGAGCCAGCCGCCTCCCTCTCCCAGGCGGGTCGAGGGAGGCAATCCCATCCGGGCCAGGGGCCCTTCCCGGGGATCGGTCCACTCGTCCAGGCCGCCACAGAGGACCGCCGGTGCATCCCCCGATCCCAGGGCCCACCGGGACGCCCAGAGGGCCGCCTCGAAGGAGTGTCCCTCGGCCGACAGGACCGCGTTGGGCCCTCGGGTCCCCAGCACCTGGGCCACCTGGAAGGTCGTCGAGTTGCTGACCGAGTTGGCGAAGTGGACCGGGGAGGCCGGGCCGTCCATGAGTCCCATGGCCATCGCCACGGTCCGCTCCACGACGGGCTGGGTCTCCCCCTCATTGCCCAGGCCGCATCCCAGGTAGACCGCCACCCCGTCCCAGGGAGGCGGCCGGCCGGAACGACGGGCCGTCGTGAGGGCCGAGGCCGCCGCGAGGCGCGCCAGTCGGCCCACCCGCCGGGGCCGGGGCATGCCCAGGGCCTCCTCCAGGCGGGCCGGATCGGGGCACCGGAGGTCCCCGGGGCCCGCTTCGGGAAACAACGCCGCTGCTGCCAGCACCCTCATGGCCGGGATCCCTCCGGGGCCGGGACGTCGATCACCAGGGAGGCGCTGTTGCCGCCGAATCCGAACCAGTTGAGCAGCACCGGGCCCCCGGGGAACGGTTCCGCCTGCCCGATGGGCGACAGGCCGATGTCCGGGTCCGGATTGCGAAACCCCAGGCAGCCCGGGACGAACCCGGCCTCCAGGCAGCCGATGGTCGCCACCGTCTCCAGGGCCCCCGAGGCCCCCATCGTGTGCCCCAGGAAGCGCTTCAGACCGGTCCAGAGGGGCGCTCTGCCCTGGAAGACTCGCGCGGTTGCCCGCCCTTCGGCCAGGTCGTTGTCCGGGGTGCCCGTGCCGTGTCCCTTCACGGCCCGGAGGTCCGCCGGCGCGAGGCCCGCATCCGCCAGGGCAGCCCGCATCACGGCCTCGGCCCCACTGCCGTCGGGATCCGAGGCGGTCAGGTGATGGGGCTGGCACCGGGCGGCCCCGCCGATGAGACGCGGGCCGGCCGGGGACTGGGAGGTGGCTGCCTCCACCAGGATCGCCGCGGCTCCCTCGCCCAACTGGATGCCCTTCCGGTCCCGATCGAAGGGGCGGCACCCCTCGGGGTCCAGCAGCATCAGGGCCTCGAATCCGTGGATCAGGGTGGCGGTGATGAGGTCCACCCCGACCACCAGCGCCAGCGGCACGTCCCCCTGCTGGAGGGCCCGGAGGGCCAGGAGCAGGGCCACTGCCGAGGAGGTGCAGGCCGATCCCACGGTGACCACGGGACCCTGGACTCCCAGAGAGCGGGCCAGACGCACGGCCAGGGCTCCCGGTCCCGGCTCGACCGTGACGCAGGGGACCCATCCTTCGCGGATCTGGTCCCGGTAGCGTCGTTCGCTCTCGAAGGCGTCGCCGGTCACGGATCCCACGAAGATCCCCGCCTCCCGGAGGTCCGCGGCCTGGATTCCGGCCCCCGTGAGCGCCTCGACCACGGCCTGCATCGCCAGGGTGTCGGCCCGGGGAGCCCCGGGATGCTCCGGGGGGTCGCGCACCTCGGAGACGGGAATCGGGGGGGCCTTTCGGCTCCGTGTCGGGGAGAGGGGGCTGCCGCCGTCGCGGCCTTCCCGGAGGGCCCGGATCGTCCGGGGACGATCGGGCCCCAGGGCCGAGACGATCCCGGTGGAAAGAATCCGGCCGGCCGGACCGGTCATGCCCCTGCTCCCGTCTGCTCATCGATGAACTGGGCCAGGGCCCGCAGGGAGGCAAGAACCCGGAGACTCGTGTTCTGACTGTCGATCCGGACCCCGTAGCGCCGCTGGACCGCGGTGACGATCTCCAGGGCATCGAGGCTGTCCAGGCCCAGGGGGGACTCGGGCCCCACGATGGGCTCCTCCACCCCCAGTGCCGCGACGCGTTCGGGGGCGAGGTCGCAGGCCTGGGCGATCAACTCCCGAAGTTCCGCAATCCGTTCGTCCACCGGGCACCTCCGATCTTGGATCAAGTCCGCTGATTCAAGCCTGTTGTCGGGACCACGTCAACGCGAGGCCCGTCCCGATGGCCGAAAAGGCCAGCAGTCGCCCGATCCAGGGCATCACCGCGGCGATTTCCACCTGCCGCAGGAAGAGGTCCAGGAAGGCCCTCTGGCTCCAGCCCAGGGGGGACCAGGCCGCCAGGGCCTTCAGGGGTTCCGGCATCACGAAGAGGGGCAGCATCACGCCGCCGATGGCCGCCAGGATCACCACCGTGGTCGCACCGAACAGGGCCGCCTGCTCGGGACTTCCGGCCAGGGCCCCGACCAGCAGACCGAAGGCGACGGCGGCCAGGGCCGTGGCGAGCCCCACCACCAGGGCCCCGGGCCACTGGGCTCCGGGCGCGAAGCCGCCGATGCCCACCAGGGGCAGGACCAGGACCCCTGCAGCGAAGAGGACCCCGAACTGGGTGCCGCAGACACCCAGGTAGATCAGGGCCTTGCCGAGCAGGGAGGCCGAGGGGCCCCCGGGAGCCATCCGAACCCGCAGGGAGGTCTGGTCGCGGCGCTCCCGGATCATCGACCCGGCCAGGGGAATCACGATCAGGTACATCGCAAAGATGGTCCAGGCGGGGATGTTCTGCTGGGCCGCGCTGGGCATCGCCAGCCAGGGCTGATCGGTGGCCACCCGCTCGTCGGGGTCCGCCAGGGGCGACATGGCCAGCGCCGCTGCCGGGATGGTCTCCATCGCCTGGCGCACCGGTTCCGGCAGAGGGGCGCCGATGGCCGCCGCCGCCTGTCGGGCGATCTCCTGGGCCGTGGCCTCGACCAACAGTCGGGTCTCGTAGCCCTGGAGCACCCCCCCGACGACGTTGCGCAGCAGTTTCCGGTAGGCATCGGGCAACACCGGGTCCACCCGGAGGATCGGCCGGGGAGGGCGAGGCAGGTCCTGGAGGTCCGGTGGAGCGGCACGGCGCTCCGTGGACATCAAGCGCGCCGCCAGTCCTTGTGCCCGGGCCCGGGTCTCCCGGCTGGCCCCTGCCGGCAGGCGCAACATCGCCTGGTATCGACCCAGCCCCACCGCCCGCTGTCCAGCCTCCTCGGTCACTGGAACGCCGTCCAGGGTCCGACTGACGGTGAAGATTCCGGCGCTCCGAAGCCCCTCCTCCAGGATCCGGCCGGCCTCTCCCCCGTCCTCGTCCAGCAGCAGCAGGTCCAGTTGGGGTGCCGCCAGCAACTGCATTGCCCGGTCCTGGACCACCGTGGCCACCAGGGCCAGCAGCAGGGGCATTGCGAAGAGCACGATCAGGCCCGCCCGGTCCCGGGTCAGCAGCCGGACCTCCTTCCCGCAGACCGCCAGCACCAGGCGCAGGAAATCAGTCACGGACATCTCTCCCGGTCAGTTCCAGGAACAGGGCCCGCAGGTCCATGCAATCGGGATGTTGCGCTCGCAGGGCCCCGGGGGATCCGGCCACCAGCACCCGGCCCTGGTCCATGATCACCACCCGGTGGCAGAGGCGCTCCGCCTCCTCCAGGTAGTGGGTGGTGTAGAGCATCGACAGTCCCTCCCGGGACAGGCGGACCAGGGACTCCAGGATGGCCTCCCGGCTCTGGGTGTCCACGCCCACGGTGGGCTCGTCGAGGAACAGCAGGCGCGGTCCGTGGACCAGGCCCGCAGCCAGGTTGGCCCGGCGCCGGAGCCCCCCGGACAGGGACCGGACCGGCCGGGACCTGGCGTCCGTCAGGAGGGTCCGTTCCAGTGCCAGGGCCACTCCCCGGTCCAGGTCCGGGCCCCGCAGCCCCATCAGGCGGCCGAAGAACTGCAGGTTCTCCTCCACGGTCAGGGTTCCGTAGAGCGCCACCTCCTGGGGAACGATCCCCAGCAGGCGCCTCCGGGCCACCGGGGCCCGTCGGAGGTCCTCGCCGAAGTGCCGGACCTCGCCTTCCTGGACGGGGAGCAGCCCGGTGCAGAGGGCGATGGCGGTGGTCTTTCCCGCGCCGTTGGGCCCCAGGAGGCCGACGATCTCCCCCTCGCCCACCTCCAGGTCCAGGCCCCGGAGCGCCGGTTCCGGGGAACCCCGGTACGTGAACCGGAGTCCCGAGGCTTGAAGGACCCGCATGGGCGGTCTTCCCCGAAAAAGGTCAGCGAAGGAGGACCCCGACGCGCCGGAGCGCCTCCGTCTCCCGGTCGGCGCACTGGACCAGGATCTCCCCCAGGCGGTCGTAGGGGTTCGGGATGTCCGTGCGCCCCTTGCAGGTCCTGGAGGCCAGCAAGGCGAACTCCCGCCAGAGGTCCCCCGCCGCGACGAACTGCCGGGCCGGTTCCTGGAGGTCCGGCAGCCCCAGACGGTCCGCGGCCTCCTGCAGGAAGGCCCCGAACATGAACCGGAATCCGGCCCCGCCGGTCCCGATCTCCTCGAGCAGCAGGACCAGGTGCCCGACGTTCAGTGCCGCCATCTCCGGGGTCAGGCGCCGGGGCCACTCCCGGACGACCTTCGCGAGCCGCCGGATCCCCCGGACTCCCACCAGGGGGAACGGGATCCGGAGCATCTGGAAGACCGAGTCCTTGAGCCCGTCCCGGATGGGCCTTCGGAGGTCCACGGCCGTCGGGACCCGGGTGGGGTAGTAGAGCCGCCCCTTCGGGGCCATCTCGCCCCGGGCGAAGCGGGCCCGCTGGAGGTCTCGGCGGGAGCAGCGGACCGGTTCCGCCAGCACCGGGTCGCTGATCAGGTAGTCGTCGCCTTCCCGACCGAACACGATGATGTTGTGGGCATTGAAGTGGAAGCGGAACGCCCCGGGCAGGTAGGGCAGGTAGAAGACCCCCGTCTGCACCGCCGTCGGGATCCCCTGGTCCAGGCACTGGTCGAGGGCCGCCATGGCCTCGGCGGGGTCCCGGAAGGTCCGGTCGTGGAACCGGAGCCCAAGGCGTCGGGAGACCTTCCGGAGAATCGCCCCCGGGGGCGCCCGGAAGGTCACCAGGGGGAACTTCTTGTCCGTGACCTTCAGGAAGGGCAGGTAGCCGAAGAAGAACCCCGACCCGATGCCGAACACCAGCGGTTCGCTCAGGGACAGGCCCCGATGTCGGAGCAGGCTCGCCAGGGTGGCCGTCTCGCAGTGGGCGCCCTGGAGGTGGTCGAAGGGGATCTGCATAATCCCTCCCTGGGTGCGGGCCCCGGCGGCGGCCGATCCGGGATCGTCTGCAACTCCTCGACCGTGACCCCCAGGACCTCGGCATAGCGATTGAGCAGCCTTCGCGGCAGGGTCCGGAAGACCTCCGGCCGGAGGTGGCGGCGCACCCGCCATCGCCACATGCGGGCATGGTCGGCCAGGTCGTCCGGGTGCATCAGGTTCGCGACCATGTGGAAGTAGAGGGGACTCCGGCGGCCGGCCCGGACCTCTTCCCAGGCCCGGGCCGCGTCCTGGTGGATCACCTCCCAGGCCTGTTCGTGGACCAGACGGCTTTCCTCGAAGCCGTCGTCGACCTGGGCGACCACCCGTCCCTGGTCGTCGGGGCGGTAGGTGACGATCCTCTGCCATCGCTCCGGGGCCCCCGGGCGGCTCACGCGTTCATCGACCGGCATCCTGTGCTCCCATGCCGTCGGGCGTGGCCGAAACCTACCGGAAGTGGGGGTCCCGGTCAAGGAAGGGGGGCAGGACCGGTTGCCAGGGGACGGCACAGGCACTACCCTCTTGGCCGGGATTCCCGGGGGGATGTTCCCAGGGGAATCGGGCGACGCAGAACACGACCAGAGGAGGAACCGATGGCCATCCGGACCGTTGCGGACCTGGACCTGAACGGCAAGCGCGTCTTCATGCGGGTGGACTTCAACGTCCCCCTGAAGGACGGACGGATCACGAACGACCGGCGGATCGTCCAGGCCTTGCCCACGATTCGCCACGCCCTGGACCAGGGGGCCCGGATCGTCCTGGCGACCCACCTGGGCCGACCCGAGGGCAAGGGATTCGAGGCGGAGTACAGCACCCGGCCCACGGCGGATCGGCTGGCGGAACTGCTGGGACGTCCGGTGCGGCTCGGGCCGCCGGAGGTGGTGGGCCCGGCGGCGGAGGCGATGGCGGCCTCCCTGAAGCCCGGGGAGGCGATGCTGCTGGAGAACGTCCGCTTCGACCCCGGCGAGACGATCCCCGACAAGGCGAAGAAGAACCCCGACAAGAAACTGACCCCGGAACAGCAGGCGGTGCTGGATCGGTTCGTCGAGGGTCTGGCTCGGCTGGGGGACGTCTACGTGAACGATGCCTTCGGGACCTGCCACCGGAAGCACGCCTCGATGTATGGCGTCGCCCAGGCCATCCGGGCCAAGGGTGGGCCGGTGGTGGCGGGCTTCCTGGTGGAGAAGGAGGTCCGCTATCTTCACGAGGCGGTCGCGAACCCGAAGCGTCCCTTCCTGGCGATCCTGGGCGGGGCCAAGGTGTCGGACAAGATCCTGCTCATCGAACGCCTGCTGGAGAAGGTGGACGGGATCCTGATCGGCGGGGCGATGGCCTACACCCTCCTGAGGGCCCGGGGCGTTCCCACCGGGCGCAGCCGGGTGGAAGAGGACCAGGTGGAGGCGATGCGGGACCTGCTGTCGAAGGCCGGGGACAAGATCGCCCTGCCGGTCGATCACGTGGCGACCGACGACTTCGAGAACGGCCGGCCCCGGGAGGTCCCGGGCGTGGAGATCCCCGCGGACCTGCTGGGGATGGACATCGGGCCCCGGACGGCCGCCGCCTGGAGGGAGCGGATCCTGGCGGCCGGGACGGTGGTCTGGAACGGACCCGTCGGGGTCTTCGAAAAGCCCGACTACGCCTCCGGGACCCGGGGAATCGCCGAGGCGCTGGCCGAGGCCACCGGGAAGGGCACCGTCTCGATCATCGGCGGCGGGGACTCGGCGGCGGCGGTGGAGCAGATGGGCTTCGGGGACCGCATGACCCATATCAGCACCGGTGGCGGCGCGAGCCTGGAGTACCTGGAGGGGCGGCGGATGCCCCCCCTGGAGGTGTTGGACCAGGTCCCGGACCCTGGCACCGGTTCGTGACGGCAGGCCGCCCCGAGTGCCTCTGGGGGCCTGGAGGTCGATCGATGTCCCGTGCCCTGGACCGCCCCGTCGCCTCGTTCCTGGCGGCTGCCACCGACCCGTCCCGGTTTCCGCCGGAATCGGTCCCGGAGGTCGCCCTGATGGGGCGGTCCAACGTGGGCAAGTCGAGCCTGCTGAACGCCCTTGCAGGCAGCCGCGTGGCCCGGGTGAGCAAGACCCCGGGCCGGACCCGGGAGATCCACTTCTACGACGTGCGACTGGGATCGGGGAAGGCCCCGGTGGCGTTGCGCCTGGTGGACCTGCCGGGGTACGGATACGCCCGGGTCTCCCGGGAGGTGACCCGGGAGTGGCCGGTCTTCATCGAGGCCTTCCTGTCCCGGCGGGCCTCCCTGGCCCTCTGCCTGCTGCTGGTGGACCTGTCGGTTCCCCTCCAGGAGTCGGACCGGAGAATGGCGGAGTTTCTGGCCGCGACCGGGAGGTCCTGGCGGGTCGTCGCGACGAAGGCCGACCGGGTCCCATCCTCCCGCCGGGAGGTGGTGATTCGGGGGTTCCGGGAGGCCTTCCCGGTCCCGGTGGACCCTGTCTCGGTCCGGACGGGACTCGGGGTCCGGGAGACCTGGGAGGGGCTGGTGCAGGCCGCGATCCCCGTTCGCTGAACCGGGAGGTCCCGATGGCTCCGAAGGTCCTGATCGTCGAGGACGAGGCGGATTTCGCCGACATTGTCGCGATGAACCTGCGCCGTGGCGGCCTGGAGACGGTGACCGTCCGGACCGGGGAGGCGGCCCTGGCCGAGGTGGCCCACCGGCGTCCCGACGTCGTGCTGCTGGACCTGATGCTGCCGGACCTCCAGGGAACGGAGGTGTGCCGGCGGATCCGGTCCGACCCCGCCACCCGATCCCTGCCAATCCTCATGGTCACGGCCCGGGGCGAGGAAATCGACCGGGTCGTCGGCCTGGAACTCGGGGCCGACGACTATCTGGTGAAACCCGTGAGCATGCGGGAACTGGTCCTGCGGGTCCAGGCCGTGCTGCGGCGCCGTTCCAAGGAGCAGGAACCCGAGACGCCCAGTGCTTCCTTCCCGGGCCTCCGGGTGGACGGTCCGGCCCACCGGGTCTTCGTGGAGGGCCAGGAGGTGGCCTTGACCCCCACCGAGTTCCGGTTGCTGGCGGTGCTGGTCACGCCCCCCCTGGGCCGGGTGCTGACCCGGGAGACCCTGCTGGACCGGGTCTGGGGCCAGGACTCGGAGGTGGAGATCCGGACCGTGGACACCGTGATGAAGCGTCTGCGGGACAAACTGGGTCCGGCGGGGGCCTACCTCGAGACGGTCCGGGGAGTGGGCTACCGCTTCCGGGATCCCATCCTCGAGCAATGAGGCGGGACATGGACCCCCTCGACGCAGTGGTCTTCGACCTGGACGACACGCTGTACCCCGAGCGGCAGTTCGTCCGGGGGGCCCTCGAGGAGGCGGCCCGGCAGGTCCTGCCGGAGTTCCCCGGGGCCGGGGAGGTCTTCCGGGCGGTCCTGGCCTCCGAGGGGTTCTCCCGGGTCTTCGACCTGGGGCTGGAACGGCTCCACCTGCCCCGGACCGAGGCACGGATCCGGGCCCTGGTGGAGGCCTACCGAGGGCATCGTCCCCGCCTGCGGCTCTACCGGGGAGTCCGGGACCTGCTCGCTGTCCTGCGGGAACGCGGCGTGGGTCTGGCGCTGTTGACCCAGGGACGTCCCGAGGTGCAGTGGCGCAAGATCGAAGCCCTGGGGATTCGCGACCTGTTCGACGTCCTCGAGGTTGCCGGACCGGAGGAGGCCAAGCCCGATCCGGGCCCCTTCCGGCGGGTCGCCCGGTGCCTCGGGGCGGCGGGGAGAGGGATCGGGATGGTCGGGGACTCGCCGTCCCGGGACTTCCCTGCGGCGGACGCCCTGGGGTGGCGGACGGTCCGGGTGCGCCTTCCCGGGGCCTTCCACCGGGACGACCCGGACCCGGACCCGGGCCGCCTCGAGGCCCGATCGATCCGGGCCCTCCGGCGAATCCTCGAGTCCTGGTCCAATGGTCCCGGCGACCACGCGGGCTCCCGGCCGGTTCACGGCCTCGGGGACAGGGCCTGGACCGACGTGGCCCGCCAGCCTTGACCGAAGGTCCACTGGACCACCTCGGCGGTCCCGTCCCGCCGGGTCACGATCACCTCCGCATCGTTGCGGTGCTGCAACTGGGAGTCCGTGATGGGATCTCCCCGGGAATCGAGCCAGGGAGTCGCGACCATCCAGACCAGGTCCCCCGAGGGGGAGAGGTCCAGGGCCTCCGGAAGGATCGAGACCGAGGCGGCAATGTCCCCCGGGGGGAAGTCGGTGATCCACCGCGGGTCGTTCCGGTCCAGGCGTCCTCCCTGGTCCAGTCGCTGCAGCGACAGGCCCAGGACCTTGCTCCAGGGCTTGTCCCGGTTCTCGCCGCAGGGGGCCTGTCCCACCAGCACCACCTCGGAGGAATCGGGGGTGAAGCGCAGGGGAGGCACCACCCGGGTGGGCTCCCACTGGTCCGGAGGGGTCCGGTTGTAGCAGGCATCGGTGTCGAACCGGCTGCCCTGGGGAACCTCCATCAGGGTCGTGGTGCGAGGGTCGCCGCCCCGGAGGTCCCGATGCCAGACCACCAGCCGGCGATTGTCCACCACCAGGGCGGCCACCAGGTGGTTTCCATCGGGGGAGACGGCGACCGGGTCTCTCTCGGAGAAGGCACCGCCCGATTCCAGGCAGGACCCGTCGGGGGCCCGGTCCGGGCTGGCGCAGAACGGTCCCCCCTCGAGCACCGGCTCCCCCGTCTCTCGCCAGAGGTAGATCCGCTGGCTGCCGACCGTCGGCGCCAGCACGATCACCGTCCGGCCATCCTCTCCCAGGCGGAAGAACCCGGAGTGGGGAAGGGTCCGGTCCAGGATCGACGCGGTCGGGAACGAGAACAGGAACTCCTCTGGGGCCTCGGCCCGGAGCAGGCGCCGGTAGAAGGCCCGACACCCCTTCGGGAGGCCCGAGTCGGTGTCGCAGGCGGGACGGGCCCGGGACCAGTAGATCGCCGGGCCGTCCCGGGTGCCTCCGAAGGCCGGGTGCCAGGCCTCCACCACGTCGGGGATTCCCGCAGACACCGGCGTCCCGTCGGCCTCGACCCGGAACAGGCGCAGGGTGGTTCCGGTCCCTTCCGAGGCCGCCGGGACCAGAACGGCCAGCCAGGACCCGGTCCGGTCCAGCAGGCATCCGGTCCGGCAGTCCAGCCCCAGGGGCTGCAGCCGCTCCCGGAAGGAGACGGGGGAGGCGTCGCCGGCGCTCGCCAGCCAGAGGTCCACCTCGGGGCCCGGTTCGGCGTATCGCTGGTAGCCGTAGGCGATCCGGGACCCCTCCGGGACCACCAGGGGAACGCGTCCGTCCCCTCCCGGGTCCTCGCCGGTCCGTTCCTCGGCCCCGTCGGCGACGGGGCCCGGATCATCGTCGCCGCCGGCCGGTGACGCCGAGCATCCGAGGATCCACCACCCCAGCATCCAGGGGACCAGCCGCGTCCAGGGACCCCGCATGGCCGCATCCGATCCAGACCCTCGCACGCTACCGGTTGCCCGTGCTAGAGTCAACCGCAGCCAGGGGGAATGCCGTGACGCTGGGCATCACCGAACTGGACGCCGTGGTCGCCGAACTGGCCGGGGCCCTCCTGGGGGCCCGGCTCACCGGCGTGGACGCGATGCCCCATGCGGCGGTCCGGCTGCGATTCGCCACCGCCGAGGGCCTGCGACTGGTCCGGGTCTCGGCTCGTCCCCGGATGGCGCGCATCCACCTCGATGCCCCGTCCCCGGACCACCGCCGGGAGGAGGACCGGGCAGCCCGGGATGTCCGGGACTTCGCGGCCCGGGTGGCCCGGGAACTCCGGGGAAGCACCGTCGTGTCGGTGCAGCGGGTCTTCCAGGACCGGGTGGTGGAGGTGTCCTTCGCCCGACAGCCCCACGATCGGTCCCTGATCTTCGAGTGCAGCGGCCATCATCCGAACCTGTTCCTGGTCGACGACCACCGGGTCATCCTGGCCAGTCTGGTTCCGTCCCGGTCGATCCGCCGGGACCTCCGGCCAGGCAAGCCCTACCGTCGTCCCCTTCCCCACGAACATGAGGGGCCAGAGGCGGTGCGCTTTCTCCAGGGGCCCGTGTCCCAGGCCATCGCCTCCTGGTACGGCGCCGAGGAGGACCGGGAGGACCGTCTCCAGGAAGTGGCGGGGATGCGGGAGGCCCTGAAGGGGCGCCTGGCCCGGCAGGATCGCCTGGTGGAGTCCCTCGAGGAGGACCTGCGGCAGGCGGTGGCGGCGGCCCGGGTCGCCGAGGGGACCCGTTCCCAGAGGATCCAGCGGCTGGCCCAGGAGGAGGGCCGCATTCGTTCCCGCCTCGAGGCGGTCCGGGCCTTCCGGGAGGAGATCCGGGTCGTGCTGGAGGGGCTCCTGGACGGAAGCCCCGAGGGCCTCCGTGCCGCGAGGGCGTTCCTGGCCGCCGGGGCCAGGGCTCCCGAGGCGCCGGCCCGTCCCGGACCAGGCCGACCGGATCCCAGGCCCGGAAATGGCGAAGGTCGACGCCGACCCGCGGGTCGGCCGCGACCTCCGGTCCCGTCTTCCCGGGCGCCGGTCCCGGTTCCCGAGCTGGTCCCGGCGCCGCCGGGGCGTCGGCGCCGGATTCCGTCGGCTCGCAAGGTCGATTCCTGACCGGACTTCCTTGCGCCAGATTCGTTGACCACCGGCCGTCGCCTGCCATAGGCTACGACCGAGGATGGATGCGGCAGGAGGGACCCCATGGATCGACCCGAACGTCCGCGGTATGCCAACTGGACGCGCCTGATTCACGGCCAGCCCCATTCCCCTCTCTGGGACTACAGCCACCACGTGCTGCCTCCCCTGACGACGAGCACCACCTTCCGGATGGAGAGCGTCTCCCGGGGTCAGCGGGGATTCCTGGATTTCGCCACCGACGCGGCGGCCTCGGAGGACCGGCCACCGACCTACATCTACGATCGCCTGGACGAGCCCAACGTGGCGCTGCTGGAGGAGCATCTCCGGGAGGCGGAGGGAGGGGAGTCGGCCGTGGCATTCGCCTGCGGCATGGGGGCCATCTCGGCCGCCCTGATGGTCTGCAGCCGGGCCGGCAGTTCCATCGTGGCCCACCGGACCCTCTACGGGTGCACCTTCAGCCTCCTGACGACCCAGTTGCCCCGCTACGGCATCCAGACCCGGCTCGTGGACGCCCGGGACCTGGACCAGGTGATCGGCGCCATCGACGACACGACCCGGGTCCTCTATCTGGAGACGCCGGCCAACCCCACCCTGCACCTGGTGGACATCCAGGCGCTTCGGAAGGCCCTCGAGCCCATCAATGCCCGCCGGGGCCCCGAGGACCAGGTCCTGATCGTCGTGGACAACACCTTCCAGACCTTCTGGGGCCAGCGCCCCCTGGAACTGGGCGCCGACCTCGTGGTCGCGAGCCTGACCAAGAACGTCGGCGGCTTCGGGGTGGACATGGGCGGCATCGTGGTGGGGCCAAGGCGCCTCCATGGCCCGCTTCGGGGCCACCGGAAGGACTTCGGGGGGGTCCTCTCGCCCTCGGCGGCCTGGGACATCCTGGTCTATGGCCTCTCGACCCTGCCGCTCCGTCTGGCCCGACAGGTAGAGACGGCGGGTCGCGTGGCGGCGTTCCTGGAGGGGCACCCCAAGGTGGCCCGGGTCTCCTGGCCGGGCCTCCCATCCTTTCCCCAGGCGGACCTGGCCCGGCGCCAGATGCGGACGCCCGAGGGGGCCTTCTGTCCCGGGGCGATGATCTACTTCGAGATGGCCGGGGACCCTCGGCAGGCCTTCGAGGCCCGGGAACGCATGGTGAACCATGTGGCCGCCGAGTCCTACTGCGTCACCCTGGCGGTCAGCCTGGGGATGACGAAGACCCTGATCGAGGCCCCGGGGCTGATGACCCACTGTGCCCTGGACCCTGCCACCCAGGAGGCGGCGGGGATCCATCCCGGCGGGGTCCGCATCTCCATCGGGCTGGAGGCGGCCGACGACCTGATCCGCGACCTCGAGAACGCGCTGGAGAAGGCCTGAGGCGGTCCCGGCGAGCCGTCACCTGGCCTGATAGGCCCAGACCTTGAAGAGATTGAAGTCCCGCTCGGCCTTGATCGGGGCGATCTGGATCCGGAGGGTCGGCTCGGTGGCCAGTTCCGCCGGGATCCGGTAGGGCCAGTTGCGCCAGCGGAACTTGATGTCGTTTCCCGCCACGACCAGGTTCGGGGCCTTCCGGCCGTTCACGTAGACCTCGCTCTCCGAGTCACCCCGGACGTAGTCCATCCGCATGATCAGGATCACGTCCCGGTTGGGCTCGATTCCCCGGATCTCGAAGGAGCACTTGCCGCCCTCGAAGTGCACGCCGACGTCCTCCACCACCTTCCCGTCGGGGTACTTGAGTTTCTGGCGGCTCCGGTAGCGGTCCTTCTCGTCCATGATCAGGAAGTGGTGGGCCTTCTCGCTGGCCTCGTCGTAGATGTCCAGCAGGTCCACTCGGCGGAAGTCCCGGGCCTCGATGGAGAGGATCTCGGTGAAGTCCTCGCTGCGGACCTTGATGTCCTCCCAGATCTTCTCCGACGGTGCCTCGGCGGCCACCCGGGGCGTCCGGGGAACGAGGTCCTGGGCGAAGAGGGCCTTCATGGCCTCGTGGGCGTTGCGCTGGGTGGTCAGGATGTCCACCAGCAGTTCCAGGGAATGCCGTCGGTCCAGTTTGACGCTGGAGACGTTCCACTTGTAGACCCCGAACTCCCGGGACTGGCAGATCTCCGGGTGGCCCTTCTCCATCTCCCGGATCAGGGCCTGCTGCAACTGGATCAGGGTCTCCAGCAGCGAGAAGACGTTCCGGTAGTCCACCAGGCCCGCCGACAGCAGCATGTCCAGCGTGATGGCCCCATGGAGGACGTCCAGGGCCGGGGAGATCTTGAGCACGTGGGCCAGGTGCGAGTAGATCTCGATCTTGTGGGCCAGCAACTGGGCCAGGTCCTCCCGATCCTTGGACTTCAGGAAGGACCCGGCGACGCCGGCCCAGGGGACGTAGCGCAGGTCGATCTCGTTGGGGCGGGGGTGATTCGGGTCCACGGCGTCCTTGATCGCCTTGACGCCCTTCTCCAGCTGGATCCGGGCCAGTTCCACCTCGGCCTGGATATCGGGTTCCCGGGCCGTCACCTCGACCTTGACCCCCTCGGTGATCCGCTTGTGGCCCTTGAACTGGAGGTTCTCCTTGTAGGCCACGAAGTCGGTGGGTTCCTCGGTGTAGGAGAGCACCACGTAGACGGTCTGTGGCAGGCGGAAGTCCCCCGGGTTCACGGCCCGGATCACCGTCTCGGGCAGGTAGAGGTCCCGCCCCTGGCCGTCGATGGCGTAGCCTGGGGAGACCTCGATGTTGAGTTCCCCGCGGCCCCGCTGGCGCACCCGCAGCCCCTCCAGGAACTGGGGCACCACGCCCGGTGCGTGGAGGGCCCGGGCGTGGAGGCTGCGCTTCTCGATGTGATAGCGCTCCCCCTCGTTCCAGTCGTCCTCGGTGGTCAGGAACCCCCGGAAGAAGTTCAGGCGCTTGAATGCCCTCGGATCCGCCATCTCCGCCTCCCGCGCCCCGTTCCCGGGCGCCGTGCACCCCTCAACCCTGGCCCCGGGTCTCCGGAACCCCGGGCCCGTCCTCCGCTCCTGCCGCCGGCGCCTCCTCCATCCCGCTCCCCTCCACGCCCACCAGCGACGACACCCCGATCCGCATCCCGACGACCTCGGTGACGCCCTCCACGTCGGCGAACTGCAGGAAGTAGTTCGTCGATGCCGGCTTTTCGGCCTCGATCACCCGGTGCAGCCGCAACAGCAGGTCCTCCGGGACCTCGTCCCGTCGCATCGGCACCCGGACCACGAAGGCATGGGCCATCGAGACCTCCGGGAGGATCATCGACTGGACCCCGATGGCGACGTCGCACCCGATTCGGAACCCCTGGTAGGGCCAACGGTTCTCCAGCACCTCGACCGAGAGGCCCGTGAACAGGAAGACCCATCGGACCAGGGCCTCCCGGGTCCCCCGGATCCGGAAGAGCCCCGGGGCCTCCCGGAGCAGACGTCGCCGCCGGGCATCGTCCAGGGAGTCGTCGAAGAAGATGCCGAACCACGAGGCCAGCCAGGGCAGGAACTCCGGCGGGGTCCGGGAGGGCCGGAAGACCTGGTGGATCCCGTCGATCCGGCTGTTCACCGAGTCGTGAAGGTGCTGGATGATCCACAGGAAATCCCGCAGGAAGGAAGGGTCCCCTCCCTGCCTCGGGCGGTAGATGGCCGGCAGGAACCGGATCAGGGAGGCCTTGGAGACGGTCAGGGTGACGGGGGACCGGCTGTCCCAGAGGGTCCCGCCCTCGGGCTGCTGGGCCAGCACCGTCTCGCTCTTCTCGTAGGACTCGGTGAAGCGAATCCGGGGATCCGAGAAGCCGGCCGAGGCCAGCACCGACACCGCCACCTGTCGGTCGAGCCCGACCAGGTCCGGGACCGGAAGGCGATGCCCCCGGGAGGGAGGTCCGCCGGACGTCGTGGCCGCGGAATGCGCCATCAGAGAATCCTCTCGTGACCCCGTTCTTCGATCCCCACCGACTCCACGAAGGGCAGCTCGTCCTCCTCCAGCCGGATCAGGTCCGCCTCCTGGTTCCGGTCCAGGTCCCGGACCGTGACCCGCTCCACGAACTCCACCCCGGCCACCTCCTCGCAGAGATGGTAGATGTCAATCTTCGAGACCGGGCGGCCGAAGGGCCAGCCCTTCCGGTTTCGCCCTCCCCGGAGGGGATGCAGGAACTCCCGGACCCGGCGGTCGATCTCCTCCCGGACCGCCCCGGAGGTCCCCGTGGAGGACCGGAGCACGGTGACCCGAACCTCGAGGTTCCGATAACGGGGCCGCACCACGTGGAGGATCGTGTTCAGCAACTTGCGCCGGTCCAGTTCGGCCTTCACCCGGCGCATCAGTTCCGTGGACGGAACGGGGCGGATGGACTCGCCCCCGGGGGTGTCGGCCATCTTGGGGACCACCACCACCGTGACCTCCCCCTCCCGGTCCCGGCAGGGGAGGCAGTGGGCCCGGGCCACCGAGGTGGAGGCCTCCCGGGCAATCCACTCGAAGTCCTCGGCGGTGACGGCCCGGAACCGGCTCCGGAAGAGGTGGGGCGCCCGGGCCTTGACCTCCTCGACCGTCTCCCGGTCCGCTCCGCCACCGGCGGGGACGAGATTCGTGACGCCCTCGATGAAGGTCAGGGACTGGCGAGGGATCACGAGGCTGCCGGGGGCCAGGTTCCCCTCCTGTCCCCCACCCACCTGGAAGCGGACCAGGCGGATGTTCCGGTCGCCCTTCGGCGGAACCCGCCCATGGATGCCGTCCCCGAAGCGGACCTCGCCGGTCATCTCGTCCTTCTGGTAGTGCCGGGCCTGGGGCGGGCTCTCGTAGAGGTCCTCGACCTCGTGCCATCGGACCCGGAATCCCCCCGCCGGGTCCGGCTGCACCGCGTCCTCCCCCTCCTCCTCGACCAGGACGAGCCGTTCCTCCTCCGTCGGGGCCTCCCGCTCGATCACGACCAGTTCCTGTCCCGGGAGCACCGGGCCCGGCGGCAGGGGAAAGACCTGATTCGGCGTTCCTTGGGAGGACCCGAGGATGGTCTCCCCGAAGGTGGTCAGGTGACTGGCATGGACGCTGTTCAGCAGCACCCGGACGATCCGGGGCGACTCGACGTAGCCCCCGGCCTCCAGGCGCACCCGGATCCAGTAGAGAGACTCCCCGAACCGCCTGGAACTCCGGAAGTCCGTCGGGCCGACAAACCGCACGAACCCCGAGTTCTGGAACCCCCGGGTCTCGTCCCGGGGCATCAGGTTCTGCCAGTGCTTGCCGTTGAAGTATTCCCAGGCGAGCACGACCTGGGTCGATCCGCCCTCCTGGTGGAGCGGGTCCCGGAGTCCCGACTCCTCCTGCAACTGGAAGTAGAGACTGACCTCCTCGTTCGGGAAGGAGTCCTCAAAGCCCAAGAACAGCGTGGGACTGGCCTCGGCCAGCGGCGAGAGGGCCTGGAAGGGCTTGAAGTCCACCTGGGCCAGGTCCGTCAGGTCCTGGAAGACCCCATCGTTCTCCGAGATCACCGCGGCGAAGGGGTGCTCCCGCTCCTCGAACCGGACCAGCAGGTCCCGGAGCACCGGCGGCCGAAGGGGTCGGGGCTCCCGGAACACCCACCGGTCACCGTCCCGCTCGTATTCCCCCCGCTGCCCGTAGTCCCCCTTGTCCACCACGACCCGGAGGAAGTAGCCCGTGGTCCCGTTCACCTCCACCGGGGAGAGGCCCTCGGGGATCTCGAACTTGATCATGCCGTTCCGGGTGAACCCCCAGGAGGTGTCGGAGAAGAAGTGGCCCTCGGGGCACTCCACGGTCTGTTCCCCCGGCACGACCCGGGCCAGGAGCCGCCAGTTGCCCACCCGGGCGTGGAAGTACTCCCAGCGCAGGGCCAGGTCGTCGCTGGGATTGGGGGCGTTGGCCTCTCCGCCCTCGATCGCCACCTCGAGCCGGACCTGGGCACCCCGGTGGGCGAAGGCCCGATCGCATCTCAGGTAGGCCGCGATGCCCTCCCGGGGCGGGTTGTCCTTGTCCCCCAGCAGGGCGACTCGCCGGGAGGGGTCCTGGGCCAGGAACCGGTCGTCGGGCGTCCGGACCCAGAGGGTGTCCGGCAGCAGCCCCTCCCCGGTGACCTTCACGGCCCCGGCGATGGTGTCCACCATCGTGATCTCCGGCGAGGCGGGAACGTCCACCAGCCGGGCCCGGAGGAAGGGCATCGTGACCTCGTTCACGGTGGCGGGGGCCAGCACCCGGGGCGCCGGGAGGACCACGCTCTCGGCGTCCGATTCCCCCAGGGGGTTCAGGGGATTCCAGTGGGTGCCGTCGAAGGCCTCCCAGTCCAGGTGGTCCAGGAGGTCCGTCACCTGGGGGTGGGGGCAGCGGAACCGCACCCGGAGCGAGGCCCCCTCGGTCCAGGCCTCCAGCCCCGGGTCCCCGAGGTAGAGATAGCGTTCCGCGACCAGGGTTCCGGCGAAGGGGTCGAAGCCCTCGGCGGTCTCCAGCGCTGCCGAGTGGTCCGCGAAGGACCGGCGATACTGGCTGAAGGCCTTTCGGAGACGGTTCCGGACGACCAGCACGTCCTCTTCGGTCTCGAAGGAGACCACCCGTCCGTCGGGGGAGGGGCGGGTGGCGACGGTGGTGCCCCGGGGCACCGTCACGTGGTCCCCCTTGTCGGACATCAGGAAGGTCAGCACCGTGCGGGCGGGTTGCGGGGGCTTGAGGCGGATTCCCAGCAGGTTCAGGAAGGCCAGGTAGTTCTTGTCCGGCACCCGGTTGAGCCGGTAGAGCACCATCTCGGTCATCCAGGCGAACAACTCGATCAGGGTGATGCCCGGGTCCGCGGGGTTGAAGTTGGTCCACTCGGGACAGTACTGGGGGATCAGCCGGATGGCCTCCTCCACCAGGTCCTTGTAGGTCCGGTCATCCAGTCGCGGCGTCGGGATCATAGGTCCTGCTCTCTCCGGAGATAGAAGGGGTACACGAGGTTCCGGGTGTTGTTGCTCCTGCGGATTCGATAGCGGATGTCCACCCGGATGGCGTTCTCCTGCACCGGGTCGGGCGTGGCCGAGACCCGGATGTCCTCGATGCGGGGCTCCCATTTCGCCAGGGCCTCCCGGACGTAGTAGGCCACCAGGGAGGCGGTGTTCGCGTTGTTCGGGTAGAACACGAAGTCATGGATGCGGCAGCCGAAGTCCGGGCGCATCGGGCGTTCCCCCGGGGCCGTTCCCAGCAGCAGGCGAATGCACTCCTCGATGTTCTGCTCCCCCTCGGAGAGGGCCACGGACCCCTTGGGGTCCAGGCGCATCGGGAAGGCGAATCCGCGGCCCAGGAAGTCCTTCTTCATGCCAGCATCGCCTGCAGATGACGTCCGCATCGGGGACAGCGGAGTTCCAGGGAGTCGCCGTCGAAGCGGCAGGTGAGCATCCCTTCCCGGCACGCCGGACAGGCCAGGTCCTCGGTCCGCCCGGCCAGCACCTCCTCGACGACCTCCCGCCAGAGGTCCATCGCGTCGAGGTCCTCCTCCTCCGGGTCCTGCACGGCGGCTCCTCCGACAGCATCCGCGATTGTTCCACCGACCTTCCGCGCCTGTCAACCGGCGGGGCGAAAGGCCCGGAAGTCCCGGGACGATGGGAGGGAAGCGGGATGGGGGATGGTGGCTGGAGGCCCCACCAGGCAGTTCGTGTTCTGGGCAGCGCATGGTGCCTGTGGACCCCGGTTCGGTGGATGGGTTCCGCCGGGGCCGGACGAGCCTGAGGGGATCCGATTCTGTCCATCTCCGTCCTTGGGCGCCTCCCCATGATATGCTTCGAATCCGTGCGGAGGTGAGATGCCATGCCGGAAATCACCCGTCGTCGGACCGGTGAGTTCGTGCGCCACTTGTTCGCGGTCCTGATGGATCACCCGGATGGGATGCAGGCGGGGGATGCGATCGCCGCCGTGCGGAAGCGCGTGAAACTGACCGAGTACGAGGCCGGCGAGTACCCGTCCGGGGGAGAGCGGTTCGAGAAGATCCTGAGGTTTGCAACGGTCGATACGGTCAAGGCCGGGTGGCTCGAGAAGCGCAAGGGGCTGTGGATCGTCACCGACTCCGGCCGGAAGGCGTACCAGGAACTGACGGACCCCGAGGCGTTCTACAAGAAGGCGGTGCAACTCTACCAACAGTGGAAGTCGAGCCGGCCCGCCAGCGAGCCCGAAAGCAGGGATCCGGCCGCAGATCCGGCCAGCGCGAAGGCTGCCACCGTCACGTTCGAACAGGCCGAGGAACAGGCCTGGCGCGAGATCGAGGGGTATCTGCGTGGCATGCCGCCGTATGACTTCCAGGAGCTGGTGGCCGATCTGCTGCGCGCGATGGGCTACCACGTTGCCTGGGTGTCGCCGCCCGGGAAGGACGGCGGGATCGACATCCTCGCCTGGGGCGATCCCCTCGGCACACGTCCCCCGCGCATCAAGGTCCAGGTGAAGCGCGTCCAGCAGAAGGTGAACGTCGAGGGCCTGCGTTCCTTCATGGCCCTCCTGGGCGAGGACGACGTCGGGATCTTCGTGACGACCGGCGAATTCACGAAGGACGCCGAGGACGAGGCCCGCACGCAGGAGAAGCGCAAGGTCACGCTGATCAATCTGGTCGGCCTCTTCGACCTGTGGGTCAAGCACTACGGCAACCTGTCGGACACCGCCCGGTCGCGCCTGCCGCTCCAGCCGATCTACTTCCTGGCGCCGATGCCATAGTGAGGAAACCATGTCCGCAAACCTTTCCTGGAACGAAATCCAGGCCCGTGCCATCGAGTTCCAGTCCCGATGGGCTGGCGAATCCTCCGAAGACGCCGAGGCGAAGAGTTTCTGGAACGATTTCTTCCAGGTCTTTGGCGTGGACCGGCGCCGGGTGGCCAGCTTCGAGACCCGAGTCAGGTTGCTCGAGGGGAAGCAAGGGAAGATCGACTGCTTCTGGCCCGGCTTGCTGCTGATCGAGCACAAGTCGCGCGGCAGGGACCTCGATGCGGCCTTCGTACAAGCGGTCGGCTACTTCGATGGCCTGAAGAAGCGCGAGCTTCCGAAGTATGTGCTGGTTTCCGACTTCGCCCGGTTCCGACTCTACGACCTCGACGAGGGGACGCACGTCGAGTTCCCGATCGAGGAACTATCGCTGAACGTGAAGCGGTTTGGCTTCATCGCCGGCTACACGCTGCAGAAGCTCCGCCCAGAGGACCCGGTCAACCTTCAGGCCGCAGAGATCATGGGACGGCTGCATGACCGCCTGAAGGAGGCCGGGTACGACGGTCATCCCCTCGAAGTCTTCCTGGTCCGTCTTCTCTTCTGCAACTTCGCGGACGACACCGGCATCTTCGAGGCGCAGTCCTTCCGCGAGTGGATCGAGACGCGCACGAACGAGGACGGCAGCGACCTGGGAGCCCGTCTGATCGAACTGTTCCAGGTCCTGAACACCCCCGAGGCGCGCCGGTTCAAGAACCTGGACGAGCAGCTCGCAGCGTTTCCCTACGTGAACGGGAAGCTCTTCGAGGAGTTCCTGCCCATTCCCTCGTTCGATGCGGCCGCGCGTGAACTGCTGCTGGAAGCGTGCGCCCTCGACTGGGGAAAGGTCAGCCCCGCCATTCTGGGGGCCCTGTTCCAGAGCATCAAGGACAAGGAGGCGCGTCGGCGCCTGGGCGAGCACTACACGAGCGAGGCGAACATCCTCAAGGCGATCCGCCCGCTCTTTCTGGACGATCTGCGGGCCGAGTTCGAGCGCATCAAGGGGAACCGTTCTGCGCTGGTGGAGTTCCGCAAGAAGCTGCGTCGTCTGAACATCCTGGATCCGGCATGCGGCTGCGGGAACTTTCTGGTCGTGGCCTACCGCGAACTGCGTCTGCTGGAAATCGACGTCCTGCGTGCGGACCAGGAGACGCGCAGGCTCGTGGGCCATCGGGCCCTGGACCTCCAGGGCGTGCTCCAGGTGGATGTGGACCAGTTCCACGGGATCGAGATCGAGGAGTTCCCGGCCCGCATTGCGGAAGTCGCGATGTGGCTCATCGACCACCAGATGAACCTGCGCGCGTCGGAGGAATTCGGCCAATACTTCGTGCGGATCCCGCTGAAGAAGTCGGCGAACATCGTGATCGGGAACGCGCTCCGAATGGACTGGTGCGACGTGGTCACCCCCGAGCGCGTGTCCTACATCATCGGGAACCCGCCGTTCGTGGGGACCCATTTCTTGACCGAGGACCAGCGGCAGGACGCGAACCTGGCACTGGAAGGAGTCGCGAGCGGCGGCCTGCTGGACTACGTCTGTTGCTGGTACGTCAAGGCTGCGCGCTACCTCGCGGAACCCTCTCCCCTGCCCCAGGAAGAAGGACGCCCTCGCGGGGCCAACGTGGGGGTGGCCTTCGTCTCGACGAACTCGATCACGATGGGCGAGCAGGTCGGGGTGCTGTGGCGGGCATTGCTGCCCCTGGGCTTCAAGATCCGGTTCGGTCATCGGACGTTCGTGTGGTCGAACGAAGCACGAGGGAAGGCCGCGGTCCACTGCGTGATCATCGGTTTCGGGCTGGGAGATGCTCCCCGCAAGACGATCTTCCACTACCCGGACCCCAAGGGGGAAGCCCTGGCTGTGGCCGCGACGAACATCAACCCCTACCTGGTCGATGCCCACGACATCCTGCTTCCCCGACGTGACCGTCCTCTCCTGCGGGCCCCCCGGATGTTCAGCGGGAACCAGCCGATCGACGACGGGCACTACCTGTTCACTCCCGAGGAGAAGGAGGCGTTCCTGGCGATCGAACCGCAAGCGGCCCCGTTTTTCCGGCGCTGGCTCGGTGCGGACGAGTTCCTATACGGCTACGAGCGGTATTGCCTCTGGCTTGGTGACTGCACGCCCGACCAACTTCGCCGCATGCCCGAGGCCATGAAGCGCGTCGATGCGGTCCGTCGCTATCGCCTTGCGAGCAAGCGTGCCGCGACCAAGAAACTCGCGGACACGCCCACGCGGTTCGAGGTCGAGATCATTCCAAAGGGACACTCCCTGGTCCTGCCGGAAGTGTCGTCCGAGAAGAGAAGGTATATTCCGGTTGGCTACGTGGGGCCGGACACGATTTGCTCCAACTTGCTGAAGTTGATTCCCGACGCCACGCTCTGGCACTTCGGTGTCCTGCACTCGACAATGCATATGGCCTGGACATCCCAAGTCTGTGGTCGGCTTGAGAGCCGATACCGCTACTCCGTTTCGATCGTCTACAACAACTTCCCCTGGCCCGTGGACCCGCCCGAGAAGGTGCGTGCTCAGGTCGAGACCGCGGCCCAGGGCGTGATCGACGCCCGGGCGAGGTACCCGCAGTCGAACCTCGCGGACCTGTACGACCCGTTGAGCATGCCTCCCGATCTTGTCGAGGCCCACCGCATACTCGACCGAGCCGTGGACGCCGCGTACCTCGCGACCCTGCCCGAGGGTCTCGCGAAGCCCAGGCTCGCGACCGACCTCAACCGGGTGGCCTTCCTGTTCCGGTTGTACGAACACCAGACGGGCGCGTTGGACCTGGCTCCTGTCACCAGGCCAGGTCGCCGTCGGACCGGCACCGGTCGGCGGTGACCACGTGGATGATGAGGATGTCCCAGAGACCAGACCGACCGACATGTCGATCGTGCAACAATCTGGTCGATCGTTTCACCGTGGGCAAGGACTCTTTCTGACCCGTGCCCGGCTTCCTCGGACATCTACGTCCGCTGATGACCCCGGCATCTTGTCCGCTTGTGACAGAACCGGCCGGGATGCTTGACAGGCCAGGGTCAACCCGGTAACCTGCCCGCGCCTTGGCGTTACGGGCCCATAGCTCAGTCGGTAGAGCAGCGGCCTTTTAAGCCGTTGGTCGCGAGTTCGAGTCTCGCTGGGCTCATCGAGGACGACCCCATCGTCTAGCCAGGTCAAGGACACGAGCCTTTCACGCTCGCGACACGGGTTCGAATCCCGTTGGGGTCGCTGATTCACGCGCCCGGTTCCCCTCTCCCCCCCCCCCTCTCCCGGGATGGATCTCCTCCGCCCTGCCCCTCGGAACCTTCGGGGCATCGGCCGGTGGGCAAGGGATGCCTGCGGCCCGGACCGGGGTGCCGGATCGGGGGGCGGATCCATCCACCGAAGAGGTGGGTTTCCGGGGGGATCAGGGAGGGTCAGGAGGGATCAGAGGCCGTGGGCGACCTTCACGTCGGCGGCCCGGCCGGCCCCGTGGCAGAGCGCGCAGGTCTCCAGGGGCGGGGTCGTCAGGGACTGCCGCTCCACCCCGATCTGGCCGCCGTTCTGCTCCATGTGGGCCTTCGCCAGCGCCGAGTCGTGGCAGGAGTAGCAGGCCGACGCGTAGGGCGACGCGACGATGTCGAGGTCATTGGGCACGGTGTTCCGGGCCGCCAGGATGTTGGTCCGGTCGTCCACGCCGTTGGAGGTCATCCAGTTCGTGGCTGCGGCGCCCTCGGGGACCCCCAGGTAGGTGCCCGTCTTGTGGCACGCCAGGCAGGCGTCCTTCGTGTTCGGGTAGGTCACGTGGCTGAAGTCGTAGTAGAAGACCCCGCTGGTTCCCCGGTCCCGGACCTCCCGGAACGCGCCGGAGCGGATCGCCTCACCGTGGATGGCGTGGATCATGTCCTTCAGGTTGTTGGTCACCTCCGGGAAGGTCAGGGGGTCCCCCGGGTTGTAGCCGGCCAGGGCCATGGCGTCCAGCACGTCGCAGGTCCCGTCGGCGTAGGCGTCCTCCTCGGCGTCGCAGGCCCCGTTGGCGTTCAGGTCCCAGGCCAGCGGCGTGTTGACCCCGGCGGTCTGCAGGCGGGCAATGACCGTCGCCGGGTCGGCCCCGCGGCCGGAGGTGGTCAGGTTCGGGACGTGGCAGGTCGCGCAGATGTTCGGGCCGGTGCTGCCGAGTCCCGCCACCCGGTTGCCTCCGTGTCCCTCGAACCACTCGTGACAGGCGCCGCACTTCTGGGAGTCGATGACCTCCCGGCGCTTCGCGTCGCCGGTCACCTCCTTCACGACCGAGAGGGTGTGGCGGCCCAGCGCGCCGCTGTAGCCCGGGACGCCGGTCTGGCTGAAGTAGCCCTGGAGGGCCACGGCCCGCATCTTCGCATCGGCCGGGAAGGCGTTGGCGCCGGTCAGCGTCGCGATGTAGTAGCCGGCGTTCGCCGGGTCCGCCGCCAGCGTTCCGGCGGCTCCGCTCCGGAGGTTCGCCAGGGAGACCGACAGGGGCTGGGCCGCGGACCGCGGGTAGTTGTTCCAGTCCACCGGCTGGAAGGTCGCCGGGTCCTGTCCGGGCTCGGGGGCCGCCCAGACCAGCAGGAAGGACGGGCCGCCGGTCAGGTCCGCGGGCAGCGTGGTGAGGTCCATCGGCGTGCCGTCCCGGGTGATCCGGAAGGTGATCTGGGGGTGGGTGGCGTCGGCCATCGTCACCGACTTGATGTCGTAGGTGAAGACCGAGGCGCCGGTCACGACGCCGGTGGCGTTCGAGGTGGCGTTCTCGCCCTGGTGGGCCGTCGTGATCTGGTTTTGCGTGTGGCACATCGCGCAGGCGCTGCTGTCCGCCTGACCGCCCATGTGGGTGGTCCAGTCCACCGTCGCATGACAGGACCCGCAGGCCTCCTTCGTGGGGAACTTCTTCCAGTTGTCCCCGTCCCGGGCGCTGGCGCCCTTGTGGCACTTGAGGCAGGCGTTCAGCGGCGCCGGGTAGGTGACATGGGAGAAGTCGTAGGTATTGCCAGAGAAGGACGACTTGATCCGGTAGGGCGCCGCGCCCTGCTCGTGGCGCAGGTGGGCTGCGTGGATCGCGTGGGTCATCGTGGCCATGTCGATGTCCACGCCGTTGGGATCGACGACTCCCCGGGCATGGCAGGTCACGCAGTAGCCGACCTCGTAGCGGGACCCGTGGACCACGAGTTTCCCGTGGCAGGCATTGCAGTCCGCCGTCGCCGCGACGTCATGGGTCTGGGTCACGGCGCCTCCGGCCGGCACGAAGTCGAAGAGGCCATTGCCGAAGGGCAGCGCCCCGGCGGCGGTGGTCCCCGACAACTGGATGGCGAGCCGGTGCGTCAGGGTGGGCTCCCAGGGGACGGCCCTCGGAGTGGTCACGTTGGTCACGTCGGTGGCGAACGTGTACACGTAGGACCCGTCCCCGTTGTCCACCAGCGCGCCGTTCCGTTCCATCGTCGGGGTCCCGCCGGTCGTCAGCACGTAGCCGACCCAGTCCGCGGCCTCGCCGTTCGCTCCGGGGACCAGCTTGAAGAGGCCGAATCGCAGGTAGCCGGTGTTCCCGGCCTTCAGTCCCACGGCGCCCCGACCAATGGCGTCCTTCACGGTGAACTTCACCACGGGCTTGCCGGTGATGGCCGGGGTCTCGGTCACGGTGATCAGCAACGACGTCGGGATCTCGGCCTGGACGTTGAAGACGAAGGCCGCCGAGGGACCGACCGGACCCTGGGGACCGGGGTCTCCCGGATCACCCTTGTCGCCCTTGTCGCCCTTGGCTCCGTCGGTCACGGTCACCGAGGTGCCGTCGGTGCAGGCGATCACCTTCGTGCCGGGCACGGTCTCGCTGACCGAGCAGGAGGTGCCGTCGGCGCCGGGTGCGCCGGGGTCGCCGGGGTCTCCCTTGTCCCCCTTCGCCCCGTCCATCACCACGGCGATGGTCTCGCCGCAGGTGATCGTCTTGGTGCCGTCGCCGTTGTCGGCGACACTGCACGACGTCCCGTCCTGCCCGTCCTGCCCGTTCCGGCCGTCAGAGATGACGACCGAGGTGTTGTCGGTGCAGGACAGGGTCTTCGTGCCGTCGCCGTTGTCGGTCACCGTGCAGGACGTCCCCGCGGCGCCCCGGGCGCCGTCGGACACCACTGCCGATGTGCCGTCGGTACAGGCGATGGTCTTGGTCCCGTTGCCGTTGTCCGTCACGGCACAGGACGACCCCGGGTCCCCCTTCTCGCCCGCGGGACCGACCGGCCCCACGGGACCCTCCTTCCCCTCGCATCCCCAGACCGCGACCACGGCCAGGACCGAGAGGCTTCCCCGGATCCAGAACCTGCGACTCATGGTGCCTCCTTGGTGTTGGGCGGGTCTTCCGCCTTGTCCACGGACTCCCGGCTCCCGGACTCCAGAATCCGCCGTTCCCTGGCCACCTGCTCCCGGAACAGGAGGCAGGTGACGTGGCGATCCGACTGGCACAGGTGTTCCAGTTCGACCTCGGTGGGGGTCCGAAGCCCCCCCTCGAAGGCCCCGCAGATCGGCACCGGGTTCGACTGCAGGAAACGGCATGGGGTCCGAGTCTCCATCGCCGGGGAGGCAAAGCAAGAGTCGGGCCAGGAGCGAGATCTTGGAAGAGACTGATAGTATTGATGATTTTCAGGAGACCGGTGGCGCCGTGTCAATCTTGGCTCTGTCGGATATGACAGACAGGCTCAGTCCTGGTCTGCCTCCGAGATGCCGTACTTGGCCAGTTTGTAGCGGAAGGATCGGAAGGAGATCCGGAGCAGGTCCGCCGCGTCCTTCCGGACGCCTCGGGTTCGCCGGAGGGCCTCCTGCAGGATGGACCGCTCGATCTCGGCCAGGTAGGCCTCGACGTCGAGTCCCTCTTCGGGAATCCGGGAGGCCTGTGGTGCCTCGGGTTGCCTGGCGGATCCCTTCCGCAACTGCTCCGGGAGGTCCTCCATCGTGATCTGGGAACCGGAGGCGAAGGTGGCCGCGTGCTCCATGATGTTCTCGAGTTCCCGGACGTTCCCGGGGTAACGGTGGGCCAGGAGCACCTGCATCACCTCCGGCGCCACCCCCCGGATCTCCCGGTGGAGGGCCTGGTTGAACTTCTCCAGGAAGTGGTGGACCAGATAGGGGATGTCCTCGGGTCGTTCCCGGAGCGGCGGCATGTGAATCCGAATCACGTTCAGCCGGAAGAACAAGTCCTCCCGGAAGGCCCCCCGCTCGACATCCTGCTGGAGGTCCCGGTTGGTCGCCGCCAGCACCCGGACGTCCACCGGGGTCTCCTGGACCCCTCCGACCATCCGGATCTTGTGCTCCTGGAGGAAGCGCAGGATCTTCACCTGCATCGGAGGGGACAACTCGCCGATCTCGTCCAGGAAGATCGTGCCGCCGGCGGCCGATTCGATGAGGCCGTGGCGGGTGGCATGGGCCCCGGTGAAGGCGCCCTTCACGTGGCCGAAGAGTTCCGACTCCATCAGGGTGTCCGGGATCGCGCCACAGTTCACCACGATGAAGGGGCGGTCCTTCCGGGGGGAGTTGAAGTGGATCGCCCGGGCGACCAGTTCCTTGCCGGTCCCCGACTCGCCCGTGATCAGCACCGAGGTCTTCGTCGGCGCCACCTTCAGGATCCGGTCGAACACCTGCTGCATCCGGGCATTGCGTCCGATGATGTGGTCGAACCGGTAGCGCTGGGAGAGTTCCTGGCGAAGCCGGATGTTCTCCAGGGAGAGGGACCGCTTCTCGAGGGCCTTGTCGATGGTGATGCTGATCTCGTCCAGTTTGAAGGGCTTCCCGACGTAGTCGAAGGCCCCCCGGCGCATGGCGTCGATGGCGCTCTCGACGGTCGAGAAGGCGGTCATCAGGATCACTTCCGTCTGGGGGGAGATCTCCTTCGTGCGGGTCAGGACCTCCTGCCCGCTGCCCTTTCCCAGTCGGAGGTCCGTGAGCACCAGGTCCAGGTTCTCGCGCTGCTCCTCGAGGACCCGGAAGGCCTGGTCCCCGTCGGTGGCCAGGAGGACCTCGTGACCGGCCTTCTGCAGGAAGATCGCCAGGACCTCGCGCAGGGACGAATCGTCCTCGACCACCAGGATGGTTGCCATCCGGTCCCCCGCCCACGGGTTCGGGACCAATGATAGCACGGTGTCGGTGGGCGACGGGCCCGATCCTCAGGACCAGACCCGGACCACGAAGAGGGTCGCACCGGTCAGGGCGACGCCGATGCTGAGGGCCGGTACGACCCGCTGCCGACCCCAGTCGGGGCGACGAAGCATCCAGATGGCGGGCAGGACCAGGGCCATCACCGCCATCTGTCCCAGTTCGACCCCGGCGTTGAACAGCAGCAATGCCGACAGCAGGTGCTGCTGGGAGAGGCCCGCCTCGGCCAGGGCCGAGGCGAAGGCGAACCCGTGGATGAGCCCCAGGGCCAGGGCGATGCGCCAGCGGCCCCGGGGCTCCCGGAGCCAGAGATTCTCGACGCCGACGTAGGCGATCGTGAGGCCGATGGCCGGTTCGACGATGCGGGGGCCCAGGGAGACCACGTGGAGGGCCGCGAGGCCGAGCGTCACAGAGTGGGCCAGCGTGAAGGCGGTGATCGTGGCCAGGAGGGACCGGAAGGTGCCTCCCAGGAGCAGCAGGCCCATCAGGAACAAGAGGTGGTCCCAGCCACCCAGGATGTGCTCGATGCCCAGGACCAGGAAGGAGAGGGGGAGCACCTGGCCGGCGCCCGGCCGCAGCGTGAGGGCGGCCTCGGGACCCTGAAGCACCTCGGTCCGGGACCCGCTGCCGTCGTCCACGACGGCCAGGTTGCGGTGGTTCTGGCCCAGCAGCGACAGGAATCGCACCGCGACCCGGATCGCCTCCGGGCCGTCGGGACAGCGGTACCGCAGGGCGACCCGGAGCACCCCCTGGCCATCGACCTCTCCGGCCATGAGGGTTCCCGGACACGGGGACTCGCCCCGGTGCACGTCGAGGCGCCCCGAGAGGGCCCCCTCGATGGCCTCCGTGGGCACGGCAGCCGGGTCGTCGTGAGTTGCTCCGGTGACCAGGTGGGCGGCCAGGTCCCGATCGATGCGCACCTCGGCCCGCAACTCCGATCCCGTCAGGGACCAGGTGCTCCGGGAGAGGGTGACCTGGGACCGGAGCCGGCTTCCGAGGCTCAGGTCATGGGCCCCGGCGGTGCCTGCCGACAGGGTTCCGAGGATCATGCCCAGGGCCAGCCATCCGCATCGTCGGCCTCGACGGTCCACGACCCGCCTCCGGGAAGAACCGGGGCATTCTAGCGCATGGCCTCCCCCAGGACCTGCCCCGGGTGCCTGTGGGTCCGGCGGCCTGCAGGTGACGGCGAACAGGCTACACGATAGCATCTTCCGTCCATCGTCCGGGAGCACGCGCCATGAGGGACCCTGGGAGGACGAAGGTGCTGGCATCGCTGATGGTCCTGGCCTGGGCCTGCGGGGGAGGCGGGACATCGGCGGGCGACCTCCCGGGGGACCCGGGGACGGGAGATGCCCCGACCGTTCCCGAGGACCTCTCCATGGACGCCCGGGACCCGGTGCCGGCGGACCTCCCGGGGTCCGAGGCGGGGGACGTTCAGGAGGGCGTGGACGAGGACGGGGTCCTGGACGTCCCGGCCGATGGCGACGGGGGGACCGAGGAGGGGCCGGTGCCCGGGGACTGGCGGATGCCGGCCCTGCGGACCTGCCAGGCCTCCAGGGATCCCTGCGAGGCCGAGGCCGCACTCATCGAGCCCGTGGGTTCGGTCCGACGGGACTTCTTCCTTCCCTACGACCAGTACCCGGAGGACGACCTGCCAGACCCGGCCGAGGGGCGTCGGGTGCAGGTGGTGGCGGTGGCCGGGACCTCGGGGGTTGTCACGGGAGTCCAGGTCGGGGACCTGGACGTCACGGCGCTGGCGCTGCCGGCCGAGTCCTCCTCTTCGGTCCCCGAGGCGGTCACGGCCCTGGTGGATCGGGGCTGGCACTTCCTGCACGTGTGGCCGATGACGCTGGCCGCCGGCAGTCCCTTCTGGATCACCTGGCACCAGGACGACCCGGCCCTGGACACCGGGACCTCGGTTCGGGTCCGGGTCTGGACCGACCAGGGCACGGCGCTGGACGCCCTGGTCCCCCTGGCCCCTCCCGGGGATGTCCGGTTGACCTACGTCACCACCGCCGATGACCATCGGACGCTGCTGGTGCACCTGCGCAACGACGCTCCCGGGCCGCGGACCCTCCGAAGGATCCGGGTCAACGGCCTCGACCTCACGGAGGCCGCCTGCATCCCCGATCCGGTTCTTGCCCCGGGGGCGACGGCCCTCTGGACGGTCCCCCTCTGCAAGGCCCTGTCCCCCGGGGACCCGTGGACCGTGATCACCGAGTTCGAGGAAGGGCCCCCGGCCGTCGGCGCCGGACGGGTCGTGATGCCCCACTTCCCGATTCACGCCTGGGTGAACTCGGACGACTGCCCCTTCCCCGGGGCCGATTTCCAGAACTTCCGGGCCCACTGGGACCAGGGCTTCGACACCCCGTTCCTCCGGGGTGCCTTTCCCCAGGAACACTGCCAGTACGCCACGGCCCGGGAGGTCGTCTCGAAGTCCCAGCACCTGCCGGGCTGGCATTCCCTGCTGGACGAGTGGGCCGACATCGGGGACCTCGACGACACCCGGGTGGCCCGGCTGCTGGGGGACGAGGTGGACAGCAACCGCCGGGACAAGCCCTGGCGCGTCTCCCAGGATGCGAAGCGGTCCTTCCTCCGCCGGCCCCGGATGACGACCTGCATCGGGGGGGCCCGGCACCGGATGACCGGGGCCTACGCCGGGATCGCCGACGTCCAGGGCTTCGACATCTACTTTGCCGCCTGCGCCCCCTCGATCCTGGTGGGGCAGATCCCGCCGCTGCGGGCTCCCCTGGACTACTGCCGGGCGGTCCGGGAGAACCAGGCCCCTGGGCCGGTCTGGTTCTACTCCCAGGGCCTGGCGGGGTGGAACGACACCCGGGACCCCGACCCGATGGAACTGAAGGTCTCGGCCCTGTCGGTGATGGCCTGCGGGGCCAAGGGCCTCATGTACTTCCAGACGGACCTGGGCCGGGCCCGGGCCGTCCCGGCCACCTGGGAGGCGATGGGGGAGGTCAACCGGGTCTTCCGGGCGGTCCGGAGGTTCCTGCGGGAGGGGGATCCCACCGGGGCGGCCTCGGCCACGGACCCCGACGTGTGGACCGAGGCCATCCGGTCCCGGGAGGCCCTGGTGGTCCCGGTGATCAACGGCAAGGTGGACCAGGGCCTGGACCTGGTCCGGTGCCTCTTCGAAGACGACCCCCACTGGTCCCTGCAGCCCGTGGTGGTCGACGTCCGGGTCCGGGTCCCGGAGGACTTCTCGGTGGAGGCCCTCTGGGAGGTGGAGGACGGCCAGGTGCGCCCGGTGACCGACGGGGCCTTCTCCGAGGGGAGGGACCTGGTCCTGCCACAGGTCTCCCTGGACAACGACCGACCCTACCGGGTCTTCGTGCTGGGCCGGGACCCGGGGATCGCAGCCCGGATGGCGGCGGACATGGCGATTTCCGATCCGGGGCCGCCCCCGGAGACGGCGGCCCGGGAGGCCCTCGTCCGGTGCAGTCCCCCGCAGGGGGCCTGCGAGGCCCCGGCCTTCGACCCCGGGATCCGGGCCTCGCTCCGGAAGGACTTCTTCTATCCCTACGAGCAGTACCCGGAGGCAGGCATCCCGGACCCGGTCCTGGGCGGCCGGGTGCACCTGACGGCAATGGCCGGGGCCTCGGGGCGGGTCCAGGCGGTGCGCATCGCCGGGCGGGACGTCTCGTCGCTGCTCCGGGACGACCTGGGGGGCCCCTCGTCGGAGGTCACGGCCCTGACCGAGGACGGGTGGATGCACTGGCTGCACGTCTGGCCCACGGAACTGCGGGCCGGTGATCCCTTCTGGATCGCCTTCCATGCCTCCCATTCCTGGTTGGAGGGGACGGGGCCCTTTTCGGTGGAGGTCGTCACGGACCAGGGGGTCGCCCTGGACGGTGCCTTCTCTCCCACGATCCCGGAGGTGCCCATCCGCTACGTGACCTCCTCCCGGGACCATCGCAGCCTCCTGGTGCACCTCCGCAACGAGTCGCCGTCGGCCCGGCGCCTGGAACGACTGGTGGTCCATGGCCGGGACGTCACCGGGTCGGCCTGCATCCCGGACCCCGAGGTCGAGGCCGGCCAGGAGGTGATGTGGGAGGTTCCTCTCTGCGAGGCGGTCCGCCGGGGGGACCCCTGGACCGTCACGGCCTTCTGGGACGACGGGAGCCACTCGACGGCCGGGGGCCGGGTGCTGGTGCCGCACTTCGGCATTCACACCTGGCCCTCCTCCAGCGACTGTCCCTTCCCCGGGGCCAACGAGGCGAACTGGCAGCGGCACCGGGAGGCGGGGTTCGACACCCCGTTCCTGTGGAAGTCCACCTACGCGTCCTACGAGGGGTGCAACGGCGCGACGGCCCAGGACATCCTGGCCGCCGCCGAGGCCGTGCCGGACCAGTGGCTGATGGTGTCGAAGGACATCGACATCACCGGGTTCTCGACCGATCGCCTGCTGTGGTTCACCGGGGACGAGCCGGACAGCGAGGTCGGCAGCGCGCCCTGGGAGAAGGCCCGGTACTCCCGGCGGGCCTGGCGGACCACGCCGGAGATGGCCACCTACGTCGGCGGGTCCCGGCACCGGCACAACGGGGCCTTCGCCGGGGTGACCGACATCCAGGGATTCGACATCTACATCTCGGCCTGCGCGCCCTACATCCTGGACTTCGGGCACTTCCCGCCGCTGAGGGCCCCCTATGACTTCGCCCGGGCAGTGCGGTCCAACCAGTCCCCCTGGCCCACCTGGATCTACAGCCACGGCATGCTGGGCAAGACCGACCCGGTCCGGGAGCCGAGCCCCTCCGAGATCTGGGTCCAGGCCCTCTCCCCCATCGCCGCCGGGACCAAGGGGCTGATGTACTTCCAGACCAGCATGAAGGGCGCCGACCGGCGTCCCGAGTCCTGGCGGGCCATTGCCGAGGCGAACCGGATGGTCCGGGCGGTCCGGGACGAACTGGTGCTGGGGGACCCGACCGGCGGGGCCCGGGCGGACCGGGACGGGGTGATCGTCGAGGCCATCCGGACCCCGGCGTCGCTGGTGGTCCCGGTGATCAACGTGACGGCCAGGGAGGAGATGAACGACCTGCGCTGCCTGTTCGAGGAGGACCCCCACTGGGTGCTGGAGGACGTCGTGACGACGGTGCGGGTCTCTCTGCCGCCGGACCTGGCGGTGGGCACGGTGCAGGAGCACCGGGACGGGACCTGGCAGGATCCCGAGGGGATTCCCTACCGCCTGGGCCAGGACCTCGTGATCCCCTCGGTGCGGCTGTCCGAACAGCGGCCTGTGCGGCTCTTCCGGGTGGCGGGGCCCTGAAGGGTGGGTCCCCTGCCAGATCTCCGTTGTTTCGAAAGGCCGGAATCCCGTAGGCTTGAGCACGGGAGACAGGGCGTCGGTGCGCCGGCGTCACAGGAGGGAATGCATGAGCAGGGCCTGGTGGATCGTGTGGGTGCTGGGATGGGGGATCGCCTGCGGGTCCTCGGGCAGCGGGGACCTGGGGGTCCGGGATTCGGGTCCCGGGGACGTGCCGGAGGTCGGCACGCCGGACCCGGGGGTGTCCGACGAGGGGACCGGGGAGGTCGTCGTCGGCCGGGACCTGCCGGAGGACTCGGGGGAGATTCCTGGGGATCCCGGCGGGACCCTGGACGAGGGGCTCACGGACCCGAATCCGGAGGTCGCGTTGGACCCGGGCGCTGATCCGGTCCCCGCGGACCCGGGATCGGGCGACCTGGGTCCCGGTGGACCGGACGTGCCGCCGGACGTGCCTCTGCCGCCGGAGTCGCTGCCCTTCGCCTTCACCCGTCCCGCCGAGGGAGACCCCCTGAGTCCCGAGGAGGTGACGGACTTCACCCGGGCCGTCGCTGCCGCCTGGAAGCAGACCGGCTACTTCCGGTGGGTGATCCGGACCTCGATGGGGGTGGACCGCAGCACCGGCAAGGACGACTTCCTGGCCTGGTACAACGACATCATCGCCGTCAAGGAGGGGGACCGGGTCACCTTCCGGGAGATGGGCAGCGAGCACAACATGTGGATCCCCGGGTCGATGATGCTGAACACCGTGGTGGGCGGGGCCCTCTGGACCGGGGACCCGACCCTGCTGCGGCTGGCGGAGCAGTACTGCAAGGGCCTGGAGGCCGTGATCAAGGGGTTCGTCTGGGACGAGAACGACCCGGCCCCCTGGTTGATGGCCCGGTCGGTCTTTCCCTTCGACCACGAGTTCGTGCTGGACGGGGAGTTCTGGGGCGACGACGGGCGCCGGAAGGCCGTGGCCTTCGGCAACGACACCCGGCAGGTCGAGGTGGGCTGGAACGCCCAGACCTTCCCCTGGCCCCACAACCCGACCTGGGGCGCCATGTGGGTCACCAACATGCGGAGCAAGGACGACGTCCGGGCGATCTCCCGGGCCACGACCTTCCTCTTCTACGCCGCCCGGGACCTGCCGGAGGGGCCGGCCCGGGAGGCCTGTGCCCACACGCTGGACACGATGGTCCACTTCCACCGGGACATCGTGGACGAGGACTACTTCATCCGGACCAAGGACCGGGAGGGCAATGCCTGGCGCATTCCCTGCGAGCAACAGGACCTGGGTTCCTATTCCTGCTACGTGGACGTCGATCCCACCAACGAGTGCTGCGCCCGGATGGCCGCCGACATGATCGCCTATGGCGAGCGTCGGACCAACGAGTGCGGCACCTGCACCGGCAGCATCTACGACCTCTTTGCCTCCACGGCCCACTACTACAACTACCCGATCATCTGGGACTACCACATGGCCGGGGTCGGGACGGCGCTGGTCCGGGGTCAGTGGCAGGACGCCTGGATGGCCCTGAAGGGCCTTGCGGATCGCATCGACTCCTACATGCACCCGAGCCCCGAGGAGCCCGGGGCCTCCCATCCCGACTGGTGGCAGGACATGGCGGTGCTGCTGGTCCAGGCCGCCTCGGTGGGCCTGCCCCTGACGGCGGCCGAGGCCCGCCATGTGCAGCAGTACTGGCGGAAGTCCGTCGAGGAGTTCACGGCGTGGCCCTACTGGGACCTCTGGGCCCAGCCCGACGGGACCTACTCTGGTGCGACCCTCCGGCCCCGGGCCTCTCCCGAGGGGATTCCCATCGAGGCCTGGGGGGTCCTGCTGGAGTACTGTGCGAGCCCCCTGAAGAACCCTGCCGGGGCCGCCTTCGTCGATTGCGAGGTGCTCCGGGACCCCGCCTCCTGGTGAGGCGGGTCCTGGACCCATCGGGAGGGATCGGATGATCGGTGTGGCGGTGCGCCTTTCCGTGCCGCGGTGGCCTCTGGCCTGGGGCCTGTGGGCGGTCCTGGTCCCGATCGGGGTGCTGGCCGACGGCCTCCCGGCGCCAGGGGACCCGGAGTTCCAGCAGGTGCTGGCGGTCTACCGGGAGCGGGCGAACCCCGATCGCCACCGGGAGGCCTGGGAGGGATTCGCGCGGCTGGCGGCCCTGCGGACGGGGGACCACGCCGTCCAGATCTGGTGCGCCCGGACGTCCTTCCACCTGGCTCACCGGCGGATCCAGGCCGGCGACAAGGAGGACGGGGCCCGCATCGCCCGGGCGGGGATCGAGTGCGCCCTGCGGGCCCAGGCCCTCCGGGATCGGGACTACGACGGGCGCTACTGGGAGTTGATGAACCGCTACAAGGCCGGGGCCACGCTGCCCTTCACCCGGATCCTCCAGGCGGTGAAGCCGGTCCGGGGGCAACTGGAGGACCTCATCGCGATGGACCCCCGGCGCCCCGAGGCCTATGTCTTTCTGGCGATGGCCTACCGGGAACTTCCCTCGGTCATCTCCTGGGGGGACGACGAGAAGGCGCTGGAATACGCCCGGAAAGCGGTGGACCTGGCCCCCGGGGACCCGGAGGCCCTCCTGGAACTGGCCGAGGCCTGCCGGGAGACCGGGGACCGGGAGTGCGCCCTGCGTTACTACGAGGCGGTGATCCAGGCCAGGGCCCCGCCGGACCTCGAGTGGGAGACCGACGACGCCCGCCAGTGGGCCCGCCGGCAGATGCGCAAGGTCCGCTGACCGGGGCAGGAGGGGCGGCGACCCGGGTCATGGACCCGGCCGGTCAGAAGGACCCGGACCGCCAGGCAAACCACCCCCAGCGGGCGACCTCCCAGAGCCAGGCCAGCAGCGGGCGATTCTCGGGGTAGGGCAGCACGCCGTCCCCGGCGCCGGGGACCAGACCGGCCTCTCGGAGGACCTCGGCGGTGTCCTGCCCGCGGCGGGGCGGCGGGAGCCCCTCTCGGAGCGGGGTGGCCGAGAAGTCCAGCGGCAGTCGCACAAAGGCCAGGGGCCGGACGACGCCGGGGTAGGGGCGCAACCGCACCGGAGGCGGCCGGGAGGGGTCCTGTCGGGAGAGGTCCCGCACCAGGCCCTTCACCCGGGGCACGGCGATGCAGAGCACCCGGTTCCCCATGCCCCGAGACTCCAGGTCCCGTTGCCACGCCGCCACGGGGCGGGTCCAGGCCTGCCGTGCCAGCCGGCGCCGCAGGACCTCGGGGGCCGCCTGTCCGGGGCCCTGAACCCCCAGCCAGGCCGCCAGGTCCTCGGGGGTTCCGGCGACGGCCATCGGGCCATCCAGGGCCCGGACGATCGTTGCCACGGGAGTCGTGGCCGGCGCCAGGGGACGCCCCTGCCCGGCGAGCCGTTGCCGGTGCACGGCGGCGACCTGCGGATACTGGAGCAGCAGGGCCGTCCAGGTGAGGTGCGTCTCGACCCGGCAGCCCCGACCGGTCCGGAGGCGATGCCAGAGGCCCACCTGGGTCGCCAGGGCCCCGGCGAGGCCGGTGCCGATGTCGATCACGGGGGTCGGAAGCAGTCGCGGCCGCTGGCCGCCGCCGTAGGTCATCTGGATCCCGGTGACGGCCTGGACCACCTGCTCGAACCCTGGTCGGTGCTGCCAGTCCCCCTCGTTCCCGTAGGCATTCAGGTGGGTCTGGACCATGCCCGGGAAGGACCGGGCCAGGTCCTCGGGCCCCACTCCCACGTCCCGGGCGACCTCCAGGTTCCGGTAGTTCTGGATCAGGGCGTGGGGGTCCAGGTGCCGGATCAGGGCCTGGAGGCGGGCCTTCCCCTCGGGGGTCGTGAAGTCGATCGTGACGGTCCGCTTGCCGACGTTGAAGAGCAGGTGGAAGGACAGGGCCCAGGCCAGGTCCGTGGGGCCCTGGATCGCGGTGACCTCGGCCCCCATCTCCGCCAGCAGGCGCCCGGCGGTGGGCCCGGCGATGATCCGGGACAGGTCCGCCACCCGGATCCCCTCCAGGGGGTGTCGCAGGTGCCTTCCGGGCTCCAGGGGCGCCCCGATCCCCGGGGCCTCCCGCCACCGTCGCACCGTGGCCCGGAGGTCGCCGGTGACCTGACGGGGCGCCACGCCGGGGGGCATCTCCCGGCACCGGAACCCGGGACCCGGCGCCTCGACCTCCCCCAGTTCGGGGTCGGCCAGCGACACGACGTCCTCCATCCCGGCCGCCCGGGAGTCCCGCATCCACTGGTCCACTGTCCGGACCTCGATGCAGCACAGCTCTCGGCCCAGCAGGGCCTCCCACTCCCGGGCCGGTCGCAGCCGGAAGATGCGCCGGAGGACCTCCTCGATGGCCTTCGCCTCGGCCAGGTCCTTCACCTGGCTCGGATCCCGCATGGTCTCGTCCGACAGTGCCGCCCGCAGGTCCCGGGCCTCCTGGGGATGCCCGATCTCTTCCAGCAGCGAGATCATCCGGGCGTTGTGGGCCGGCAGCGTGATGTGCAGGTAGACATGGCGGCCGTCCTGGCAGGGCCAGGAGTGCATGAAGGGGGTCGCGACCATCTTGAGGGCCAGGAAGCCCCGGGGCACACCGGACCCCATCAGGACCTGCAGGATCTGGGCGAAGAGGGTCCCATGATGGAGGGGCACGGTGACCCGCTGGCCCTGGCCGGTCCGGAGCCGGGCGATCAGGGCCGCCAGGAGCCCGTTCGCCCCGAAGAGGCCGCCGACCACCGGGGTCACCGGCAGGTCATGCCAGCGGGGAGCCCCCAGGGGCCTCGCGTAGAGGCATCCGGCCACGGCGGCAGCCACCTCGGGGTGGGGGAGTCCCTGCCGGGGGTCGCCGTCCCGGAAGGCCGGCAATGACAGGCGGACCAGGGACTGGGGGGATCCGAGGGAGGCCTCCTCCAGGTCCTTCCCCTCGCCGGGCAGCAGGTCCTCGACCCAGGCGTCGGCGTGGGGCAGCAGGTCCCGGAACGCCTGGCGGCCCTCCTCGGAGTCGGCGGTGAGGCGGGCCACGGTCTTGTTCCGGTCCAACAAGGCCCCGATGACCGGGTCCGGGTGGTCCTCCCGCAGGGGGATCCGCACCACGTCGGCTCCCTGATCCGCCAGGACCATCGTCGCAATCCGGGCGGCGATGCCCCGGGACGTCTCCAGGATCCGGACCCCCTGCAACGGCCCCCCCCGATCGCTGGGCGTGATCATGGTCACCTCCTGGGGACGGGATGCTAGCAGACCCGGCCCGAATGCCAGAACCGGAAAGGCGGGGGAACCCGCCGGATCCCGGCCAGAGGCCGGAAGCCTGGGATCTGCGGGGCCGGGCATCGGGAGGCCCCGATGTCGCGCTGGACTCCCGGGGAGGGCATCGGGCATCCTTGGCAGGGGCCCGGAAGGAGGGACCGATGCTGCGGTGGTGGTGGATTGCCCTGGTGGGATGGTGCTGGGCCTGCGGAGAGGCCTCGAAGGAGCCCCGGGACCTGTCCGCAGGCGACGTCCCGGAGGTCGTTGCCGGGGACCTGGCGGTTCCCGACGGGGAGGCCCCGGACCCGGGCGCGGACCCGTCGGTGGGTGGGGACGATTCTTCGGTCGATCTCGGGGAGGGCGCCGGGGAGGACCCGGGATCGGAGGCCTGGGAGGACGCCACTGAGGACCTGGCCTCGGATGTTCCGGGCGACGCCCCCGAGGACCCCTTCGCCGTCGAGGTCCCCAGGACCCCCGGGGGATTGCCCCTGGCCCTTCCTTTCCGACTTTCCCGGGACCCCGGTGACGGGGCCCCTTCCCCGGAGGAGACCGCCGAGGTCACCCGCCAGGTGACTGCGGCCTGGAAGCGGATCGACTACTTCACCTGGGCCGCCGAGACCAGCGCCGGCATGGATGCCTCCACGGGGGTCCCGGACTACCTGATCTGGTGGCATGACTTCGTGGCCGAGAAGGCCGGCGACACGGTGACCTTCCGGGCCAGCGCCGCCGACGGGGGCAGCCACAACAACGCCGAGCCCACCGGCATCGTGCTGGCCTCGGCCCTGGCAGGATTCTGGGCCACCAGGGACCCGGCGATGGGCGATCTGGCGGACCAGTACACCCGGTCCCTCACGGCCTGCATGAAGGGCTTCGTCCGGGATGCCGACGACCCGGTGGACTGGCTGCTGGCCCGGAACGTGATCGGGCGCAACCACGCGTTCGTGCTGCCTTCGGGGAAGAAGAAGGTCGTGGAGTACGACCAGTGGTACTTCCCCTACGTGGGCTGGAACGCCGATCGGTTCCACTATCCCCACAACCCCACCTACGGCGACGTCTGGGTCACCAACAAGCGCAGCAAGGACGACCTGCCCTACCTGTGGCGTGCCGCCGCCTGGCTGATGTACACCGTCGAGGACTCCACCGACCCGGCCCTCCAGGCCTCGGCCCGGGAGGCCCTGGACCTGCTGCGGAGGTCCGCCCGGGACATCGTCGATTCGGGATGGAAGATCCGCACCAAGGACGCGGACGGCAACGTGCTGGTGCCTCCGGGGCAGGACCTCGCGTCCTTCGTGGACTACGTGGACCTGATCCCCGACGCCGAGTGCGATGCCCGGCTGGCCACGGCCCTGATGGCCGATGGCGACCCCCACGACCAGGACTGCGGCTCGGGACAGGGGAGCCTGTACGACGACTTCGCGGCGGCAGGGCACTACTTCAACTACGACATCATCGTCCACTTCCATCTGGCGGCGATTCACTGGGCGCTGGTCACGGACCATCCGCGCATCGCCCGGGACCTGCTGCTGGGACTCGCCACGCGGCTGGAACGCTACCAGGACCCCGCCTCCGGGGAGCCGGGCCTCCAGGACCCCTCCTTCCCCCGGGACATCGCGATGTGGCTGCTCCGGGGGGCTGCCCTGGGGCTGCCCCTGACGGCCTCCGAGGTCCGCCTGATCCAGCGGTTTCACCGGCAGGCGGTGGCCTACTACGACACCTTTCCCCGGTGGGACCTCTGGTCCCCCGAGGTCCCCGACGGCGTCTATTCCTTCCGGGACGGGTTTCACCCCCGGTCGATCCCCGAGGCCTTGCGCATCGAGGACTTCACGACCCTGCTGGAGTACTGCGCCTCCCCGTTCCGCAACCCCGCCGGGGTGCCCGTGGCCGACTGCGATCAGGTCCTGGACCCGACCTCCTGGGGCCGGTAGGCCACTCGGAGCGGTGCAGGATTCTCAGGACGGGATCGGGGCCAGCCGTTCTTCCATGCGGCGGAGGACCTCTCCCAGCATCCGGAGGGAGGGGCCTGGATCGGGCAGCGAGCACTCCAGGTAGCCCAGGCGATGGGTCTCCGTCTCCAGGAAGGCCTCTCCAGGGCCCCCTCGGGCCCCGATCCAGAAGGTCATCTCGCCCCCGCCGTTGACCAGATGTCCCTCCATCCGGTCACCGGTCAGCCGGATCGGGCCGACCCGCAGGTCTCCCACGCGTCCCTTTCGCTGCAGCAGCTCCGCCAGGACCCGGAGCACCGGGTCCTCCCCGACCCCCTCCGGTCCGATGGGGGCCTCCTCCAGGGTTGGTGACCGGGTCCACCGGCGACAGTCCTCCAGGGACGGGCAGGGGCCGTCGATGGGGGGGTAGGCCCGTTCCCAGGCCTGCCGCAACAGCCTCTCCGGGTCCTGGCGGGAGGCCCGAAGGGGCCCGCCGGTGGCATGGATCACGGCTCCATGGACCCCGGGGCAGATGGGGTCCAGCGGGCACCCCCGGCATGCCTCCGACTTCCGCGCCATGGGCCAGAGGGAGGGGTCGGCCTCGGCGGACCTCCCCTCCACCTCGATGTAGGTCCGGCCCCGGGCCAGGTCCTGGAGTTCCCGGGATCGGTCCTCGAGGCCCGGCAGGGCACAGAGGGGAAAGCCATCGAGCAGCAGCACCCGGGTCAGGCGGTCGGCCTCGGCGGCGGCCATGCCCAGGGCGCCCCCGACCTGGTCCAGCGGGACCAGCAACTCCCTGTGGGCCGCCCGGACGGGGACCGCCTGCTTGACCCCCAGGGTCAGTTCCCGGACGTGGGACAGCATCTCCCCCAGCACCCGCACGACCTCGTGGACGACGCCCAGGTTCAGGCGCACCAGCACCGTCTTGGTATAGACCGCATCGATCTCCCCCCGGCGGGCGGCCTGGTCCAGGTTGGCCAGCGCCTGACGCTGCCGGGGCCAGGTCCAGGCCCGTCCGCTGATGCGACCTGCCAGGTCCTCGTCCACCGCATGAACGCTCACGTTGTAGTGCCGCAGGCCCAGCGCCACGAGACGCTCCAGGCGCCGCTCGTCGGCCAGCAGGGTTCCGTTGGTCGTCAGCGTGGGACGGATTCCCCGGGCCTCCAGGCCTTTCAGGATCTCCGGGAAGTCGGGTCGGAGGACCGACTCTCCGGTCATGAGCACCGCCTCCCGGACCCCCCGCCGGGCCAGCGTGTCGAAGTCCGCCAGCAGCGACTCCAGGGACGGGTCGCTCTCCCCCCGGCGGTCCGCGTCCAGGCAGAAGACGCACCGCTGGTTGCAGCGCTGCGTGACCCCGATGATGGCCGGTGGCGTCCCCGGAACCTTCATGGCGGCATTCTACCTTCTTGGCGGGAAACCTGCCGCCATTTCCTGGGTGACAAAGTCTCCCTTGCGCGTGATTCGCGGTCGGGACCATCGGGGAAGCGGGCCTCGTTCCACCGGGCCCGACGCAACCAAACGGACTTGCCAGTCCGTTTGGGTATTGACAATCGTTCTGCGGCGCGTCATGCTGCCCCGTCTGTTTCCTGGAGGACCCTCATGGCTCGCAAGACGGATCACCCGGACAAGACGGTCCTGGTCAGCATCGACCCGGCCACCTGGGAGGAGATCGGGCGGGTGCCCCTGGCCGGCCCCGACGACGTGAAGCGGGCCGTGCAGCAGGCGGAGGAGGCCTTCCCGGGCTGGTCGGCCCGATCGGTGGAGGAGCGGGCGGCCCACCTGCTGAAGGCCCGGGACTGGCTGCTGGCCCACCTCCAGGAGGCCTGCGACCTGATCAGCCGGGAAAACGGCAAGCCTCGCAGCGAGGCCCTCATGTCCGAGGTCTTCGTGGTCTGTGACCTCATCACCAAGTACGCCCGGAAGGCGCCGTCGATCCTGGCCGACCGGCCCATCCCGCTGGGCAACCCCTATCTCCGAATGACCAAGGCCTCCCACTATCACTATCGTCCCCTGGGCGTCGTGACGGTGGTCTCGCCCTGGAACTATCCCTTCGCGATCCCCGCCTCGGGGATCCTCTTTGCGCTGCTGGCCGGAAACACGGTGGTCTTCAAGCCCGCCTCGGACACGGCCCTGATCGGCCTCTGGATCCACCGCATGATCACCGAGGGCGGGGAATTGCCCCCCGGCGTGATGAACACCGTGGTGGCCTCGGGGTCCGCGATGGGGGACACCCTCTTCTCCCCGCCGGTCCGGAAGGTGGTCTTCACCGGCAGCACGGAGGTGGGGCGCAAGATCCAGGCGGTCTGCGCCCGGAACTTCATTCCGACCGTGATGGAACTGGGGGGCAAGGACCCGGCCATCGTCTGCGCCGACGCGGACCTGGAACTGGCCGCCAACGGTGTCGTCTGGGGCGCCCTGACGAACTGCGGGCAGGTCTGCGCGAGCGTCGAGCGGGTCTACGTGGCCCGGCCGGTCTATGACCGCTTCTGCCAGATGGTGGCCGACCGGGTGAAGGCCCTCCGGGTGGGCAAGGACCGGGAATACGACGCCGAGATCGGGCCCCTGGCCAACGCCGAGCAGATGGAGACCGTCGAGGACCACGTCCGGGACGCCGTCGAGAAGGGGGCCCGGGTGCTGGCCGGGGGTCGCCGTCCGCCCCACCTGGACCGGGGGTGGTTCTACGAGCCGACGGTGCTGGCCGACGCGAACCACACGATGAAGACGATGGTCGAGGAGACCTTCGGGCCCCTGCTGCCCCTGATGCCCTTCGACGACGAGGAGGAGGCGATCCGGCTCGCCAACGACTCCCCCTACGGCCTCTGCGCGTCGGTGTGGACCCGGGACCGCCAGCGGGGGGTCCGGCTGGCCCGGCGCCTCCAGGCCGGCACGATCACGATCAACGACGCGGTGTACACCTACGGCGTCGTCGAGACCCCCTGGCAGGGCGTCCGGGAGTCGGGGATCGGCCGGAGCCACAGCGACGAGGGGCTGCTGGAGTTCGTCTATCCCCACCACATCAACGAGGACCGGTCCCCGTCCTTCATGAAGCGCCGTCTCTGGTGGTTCCCCTACACCCGGGAGGTCTTCGAACTCCAGCAGCGGGTGGTGGACACCTTCCTGGACCTGACCCGGGCCCCGGCCCTGGTCCGGGGACTGCTGACTCGCCGGGACTGGCGCAAGGCCATGTACTGACTGTCCCGAGCCCGACCCGGGGGCCGCACGGGGCGCCGCGGTCCGTCGCCTCCCGGTGACAGGTCCGCCGAAATGCCCCATCCTTTGGCCCAGGACTCCTGGAGGAAGGGCACCCGTGGCTGACCTGGAGAGCCTCCGCACCCGCATCCTGGAACACCAGCCCCAGGCCGATCTGGCCCCGGTGGAGGCGGCCTGGGAGGTCGCCCGGCGGGTCCACGGGGACCAGCGGCGCGTCTCCGGGGCCCCCCGGACCGACCACCTGCTGGCCGTCGCCCACCTGGTGGTGGACCTGCGCCTGGACGTCCCGAGCGTCTGCGCCGCCCTGCTCCACGAGGTCCCGGAGGAGAGCCCCGACGAGGCCGCCCGGATCGAAGAGCGCTTCGGCCGGGAGATCGGGACCATCGTGGACGGCCTGGGCAAACTGCAGCGCTACCGCTTCACCTCCCGCCAGGAGACCCAGGCGGAGCACTTCAAGAAGATGCTGGTGGCGATGTCCCGGGACGTCCGGGTGCTGCTGGTGAAGCTCTGCGACCGCCTCCACAACATGCGGGACCTGGAGGTGCTCCCGGAGGAGGTCCGGCGGGAGGTGTCCGAGGAGACCCGGCGGATCTACGCCCCCCTGGCCGAGCGCCTGGGCATGTCGCGGATCCGCACCGAACTGGAGGACCTGGCCTTCCGGCATCTGGAGCCCGAGGACTACGAGTCCCTGAAGGCGGCCGCCGAGGCCCGGCTGAAGGAGCGGGCTGACTTCATCGCCGAGGTGCAGCGGACGATCCGGGAACTCTGCGACGGGGATCATCTGGCAGGGTACGAGGTCTTCGGCCGGCCCAAGAACCTCTACGGCCTCTACCGCAAGATGCGCGTCCAGGGCATCCCCCTGGAGAAGGTCTATGACTTCGTGGCCTTTCGGGTCATCGTCCAGACGGTCCCCGACTGCTGGCAGGTCCTGGGCCTGATCCACAACCGCTGGACCCCGATCCCCTCGCGGTTCAAGGACTTCATCAACCTGCCGAAGGCGAATGGCTACCGGAGCCTCCACACCACGGTGTTCGGGCCCCTGGAGGAGCCGATGGAGATCCAGATCCGCACCTGGGAGATGCACCGGGTCGCCGAGGCCGGCATCGCCGCCCACTGGTCCTACAAGGAGGGCGGGTCGGTCCAGGCCCGGGACCAGCAGCGTTTCAACTGGCTCAAGCAGTTGATCGACTTCGTCCAGGAGGTCCAGAGCCCCCAGGACCTGGTGGAGGGCATCCAGGGCAACCTGTTCACCGACGAGGTCTTCGCCTTCACGCCCCGGGGCGACCTCCGGGTGCTGCCGGCGGGGGCCACGGCGCTGGACTTCGCCTACGAGATCCACACCGAGGTGGGCCACTCCTGCGTCGGGACCAAGGTGAACGGGCGGCTGGTGCCCCTGAACACCCCGCTCCAATCGGGCGACCTCGTGGAGGTGATGACCTCGAAGACCAGTCACCCGAAGCGGGACTGGCTGAACTTCCTCAAGACGAGCCGCGCCCAGTCGAAGGTCCGGCAGTGGTTCCAGGCCGAGGAGCGGGCCCGGGCCACGGAGGTCGGGCGCCAGTGGATCGAGAAGGAACTGAAGCGGGTCGGCGGGTCCCTGAAGCGCCTCGAGGAGGAGAAGGAGGAGGACCGGCGGCGCCTGTTCGGGCGGTTCCATGCCTCGTCGCTGGAGGACCTCTTCCGGCTGGTGGGGATCCAGAAGGTGTCGGCCCGGGACGTGGCGGCCTTCCTGTTCCCCGAGGCGGTCCCGGCCCCCCTGCCGGGTCCCGAGGCCCCGAAGGACCCGGGGCGCCTGCGGGAGGTGTTCCGGAAGCGGGACTCGGGGATCGCCGTGGACGGCATCGAGGACATGATGCTGCACCTGGCCCGGTGCTGCAACCCGATCCCCGGCGACGACATCGTGGCCTTCGTGACCCGGGGCCGGGGCGTCACGGTGCACCAGCGGGCCTGCCCGACGGCCCGCACGGTGGACCCGGACCGCCTGCTGGACGCCCACTGGGTGCAGCGGTCGGCGGGGGTCTTCGACGTGCCGGTGGCCTGCGTGGTCGAGGACCAGCCGGGGCTGCTGGCCAAGGTGACCCGGGAGATCAGCGACCACCAGTCCAACATCGCCAGCATCCTGACCCGGGACCTGGGGGACCGGCGGGTCGAGATCCGGATGGTCCTCCAGGTGGAGGACCAGCGGCAACTGGACGCCATCCTTCGGGGCCTCCGCCGCATCCGGGGCGTCCTGGAGGCCGACCGCCTCCGGCAGTCCAACTAGGGGACCCGGCCCTCGGGGGTCCCGTGTCGGTTCCCGGCAAGACGGCCCCGGCCTTTCCTGCGTTTTTCCGCTACAATCCCTTCCGGTTCTGCAGCCCGGGAGCAGCCCCATGCGCATGCGCTTGCTGGTGGTCGCCCTGGCGGGCCTCTGGGCCTGCGGCGGGGGCGGGGGAACGCCCGATGCCTGGACGGACCCGGGCCCGACACCGGACCTGGCCCCGCTGGACCTGGGACCTGGGGACGCGGGGTCGGACCTCGGGGAGATCGGGGGGCGGGACCTCCCGGCAGACCTGCTCGAGGACCGCCTGGAACCCGAGGACCAGGCCCCGGAGGACGAGGGGGAAATGGACCTCGGCCCCGAGACCCCGGGCGGGGATCAGGGCGAGGACCTCCCGGAGGGGGACCTGGCCGACCCCGGGGCGGACCTCTGCGAGGGGCCCTGGTGCGTCCCCTGTCCCGAGGACCCCCGGATCTGCATCGAGGTGGTCCGGGACCCGGGGACCGGGGAGTGCGAGGCCCGCCTCAAGGAGGGCTTCTGCCTGGTGCAGGACACCTGCTACTTCCTGTTCCAGCCCTCGCCGGACAACGGCTGCCTCTTCTGCATCCCGGACCGGGACCCCGGGGCCTTCCTGCCCCGGGAGGGCCTGCCCTGCGACGACGGGGACCCCTGCACCTCCGGGGATGCCTGCGGTCCCGACGGGACCTGCCTGGGCGGAGGACCCACGGACTGCAACGACGACAATCCCTGCACGCTGGATTCCTGCAGGCCCTTCGTCGGGTGCGTCCAGGTGAACTACGACAGCACCTGCGATGACCGGGACGAGTGCACCTACCTGGACCGGTGCCAGGACCGGGTCTGCCGGGGCATTCCCAGGACCTGCAACGACAACAACCCCTGCACCCGGGACTCCTGCGACCCGGCCCTGGGCTGCCTCTACGTCCCCACCACCGACCCTTGCGACGACGGCAACGCCTGCACCGAGAACGACCGGTGCCAGGACCGGGCCTGCGTCGGGACCCCGAAAGACTGCGACGACCACGACCCCTGCACGGCGGACAGTTGCATCGAGGGGCCCGGGGGCGGCTGCGTGCATCTTCCCCGGGGGGGACAGCCCTGCGACGACGGGGACGCCTGCACCACCGGGGACTACTGCTCCCGGCCGGACCCCGTGGGACCCCTGGTCTGCGTGGGCTATCCCAGGACCTGTGACGATGGCAATGCCTGCACGGACGACTCCTGCCACCCGGTGCAGGGGTGCGTGTTCGCCTTCCACGAGAGGTCCTGTCCCGATGACGGCGACGCCTGCACCGTGAACGAGCGGTGCCAGCAGGGCGTCTGCCGGGGCGACCCCAGGAACTGCGACGACGGCAACGCCTGCACGATCGACTCCTGCGACCCCCTCCGGGGATGCCAGAACACCCCGACCCTGGGGGCCTGCGAGGACGGCGACCTCTGCACGATCGGCGAGACCTGCGCCACGGGGACCTGCCGGGTGCCGGACCCCACCAATCCCATCTATCGGCGCAACTGCGACGACGGCAACCCCTGCACGCTGGACGAGTGCCGTCCCGACTGGGGGTGCGTCCACCAGCCCCTCTCGGGGATCTGCCCGGACCTGGACCCATGCAGCGAGACGGGCCAGGGCGTCTGCGTGGACGGGCAGTGCGTGGGCACCCGGAAGGACTGCGACGACGGCAACCCCTGCACGGTGGACGACTGCGATGCGGCAGGGAACTGCCAGCACCAGGTCCGGGCGGGCATGGCCTGCGAGGACGGCGACCTCTGCACCTCCGGGGAGACCTGCGACGCCCAGGGCCAGTGCCGGGGCGGGACCACCCGGGACTGCAACGACCAGAACGTCTGCACGATCGACGAGTGCCGCGCCGGCTTCGGGTGCGTGTACACCCCGACCCCCGGCCCCTGCGACGACCGCGACGCCTGCACCGTCAACGACCAGTGCGTCGTGGGGGTCTGCAAGGGCACGCCCCGGATCTGCGAGGACAGCAACTACTGCACCGACAACACCTGCGACCCGGCCGTGGGGTGCGTCTTCGTCCCCAACGACCGGCCCTGCGACGACCAGAACCCCTGCACGGTGGACGACCGGTGCGTGGCCGGCGGGTGCCGGGGCGTGTCCCTCTTCACCGACCCGAGCCTGAAGGCCGGCAAGATCTCCATCGGGGTCAACGGGAACCCCGGCCAGGGGGTCAACATCGACGGCAAGGAGACGACCTGCGCCCCGAAGGGGAACTGCGTGCAGGGGATCGACAACGCCTTCGGGACCCTGTCATGGCTCTTCAACCCGGAGATCACGAAGGCCAATGCCGACGGCGGCCTGGCGATGCTGCTGGAGCCCGAGGGGACCGTGCAGGCCAATCAGGTCTTCCTGGTGCGCTTCTACTGGGGCGAGCGGATTGCCCCGGCGGCCTGCGACCCCACCACCGCCGGGTGCAACTACGGCGTCTCCCAGGGCTTCCTCCAGGGGGTCTGCGACCCGGTGTACGGGTTCGACAACGCGGTGGTCGTGGGCAACCGGCTGACCGCCGGCGGCCAGGGAGCGAGCGTGACGCTCCCCTTCTACCTGATCTTCGGGTCCAGGCGCCTGCCGATGCAGTTGCGCTGGGCCACCCTGTCGGCCACCGTCGCCATCGCCGACGGCGTGATCACCTCCGGGACCGGGGCCATCGGCGGCGTGGTGCCCCGGCAGGAGATCCGGGATGCCATCGCCGCGCTCCAGCCCGAGGACTTCCCGCCGCCCTACTCCCGGGACATCGTGCTCCAGTACGTGGACCTCTACCTGTCGCCGGACATGGACCTGGACGGCGACGGGACCAAGGAGGGCGTCTCGATGGGCTGGCCCGTCACGCTGGTCACCGGCCACATCATCGGGCCCCTGTTCTAGGTGACCGGCACCCCCGGCCCCTGCCCTTCATCGGAGGCATGGACGATGTCTTGTGTGGCCGGTCGTTGGCTGTCAGTGTTCCTGGGGCTGGTCCTGGTGGCCTGCGGGGGCCGGGGTTCGGGGAGCGACGAGGGACCCTGGCCGGACCTCCCCCGGGACGGGGAGGGGCCCGCCGAGGTGGCCGGCGAGACCGGGCGGGACATCCCGGAGACGGACCCGGGGGTGGACCCGGCCCGCGACGAGGCGGCCCCTGGGGACGCCTTCGCGGACTTGATGGCGGACGCGGCCGAGGAGGCGGTCATGGACCTGCCGTCGGACCCCGGGCCGGATCCCGATGCCCCCCGGGACCCGGGACCGGACCCCTTCGGGGACCCGGGGCCTGACCGTCCCTCCTTCTTCCTCGTTCAGGACGGGAAGTCGGACCACGTGCTGGTGGTGGGCCCCGAGGCGAGCCCCTCGGAGCGGCAGGCCGCCCGGGAGGTCCAGGACCTCTTCCTCCAGGCCACCGGCGTGACGCTGCCCATTGTCCAGGAGGCCCCCGGCGACGACGTCCCCCGGATCGTGATCGGCCAGGGGGAGGCCGCCCGGGCCCTGGGCGTGGACCCGACTCCTGAGGCCCTGGGAGAGCAGGGATACGTGCTGCGGGCCGTTCCGCCCCACGTGGTGATCGCCGGGACGCCTGCGGTCGGGACCCTCTACGGGGCCCACCGGTTCCTGGAGGAGGCCCTCCAGGTCCGCTGGGTCGCCCCGGGGGTCACCATCGTGCCCCGGACCACCGAGGTGCGCTTCCCGCTGGAGACCGACGAGACGGTCCAGCCGGCCTTCCGGTGGCGCACGACCTCCTATGCCTGGCCCGGGGCCGACCGGGCCTTTTGGGTCCACCAGGGGGACAACAACGGCCGGGACGGACCCGACGCCGAGTGGGGCCTCCAGCATGGCAACTACGGCCAGGCCCACTCCTACTTCTGGTACGTGAGCCCCGACGAGTTCTTCGACACCCATCCTGAGTACTTCAGCGAGGTGGGGGGCGTCCGCATCCGGGAGGACACCCAGTTGTGCCTGACCAATCCCGAGGTGCTGGACATCGTCACGGACCGGATGCTGGCCCTCATTGCGGCCCACCCGGAGTACCAGCAATACAACTTCAGCCAGATGGACCACTACAACGTCTGCCAGTGCCCCCGCTGCAAGGCCATGAACGAACAGTACGGTACTGACGGGGGCACCCAGTTCTGGTTCGTCAACGAACTGGCGAAGCGCATTTCCCAGGGATATCCCGACAAGCAGATCGGCACGCTGGCGTACACATACACCGAGGAGCCGCCGAAAGGCATGGAGATGCACCCGAACGTCGCCGTCTGGCTGTGCCACATGTATCCGTCGTGCGACGCACACCCGATCCGGACCTGTGAGAAGAACGCCGAGTACCGGCGGCGGGCCGAGGCCTGGAGCCGCCTGACGAGGCACCTCTACGTCTGGCACTACATCGTCGATTTCGCCCACTACTACGTCCCGTTCCCGAACTTCCGGGCGATGGCCGAGGACATGCGGTTCTACCGGGACATCGGGGTCGAGGGCGTCTTCCTGCAGGGCATGGGGCATGCCGGCGGCGGCGGGGAGTTCAGCCTGCTGCGGCCCTGGTATGGCATGCGGCTGCTGTGGGACCCGGACCAGGACCCGGACCGGCTGATCCGGACCTTCCTGCGGGACTACTACGGGGCCGCCTGGGGCCCCATCCACGACTGGATCCGGCTGATCCAGGACCGGGTGGACCGGGACGGGATCCACATGCACCTCTACACGAATCCGGCCCAGGGCTACCTGACCGACGACGTGGTGCAGACCGGGGAGGCCCTCTTCGACGAGGCGGCGCGGCTGGTGGCGGACGACGAGGTGCTTCGGGACCGGGTCGAGGTGGCCCGGATGCCGATCATGTACGCCCGGTTCTTCCCGAGGAACGGCTACCGCATCGAGGACGGGATGCTCCGGTGGAACCCCGGGCAGTCCACCTTCGAGGACGTGCTGGCCTTCGTGGACATGATGAATCGCCACGGGTTCCAGATGATGCGGGAGGTCCAGGGGACGCCGGACACGATGGTGCTGCTGTGGGCGATCCTGGGGGTGGACCAGGAGGTCCGGACCATCCGGAATCCCTGGCTGGAGGTGGACGTGGTGCCGGCCCTGGCCGGCCGGGCCCTGCGGATCACCCACCGACCGACCGGCGCCGTGGTGACGGCCTGGAACCGGGCCCCGGCGCTGTTCTTCCCCTTTGCCGGGGGCCTCGAGGACCGCATCGGCGAGGGGTTCGACGCGATGGGGTGGGTCGAGCCCGCCAGCGCCAGCGAGTGGACCGAGGGCGGCGTGACCGTGAGCCTCAAGACCTTCGACGGCTGGGAGGTGACGAGGCGCTACGACCTGGACCCGGCGGATCCGGTGCTGCGGGTCCGGACCACGGTGCGCAATCCCGGGACGACGCCTCGGGAGGTCCGGATCCGGAACCACCTGGAGATGGACCTGGGGGACCTGGTGTCCACCCGGGTGTCCTTCCGGGCCCGGGACGGGACGGTGGTGGACCAGGACATGACGCAGGTGGTGGCGGGGCAGCGGGAGGGGCGTCATTTCCGCCAGCAGGAGGTTCCGGACGGCCAGTGGGCCTTCCAGGGCAGCAAGGGGATCCGGATGACCCATCGCTTCGACCCGGAGGAGGTGGAGTCCACCTGGCTCTATGCATACCCCGTCGAGTTGCAGGACCTGGAGATGGAGGTCTTCGGCCACCGGCGGACCCTGGGACCCGGCGAGTCGGCGATGCTTCATGCCGAGTACGACCTCCGCCCGGTGCCCTGACCGGGCGGTCGTCTCGCGCTCGGGAGCCTGGGAACGGCGTCCGGGTGGACGGGCGTCCTGTCGTTCGGGATTCCGGCCTGGCCGGTGTCATCCGCGCCCGGTGATCGTCTCGCCCTCATCCGCTCCCCCGTCCATGCGAGAGCGCCTGGTGCCAGAGCCGGTGTCCCCGGATCGGAGCTGGATCGTCTTGGGTTCCACCCGGTTGACGTGGATGAAGCCCTGGCGCCCATCGGGGGTCCGGCATCGGAACCAGGAGGGGCTCACCCGTTCCAGCAGCGTGACCTCGCTCCCGCGGCGCAGGACTGCCACTGCGGTCCCCAGGAACTGGGGCTGGGACATCACCTTGGCCTCCAGGGCATGCACGGTGGCCTTCCGGGGCAGGGGGGCCTCGCCGGTCCTGGAGGTCGGGGTGTTCCCGGCCTTCGGGGCCGGCCGTTCCGGGGCCCGATCCTCCGGGTCCGGGCGCAGCAGCGCGCTCTGGGCCTCGAATCCACCGGCCCCGGCCATCGTCCTTCGGTTGGGAGCCCGTCGGGCGGTCGGTCCCTGCGAAGGGCGGGGCGTGGCTGGCGTCGTCCTGGGCGGGCGCACCTCGGGTGTCTTCTCTGCCTCCATGGGTTGTTCCTCCAGAGACATCCAATGATAGACCCCATCGGCGGCCAAGTCACTTCCCCACGGACCGGTGAAAACGATTCCGACTGGGGGGCGGCCCCGGTCCAGACCGGGTCGATCCGTGACCGGTCAGACCGGGCAGATGGGTGACCCGTTGGGGCATCGACTGGAGGAAGGAGCCAGCGATGCCATGGAGGTATCGAAGCGTCCTGGATGCACGGCTGGAGTTCGTGAACCTGGTGAAGGAAGGGGGACGGAGCGTTGCGAAGGCGGCGCGGGAGTCCGTGGCAAGGCGTCAGACGGCGCACCACTGGCTGAAGCGGTACGACCTGGAGGGCCAGGGGGGCTTGCTCCCCGGGTGTTTGCCGGAGGGGCCCGATGATGGAGATCCGGGTGCTGACGGTACCGCTGGACCCGCGCACCGGATTGTTCGACGACGGTCCAGTGTGGGCGCACCTTGCGACGCGGGAGGTGCTGCGATCCGATCCGCACTTCCACGTTCATGACGGCCGGCGGATGCCGGACGAACAGGTCCCCGGCCGCCCCGGGGCTGCCATGGGAGGGCTCGGCACGGCCATCCCATCCATGGACCGGCGGCGGCAGGCCCGATGATACGGGATCGGGGACGGCCGCCCCCGTGCCGTCACGCCGGGAAATCGGCTGATGCCGAACGGGATCGAACGCCGAGGCCTCCAACGTGCGATACTCGATGGACCTGGGGGGTCAAGGAGGCGCCTTGAGACGGTCCTGGAGGGTGCTGGTGGCGGGATGGCTGGTGGGGGGGTGCGGGGGCGGCCAGGGCGGAACGGACCTGGGACCCGGGCCCGACGGGGCCGGGGAGGACCCGGGTCCGGCCGCCGAGGTGGTCGTTGCCGAGACCGCCGGGGAGGACCCGGCGGTCCTCGACGACTGGCCGGTCGAGGACCGGACCTCCGAGACGGCCACCGACGAGGCGCCCGCCGACCCCGGGTCCCCGCCGGCCGTCACCACGGAGTGCGCGGCGATCGAGGCCGGGCGCATGAACTCCCTGACCGTGGACGGCACCAGGAGGTGGTTCTACTTCAGTGCCCCGGAGGATGCCGTCCGGGGCCCCCGGGGCCGGTGGCCCCTGGTCTTCCTGTGGCACGGCTTCTCGGGCGCCGCGATGGACGGAGACACCGCGGCCATCTCGTTTCAAAGCCTCCTGTCGGCCTACGTCGGCAACGACGGGTTCCCCTTCCTGCTCGTGACGCCCCTGGCCGATGGGATCGCCTTGCTGGACTGGAACATCCTGGACATCGCCTCCGGCGACGACTCCCCGGACGTCCGCCTCTTCGACGAGGTGCTGGCCTGCCTGGACGCCCGCTTCGGGGTGGACCCGGACCACGTCCACTCGGCGGGGTTCTCGGCCGGGGCGATCATGACGGACCTCCTGGGGGTCACCCGGGGCGACCGGCTGGCCTCCCTGATCTCCTGGTCCGGGGCCTACCTCTCCAACGAGGCCAACGACACCGGGGCCTTCGATGTCTTCTGGCCCGACGTGGGGCCCTCCCGGGGCTACGCCCAACTGGTGACCCGTGGTGGCCCGAACGACGTCTGGCGGGCCTCCATGATGTTCACGGCGGACTTCGATCAGTGGACCCGCAACGACATCCCCTGGCTGAACGCCCGGGGCCACGAGGTGCTGGAGTGCGTTCACGACCGGGGGCACATCCCCATCTTCACCGACGACTTTCTCTACGCGGTGCGCTTCTTCCAGGACCACCCCCGGGGCGTCACCGACTCCCCCTACGCTGACGGGATCCCTGCCTCCTTCCCGCCCGACTGCCTGCTGCACCGGAAGGCCGTGCCGTGAGGGTCCTGGCCCCGCCCTGATTGACGAACGGCGATTTTCGGGGCATCATCCGCCCGTCCGCGGCCCTCTGGGGGCCGCTTGCGGGTTCGGGAGAGGAACGGGATGGGACGACACCTTGCCTGGCTGGCCGTGGCGGCGTTGCTGGTCGCCGGATCCGGGTCCTTTGCCCGGGCCCAGCCGCAGCCGGGCCGCACGGAGATTGGCGTCTTCTGCGTGGAGGGGCGGCTGGTGCTGGCCCAGAAGCGCATCGAGGAGATGAAGCAGTACTACCGGGGGGCGGTCTGCCGGCTGGACCAGGACCATAGCGACACGGCGGCCCGGGAGAAGCTCCTCCGAATGGGGGGCGCCAATGCCCCCTGCTCCTGCGACTTCTGACCTCCGCTGACGCTTTCACGACCCCTGGACACAACCCCGGCACCCGGCGGTCGCGGCCTGAACGGTGGCCGCCGGCCCCAACGAGCCGGGCGGATCTGCGTCAAGGAAGGGCGATCTCGCCGTCGGGGGTGGCGGCCCTGGAGGAGGACCGGGTCATGGGAATCGCCACCCCGGCGGCCACGGCCCCCCCGGCGACGACCCCGATCACGGTCCAGAACCACCACTGCTTCCAGAACACCGGTCCCTCGGCGGCCTTCCGGGCCTCGGCCTCCGAGACGAGCCTCACCGTGACCTCGGTCGTCTGGCCCGTTCGGACCTGCACGCGTCGCACCTCCTCGACGTGCCCCGGCAGCGTGAACCGCACCACGTGCTCCCCGATGGCGACCATCTGCTCCAGGGGGGTCCGGCCCACCGATGCGCCGTCCACCTGGACCTCGGCCCCCGAGGGGGCCGTCAGGGCCCGGAGGGTGCCCGAGTAGAAGATCAGATCCACCTCGACCTCGACCGTCTGCCCCGGCTTGACATCAAAGACCTCGGAGAATGGCAGGTAGCCGTCCTTCACCACCCGGACCGTGTGGGTCCCCGGCGGCAGCGGGATGGGCGTCGAGAGGGGCGTCGTGCCGGCGATGGAGTCCGCCTCGTTCTCTTCGTCGATGACGAAGCGGGCCCCCTCCACGGGACAGGTGATCTGGAGCCAGCCGAGCCGGCCCGGGGACTCGGGGCGTCCTCCCTTGCCAGGCGGCGCCGCCCACAGGCCCTGGGGGATCACCAGCAGGAGGCAGCAGGTCCAGGCGGCCAGGCGTCTCATGGGACCTCCTTCGGGGGTTCCGATGCGGCCTCGGCGAGGATCCGGGCGTTGTCCCGGACGACCTGGAGGTTGCGGACCAGGGTCTCCCGGGCGGGGTGCTTCTGCCAGGCCTCCAGGAAGACCGAGGTCCTCCAGCCGCCATCGGGGTCCTGGCGGAACTCCAGGGTGTCGCCGGACCGCATCACCACCGAGGCCCGGTCGCCCGCCCACTCGATCCGGTCGATCCGCCGGGAGTCGGGGTCCGCCGGGGCATTCAGTTGCCGGGGGTCCAGCAGGGCCAGGAAGAGACCCCGGCCGTCGGTCTGCCGCCCGGCGAAGTCCCCGGCGATGGCCCGCCGGGCCCCGGCCTTCTCCTCCTCCGGCCAGAGGCGGTCCACCAGGTCCAGGCCCTCCCGGACCTGTCGCGCCAGGTCCTCGAAGGCCTCCCGGGTCTCCCGATCCGCCAGGTCCCAGAGGACGCCGCCGTCGGCCTGATCGAGCCCCTGGAGAAAGCGTGCCACCGCCTCCCGCACCGGGGCCTCCCGGGGGTCCCCCGAGCAGGCCCAGGCCGCCGCCACGATTCCCAGGACCCACAGAGGTCGTCTCGTCCCGTTCATGGGAGCATTCTACCCTGGCCGGGGCCGATCCGTTGCCTCATCGCACCAGGCGCAGGCCCGCCATCTTGCGATCCGGGACCTGCGGCATCTCAGGCTCCTCGTCCTCGCCCACGTCGTCCACGTCCAGTTCATCGTAGAGGGCATCCACGCTGCACTCCAGCCCGTAGGCCCGCAGGATGCGCTCGACCTCGCCCTGGTTGCGCTCCAGGTCCTCCTTGACGGACCGATAGCCGTTCTCGGCGGCCCGCCGGCGGTTCCAGAAGGCCAGGGGGTTGATGTTGAAGAACTCCGAGTCCGACTCGGTGGGCTCGATCAGCAGCACGTCCCCCTTGAAGGTCGGGTCCAGGCGCAGGTTCTTGAGGCCGAGGTAGAGCCGCGTGTGGACCATCGTCCGGAGGGACTGGTTCAGGATGGTCCCGAGCCCCAGTTCCGAGAGGCCGGCCACGGTGGGCACCAGCTGGTACCGGCTGCGGTTCATGAAGGGCCGGAAGGGGTTGTAGATGATCACGAGGTCCGCGCCCTTCTGCACGGCCAGGCTCGTGTTGGCGGTCTTCCGGACCATCGCGTCCACGTACTCCTCGCCCCGGATCCGGGGCGGCACGTAGAAGCCGGGAATGGCCGTCGAGGCCTGCACCGCCTCGCTGATCGTCGCGGTGGGGTCCGTGTCGTGCCCGAAGACGACCCCCCGGGCGGTGTTGAGGTTCGTGGCGGTGATGTAGAGGCTGACCTTCCGCTGCCGGTAGAGGGCCCGGAAGTCGTTGGGGATGTGGTTGCGCTCGAGGTTCTTGCGGATGAAGGCCTCGATCCGGCTGTTGTCGAAGACCCCGGCGGGGATGTAGCGCCCGGCGTGGGGCAGGGGCGTCGCCTCCAGCAGGTCGTTCACGAGGGGCCCCAGCAGATGCTCCATCGAGGCGTAGCCCGGATGGCGCAGCACGTCCTGGACCCGACTGGCCAGTTCCTCCCGGTTCCGGGAGGCGTGGGCCAGCACGGCCCGGATCAGCCGGGGCCCGATGCGCACCGCGTCCCGGCCCAGGCGTCCAGCCCGGCGGGACCACTCGCCGAAGGCCGGCCAGTAGAAGTCGTAGAACCGGAACTGCTCCAGGCGCCGGGAGGTGCCATTGAGGCTCCGGAGGGCCTCCTCCGGCGGCAGGCCTCCGGCCAGCATCACCCCGACGAAGGCCCCGGCCGACAGCCCCACGTAGATGTCGAACTGGTTCACCTTGCGGTTCTTCAGGAAGCGGTTCAGGGCGATGAGCCCCCCGATCTTGAAGGCCCCGCCGCTGATGGCGCCCCCGGCGAGGACCAGCGCGATGCGGGGATTCCGCTTGGGGCTCCGCAGGTCCGACTTCTGGAGGATGGTCAGGCTCATGGTCCCTCCCGGGTCCGGCATCCCATTGTATCCCCGGAAGTGGCCCGGCCGCCAAAGGACGGCTAGAATCCCCGCGGAGGCGCTCGATGAACCCCATTCCGCCCCTGCGTCCCGGGTCCGCGGTCCAGGTGGTGGCCCCCAGCGGCGTGGTGCCCCGGGAGGCCTTCGATCGGGGGGTCGGGGTCCTCCGGGGCTGGGGCCTGGAGGTCCGGTGGGCCCCGAGGGTGTTCGATCGGAGGCACTACCTGGCCGGGCCCGACGGGGATCGGGCCCGGGAGTGGGTCGAGGCCTTCCGGGACCCGGGGGTCGCCGGGGTCCTGGCGGCCCGGGGCGGCTTCGGGGCGATGCGGATCCTCGAGGCCGTCGATGCCCGGCCCCATCGCCCGGCCCGACCGCGCCTCTTCATGGGCTTCTCGGACCTGACGGCCTTGCACGTGCTGCGGTTCCGGCAGGGGTGCATGGGGATCCACGGGGCCAACGTCACGACGCTGGCGGGCCTCGATGCCCACAGCCTGGAGCGGACCCGGCGGGCCCTCTTCGGCGAGGACCCGGCGGGGACCTTCCGGTGGGAGGGTCTGAGGCCGATCCGGGGCGGCCGGGGCGAGGGGCGCCTGATCGCCGGGAACCTGAGCCTGATCTGCGCGCTGATGGGCACCCGGTTCGAGGCCCCGATGGCCGGCTGCATCTGGGTCGTGGAGGACGTCCATGAGCCGCCCTACCGGCTGGACCGCCTGCTGGTCCAGGTGGGGCTGGCGCGACAGGCCGGCCGGCTCCGGGGTCTGGTGGTGGGCGACCTGGGGATCGGGGACCAGGACCCGGAGGCCCGGGAGGCGGTCGCAGAGGCGCTGGATCGGCTGGCGGGACGGATCGGCTGCCCCGTCGTGGGGGGCTTTCCCGCGGGCCACCGGGGCCCGCTGCACCCGGTGCCCGTCGGGGCGATGGCGGCACTGGACGGGGACCAGGGGGTGCTGCAGGTGATCGAGGACCCCTGCGGAGGCGGATGGGGACCCTCCGCCGGGTGACCGGGGCCGCGGTGAGGCCGGGGGAGCCAGGGAGGCCGCGTCGTTGGATGGGATCGACCCGAGGCAGGTCCTGGAAGAGGAGACGGGCCGCGCCTTCCCGGGGGCGGTGCTGCTGGTCCGGGTCCGGGGGAGGGACGAGATCAAGGCGGCCACCGGGTGGACCGCCGAGGAGGGGACCGGGGCGGTCCGGGCCCCGGTGACCCCCGAGACCCTCTTCGATCTGGCCTCGCTGACGAAGGCCCTCTGCACGATGCCCGTCGCCCTGTCGCTGGCCGCCGAGGGCCGGCTGGACCTCTCGGCGCCGGTGGGGCGCTTCCTGCCCTGGCTGCGGGACCGGTGGCTGGGAGCGGTCACGACGGACCTCCTGCTGCGCCATGCGTCGGGCCTTGCGGCCTGGCGGCCCTACGGCCCGGACCTCTGCGCCGGCCATGGCCTGGACGTCGCCGGCACGCCCTGGGCCCGGGACCAGGTCAGACGGCGCCTGGCCTCCGAGGAGGCCCTGGCGCCGCCGGGGACGGCCTGCCTCTACAGCGACCTGGGCTATCTGGTCGCCCAGGAGGTCTGCGAGGCCGTCGGCGGGGCCCCCCTGGACGTGCTGTTCCGGGAGCGGGTCGCGGGGCCCCTGGGCCTGGTCCGGACCGCCTTCCGGCCGTTTCTCGGCGGGCAGGCCCCGGCCCTGTCGGTCGGGGAGGCGGGGGCCATCGCCGCGACCGAGTGCTGCCCCCTCCGGCGGCGGTGCCTCCAGGGGGAGGTCCACGACGAGAACGCCTGGGTCCTGGGGGGTGTCGCAGGCCACGCGGGCCTCTTTGGAACGGCCGCGGAGGTGGCGGCGATCGTGCAGGCCCTGCGGGATGCCTGGGCCGGGACCGGGGACTTCCTGCCCCGGGCCTTGCTCCGGGAGGCCTGGGACCCGGGGCGTCGCCTGCCAGGGTCCACCCGGCTGCTGGGCCTTGACACGCCCTCCCCGTCGGGGTCCCTGGCGGGCGACCGGGCGCCCCCGGGCACCGCCGGGCACCTGGGCTTCACCGGGACCTCCTTCTGGGTGGACCTCCCGGGGGACATCATCGTGGTGCTGATCACCCACCGGGTCCATCCCTCCCGGGACCGGGAGGGCATCCGGGAGGCCCGGCGCCGGGTCCACGACGCCTGCTGGGACCGGTTCCGGGCGGGCGATGGCGGGTCCGGATCCCCGGCGCTTTGACCCCCTCCTCCCTTCTCTGCTAGCATTTCGAGGGCTTCGAGGAGGGGTGCGTTCTGAGGTGGGGGAACAATTCACACTGCTGGTGATCGGCGTCCTGATCCTGCTCTCCGGCCTGGTCTCTGCGACGGAAACGGCGCTGCTGGCCCTGGGGCCCGCCGGCGTGCACCAGATCCTCGAGGAAGAGCGTCGCCGGGTGCGGCTGCTGGTCCAGTGGCGGGCGAACCCGAACGCCGTGATCGCCAGCATCCTGGTGGTCAACAACCTGCTGAACATCCTGGCATCGGCCCTGGCCACGGCCCTGGCGGCCCGGCTGCTGGAGCGGGCGAACATCGCCGGCGCCGAGGGGCTGGGCGTGGCGGCGGCGGTCGGCGTGATGACGCTGCTGCTGGTCCTCTTCGGCGAGGTGACTCCCAAGACCTTTGCGAAGCACCGGCCGCGGGCTCTGGTGCCCTTCATGGCCCTCAGTTACGGCCTCTGCTGGCTGGTGCGGCCCCTGTCGTGGTTCTTCGAACGGACCAGTTTCCGGCTGCTCGCCGGCGCGGGACTGGCCCCGTCCGGCCAGGAGCCGGGCGTCACCGAGCAGGAGATCGAGTCGATGATTCGCCTGGGGACGGCCCAGGGGGCCCTGCCGTCCAGCAAACAGGAACTCCTGTCCTCGGTCATCGAGTTCAGCGAGACCCTGGCGAAGGAGATCCTGGTGCCTCGGACCGACGTGATCGGCTTCGAGGAGCGGACGACCCTGGAGGAGGCCCTGCGGATCGTCAACGAGCACCAGTATTCCCGCTACCCGGTCTATCGAGGCAGCCTCGACACGATCGTCGGGGTGGTCAACGTGAAGGACCTGCTGCGGCTCCAGACCCTGCCGCGCTCCTCCCTCTCGCCGGACTGGCTGACGCGTCTCGCCCAGTCCCGCCGCACGCTCTTCGTCCCCGAGACGCGGCACATCCGGGACCTGCTCAAGGACCTGCAGCGGGAACGGGTCCAGATGGCCATCGTGGTCGATGAGTTCGGAGGGACCTCGGGGATCGTGACCGTGGAGGACGTGCTGGAGGAGATCGTCGGGGAGATCTGGGACGAGCACGACCAGGCCGAGGAGCCGATCCGGGAGGCGGGAGACGGGACCTTCCTGGTGGAGGCCACCTGTCCCATCGAGGACTTCGCCGAGCGGCTGGGGATCGAGATCCCCGACCAGGGGGACTTCGAGACGGTGGGAGGACTGGTGCTCACGCTGGCCGGGAAGGTCCCCCTGGCGGGAGAACGGTTCGTCTATCAGGGCTGGCCCCTCGTGGTGACCGAGCGGACCCGGACTCGGGTGATCCGGGTCACGGTGGGGCCGAGGGAGGTCCCCGGGGAGGAGCCGGAGGAACCGGAGGGGGAGGGATCGCGGCCCCCCGGGGAGGAGGACGGATGAACGTCGGCGTGATCGGGACGGGATACGTGGGACTGGTCCTGGGGGCGGGTCTCGCCGAAAGCGGCAACACGGTGATCTGCGGCGACGTGGACGAGGGGAAGATCGCGCTGCTGAACCGAGGGGGCATCCCCATCTACGAGCCGGGGCTCCAGGACCTGGTGGACCGGAACCGGGCCCAGGGGCGCCTTCAGTTCACCACCGACCTGGGGGATCTGGTGCGTCGAAGCACGGTCATCTTCATCGCCGTGGGAACGCCGCCCCAGGAGGACGGGTCCGCGGACCTGAGGCACGTACTGGGGGTGGCCCGGCAGATCGCCGGGGACATGGACGGCTACCGGCTCGTGGTGGTGAAGTCCACGGTGCCGGTGGGGACCTGCCGGAAGGTGCGGGAGGAGATCGCCCGCCATACCCCGCATCCCTTCGACGTCGCGTCGAACCCGGAGTTCCTGAAGGAGGGCGACGCGGTCCACGACATGATGAAGCCGGACCGCATCGTCTGCGGCGTGGACACGGACCGGGCCCGGCAACTGCTCTCGGAGGTCTACGAGACCTTCGTCCGGACCGGCAACCCCATCCTGTTCATGGACATCCAGAGCAGCGAGATGACCAAGTATGCCAGCAATGCGATGCTGGCCACCCGGATCAGTTTCATGAACGAGATCGCGGCCCTGTGCGACCAGGTGGGGGCGGACGTGGACGCCGTGCGCCGGGGCATGGGGGCGGACCCTCGGATCGGCAACAAGTTCCTGTTCGCGGGCGTGGGTTACGGGGGATCCTGCTTTCCGAAGGACGTGAAGGCCCTGATCGCCACCGGCCAGGATCACGGCGTGCCGATGCGGATCCTGGAGGCGGTGGAGGCGGTCAACGAACGGCAGAAGACCCTGCTGGTCCGGAAACTCGACGAACACCTGGGGGGGCGGCTGGCGGGGATCCACGTGGCCCTCTGGGGGCTCGCCTTCAAGCCCAACACCGACGACATGCGGGAGGCCCCGGCCCTGGTGATCATCCAGGGGCTCCTGGAGCGGGGGGCCACCGTGGCGGCCTACGATCCCGTTGCGACGGAGAACGCCCGGAAGGTGATCGGGATCCCGCCGGGACTCACCTACGCCCCGGGGGCCCTGGAGGCGGTGGCGGGGGCCGATGCCCTGATGCTGGTCACCGAGTGGGGGGAGTTCCGGCAGCCGGACTTCGGGCTGGTCCGGGAGCGGATGCGGGGACGGATCGTGCTGGACGGCCGCAACATCTGGTCCGGGGCGAGGCTTCGGGAACTGGGATTCGAGTATCTGGCGGTGGGGCGGCCGTAGGCCTCAGGGAGCCAGGCGCATCTCCCGCGCGATCTCCTCCAGGAGGGGGCCATAGGCCGGCGCCAGGAGCCGGTAGAAGGTCACCGAGAGGGCCCACTGGGGGTTCAGGACGATCCAGCGCCGCTCGGTGTCCTCACCGGTCTCCCGGAGCAGGGTCCGCAGCCCCCCGACGCCCGTCAGGGAGGGGTCCACCGCCACCCCGGGGGTCACCGTGGCCGGGGGTCCCAGGAGGAGCACGGCGCCGTAGGGGTCCCGGAGGCAGAGGGTCTCCCCTGGGGAGGGGGTCCAGGGGGTGTTCGGGGGGAGGGGGGTCACGCATCGTCCCTCCCGGAGGCGTCCGGCCTCCCATCGCGAGGGCAGGCGGATCCGCAGGCCCACCGGGCGGGCCTCCCGAAGGTGGGGGTCCGGCAGGGTCGGGACGGTCCGGAGGCCTGAAAGACCCCTCACGCCGGTGGTCAGGGCCAGGGAGGCCACGGCGACGACCAGGAGGCCCAGGGGCCAGGATCGGCGCTCGGGCCCACCTTCGAAGAGCCGCGTGGCCCCCGAGAGGGGGATGCCCAGCAGTGCCCCGGCCAGGAGCCCTCCCAGGTGGGCCGCCCGGTCGCTGCTGGGGTCCAGGGCCTGGGTCAGGACCGTCGTCGCGGTGAAGAGCAGCACCATGGCCAGCCACCAGGGACGGCCGTCCCGGGGGATCCGGCGCCGGTGGCGGATGCCGAAGGTCAGCAGCGCCCCCAGCAGGGCATGGACCGCCCCCGAGGACCCCACCGAGTCGCCGGGAGAGGCCAGGAACGACGCCAGGAAGGACGCGATGCCGCCCAGGAAGAAGACCAGCAGCATCCGCCCGGGTCCGAGGGCATTCGCGGCGATCTGGCCCAGCAACAGCAGGCCGGCGAGGTTCACCAGCAGGTGGGGCCAGGAGGCATGGAGCCAGAGGGCGGCCAGGGCGCGCCACCACTCTCCGGACCGCATCAGGGGCGTGCTCTTCGCCCCGGCGAGCAGCAGGGCCACCGGGTGGATGCCCCCGGCCGAGGATCGGGGGGCCAGGGCCAGGAAGAGGGCATAGTGGAGGACCAGGGCCCCCACCAGGGCGAGGGCCACGAAGGAGGGGGCCGCCAGGCGGGAGATCACCGCCAGGGACCGGACCTTCTCCCGGAGCGCCGGGGCGTCGCGGAAAAGCCCGCCAGGCATCTCCTCCAGGGGCTGGATCCGGGGCCGGTCGGCGGGCGCCTTCATGGAGGAAGCCCTACACCGATTCCCGCCGGGAGGCAATCTCCCGAACGAGCACCTGGATTCCCTGGCAGAGGGGAAGGGCTCCATGCCTCCACCGGAACCGCGCCCGGCCCGTGTCGCGTCCCCTGCCGGGTGCCCAGCTCGCGGCCTCCGGGACCCTTTCGCGATCGCGGGGGCTCCTCCGGGGGCGTGGCGGCCTTGGGGATCCGATCCCCTCGGGGCCCGGTCATGGTAGGTTTCCCCCGTGGGAGGGTGCCGCATGACTCGACGGGAGAAGATCGCCTTGCTGATCCTGGTGGCCGGGACGCTGGTCGGGGCCGTCGGGGTCTACCTGTGGTACCAGGCCGACCTGGCAGCCCAGGTGGACGAGCGCGGCGACGGGGGGGCCGTGACGGATCAGGTCGCCCTGTTGCTGAGCCAACGCCCGCCCCGGCAGGAGGAGGCCCGGAAGCGGCTGCTGGAGGCCCCCGAGGCCGAACGGTGGGACGCCCTGGACCGCCTGGCCACCCGGTCGAACCCCGAGGAACGGCTGGTTGCGGTCCAGGTGGCGCGGGTGCTTCGGGACCGTCCCCGCGCCCGGGCCCTGCTGGCCCGGCTGGCCCAGTCCGATCCCGACCAGAAGGTGCAGGTGGCGGCCCGGAAGGCCCTCGCCGGCGAGGCCCCGTAGTCTCTCCGGCACGGGCGCCTCTCCACCGGTCCGATTCCGGCGGTCGCGAGGGCGCCGCGATCGCGTCGACCCATCGAATCTGGCCTCGATGACCTGATCACCTCCCGCCTGGGCTGTCGTCGGGTGCAGGGATCCGGCCTCACCGGGAGGTGACCCAGTTCCAGTCCGCGCCGTCGGTGGTGACGACGATGGTTCCCCGGGTGTCGGTTCCCAGCAGCGGGATGCCCATCGCGGCGAAGCGGTCCACCACCACCTGGTGGGGGTGGCCGTAGGGGTTGCCGGTCTCGGCCTGGTACACCGCCAGGGAGGGCCGGACCGCATCGAGCCAGGCCTGGCTGCTGGAGGTGCTGGACCCGTGGTGGGCCACCTTCAACACCGTGGTCGCCAGGGGGGTCCCCGTCGCCAGCACGCTGCTCTCCGAGGGGGTCTCCATGTCCCCCGTGAACAGGAACGAGACCCGCCCGAAGACCGTCCGCAGCACCACCGAGTCCCGGTTGGCGTCGTCGAAGCGGGGGGTCGGCGGCCCCAGGACCGTGAAGGCCAGGTCCCCGGCGAAGGCCGAGTCGCCCCGGTCCACGACACGGACCACGACCCCGGGCTCGCTCTGGGCCAGGGCCAGGAAGGTCGCGTAGGCGGAGGCATTCTGGCCGCCGTTGACCCAGACCTCCAGGACGTCGAAGCGCCGCAGCACCTCGTCGAGTCCCCCGTGGTGATCGAGATGGGGGTGGGTGCAGAGGATCGCCTCGATGGGGCCGTCCACGAAGGGGGCGATCAGGTTCGCCGCCCGGAGCGGGTCCGGGCCGCCGTCCACCAGGACCTCCGTCTCGCCCAGGTCCAGCAGGATGGAATCCCCCTGGCCGATCTCGAGGAAATGGACCTGCAGGGGAGGCCCCACGGGCGCCGGGACTCCCGCCTGGGCACAGGTGAAGACCGGGACCAGGGAGGCCCGGTCGGGCCGGGCCCCGTGGTTCACGAAGCGAGTCCCGAAGGCATGAGTGTGGCAGGTCGCGGTCCCCGGGTCACACCAGATCGACGGGGAGAAGTCCCCGGTGTCCCCCTGGGAGGTGAAGCCGAGACCCGCGGCGACCCGGATCAATGCGGCCTCGTCCCACCGCAGGTCCACCGTGGTGGGGGTCGGTGCCCGTCCGATGCGGGCGCAGGCCTCTGCCTGGGTCTCCCCCGGTCCCATTGCCGGAAGAAAGCACAGGCCCTGCTCCAGCACGGTGCCCACAGGACACTCGAACCGGCAGTCCGACGAGCAGCCGTCCCCCGGCAGGCGGTTGCCGTCGTCGCATTCCTCGGGGTCCTCCCGGGAGCCGTTGCCGCAGCAAGGTGACAGCTCGTCGTGGACACAGTTCCCGAGGGCGTCGCAGCGATCCCAGGTACAGGGGTCCTGGTCGTCGCAGAGGACCTCGCAGCCCGTCGGCCGACAGGCCCCGGTCCGGGCATCGCATCCGAAGACGCAGGGAACCGGGGTCGGATCCAGGCCACAGACCTCGGTCCCATCGCACACGGCGGTCCAGGTGACGGCGTTCCAGTCGTCCAGACAACCGGGTGCCGGGGCCTCGCAGGACCGCCCCGAGCAGGCGAGCGGGCAGGACCGGGATCCGGGAGGTCTTGGGGCCTCGATGCGCTGGAAATCGGAACGGTTGTCGCCGCTGTCCCGGTCGGGCCCGCAGAAGGAGGTCAGGCGGCGATATGCCACGTCGCGGTTGTCGAACAGGGGGTCCAGCCGGGCCCCCTCCCCGTAGGCGCTCCCGTCGGACATGCCGACCTGGTCCACCGGGTTCCCGGACCCGTCGGCCAGCATCAGGCCCCCGGTGTCCGCGACGCCGGTCCCGTAGGTCTGGTCGGCAGGGGTGGTCCCGCCATATCCCCCGCCACCTGTGGGGGCGGCCGCCAGCAGCCAGGCTCCCCGAGGCGGCAGGACGGTCCCGGGAGGCAAGGTGGCCCGAAGACCCGTGAGGCCGCTGCCGTTGCTGGCGAACAGCATCCAGCCCGAGAGGTCCACCGGGGCCGCCCCGGCGTTGAAGATCGAGACGTACTCGTCGAAGCCGCCTCCGGGCCCCCGGGTCCGGAACTCGCCGATCAGGACCTGATTGCATCGACCGAAGAGGGGGTCGCATCCCCGGTCGCAGGGCAGGTCTGCAGCCGGGAAGAGGCAGTCCCCCGAGGTCGGGTCGCAGGTCCCCGGCTGGAAGGTCCGGAGGTCCCCCTCGGGGGTGCACCGGGGGGAAGGCGGGTCGCAGACGCGGGGGACGCCGGCACAGGTCCGGGCGTCGTCGCAGGCATCGGCGTCGGTGCAGGGATCAGCGTCGTCACAGGGGGAACCGGCCTCCAAGGCGGTGTAGTGACAGGTCCCGGCCTCGCAGACACCGATGGGGTCGAAACAGGGCCCGGGCGGGTCCTGGCACCGGACTCCGGCGCAGGGGTCCGGCCGGCAGGAGACCCGGTCCGGGTCGCAACCGAAGGGACAGGGCTCCCGATCCTCGAAGGTGTAGCACTCGCCGGTCTCGGCCTCGCAGGCCGCTCCTCCGGTCACCAGGACGTCGCCCTCGCACCGGGGCGCGGGGCCCGGGCAGGTCCGCCGGGGTCCGGGCCGGCAGGCCCCCTGGTCGTCGCAACGGTCGTCATCGGTGCACAGGTCCCCGTCCTCGCAGGGGGTTCCGGCATCGTCCAGGGACCAGTCCAGGGCACTTCGAACCGGGTCGCAGCGCCGGCACTGGAATCCGGGCTGGGGGAGGCCCGTCGGCTGGCAGGCCCCCTCGATCAGGCAGAATCCGGGGCTCAGGGTCGCGATGCAGGTCCCCGTCGCAGGGTCGCAGCGGTCCTCGGTGCATGCCAACCCGTCGTCGCAATCCGGCGGCACGCAGGCCCAGGGCGTCCGGGATCGGCAGAGGGGATGGCCCATGTCGGGAGGGTCCTGATCGCAGTACAGGTCCTCCGGGCAGTCCTTGTCGGCCATGCAGGGTCCCGAGCAGAGGCCAGTCCCGAGGTGCGGCACGCAGGGGCCCAGGGCACAGTCCTCGTCGGACCGGCAGGGGTCCCCGGGGCAGCCGCTCCCGGGGGTGCACCGGGTCCCATCGTCGGGGTCCGGGAGGTCCTGGTCGGCCTCCGGTCCCGGGTCTCGGGCCCCCTCCAGGTCCTCCCTGGAGTCGTCGGACCCGGTGGCCGGGTCCTCGGGGGTCCCGTCGGTGCCGTCGTCCCATTGCCGGTCCTCGGGACCGTCGTCATCAGGGGGCGGGACCTCCAGGGAGGGATCCTGGCCCGGGTCGAACCCCGGGGCATCCCCCGGGTCCCCGGTCGGCGTGTCGGGCACCCAGGTCTCGGTGCCGTCCTCGGCCGGCGCGTCGAGGAAGGCCGCCTCCGGGCCTTGATCGGCCGCGTCCGGGGGACCGGCGGGGTCTTCGCCGTCGTCGCCGGGCGGGACCTCCCAGTGGGCCTCGTCGGGCCCGGCCGCGTCCGTCGTCCCGGTCGGTCCGCCGACGCAGCCGACTGCCAGCCAGACGACCAGTCCGGCCATGATCTGGAGCCTCATCCGCATCGGGGGTCTCCTGGGTATCGGGTTCCCGATGTCCGGGGCTTCCGGGCTAGCCGGCATCGGAAAGAGCGGTATCGTCCAGGCTTTCGGGGCTTCGGTCAAGGCCCAGGGCGCCTCCGGCGCACCCACGCGGGTCCCGGCCTGTCAGGGGGACGGGGCCACCCGAGGGGCCTGGAGGGCCTGACGCGTCGTCGCGGCCAGGTCCTCCCGCCCCATCATCTCGAAGGCCAGGGCCCGGTTCCGGAGGGCTGCCCGGACCTCCCCCGGGGAACCGGTGATGCCAAAGACGACCCCCAGGTGCAGGGCGAACCATCCGGTCGCCAGGGCCGCCGCGAGGGGCCGGGAGACCCGGGAGGGCGGACCCGCAGGCATCGAGGGGCGCCCCGCCAGGGCCAGGACCCCCAGGGCCGCCGCCAGGGGGATCAGGGCGCCGAGCGGCGCCGGCACCCAGGCATCCCAGACCATGGCCCCGGGACCGGCCTCGATCAGCACCGGGAACATGACCTCCCCGAGGGGATTGCGGACCTCGGGATGGGCGTAGGGGAAGGTCCAGGCCGCCGCGGCGTTGAGCAGCAGCGAGGACAGCACCCAGGCGCCGGCCAGAGCCCGAGGCAACGGGCCCGGAACCTTCCGGAACGCCACCGCCGTTCCCAGGGCCAGGACCGGCAGCCCCGCCAGCAGGTGCCGGGGCCCGAAGGTCATGCCGGCGGTCCAGTCCACGAATCCCGACACGAACAGCGGCCACCCCCAGCAGCCCAGGGGCAGCGCGATCCGCCAGGGACGCGGCAGGCGCCGGTCGGCCAGGGCCACCCCGGCCCCCAGGAGGCCCAGGACCAGCCAGGGGGCCGTGAAGAACAGGCCCCGGCGGCTGCCTGCCAGGATGCCCGCGAGCCGGTCCCAGGCCGGGGCGGTGAACCCGAAGGCCCCCTGGCCGTGGATGGCCTGGAGGTCCGCGTTGCTCTTGAAGGCATAGGACAGGGCCCAGGGGGACCCGAAGTTCCAGGCGTTCCAGGCCAGCAGCACCGCGGCGAAGGGAAGCCCCCCCAGCAGGAACCACGGCAGGCGGGATCGATGACCCGGGCTCGCCGCCAGCACCGCCATCACCAGGACCACCCAGAAGGCCGCGGGGTATTCCACCAGCGTGGCCATGCCCGCGGCCATGCCCCCCAGCAGGGCCTCCCGGCGGCCGACATTCCGGGACTCCGGGGCCGGCACCTCCCCCAGGGGCCCCAGTCCCAGCAACAGCGCCGTCCCCGCCAGGGCTGCGGCGAGGGCATGGCCGAACAGCATCCCCCCGTAGGCCAGCCAGGGACTCGCCAGCACCACGGCCCAGGCGGGCCACACTGGCATGCCGGCTCGTTCCAGGCGGCGGCTGGCGAGCCATCCGAACAGGGCGACGGGGACCGCGCTGAGCAGCACCGTGAGGCCCCAGACGACCCACCGGAATGGGAGGTCCCAGCCCAGCAGCCGCAGCAGGCCGATTCCCGGGACCGCCAGCAGGCTGATCCCGGGGGCCTTGTCCAGGTGATATCGGCCCTGGAACACCGCGACGTCCACGTTCGGGGTCCGGCCCGTGTCGCGCCATCCGGGGAAGTAGCGATCGAAGACGGGGTCCAGCACCGGCGTGCCGTGGTCTGCGATGGCCATCGCCGCATAGACCCGGGAGGACTCGTTGGCGTAGTGGACGTCGTCCCGGTAGTGCTGCACCGAGGCCAGGGCCACCACGGTCAGGAGGGCGGCCAGGGCCCCCGGTCCCCGGGCTCCTGCGGCACCTGGATCGGACATGGGACACCTCGTCTCATTGCGCCCTTCAGGGACCCGGCGCATCGGTGCCGGGTGGAGGCAGGACCCGGACCCGGACATCCACCGCCGCCAGGCCCGACGGGGTCCAGACCAGGGGGTTCAGGTCCAGTTCCCGGAGGCTCGGGACCAAGGACGGGAGCCGGGAGAGGGTCATCCAGGCCCCGGCCAGGGCCTCCCGCACCTCGAGCGGGACCCCTGGCAGGGGATCCGCCCCGGACCCGCCCATGCCCAGGGCTTCCCGGGCCTCGTCGAGGGACAGGGGGCACAGGCGGAAGCGCACGCCCCGTCGCTCCTCGATCGCCGGGCCGCCCGGACCGGCCATCGCCAGCCACAGGCCCGTGGGTTCCCGGAGGAGGCCCAGGGCCAGTTCGATCCCGATGGCAACCTCCGGCTGGACCAGGAGCGGGCGCCCCGGAAAGCGCCCCTGGAGCCTCGCGGCCTCCCGGGCGAGGTCCTCGAAGGATGCAATCCCCCGAACCACGGCTCCCTGGCGGGCCTTGTGGGCCCCCTCGGGGAGGTCGGCCTTGAGGACCCAGGGCGGGGGGAATGGCGGAAGGGCCAGGTCCCGGGGGTTCCGGATCCCCTGGCGAGCCAGGCAGGGCACCCCCTGGGCCTCCAGCAGGTCGAAGGCCTCCTCGAGGGACAGCCAGCGGCCTTCCTGGGACCCTGGTGCCGGCCGAGGGCCGATGGCCGTGGGCCGGTCGGTGCCGAGGGACTGCCCCTTCGGGTCCCCGGCGGCCACGAGGGCCGACAGGGCCGTGGCGGCCTCCTCGGGGAAGGGGTAGGTCGGAACGCCTCCCTCCCGGAGGACCCGTTCCCCATCGGGCCTCCGGGGATTCGCGATCAGGTGCACGACCAGCGGTTTCCGGGACCCCCGAGCGGCCTCCACCACGCTCCCGCAGAGGGCCACCTCGTCCAGGTAGAAGGGCGTCACGAGGGACAGCAGCACGGCGTCCACCCCCGGATCAGAGAGGACGCCTCCGAGGGCCGAGGCGACCTGGGGCGGTTCCGCCGTCGCCGTGAGGTCGACAATCGTCCCGATGCTCGCCAGGGGGGACTGCCCCTCCCGGAGGTGCTTCCGGGTCTGGTCCTCCAGGCAGGCCGGGCTCAGGCCCGCGTCCAGGGCCGCCTCCAGGGCCAGGATTCCCGTCCCGCCGGCGTTGCAGACCACCGCGACCCGGCGACCCGTCGCCCGGGGTCCGAGGCTCAGGCCCACCGCCCGGTCCACCGCCTCCCGGGCCCCCTGGACCTGCCGGGCACCGGCCCGGACCAGGAGGGCCTCCAGCAGTCCCCCCGAGGCCGCGAGGGCCCCGGTGTGGGAGGCCACGGCCTCCCGGCCCGCCTCGTGACGCCCGCCGGCCAGCACCAGCACCTCCTGCCCCGCTTCCCGGCATCGCACCAGCGCCCCGAGCAGCCTCGCCGGGTCCGCCGCTCCCTCCAGGTGCAGCAGCACGACCCCCGTGCCCGGATCCATCGAGGCCTCGTCCAGCAGGTCTGCGATGTCGATATCTGCGGCATTTCCGGGGCTTGCATAGAGGCGAGTCCCCACCCCTGCCCGCCGGAGATGGAGGTTCAGCAGTTCGGCCACGCCCCCGCTCTGGGCCACGATCGATACCGGACCCGGCCGCAGCGGCGTGAAGGTGAAGGTCGCATAGAGACGCACCGCCGGATCGCCGTTCTGGACGCCCTGGGCATTGGGACCCAGCAACCGGATTCCCCGTTCCCGGGCGATCTCCAGGCACTGGTCCTGCAGCACTGCTCCGGGGGGCCCGGCCTCGGCGAAGCCCGCCGAGTGGACGATGGCGGCCCGGACCCCGGCGGACCCGCACTGGCGAAGCACCTCCGGGACCCGCTCGGCCCGCACGGCGATGGAGGCCAGGTCCGCTCCCCCAGGGACCGCCTCCAGGGAGGTCACCGCCGGCAGGCCGCAGACCGCCTCGCCCCTGGGATTCACGGGGATCACCTGGCCCGTGAACCCCGACTCGACGAGGTTGCGGACCACCTGGTGCCCGATGGTCCCCGGTCGGGGGGTCGCCCCGAACACCGCCACCGTCCGGGGACGGAACAGGGCATCGAGGCTCACCGGGACACCTCCTCTTCGGGCTGGTCGCCGTCTCCCCGGAGGCCCAGCAATGCGGCCCCCAGGGCCCCGGTGAACTGGGGATGCTCCGGGACCAGCACCGTTCGTCCCAGGGCTCGTTCCATGCGGCGCACCAGCACGCCTCGCGCCGCGCCGCCGGTCAGGGCCACCTCCCCCTGGGGCCGGGCCATCTCCAGGACCCGGCGCACCACCGCGTCGAAGACTCCCAGGGCGATGTCTCCCGGGGAGCGTCCCTGGCGGGCCAGCGCCAGCAGTTCGCTGCGGGCGAAGACCGTGCAGAAGGACGAGAGGGTCGCCGCCTCCAGGCCTTCCTCCGCCAGGCGCTCCATGCCGGTCGGGTCGGTCCCGAGGCGACCGGCCATCTCCTCCAGGAAGGCCCCGGTGCCCGAAGCGCACTTGCGGTTCAGGTGGAAGGACCGCCGTCGGCCCCCGGGGTCCACCTCGATCACCTTGGTGTCCTGCCCCCCGATGTCGATCAGCGTCAGGGGGCGCCGGAAGAGGTGCCATGCCGCCAGGGCCTGGCAGGTCACCTCGGTGACCTGACGCATGGCCCCGGGGACCTCCTGCCGCCCGTAGCCCGTTGCAACGACCTCGACGGCCTCCGGGGGAACCCTGCCCCCGTCGGTCACCTCCTGGACCAGGGTCCGGGCGGTTCCGGCGAAGTCGATCCCCGTGGGCCGCACCGCCCGGGCCAACACCCGTCCTTCCCGGTCCAGCAGCACCGCCTTTCCGTAGGACGACCCGATGTCGACCCCCAGCACGGGCTTCCGTCGCGTCACGGCATGGCCTCCCGGCACTGCTCCACGAAGGCCTCGAGGGCCAGGTGCACTCCCTCGTCGAAGTGCAGTCGCAGGTCGTTCAGGTCGCTCTGGATCGTCACGGTCGGGATGCCGCGATCCCGGGTCAGCCGCCGGGGCATCCCGAAACGGGAGTTGCTGTTGTAGGGGCAGGTCTTGGCGTCGTGGAAGACGATGCCCGATACCGAGTAGCGGCGCGCCTCTTCCTCCAGGATTCGCTCCTTCACGGGATCGGTTCGGCTGATGAAGAGTTCCAGGCCGGCCTGCGCCATCGACTCGAAGGGTCGATCGGGGTCCAGGGCCTCGAAGACCCACGAGGAGCAGTAGGTGCTGCCGACCACGGCGGCCCGGAGGGAGGCCAGGCGCTCCGAGAGGTCCCGGAGGCGGCCCCAGATGGGCATTCCCTCCCAGTAGAGGCGCACCTGTTCCTCCGGCACCGCGGCGACCCCCGCCATGACCCGATGCCGCAGTTCCTCCTGGAGGAGGTCGTAGTGGGCCAGGGCCCTCCGATCCCCTCGGAGCACCACCGCCGGCCCCATCTGGATGCAGGCGTCGAAGAAGGTCCAGGGCGCCGGACGGACCTCCCCCATCGCCAGCACCTGCTGCCAGCGACGGGAGGTCTCCCGGGAGATGGCGACGACGTCCCGGAGGCGGGCCAGGTCCAGGGATCGCCCGGCGATGGCCTCCAGGGGCTCGACCAGGGCCTCGATCCGGGATGCCAGGGCCTGGACCAGGTCCGGGGTCACCTCCTCGACGGCCCGGGGGGCCGGGACTCCCAGCACCGGCACCCCCAGGCGGTCCCCGTACCACTGGAACCAGTCTCCGACCTCGCGGCACTGCTGGCTCTCGTGGACCAGCACGTCGGGCCGCGGGACCTCCCGGAAGGACGGGTCCACCCGGGAGAGGGCCGTCACGCCTCGGCAGAAGGCCCCGATGTCGGAGGTCAGGTAGGAACAGATGTCCGGCGAGTATCCCAGTGCCGTCGCCTCGGGGATCAGGTCCGTGGCCATCCGGGAGGCCCCGAGCATGGCCGCGTGGTTCTCGGGGATGAAGACCCGGAAGCCCAGGGCTCGCAGGAGTTCCACGGGCCCCACGCTGCTGCACCAGGCCACGCGCTGCCCCGGGTCCGAAGCGGCCTCGATGACCTCCCGGTAGGCCTCGCGCATGCGGTCCTGCAGTGCCGTCGTGCAGGCGAGCCTCGCCATGACCGTCCTCACGAGGGGCCCGATCCCCGGGGCCACCGGCTTTCCATGGCCGTCAGGAGGGCCGTGACGGCGCGGTTCAACGGCACCTCCATCCCCAGGCGTTCGGCCGCCTCCACCACCTTGCCGTTCAGGAAGGAGACCTCGGTGGGGCGTCCCCGGATCACGTCCATGAGCATCGACGGGGGATGGTCCCCGGCGGACAGCACGTAGTCCATCGAGGCCTCGAAGAATCCGTTGCCGCAGTCGTACCCCAGGCGACTCCCCACCTCCAGGCACTCGGTCAGCAGTCCCTGGGCCAGGCGCCGGATCTCCCGGTGGCCCAGGGCCTCCTTCATGTTCATCCGGGTCAGGGCACAGAGGGGCGCCAGGATGCAGAGGTGGACGGTCTTGCGCCAGACCTCCAGATCGATCCGCTCCGTCGCCCGGGTCTCCATGCCGGCCTCGGTGAGCCACGCCGCCACCCGTTCCGCGGCGACGGGGCCCCGGGGCCCCATGGCCCCGACCCAGTTGGGCGGGTGCGCGAAGGTCTGCCGCACGTGACCCGGGTCAGGCATCTCCCCGGCGAAGTGCACCACTCCCCGGATCACCTGGTCCGACCCCAGCAGGGTCACCAGGGGTTCCTCGACGGCCCAGCCGTTCTGCAGACACACGACCGGTCCCCCGGGTTCCACCGCCGCCAGCGGTCCCGCGGCATCGACCACCTCGTTGGCCTTGGTGCACAGGAACGTCGCATCGAAGGACCCCGATTCCAGGGCCGCGGGAATCGAGTCGTCCACCGATTCCAGGCGGACCCCGAAGGTTCCTTCGGGGGTCTCCAACCGCAGACATTCCGACGCGGCATGGCGGCGATCGGGCCTCCGCTCCACCCCGTGGACCTGGTGGCCCGCCCGGGCCAGCCGTCCCCCTACCAGGGACCCGATGGGGCCGAGTCCAATGACCAGGAACCGCGCCATGCTCCTTCCCGTTGCGAGCGCTTCCTCGACGGAGGGCCAGCATAGTGACACTGCACCGAAATGGCAACGGTGCCCACGATTCCGCCGTGATGCGGTGCGACACTCGTCAGGAGGGAAGGTTTCGTCGCCATGGCGGAATCGTCGCCCGTTCGGCAGGGAAGGGCGCTGGAGCGGAGCGGCCGGAGGGCCACGAGCAAAGCGTGGGGAGGGGGGCGCCTCGCAGGTCAGTCATCCGGAAGGGGCGCCAACGGTGCAACGGGGGTCCCCGTCGCCTCCCGCGGGTCCGCCAGGAACAGCGGCGCATGGCGAGGCACCAGGGCGTCCAGGGCACGGAACAGTCGGCCCAGCCGGGCCAGCAGGAAGGGCCGGTCCTGGGGGAACGCCTCCTCCAGTTTCCCGGCGAAGCGGTCGGACCGGATGTCCGGGTCCTCCATCTCCCCGGCGGGCACCATGCGCACGGCGCAGGGTCTTCCCCGGGTCCGCAGCCGCAGGGTCGCCTCCCGGGCACCCTCGTCATGGAGGAGGTCCTCCAGATGGAGGTCGTTCCACTCCGCCTGGTCCGCCTCCAGCACCCGGCGGATCAGCCACGTCATCCGACTGCGCATGGGCGGTCCCGACAGGCCGAGCCGGACCAGTTCGGAACAGGCCCTGCGCCAGAGGTCCCCGGGGTCCGTCAGCGACGGGTCCTCATCGAGGGCCCGAACCAGGGTCTGGGCAAAGGCCAGGGGGGTCGCGGCACGGCCACCGTCCTCCCGGATCCGGTCCTGGATCTCCTGATAGAGGGGGTCCCCGTGGAAGACCGTGTCCGGGAACGCCCGCTCGAGGGCCGCGCAGTAGCGAACCAGCACGGCATGGTAGGTGGCGACCCGACGGTCTCGGAACCGCCAGGCCACCTGGGAGGGGTGGAGGAACCCCGCCACCGACGACGAGTAGAGGAAGGCCGGGTCCTCGAACTGCGGCACGACCAGATCCCCGGCGGCCCGGGCCAGGGCGGTGATCGGCTGGTCCCGGTCCATCTCCAGGGTGCAGAAGAGCCATCGGCCCCGGGGAGGAAATCTCCACCGCACGGCCTTCTCCAGCAGCAGCCGGACCTCGTCCAGCGTCGTCCAGGGCGTGAAGGTGATGAAGGCCAGGGGCTGGGTCGCCTGGAAGGTCCCGGGCCACCGGGACTCGAACTCCCGGAACAGGGCCAGGGCCTCCTCGATCTGGTCTGTCGAGACCCCCTTGTTGAACCGCTCCTGCTCCGCTTCCGAGACGTTCTCGGCCCCGATGCGGAAGAGCCGGACCACGTATCCGTGGGCCGCGCAGAGCGGCAGGGCCTTTCGGAGGCGATCCCGGGCCTGGAGCACATGGTTCACCCGGGGAGAGAAGCAGAATTCCGACGGAGGAATTCCCAGCGCGGTCGCCCGGGCGACCCACTCGTCGATTCGCAGGAAGAGCCGGATGTCGTAGAAGTCGTAGCGCCCGCTGTCCCGGGCCGGACGGGTCCCGGCCGACAGCAGCCGTCGAAACTGGCGTTCTGCGAGGTCGATGGGGTCGCCGGTGGCCGGGGAGGGAGTCCGCATGGCACAGAAGGCGCAGCCGAAGTCTCGGCTGGACTCCGAGAGGTCCACTCCCCGGTAGGCGGGGTTGTCCCGCAGGGGGGCGGTCCAGTCGCAGAAGACTCCCCCCACGATCCGGATCATCGGCTCCAGGCGGGTCGCTGCCTCGTTGAACATCTCAGCGTCGTATCGAGGCTCCGCGACATCGGCCACCCGCCGCCCCGCCGGGCCGTCCCGGGCCTCGGGGTCCTGGAGGCCGATCCACCGCGACAGCCACCGCTCCCGCTGCCAGACGTCGATCTGGGTGTAGGCGGAGTCGCCGCGCCACCGGGCGGGCATCGTTCCCGCCCGGTCGGCCTCCTCCCGGATGCGATCAGTCCAGGCGGTCATCTCCGGGGACCGGAGTCCCCCGATGATCGAGATCCCCGGGATCGCCCCGGTGAGCCTCCGGGTCCACTCCGTCGCCAGTTCCTCGTTGGCCAGGATGTGCGTGGCACCCCAGCGCCGGAGGTCCTCGCACAGGCGCCGGGCATCGTCTTCCTCGAGGTTCACCACGGGCCGGAACCAGGACTGACCGGCGGGCTCCAGTTCGCCCCGGCCCCCGACACAGACCCAGCGGACCGGGATCCCCCGGTCCTGGGCCCAGCCTTCCCAGAACGGGAACAGTTGCGCCCGGTCCACCCGCTGTCGGAGCAGGGTCACGCACTCGAGCAGCACCAGGCGGGCAGGCCGGTGATCCCCGGAGGCCATCGCGTCTCCAGTCCCTCCGGGACATCTTCCTCGGCCGTTCGGGCTTGTCAATCGCGGCGCCCGGGTCCCGTCTCAGGTGGCGGGTGGCGCCTCGACAGGCCGGGCATGTAGCGCCGAGACCCCGAGTTCCTGGAGTTTCTTCACGAGGTCTCGTGCCTCCAGCCGGCCCCATTTCTCGACCCACCGGTCGATGGCCTCGACCTCCGAGTCCTCGTAGCCGTAGCCGTTCAGCACCTGCTCGAACTCGTAGTCCGAGACGATCGATCGGGCCACGTACCGACGGGAGGCATAGCGGAAGACACTCAAGGCCAGCGGCAGGGGGAAGGGATTCAGGCGCTGGTCCATCAGTTCCACCAGGATCACGAACCGCAGGACCTCCCGGGTGGTGGAGTCCAGGGCCGACGTCGCGGCTCCATCCTCGTTGCGCCGCAGCCAGTCGTCCACCTCCAGCAGCACCTCGACGGCCTTGCGGTCCTCCAGGTCCAGGCGTTCCCGGTCCTGCCGGACCTCCTCGTCCTCCTGCTTGCCGGCCCAGACGCGGGAGACGAAGGCCTTGCTGCGGACCCGGGAGACGATGGGGAGGATCGCCTCGACATCCCGGGTCATCCGGTTCAGTCTCCTGCCGAGGGCCAGGAACTGCTGCTGCGGACGAGGCCTCCGGTGTCGCGAACTCCAGAAGGACCCGAACAGCAGCAGCCCGATCACCCCCAGGGCGCCCGACAGACTGGCCAGCACCAGATAGGGATGGATGGCCGAGATCAGGTTGCCGAGCCACTGGAAGGGACCCGGCCACCGGGCGATCACCTCCTGGAGTTCGGCCCAGTTCATGTCCCCGACGACCAGCGGAAAGGCCGTCAGGGTCGCGAGGGCGGCCAGGCCGTAGCCCAGCACGCGCTGGGTCCGCTCGTATCGCTCCCGGTCCTCCTGCTGCTCCATTTCCAGCATCGCGTCGAGCGCCCGGCTCACGTCGGAGAAGGTCGTCCGCAACTGTTCGGCCCGCTCCTTGCCCTGGCGAACCACCTCGCCGGAGACCCGGAAGGAGGAGATCTGCTCCGTGAGGTTCTGGCTCATGTCCCGCAGGGGGGCAATCGCCCGGGAGGAGATCACACGCTCGAAGTAGATCCCGGTGTCCTGGGCCGCCGACCTCCAGCGCCGCTCCTGGGTCATCACGCCGTCGGTCACCCGGACCATCTCGGCCTCCAGGCGCGAGACGCACCAGCGAAGTTGCTTCACCAGGTCGAAGGCCCGGGCCTTCTCCGTGGAGCGGGATTCCTCGAAGGCGACCGACTGGCGCAGCGCCCGGGCCAGTTTCGCGGTTCCGTCCAGCGTCCCACCCCACAGCCCCATCTGCTTCATGGGGATCTCGAGGTCGGTGAGGATGTCGTAGACCCGGAAGGCCGCCAGGAACTCGACGAAGGTGAGCTTGTCGCAGAGGAAGAAGACCTCCCGTTCCACCTCCTGCCACCGGTCCTGGGCATCCGGTGGAAGCCACGGCAGGGCCTGGTAGAAGGTCTGGACCGCCTGGTTGCCCAGGATGGTGTGTCGGAGCAGCACGACGTTGCCTTCCAGGAGCGCCCCCTGGACGTCCGACCCCACCGGGTCCTCGGTCCCGAGGGTGCTGCGGCACAGGGTCTCCACGTGCCCGATCCGCGTCCGGTCCAGGTAGTCCTCGGGCTGGTCCGGGAGGTGTTCAGGCTCGGCGTAGTAGAAGACGGGCGTCTGGAAGTCCCGGTGCAGCAGTTTCACTGCGGCGGTTCCCAGGTGGAGGCCCGTGCGGACCCGCTGGAAGAGACGGTCACACTCCTTGAGCAGGAACTCCTCCAGGCACTGGGCCGCCTCCGTTGCGTCCACCGGCGGCAGGATCGGGGGGGTGTACCAGGGGGGTGGATGGCCCTCCAGGTTCAGCAACGCGTTGCCGATCACGCAGAGCGGCGCCCAGGTCAGGCTCTTTCCCACCAGACTCCAGTCCGAGATCAGATCCACCAGGACCGGGGAGGGGTGGTTCTGGATCTTCCGAATCAGGGTCAGCGACCCCATCTCATCGTCCCGGCCCTGGTTCAACAGGTGGTCCCCGGCCCAGGACAGCAGGCGGTCCTTGTCGAACACCACGCGGAGGAGGTTCGCGGTGAAGCGGTTCATCGCGAGCTCGTCTGCGCCATCATGGCGGGTCTCCAGCACGGGAACCATCTGGGACAGCATCTCGGCGTAGCGCTTCAGTTCTCCGATGGCCTCGGCCCCGCTTCGCCAGGAGGTGATGCGCTTCCTTCGGTCCAGGAAGGCCACCGAGGCATGACCCGGGCGGTTCGGGTCCAGCAGCGACACGAGCATCTGGACCAGATGCTTCGTGTGAAATGCGGCCCTGGGGGACCAGTAGAGATAGCGGGAGGCCATCACGGCCAGGCGGGTGAAGCGCATCGTGGATGCTCCAGGGCGGTTGCCCGGACTCTACGACGCAGGAGGGGGCCTGTCAACGTCTCCCGGACCCTGGCCGGGGCCGCCATCCTCCGGGGGCACCTCCCCGAAGGGGATGCGCACCCGGAAGGTGCTGCCCTCGTTGAGGCGGCTCTCCACCTCGATGGCGCCGTCGTAGAGGTCCACCAGCCGCTTCACGAGCACCAGGCCCAGGCCGGTTCCCTCGGCGAAGTGCTTGGCGTTCCCGGCCCGGTAGAACTCCCGGAACAGCTGTGCCTTCGCGGCCTCGTCCATCCCGATGCCCGTGTCTCGGCAGACGAAGAGGGCGCCCTCGGGGGTCCTGACCAGGGTGACCTCGACCGTCCCTTCCGGCGGCGTGTACTTCACCGCGTTGTGCACCAGGTTCGAACAGACCTTCTCCAGGTCGTCCGGGCTCCCCTGGACCTCCAGGGGCTCCTCGGGCAGGCGGGTCACCAGGCGAATCCCCTTCGCCTCGGCATCGGCCGCCACCCCCTCCAGCACCTCCCGGACCACCTCCCGAACGTCCACCCGTCCCTTCGGTCGGCCCCGGGGGCGCCCCTTCATCGCACCGAGTTCCATCAGGTCCCGGAGCAGGTCCTGGAGACCGTTGACCCGGCGCACCATGCGGGCGACCAGGGCCTGCTTCCGCTCGTCCAGTTCATCCAGGAAGCCTTCCTGGAGAATCGCCAGGCTGGACCGCAGCGCGGCCACGGGCGACTTCAACTCGTGCAGGACCTGGAAGATGAACCTGGCCTTGGCCTCCTCCAGTTCCTCCAGGTTCCGGTAGGCCCGGGCGTTCTCGATGGCCACGGCCCCCTGGGCAGCGATGGCCATCGCGAAGGCGATCTCCTCCTCGGTGAACTCCCGTCGCTGGCCCCCGTAGAGTCGCATCACCCCGATCACCCGTCCCCGGAGCGTGACGGGGCAGACCAGCACCGACCGCAACCCTTCCCGGAGGGCTTCTTCGGGGTACTGGAAGGACGCGGAGTCGCCGATGTCCGGCACCTGGACCGCCCACCCCTGCAGGACCGACTGGTCCACGGGGCTCTTCTCGGGGTCCACGTCCCCCTTTCGCAAATACTCCTCGCTGAGGCCGAAGGAGGCGCTCAGGCGCAGCCGCCCGCTCTCCGGGTCCAGCAGCCGCAGGATGCCGGCCCGGACGCCCATTGCGTGGACCGCCCGGGTCACCAGCGTGTCCAGCACCTCCGGCAAGGACAGGGTGCTGTTGACCGCCCGGGTGATGTCGTAGAGGGTCCGGGTGCGATCGTAGGCGAGTTCCACGTCGCGGTTCAGGCGTAGCAACTCCACGGTCCGGGCCCACAGCCTCCGCGCCACGGACCCGGCCAGGTAGGTCGACCCCAGGATCGCCAGGGCGAAGAAGGCCAGGTGCATCGCCACCGCCAGAGGCTGGTCGTAGGGGACGTCGGCATAGAACGGCAGCGCGTGGTGCGGCAGCAGGCCGGCCCCCTCCAGCACCGCCAGCGCCACCACGGCCAGTACCCCGACCGCCGAGTGTCCGAAGGAGGCCCGGGGAGGCAGCAGGATGCTCGCGATGATGGCGTGGAAGACGAAGAAGAAGAGGATGGGGCTTGCGATGCCTCCGGTCAGGTGCACCAGCAGGATCAGGGCCCCCCAGTCCGTCAGGAACTGGGCGCTGGCGAACCGGGACCAGGGGGCCCCCTCTTCCCGCCGTCGGCGCAACCGGCGGCGGATCTGGACGAACAGGGCGTTGTAGGCCCAGATCCCCAGTCCGCACAGGCAGACCCAGGGCCCGAGGTGCCAGCCCTCGATGCCCCACAGGGAGGACCCGAGGCATCCTGCCAGCACCCCGAACCCGGCCAGCCACCGGATCCGGATCAGCCAGGCGGCGCGGGAGGCCAGTTCGTCCTCCAGGGGGCTGGTTCCGGCGGACCAGGGGGAACGGGTTCGAGAGGAGTCCCCGCTCATCGTGTCTCCCCGATCGGTCCCGGCACCTGGGCCGGCAGTTCGAACCAGAACCGGGCATCCCGTCCGAACTCGGACTCGGCCCAGATGCGTCCGCCGTGTCGCTGGACGATCTGCTGGGTGATGAAGAGCCCCAGCCCGGTCCCCCGCTTGGACCGCAACTCCGCCACGTCCAGTCGGCTGAACTTCTGGAACAGGCGCCTTCCCTCCTCGGGCCGGAAGCCCACGCCCTCGTTGTGCACGCAGAAGCGATGCGCCCCGCCCGGACCCGGCTCGTAGTGGACCCGGAGCGTGCTGTTCGGACGACCGTATTTCACCGCATTGGAGAGCAGGTTGTCCATCACGATCCGCAGGAGGTCCCGGTCCCCCTCCACCATCAGGTCCTCCGGGACGTCCACCAGCACGTAGATCCCGGCGACATAGACCTGGCGGGAGACCTGTTCCAGGGCCGGGTCCAGGACCTCCGCCCGGAAGCGCAGGGACTTCGGGGAGAAGCGCAACTGGTCCTTCTCGATCCGAGAGAGGTTCAGATAGTTCAGGATCATCTCGTTGAGGTATTCCAGGTTTCGCTCGATGGTCTCCAGCACCCGTCGCTGCTCCGGACTGGGCTGCCCCACCAGGCCGTCCTTGAGGGACCCCACCCCGAAGAGGCACGAGGCCAGGGGGGACTTCAGTTCATGGGTCACGAACTCCAGCATGTCCATGTAGTTGTGGTTCAGGCGCGAGAGTTCCTCGTTGGCCCGCTGGAGGTCCTGGTTCGCCTGCTGGAGGTCCCGGCTGGCCTGACCCAGGTTTTCCGCCATCCGGTTGAAGGTACGGTTCAACACCTGGAGATCCCGGAAGGGACCCCCGTCACCCGCCCGGACGCTCAGGTCCAGATCCGCCATGCGCCGGGCGGCCTCGGTCAGCCCCCGGATCGGGCGGGAGAGCCACCAGGCGGCCCCCAGGCCGAAGAGCAACGAGGCCAGGACCCCGATCCCGGTCAGGATCAGGAAGCCCTGGATCAACCGGGTCCGGTAGGCCAGGAACCGGGCCTCCAGCAGGCCCACGTAGAGGATTCCGACCACCTCTCCGTTGGGGTCCCGGATGGGGTCGTAGGCGGTCAGGTACCAGTCCTTCACCACAAAGGCCCGATCCCGGAAGGGCTGCCCCTGGCCCAGCACCACGTCCCCGACGGCCTGGGAGAGACGGGTCCCCACGGCGGATCCGCCGGCCTGGTCCCGGACGTTCGTGACGACCCGCACATCCCCCAGGAACAGCGTGACGGTCCCCACGGGACGCCCCTGGAAGAACTCGTTGCGGAAGAGGGTGTCCCGGATGCCGTCCAGCAGGGGGTGGTTCCGGTTCCAGAGCAGGCCTCCAACCACCATGCCCAGGGGACGTCCTCCGTCGTCCAGCACCGTCTCGGCGACCTCCAGCACGAGCCCGTCCTCGACCCGCTCCGGTCCTCCTGAGGCGGCCATCGGCGTGGGCCGGACCTCGATGGTGGCCCGGACCGCCAGGTCCTCCCCCTCGGCCCGCAGGTCCGCCGCCGGGAGCCGCACGGTCCCCGAGGCGCTTCCCGACCGCCGGGCCAGGTCCCGTACCGGGTCAGGACCCAGCAGGTCCCCCGCACGGTAGGGGGGGCGGGTCCGGATCACCACCCGGCCCTCCCGGTCGGCCAGCGTCAGGAAGTCCAGTCCGTTGCGTTCCCGGATGGCCTCCAGGCGCCGCTGCAGGTCCTCCCGGTGGCCGGTCTCGCCCCCGAGCGCCTCCTGCGTCCGCCGGAGCAGCGCCACGGTCTGCACCGCATGGGAGACTCTCTCCCGGGCATGGTCGTAGAGGGCCCAGGCCGACTGGAGGTCCTGTTCGACCCGCCGCTGGGCCTCCCCGACCACCGCCTCGGAGGTGATGGACCAGCCGATGAGTCCCGAGATGCCGCCGCCGGCCAGCACCAGCACGGCAAAGGCCAGGAACAGGCTGACGCGGATGGACAGAAAGGGGCCGGAGGTCTCGGGCCGCGGCCTGGGAGGCATCTCGTCCACCCGATCCTCCCCCTCGCGCCGGGTCATCGGCGGAGCAGTTCCGCGATCTTCTCCAGCAGCACCCGGGGCTTCACCGGCTTCTCCAGGAAGGCGTCGATGGGCAGCAGTCGGCTGCCGGCGTCCTGGCTGAACTTCATCCGGGTCTGCTGCTGGATCGAGGTCATCATCAGGATCGGCACCTGCTCGTAGCGCCGGTTCTGGGGATACTGGTCGAAGTTCCGCAGGTGGTTGACCACCCGGAAGCCGGCCACCAGGTCCTCCATCATCACGTCCAGGATGATCAGGTCCGGGTTCACCGAATCCAGCTGGTCCAGGGCCTCGGTGGCGCTGCTGGCCGAAAGGAACTCATACCCGGCCGACTCCAGCACCGATCGGACGATGTCCACCAGGTCGGTGTCGTCGTCCACCATGAAGATCCGCGCCTTCTTCCCTTCCATCTCCTCCTCCGTCAGGGCTCCCCGGGCAGACCCAGGGGCAGTCTCAGGTCCAGGCAGGTCCCCCGGCCCGGCCAGGGCCGCAGGGACAGGTCTCCCGACAGGAACCGGGCCGCCGCCCTGCAGAAGAGCAGCGTGTATCCCCGCCCCAGTTGCAGCCCCCGCACGGTCTGGTCCATCAGGTCGAAGACGCTCTCAAGGGCCGCGGCCTCCATCTCGACCCCCTCGGATCGCGCCTCGACCCGCAGCCAGCAGTGGGCGGACGCTGGCTCCAGGACGATCCGGCTCTCCAGGCGGCCCCGGGTCCGGGTGCAGTCCACGAGCACCCCGTAGGCCCGGTGCAGCACCCGGGCCACCAGAGGACTCGCCTCGCAGGTCCCGGGCATCCGGTCGGGCACCTCGAAGACCACCTGGATCTGCCGCCGGGTCGCCTCCTCGGCCACCTCCTGGGAGAGGGCCGCCAGCATCGCGGCGGGCTGGACCACCTCCTGCTCGGTCGCGAAGCACCCGTCCTGGATCCGGGTCAGGTCCCGGAAGTCGTCGATCAGCGTGGCCAGATGCTGGCAGTTGCGTTCAGCCTTCTCGAGCCATCGCTGCTGCGCCGGAGAGACCTCGCCCACCATCCCTTCCCGGACCGCGTCCAGGCACATCACGACGGTCGCCAGCCCTCCCTTGAAGTCATGGAACAGGTGGTGGATGACCCGGAACTCCGGCGTGACGACTCCCTCGTGGGACGGGTCCTCGTCGGGGCGTCGCATCGTCCCTCCCCGGCCTACCGGGCCTCCTGGGGCAGCAGGCCCAGGTCCCGGGCCAGTTCCGTCGCCAGGTCCGGGATCCGGGCCGCCAGACTGGCGCTCAAGCCCTCCCGGAAGGCCTGGGCATCCCGGACCCCGACCCCGTAGAACCGGAGGTCCTGGGGGAGCGGCACCTGAAGCCGCCCGGCCAGGTGCAGCGTCTCCCGGATCCCGGCATGATGGGACGAGACCAGGTCCGCCGGGACCTCGGACAACTGCACCCGAGCCATCTCCCCCTCGGCGAGCCCTCCTGCCTCCAGGCAATCGATCACGGCCACCCGATGATATCCCGTTTCGGGGCCGATCAACCCGAGCAGGTCCAGGGCCGATCCGTCAAAGACCAGGGCCTCGCACTGGTCGGGAAACCGGGTCGCCATCTCCATCGCCAGCACGGGCCCCACCGCGTCGTCCCCGCGGATCGTGCTCCCCACGCCGACCACCAGCACCTTCATCGCGCGCCCCCGGAGACGCTCGCCCGGTCACCGGACCAGGGTCTGCCGGACCACCCGGTGGGGGTCCAGGATCCGCACCTCCATCGGCATCTGTCCCGGCAGCGAGTGGGTCGCGCACCCGAAGCAGGGGTCGTAGGCCCGGAAGGCCATCTCGATCTGGTTCAGGATGCCCTCGGTGACCTCGACGCCCTTCCGGATCAGCCCCTTCGCCGCGTCTCGGATGCTCATGCAGATGGCCGCGTTGTTGTTGCCGGTGGCCACCAGCATGTTGCACCGCGTGACGAAGCCCTGGTCGTCGGTCCGGTAGTGGTGGAACAGGGTCCCCCGGGGGGCCTCCACGACCCCCACCCCCTCGCCGACGATGCCCGTCGGGATCGTCCGGACCTCCGGCGACGTCGTCTCCGGGTCCTCGATCAGTTCCAGGCAGCGCTCGGCGGCGTACATCAGTTCGATCACCCGGGCCCAGTGGTTCGCCAGCGTGGCATGGACGGGCCCGGGACCCAGGACCTGGAAGTACTGTTCATAGGCCTCCTGGGCCACGGGGGTCGCCATGCCGGTGGCCACGTTGAGCCGCGCCAGGGGCGCCACCCGGTACACCCCGCTGTCCTTTCCCGCCACGAGTCCCTTCCAGCCGATGGCCTTCAGGTAGGGGAACTTCAGGTAGGACCAGGGCTCGACGTGCTCCGCGATGTGGTCCGTGTACCGCCGGGGGTCGAAGCGCAGGAACTCCGCCCCGTCCTCGTCGATCACCCGCAGCGTCCCGTCGTAGAACGTCACCCGTCCCTGGGGGTCCACCAGACCCATGTAGTAGGTCTTCATCGTGTAGGGGCCGTTCAGGATCAGGTCCACGTAGGCGGCGTTCTGCAGGACGACCTGGTCGAAGAGCCTCAGGGTGAACTTTCCGAACTCCACGAGGTCCCGGCAGTGTGACCGGATCTCGGCCACCTCCTCGGGGCTGGTCAGGGCCTTGCTCATGCCTCCGGGGATGCCGCAGACCGCATGGGTGGCCTTGCCGCCCAGGATGGCCTGGATTCGCTGGGCCTTGGCCCGGGAGGCGATCACCTGTCCGCCCACCTCCAGGCCGACCTTCGCGATCACCCCCAGGACGTGGCGGGTCGTCGGGTCCGCCTGGGGACCCACCACGAAGTCCGGGGCTGCCAGGGCATAGAAGTGGGCGATGTGGCTGTGCAGGAAGTGGGCGTTCAGGAAGAGTTCCCGGAGTTTCTTGCCGGCCGGGGGCGGTTCCACGCCATAGACCCCGTCGCAGGCCTTCGAGGCGGCCATGTGGTGGGGACCCGGACAGACCCCGCAGGCCCGCTGGGTGATCCGGGGCAGTTCCTCGACGGGACGCCCCTCGCAGAACTTCTCGATCCCCCGCAACTCGGGGATCTGGAAATAGACGTTCTCGACCTCTCCCTCGTCGTTGAGGAAGATGTCGAACTTCCCATGCCCCTCCAGCCGGGTGATGGGGTCCACCGTGATCGTCTGCATCGCGTCCTCCCCGGGCCCGATCGGCCCGTTTCTACGAGTGCACCGCCGGCCCCTTCGGAGCCCGGCGCAGCATCGACACCGGCAAGGTGAACCGGTAGAAGGTCCCCAGCGGATCCGCCAGACGCCCGGTCTTGTTCCGGGCCGTCTCCTCGTCCGCCGCCTCCAGGATCGTCGTCATCGCCGCCAGGGCGTCGGCCCCCATGTCCAGGCTCCGGGGCATCGGGCCGTAGCAGCCCCGGCAGGGCATGTTCACCGCCGGGCACAGGGCCCCGCAGCCGCCCCGGGTCGCGGACCCCATGCAGGTGAGCCCCTGCTCCAGCAGGCAGCGCTTCGGGTCCACCCGGACCTCCTGGGGCCGGTGGTATTCAGCGACCACGGGCTTCTCGGACTTCTCCCGCTGGCACTCCTCGCAGACCGACTGGGTCGAGGCCCCCACGACGGACCCCGGGGGGGGCAGGTTGCCGGTCACGATGGCCTCGATGGCGGTCATGATCGTCTTCGGGGTCGGCGGGCATCCGGGCACGAAGTACTCCACCGGCACCACCTGATGCAGCGCGAAGACGTCGTCGAAGAAGTCCGGCAGGGTCAGGGTCCCCTCGGGGACCTCCAGGCGGGTCTGGGGCCTTGTGCCCTCGGGGTTGTGGGTGGACGCGGTGTAGCCATAGACGGCCTGGAAGATCGACTCCCGGTCGTGGAGGTTGGCCAGGCCCGGGATGCCCCCGAAGGAGGCGCAGGCCCCGAAGGCCACCATCACCCTGGACTTGCGCCGCAGGAGCCGGGCCAGGTAGGCCTGCTCGCTGTTGCGCACCGCCCCGTTGAAGAGGCAGACGTCGATCTCCCCGTCCTGCCAGCCCTCGACGTCGTGGTACTTGAAGTCCATCGCGATGGGCCACAGGCGGATGTCCGCCGCCGCCGCGATGTCGAGGATCTTCTCGTTGACGTCCAGCACCGCCACGTCGCAGCCCCCGCAGGAGGCCGCCCAGTACATCGCCAACTGGAGTTTTCCTTCCGCCATGGCCTCACTCCGCCGGTGAATGGGTCGTTTCGGGGACCACCATCGCCGCCCGGGTCCGCCAGTCCAGCGGGCCCAGGGCCCGGACCGCCTCGGTCATCTCGTTGACCACCCGGACGAAGACGTCGCCCTCGGAGGCCGAGATCCACTCGAGGCGGATGCGTCCCTCCTCGATGCCCCACTGGCGCAGCATCCGCTGGAGCACCGGGAAGCGACGCATCGTCTTGTGGTTGCCGTTGATGTAGTGGCAGTCCCCGGGATGGCAGCCGGCGATCAGCACCCCGTCGGCGCCATCCTGAAAGGCCCGGAGCACGAAGGCCGGGTCCACCCGTCCAGAGCACATCACCCGGACCAGCCGGACGTTCGGCGCGTACTTCATCCGGGAGGTGCCGGCCAGGTCCGCCCCGGCATACGTGCACCAGTTGCAGCAGAGCACCGCGATCCTGGGCTCGAAGCGATCTCCCATCCGCCCACCTCCTTCACGCGAAGAGCGCGTCGATCTGGCTCAGCACCTGGGCATCGGTGAAGCCCTTGCCCCGGATGGCCCCCGAGGGGCAGGTCGCCACGCAGGTGCCACAGCCCTTGCAGAGGCCCCCGTTCACCTCGGCCACCTTCCGGTCGGCCAGGAACGAGATGGCCCCGTAGGGGCAGGCGTCCTGGCAGACCTTGCACCCGCTGCACGCCTCGGCGTCCACCTCGGCGGTCTGGGCCTCCACCTCCACGATGCCCCGGAAGACCAGCGACATGGCCGTGGAGGCAGCCGCCGCCGCATGGGCGACGGTGTCGGGGATGTCCTTGGGGCTCTGGCAGGCCCCCGCCAGGAAGACCCCGTCGGTGGCGGTTCCAAAGGGCTCCAGTTTCGGGTGCTTCTCCAGGAAGAACTGGTCCGGGCTGAGCCCCATGCCGAACCGGCGGGCCACCTCCGGCGCATCCCGCTGGGGCGTGATGGCCGAGGCCAGGATCACCATGTCCACCGGCACCCGGATCACCTCTCCCAGCGTCGTCGCCTCGGCCACCACCACCAGTCTTCCCTGCTCCTCGGGGGTCATCGCCTCGTCGGTGACGCAGGCCGCCTTGCCCCGGATGAACTTGACGCCCTCGTGGAGCAGCCGGTCGTAGAACTCCTCGTATCCCTTCCCGAAGGCTCGCATGTCGATGTAGAAGTTGTACACCGTCGCCGTGGTCTTCTCCCGGATCAGGTGCGCGAACTTCAGGGCGTACATGCAGCAGACCCGGCTGCAGTAGTGCCGGTGGTTCCGGTCCCGGCTGCCGATGCAGTGCAGGATCGCCACCGCCTGGGGCTCCCGGCCGTCCTTGCAGACGATCCGGCCTCCGGTGGGGCCGGTGGCGTTGTTGATCCGCTCGAACTCGATGCCGGTCATCACGTCGGGATACCGGCCATAGCCCCAGGGCCGCAGTCGGTCGGGCTCCAGCAGGTCGTAGCCCGTTGCCACCACGATGGCCCCGACCTGCTCCTCGATCAGGGCATCCTGGTCGTCCCAGAAGATGGCCCCGGGCTCGCAGAACTTCTCGCAGATCCGGCACTTGCCGTTCTGGAAGTAGGTGCAGTGCTCCCGGTCGATCACGGGCCTTCCCGGGACCGCCTGGGGGAAGTCCCGGTAGATGGCCTTCCGCTTCCCCAGCCCCTCCTCGAACTCGCTGTCCACCTTCTTCGGGCACTTCTCGATGCAGACCCCGCAGGCGGTGCAGACGTCCTCCCGGACGAAGCGGGCCTTGCGGCGGATCGTCACGCTGAAGTTCCCGACGAAGCCCCGGACCTGCTCCACCTCGCTGTAGGTGTGCAATGTGATGTTCGGGTGCTGGGCCACCTGGACCATCTTCGGGGTCAGGATGCAGGCGCTGCAGTCCAGGGTCGGAAAGGTCTTGTCCAACTGGGCCATCCGGCCCCCGATGGACTGGCGCCGCTCGACCATCACCACCTTCAGGCCTGCGTTGGCCATGTCCAGGGCCGCCTGGATCCCGGCCACCCCGCCGCCGACCACCAGCACCTTCTGGGTCACCGGCACGGTCCGGGACTGGAGCGGCTCCAGCAGGCGGGCCTTCGCCACGGCGGCCCGGGTCAGGTCGATGGCCTTCCGGGTCGCCTCCTCCCGGTCCTCGTGGACCCAGGAGCAGTGCTCCCGGATGTTGGCCATCTCGAACAGGAAGGGGTTCAGGCCGGCCATCGCGCAGGCCTTCCGGAAGGTCGGCTCGTGCATCCGGGGGGAGCAGGCCGCCACCACCACCCGGTCCAGGTTCTCCCGGACGATCGTGTCCTTCACGAGGGCCTGCCCCGGGTCCGAGCACATGAACTTGTAGTCGGTGGCGAAGACCACGTCGGGCCAGCCCCGGGCCGCCTCGGCGACCCGGGCCACGTCCACAACCCCCGCGATGTTGGTTCCGCAGTGACAGACGAACACGCCGATGCGCGCCATGGTCATTCCTCCGGAAGGGCCCGGGCCACCACCTCGGCCACGTCCAGCACCTGGATCGCCTCCAGGCCCAGCGCGGTCCGGGCGTCCTCGAACATGCTGATGCAGTAGGGGCAGGCGGTCACCACCGCCGAGGCCCCCAGCGCCTGCGCCTCCCGCAGTTTCAGCACCGCGAAGCGCTCCTCGACCGGGGTCTCCATCCAGAGGCGGCCTCCCCCGCCGCCACAGCACATCGCCTCCTCCCGGCAGCGGTGGAACTCCAGCCGCTCCAGGCCCGGGACCGCATCCAGCACCTCCCGGGGGGCGTCGTAGATGCCGTTGTGGCGCCCCAGGTAGCAGGGGTCGTGGTAGACCGCCCTCAGGGGGACCTCCCGGGTCAGGGCCAGCGCCCCGGACCCGATCCGCTCCCGGAGCACCTCGACCAGGTGCGTGGCCTGGAAGCGGCCGCCGAGGGCGGGGTACTCCTTCCGGAAGGTGTTGAGGCAGTGGGGCGAGGAGACCAGCACGTCCCGGACGCCCAGGTCCTCGAAGAGCCCCGCGTTGTGGGCCGCCAGGTTCTGGAAGGCCGACTCGGCGCCGACCTTCCGCACCGCGTCGCCGCAGCACTGCTCCCCGCCCCCGACGACTCCGAAGGAGACCCCGGCGGCCTGGAGCACCCGGAGGGTGTCCCGGGCCACCCGGGCATTCCTCGGGTCGTAGGCCTGGGCGCAGCAGGGCATCCAGGCATGGGCCTGAGTGCCGTCATACCGCGGAACCTGGCGTTCCCCGGCCCAGGCCATCCGGGCCGAGGGCTCCCCGGACCAGGGGTTGCCGTTGGACTGGACGCTCCCCAGCACGGCCCGGAGGGTCTTCGGTGCGGCGCCGCTCTCGGTGATCAGCATCCGGATCGTGCGGACCACCTCGACGATCTCCACCCCCTGGGGGCACCGGTCCACACAGGCGTTGCAGGTGGCGCACATCCAGAGGTCCTCTCCCTCGTATCCCTCCAGACCCAGCTGGGCCCGGGTCAGGATGTCCCGGACCCGGAAGCGGGAGACCCGGTTCCAGGGACAGGTGCCGCTGCACGTCCCGCACTGGTAGCAGAGATCGAGCGACGGAGCGCCGGATTCCCCGATCAGTTGCGGGACCTCCACCATCGGCGTGACCACGTGGCTCATGGCAACCCCTCTGTTCGAGCCGGGGGCGGTGAGTCTCCTGTTGATACCCCGTGCCTCTCCGCCCCTACGATCCGATGAAAACGCCGTTGTCGGGGGCTGTCAACATCGCGGAACGCCCCGTTTTTGTGGCGGATTGGCCGGATTTCCTGGGGGATATTCGGACCACATACATCCTGTTTGTTCCCCGGCCTCCAGGGCGGGTTCGGGGTATCGGACACACCGGACCACGGCCTCCAGGGCGGGTCTCAGGCCGGGGTCACCGTCCGGATCAGGTGTGTCCAGAAGGCGCAGGTGAGGCGGTCTGTCACATCGCCTCGATCCGCCAGCACCGGTGCACCTGCCGATTCCGGTAGTCCCGGGGGACGGTCTGGTCGGTGATCTCCCGGATGGACCGGGCCGGCAGGTCCCGGAGTCGGGGTTCGAAGCGCTGGTGGTTCGTGCTGAAGAACACCAGGGCCCCCGGCATCGCGACCTGCAGCACCCGCCGGAGCAGGTCCGGGTGGTCCCGCTGGACCTCGAAGCGTCCCCCGGGGCTCTCGGAGAAGGAGGGCGGGTCCACGAAGAGGAGGTCGAAACGGAGGCCCCGGGAGGACGCCCGGGCCAGGAACGCCTCCGCATCGTCCCGATCCAGGTGGCACGAGGGGCTCAGCAGGCCGTTCTCCCGCAGGTTGTCCCGGGTCCAGTCCAGGTACCGGGCCGATCGGTCCACGGTCCAGGAGGCCCGGGCGCCGCCGGCCATCGCCGCGCAGGTGAAGGTCCCAGTATAGGCGTAGAGGTTCAGGAAGGTCCGGTCCCTGGCCAGGTCCCGGATCAGCCGCCGGGTCTCCCGGTGGTCCGGGAACAGGCCCGTGTCGAGCCGATCCTCCAGATTGACCAGGAACACCAGGTCCCGTTCCCGGACCCGCAGTCGCGGACCGCCCTCTCCCAGCGGGACGTAGCGCGGCTCTCCCTCGGGACGGCCGGTGCGGCGTCGGCGGAGGTGCCGCCGGTCCGGCGGGACGCCCAGGGCCTCCCCGACGGCATCGGCCAGGGCCGGCAGGTAGTCCGGGCCGTGCTGCTCCCGGACGTACTCCCCGATCACCAGGTGCCCGGCGTACCAGTCCACCACTGCCCGGACCTCCGGGATGTCCCAGTCGTAGATCCGGAAGGCCTCGATCCCCTCCTGCTGGAATCCCTTCCGCAACACCGCCATCCGCTTCCGGACGCGGTTCGCCAGCATCTCGGCGTGGCGGCGGATGGTCTCTGCGTCGAAGGTCTGCATCGCCGTCTCCGGGCCTTGTCGCCCGCCGTGATTCCGCCGTATATTCGGCCCCTCGCCCCGGTTCGGCAAGGGGGCGTCAGGACACCTGGACAGGAGCCTCACCATGCCCGTTGCGACCACGTCCCAGAAGGCCCGGAAGGAGAAGCCCATCGTGCTGCTGGCCCTGGGGGGGCACGCCTTCATGCTCCGGGGCGAGAAGGGCACGATCCACGAGCAGGAGCGCAACGCCGCCCGGATCTGCCAGCAACTGCAGACCCTGGTGGATCGCGACTACAACATCGTGATCACCCACGGCAACGGCCCCCAGGTGGGGCACCTCCTGCTGCTCAACGAGACCTCCGACGGGTCGGTGCCCCTGATGCCCCTGGACGTGCTGGTGGCCCAGACCGAGGGGAGCCTGGGCTATTTCCTCCAGCAGGCGATGCTCAACGAACTGCGGCGGCGACAACTGAAGCGCTACGTCGTGACGGTGGTGACCCAGGTTCTGGTGGACCCCGAGGACCCGGCCTTCAAGGCCCCTTCGAAGCCCGTGGGGCCCTTCCTGTCGCAGGAGGAGGCCGAGCGGCGCCGGGATCAACTGGGCTGGACCATCGTCGAGGACTCCGGGAGGGGCTGGCGGCGGGTCGTGCCCTCCCCCCGGCCCCTGAAGGTGGTCCAGCGGCACATGATCCGGGAGGCCTGCGCCGAGGGGCACATCGTGATTGCCTGTGGCGGCGGCGGCATCCCGATCATCAAGAAGCCCGACGACTCCTACGAGGGCATCGAGGCGGTGATCGACAAGGACCTCTCGTCGTCCCTGCTGGCGAACCAGATTGGCGCCGACATCTTCATCATCCTGACCGAGGTGCCCCAGGTCTTCGTGCACTACGGCAAGCCGGACCAGGAGGCCCTCTCGGCGATCACCTCCGAGAACCTGATGGACCTCTACCGCCAGGGGGAGTTCCCGGCGGGCAGCATGGGGCCGAAGGTGCTGGCGGTCTGCGAGTTCCTGGAGCGGGGCGGCAAGCGGGCCATCATCACGAATCCCGAGACCCTGGAGGCCGCCCTCCAGGGCCGCGGCGGCACCCACGTCATTGGCGCCTGCTGATTCGCCGGCGGGTCACCCCGGACCTCCGTCGGAAGCGGGATCCGGACCCGATGCTCCCGAGTCCTCGGGAACGTCAAAGCTGGTGTAGCGCCCGCTTCGGGCCACCTGATAGAGGTCCAGGGCCTTCAGGAGGTCGGTCAGGGTGAAACCTGGCTTCAGCCGGGGATTTCGGGAACGAATCACCGGGGGAGATCCGTCGGGCGGAAGCGGGCGGATCCACGCAAACAGTCCCTGCTGGCCCACGGCCTTCTCGAGACCCTCGAAGAGGAGATAGCCGACCTTGTACTCGTTCCAGGGCCGTCTATCGTTGCCTCGGGTATAGGAGGCACCCAGGCCCCTGGAGAACCGGAACTGGTGGTCCGCCCAGGTGGCATGGCCCTCGATCACCAGCTTGCCCTGGAAGAACTGGGAGGCCTCTCGGGACTCCCGGAGGCGCGCCAGATCGAATTCCCGAGACTGGAATTGCCAGTTGTGGCAGTACTCGTGAACCAGCGTCTCTCGCACGGTGTCCTCGGATTCGCCGGGACGGACCTCGACCTGATTGGACCCGGGAAGGTACACCCCAACTGCGTTGTCCGGCAGGGTGGAGCTCCATTGAGCGGGAGCGAGGAAGGACGTTCGGAGCACCATCCATGCGGTGGAACCGGGAGCCTCGGTCGATGGGGTTCCGGCCTCCGCGGAAGGGTGCGGGGGGGCTCCGAACAGTTCCTGCCACAGTCCTCCCCGCATGACACCCTTCTCGTCGGGCAGGCCCAGGACCTCGTCCAGCAGCCGCTGCATGTCGGCATCGGTGGCCGAGGGGCCCTCCTCGTCTCCCCCCAGTTGCCGGCGTCGTCGCTGCCCCTCGTAGAAGCGCCTCCAGTCCGGCTTCTTGCCCAGCGCCGCGCAGGTCAGCAGGTAGGCTCCCTTCCGGCTGACGGCATCCTGGGGCTCGAACCCCTGGTGGGGGAGGAGGTGGACGGGAATGGTTCCAAGCCCACCACAACACGCGGAACACCCATCGTCGCAGTCGCAACGCTCCAGCCGCCGGAGCGTCTGCCGGAGGAGGTCGCCCAGCACGTCCGCGTACAGCACCTGTCCGAGGCCACGGGAGGCCCTCTCGTCCGAAAAGAGACCATGGATCAAGACGCGGTAGCCATTGGGACAGGTGGACTCGGTGTGTTCGTCGCCAGGGGCGTTCGGGACCAGGATCACCCGCAACTCGTCCCGGAAGTTCGTGTACCGCGAGGACAGGACCCCCTCGAAGGCTCGCGCGAATCCGTGCCATGCGGGCCGCTCCTCCAGGGGAAGCCCCTCGGTGTTGGCGCCCGGCGAGGGAACCAGGAACAGGGAGACCCCCACCGTGAAGAACTCCCTCTGGATCTTCAGGGCATGCGGCAGGTCCTCGTGAATCACCTGGGCAGGTTCTTCCACCAGCCGGTCGTCGGTTCGCACCAGGTCGCGCAATGTCTCCTGGATCCGGCACTGCCAGATTCCGCCCCGGACCAGCATGTCCGGGGTCGCTGCGCCCCCGACACCCGGCAGCGCCAGGGAGTCCACCAGCATCAGTCCATACGGGATCTCGGGGAGCGACTCCTCGCCGCCCAACGGACGCAGGAACGGGAAGATGGCGTTCTTGCGCAACTCCCTCTGGACCTCTTCGGAGAACCGGGGCGGCTGATCCGGGTCCAGGGGGCACTCCCCCAGCAGCCGACTGTCGAACCGGGGCTTGCGGCGATCCACCCGGATCGCCACCGACTCCTCGGGCTGGCTGAAACTGATCTCCCCCTCGATCACCGCCGTGCGCTGCTGCTTCTCCTGGTCCTCCCGGGAGAGTTCCCATCGCCGGACATTGCTGACCATCACGGTGGCCGGTGGGTAGCGGCGCATGGCCCGGGGAAACAGGTCGATGAAGACCCGATCATGATCCACGGCCGGATCGAGGTGGGGGCGTCTCCGGGCACGGGTGTGGGCCGTTTCATCGCGGACCTGGAGGAGCCTCCTCGTGGAGCAGCCCCAGGGAACCGCAAACTGCTCCCCGCTGAATGTCGGGTCCTGTCGCCTCCAGTAGGGCCGGATCGAGGGACGGAGTCCCGGTCGGGTCTGCACGAAGACCGAGACCTCCTCGATCCGTCGCATTCTCTGCCAGTCCGCGAGCAGGATCTTCGTGATCCCGCTGGGGAAGACTTCCAGCAGGCGGTCGCCGGGAAGGGGCCTGAGGTAGAAGTCCTCGAACAGCATGGCCATCTCGTGGGCGATGACCGCATCGGAGTGGTCGGGGATCAGGAACGACGGGATCTCCAGGCGTTCCAGGACCCGGGATGGGGTCCAGTTCTCGTCCATGATCGTCCACAGGGTCTCCTGGTCCTCGGGGGAGGAGTCCCCCACGAGGAAGATGGCCCCCTCGGATGCCAGGGCGGGTCGCAGGCAGGAAAGCAGGTGGGCGGGGTTGCCGCCAACGCCCATGACCACGATCAGGTCGTAGTGGGCCCTCCGGTCCAGGGCGATCTCCCGGGACCCCAGGTAGGTCCAGTCCAGGTGGATCTCCTGTTCCCGTCGGTCTGGAGGCAGGTCCCGGGCAAGCAGTTCCGGGATCCGCATCCGGATGAACTCCCGGGCCTCGGGTCCGAGCAAGGGCTTGGCATCCACCACTGCGACCCGGAGGTCCTTCTTTCCCTCCTGTTCCCGCAAGCGGTTGGAGATGTAGCCGATTTCTGACATCAGGGCGATGGCCTCCTCGACGAACCGGGCCCTGGTCAGGACCGGGCGCTCCTGTTCCTCCGGGTCCAGCAACTCCAGCGGAGGCATCCATCCCACCAGGTGGGCCGGGTCCGGCCAGGAAGCGAACTTGTGGAACGGGACATCCTCGTTGTTCAGGAGGAACTTCGCGAGTTCCATCGCGTTGTTCAGGTGCGGGAGCAGCAGGATGAAGGTGGGGGCGCGGCCGAACATCTCGGCGGTCATCCGCAGTCGGGCGATGGCCAGGCGCAGCCGGATCAGGTCGGCCCGAGGGAGGCGATCGGGGTGGTCGATCACCACGTATCGCAGGCGGGCGATGAGTTCCCGTCCGTCACCTCCCACGCGCTTCAACACCGCGTCGGACAGCATCCGCACGTCGGTGAAGATCATGTCCGGCCGTTCCCCCAGGCGGAGGTCCCGGGGCGAGCCCGGGTCGTCATAGGCATGCTGGACCCGGACCTGGGTCAAGAGGCCCGCCGCCTTGAGCCACTGCCCCAGTTGCAGACTGGGGTGGCGGGTGCCCCGGTCCGCCTTCTTCTGTCCCGATGCGTCAGGGTCCAGCGAGTGGCCGGGACTCTCGGCGGAGATGCAATACATGGCTCCCTCCCGGTGCAGCACCGCACCGAGGGAGAGCAGGTTGGCCAGGGTCGTGCGACCCGACCCGGGCCATCCCACCAGCACGTAGTCGATGCTCCTGGAACCCCGACCGGCCTCCGACTGCAGGATCTCCCGCATCGCGCAGGCCTGATCGAAGGAAAGCCTCCGGATGCCGGTGTGGGCGAGAATTCCACGCATTCGAGGGAACCGCTCGAGCAGCGGGCCCAGACCATCCCCCTCCTCGTAGGTCCGGACCTCCCCGGGCAGCCATCGATCGAACAGCACCTGTCGGCGATAGATCGGAGAGGACCGCAGGCGCTCCAACAGTTCTCTGCCGGTCAGGCGCGCCTTCTCCTCGTCCTCGTCGGGGCCTGCCGGCACCTCGGGGTCGCGCCTGGGAGGCAGCAGGTATTCCAGCCGGATCATCGTTGCCAGGCCCAGGGCCACCAGGGCCATCGCAATGCCCGATAGACCCGGCAGGATCTGGAACAGGAACGGGAATGCGGCGTATTGCAGCAAGAAGACGGACCCGAGGACCCCGACCAGGACCCCTGCGAGGAGGATCCACAGCCCAGCCCAACCGGAATTCCTGGTCAGGGAGATGACCGAGGCCCGAAAGGGGCTGAATTCCCCTTGCCTTGCCCCCTGCCGTCCCGCGAGCAGGCCCGAGAACAGGGCGATGACCAACGAAAGGACGAATACCGCCAGATTCAGCAAGGTGGCGACGACCAGTTCAAAGCCGTCTTCCGGACCCCAACCCTCCGGCAGCACGTCCCGGAGCCAGGCCGTGACGTGGTCCAGGTCCAGATAGCGGAAGACCGCCTTGACGTTCAGCAGGAACAGCAGGGCCAGCAGTCCGCCGAGGGCCAGCACGACCAGGCCGGCCACGGCCAACCCCACCTTCCAGGCGAACCTGCGGCGGAGGCGGGCCTCCGTGGATTCCCGCGCAGGCTCGGCGGAAGACCGGGCCTCGGAAATGGGGACCTCCTCGCTCACTGTCGGACCTCCGGCGTCCCTCCGATCCTTCCTGGTTTTCCGACCGTTCCGACGACCCCCAGCACGGTCACGGTGATCGCCATCTCCCGGGGGAGGGCCCGGGCGACCGCACCTGACAGGATCTGTGGCCTTGAGGACAGGTGCCCGATGGCCTCCTCCACATCCAGGCGGTCACGGAGCAGAGACCCGGCGACCACAAAGGTGGAGGCCGAATGCTCATCCCCACCGGGGGGGAGCAGGTTCCTCCGGCTGCCCAGTTCGACCGCCTGGCGAAGCATCTGGTTCCCTTCCAGCCGCCTCTCTCCCACGATGGTCTCCGCGGAGCCCACCGCGGCATCCACCCTCGCGCTCAGGAGTTTTCGGTAGTCATCCAGCGTGACCACGCCGGGCATCTCCCGCAGGCGCACGACCGGAGTCAGCAAGTTGGCCAGGTCGGCCTGGAACTCGCCCTCATCCAGGTAAACGTCCAGGGTGCCCGGGAACCGCCAGTGGAACCTCCCGGTCGAGACCGGTGGGAATTCCTTCTCCATGGCTTCAAGAGCCGTCCTTCGGGTTGCGCGGGATGCCAGTTCGTCCTGGATCAACGTCCCGAGTCCGGCGATCTCGGTCTGGAGGCGGTCCCGAACGGCCCGCATCGAGCGGCGAAGGTCCTCGCTGGCGGCATGCTTGATGCGGCGGATCCGACTGTTCAGAATCCGGACCAGCCTCCCCATCAGCTGGTTGGCCTGGGTTCGCATCTGGTCGGCCGAGGCCCGGCACCGGCGGACCCAGCCCAGGGTTCGACTTCGGACGGCCCAGAAGGCCAGGAAGGCCGCCAGTCCGGCCCAGGGCAGCGCCGTGACCCAGGTGACCCAGAGGGGATTCCCCTTGAGGAGGTCCGAGAAACGCAGCAGCAACCAGGCGATTCCGTACATCGCGATTCCTGCTCCGACCACCTGCAGGAACGTCGCAACGCGACCGGGCAGGGTCGCCGCCTCCTGGATCAGCCGCTCCTCCTGGTCCACCCAGTCCGTCCGGAGGGCCAGGGCCTCCTGCTCCAGGTCCTTCGGGTCCTCGATCCTCTCCTCGGCCTGGTTCCGTCCGATGGCCTGCAACCCCGCTTCCATGCCATCGAGGACGCCCAACATCCGTCCCACCGCCCGGGCGGTGTCCGGGATCGACTGGGGAGTCTCAGGGTGCCGGTTCACCGGCCCCATCATCTCCACCAGGCATTGTTCCAGTTCCGCCGTCTGTTCCCGGATGGTTCCATAGGCCTCTTGGAGCCCCTCCCCCATCATCCGGTCCAGGAAGGGACCCGTGGCGTCCCGGATCGTCGAGATCCACTGGTCGTGGAGATCCTCGGCCATTCGGCTGGCCGAGAGCGATTCCAGGATCCCCGGGCGGGGGAGAACCTGGAAGTCGATTTCCCCGGCGCCCCTGGGAAGCCGTTCCGCAGGACGATTCCTGTCGGTCCCCGGCTCGGGGAAGTCGAACGCGGTGCTCTCGAAGACTTCGGCATCGAGGACCTTCCGGAGGACCTCGAGGTGGGTGTGGATCCGGTCCTCGTATTCCGCCTCGACCTGGCGGGAGAGGGCCTCGAGTCGTGTGAGGTCCGGGACCATGCGGGTCTCGGGTTCCTCGCCCGCCAGCCGGTGCAGCACCCCTTCCCGGAGGAGGTCGTTGAGGGGGTATTCGAAGAGGGAAGAGTGGGAATGAAAGAACATCCGCCGATTCGCTTCCGACTGAATCGCGAAGACCTCCTGGAGTCTGTCCCGATCCGCCGACAGGGCGTTCAGGAGCAAGAGGTCGGTGAGCAGGCGGCTCCTTCCGTAGCCAGCGAAGGGCAGTCGCGTTCCATCCCGTGCGACGTCACCGTAGACGAGCGGCGTCAACTGGCCTCGGCCCAGCCCTCCGGGGCCCTGGAACAGCGCCGGGGCCCGGTCGTCCCGAAACCCCGGTTCACAGAACATCCAGGGCATCAGGCGCACGTCCCCAACGGCCAGATGAGCCTCGCCACCCATTCCACCCTGGGTCAGGCGGGGCTGCAGGGTCTCCAGGAGCCTCCACAGGCCTTCCAGCCGGTTCATCAGGGCCCGTGTCGTCTCCGGGACCTCCCCGCCATCGGGACCTTCCCGTAGCAGCAGCACCGGGACGATCACCAGACAGGGACGCGATCCCTGTCGTTCCTCCCCGGCCGGGACCTCCCCGATGCGCTGGATCATCCGGGTGATGCGCTGGAACAGGAGTTCCCGGGCCGCTGCCTCGTGGTTGTCCTTCTGGCGGCCCCCTGACGGCTCTTTCCCGGGGGCGCTTCCAGGGGCGGAGGTCCGTCCGGGACGGACAATGCAGGTCCCGGCGGGGCCCGCGAGGGCGATGTCGTCGTAGGGGTCTCCGTCGAGGAAGAGGATCTCCAGAGGCTCCAGCAGACGGGCGGCCTCGGGATCGGCAGCCCGGGAGGCCTGCTCGGTACCGTAGATGGCCGAGACCTCCAGGAACACCTGGGCCAGCGGGTCCTCGAGGTCCTCCAGGTCGTTGATCGGCAGCACCAGCAGACTCATCGGACGATCCTTCCCCCGGGAAGCCCCGCCTAGCGGAACAGGGCCGGGAGGCCAGATCCCTTCATCTCTTCCAGTTCCGCCGCGGCCTGATTCAACTGGCGGATCTGTCTCTGCATCAGTTCTACCTTGGAGGTATCCGGCTCTCCCTGGACCTTCCTATCGATCTCCGCGGCCACCTTTCGCAGTTCGTCCGCGGCGCCGTTCCAGCCGATCCCCGGGGTCCCGGGAACCCCGATCGCCCGGTCCTTCACGAGGCTGAACAGGTTCTGTCTCAGGGCCTTGTTGAACGTGACGTACCACTCTTCCGTCCCGTCCAGATCCCGGGAGACGGCCTCGATCCCCTTCCCGAGAATCCGGTTCGCGGCGTACTGGATCGCCTTGTCTCCATCCCGGTACGAGAAATCCCTCGCGATCTTGTAGTTGCCCGAAGAGTCCACCTGGACCAGTCCGAAGTGGACCGCCAGGGCGAGCAGCGCGGCTCCATGGTACTGCTCACCACCGGCCATCTGCTCGTTCCACCTCCGGCCCATCTGGAGGTACTGCTCCGTCAGGTGGGGGCTGAAGTCGGGCTGTTCCCGCATGACCAGCCGGTAGGAATCGATTTCCTCCAGCATCTCCAGGGACTCGACCGATCCTCCCAGCTGGACCTTCAGGATGTCCACCCGGCGGGGGTCCATGAGGTCGTTCTGTTGTGTGCGGAAGTTGGACCTCTGGTCCGCCAGTCCCATCTCCTCGATCTTTTGGATGGCCTGGGGGATGCGAGAGGCGCTGCCATGGTGCATCACGAAGGAGAAGTCCACGATTTCCGCAAGCCTCTCCCGATCGGAGACGAGGCTCCACTGGGTCGCCGCCAGGGCGATGAGGCGATGGAGTCGTCCCGCGATGTAGTAGTCGACGGCCTGTTGCATGGCCGTTTCCAGGTCATTCTGCCAGTCCTGCCGCTGGATCTGGTCCGTTGCCGGGCTTCCGATCTGGTCCTTCAGTTCCGAGAGGAAGCGGGTCCTGGGAGTGGTATCTGGGGCGTCCTTCTCCTGGTGAACCAGTCGGAAGTACTCGTTCAGCGACTGGATCGCCTCCTGTTCCAGGATGAGGTCGATCCGACACCGGGAACCCACCCTGTCCCGCACCCGTTCCGTTGTCTGGTGCAGCAGTGCCTTTCGGTACTCGTCCACCAGTCCCACCGGGTCCCTTCGGGCACGTCGACCCTTCGTCTCTGCGCCGATGAGGACCCGGGAGTCCTCGCCCAGGGACTCCAGCAAGAGGGCCCTGTTCTGGGACCCCATCCCCCCCAGGATCCCGACCGCAGAGGCTTCGGAGGTTGCTTCCACGTCGGACAGAATCCGATCGAGGGTGCTCTCGTCGGTGCCCATCAGGTACTCGGCCTTCAGGCCCTGGTGCTCCCGGGCCTTGCCTCCGGCAGCCGCCCCGATGCCCTTGTGGGCGTCATCTTCCAGGCGCTGGGCCAGCCGGGGATGGGACAGGAACTCCAGGGCCTGGGAACTTCCCTTCCAGAGGGTGTCCAGATGGGCCAGGATCCGGTCGAAAAAGCGCTCGGCGGCGACGATGTTCGCCTCCCACAGCAGGTATTCGACCTTCTTCCGGGCCTCTGCGCTCATCTTCCCGATCTGTTCCTTCATCCACCCTTTCTTGAACCAGGCGAAGTACTGCTCCGCCACCTTCCGAAGGTCCTCGGCCGTCCGGCCCAGGTCGATATCCCGGTGCCCGGAGTTGGCCAGGAACTTCTTCCGTTCGTTCCTCGCAAGCGATTCCCGTTGGACCTGGATCGCCTTCTTCATCTCCTCGAGCCAGTCGGTCAGGAGCCCGAAGGCCCCCGCCTGGGCGAAGTTCTGGACCTTCCGATTGATCCACCACTGGACCCCGGCATCGACGGGCTTTTCGGGATCCCGGGGAAGACGCTCCCAGGTCTCCTGCAGGACCCGGCTACGGGCATCGGCCAGACCGACGAGCCGGTCGTCGATGAAGTTCTTGATCTCCGTCGCCTTGTTGGCGATCGCCTTCGCGTCCGTCAGTGCGTCGACCCCGGCGATGATCCGGTTGAACTGGTCCAGAAGCTCCTTGTTGAAGTTCCCAAACCGTTCCAGCACCTGATTGAACTCCCCTGCCTCCCGGACTCGCAGCACCTTGCCCAGGAAGAAGTCCACATGGTCTTCCAGCGATGCGTCATCCTTCTGGAACACCTCGGTCCCGTCAGGGGTCTCCTCGCGCAGCAGGTGCCTCCACGGGGCCAAGGCCTGCGGACCGCGGGCCCGGGCCGCCTCGACGGCTCGCCAGGCCTGGACATTTGCGACGTGGGACTGGATCTCCCTCGCGGGGACGGTCAGCCGGATGGCGCCGAAACTCCCGATGCCGAGGTACTTGGGCACGTGGACGAAACCGTCCAGCAACCGAGCATCGGCGTCGGCCCCCTCGGCAATGAGGCTGATCCCTTCCGCCGCGATGTCCAACAGGGTCAGGTAGGGGGCCACCAGGTGGTTCGTATCCCGCTTGTCGAGGATGAAGACATGGTCCAGCGGAGGCAGATCCGGGTCCGGACGGCCCGGGCTGGTGGAGAAATCCACGTGTCCGACGTCGGTCCAACCCCGGAACACATAGGGTTCCCGCGGGCGAAGTCGGTCCCTGGAACGTCGATTCAGTTCGTACTGGGTCTCGATCAGCGCTGCGTAGCCGGCGGCGGCAATTCGCTGCTCCACCTGGCTTCCCCGCCACTTCTCCCGAGTGACCGACGCCGGGATGAAGACCCCCATCAACCGGAGGTTCATGCACCGCGGGGCGATCTTGTGCCGCACGATCGTCGCCACATCCAGAAAGGTGCCCCCGCCGGTCCCGTTGCCGAGGCTTCCCACCAGGAAGACGTCGAAGGTGTGGGCGTCCTCGCCGGTCCCCGGAAGACCCTTGGCGGACAGGTGCAGGAAGGCATCGTCGATGGTCTTGGCGATCACCCGGGAATACCAGTAGGCGAAGAACCGACCGTTGGTCCGTACCGCCCCGCATCCATTGCTGAAGTCGATGTCCGGGTCTGCCGTCACGCCCCGACTGTGGGGCCACCAGGCCTTGACCTCCTCTTTCGCCTGCCGGAAGGCATCGGGATACTTGATCGGGCGCACCGGGTTGAAGAAGACTCCGTCGATGGGTCCCTCCTCGGGGTCTCGGGACCGGGCGTCAATGACTGCCAGGGCCGTGTTGCGCGGCGCTCCGACAGTGTCCCATCGCTTGCGGATCCGTCGAACGACCTTGGTCCCCGTGCCCCCCAGTCCGATGATCAGCGTCGGCATCTCCGTCCTCCTTCAAGGTTGCGCCAGGACTCCTTGGGCCCCTCCCTGTCAGGCCTCCTCCTGGCGGATCCAGAAGTCGATCCGCCGGTTCGAGGATTTCCGAAACAAGGACACCACCTTCCGATCGATTTCCACGTCCCTCAGATCGATGGGGACCAGGTCCTTCGTCTCCTCGGCTCCCGGCTCCCGGGCCAGCGGGGCCAGTGGGGCCCCGTCCACCGTGACCTCGGCCGCGGCGGTGCCGTCCTCGTCGCACTCCAGTGCCGCGCACCAGCACCAGATGGCCTGCCCCCCATGGGGACTCGGTCGAATGCCCAGCAGGTTCATCGAGACGGGCTTCCCCTGGGAGGCCGGCAACTTGCGCCAGGAGGCGGTGCTCCCATCGCTCTGGAGGTCCAGATAGAGCGGCTTGCGGAAATAGAGGGCCAGAATGCCCGTCAGGCCCTTCTCGTGGGCGCTCCGCAGGTCCTCCCCCCCGATGGGATGCCCGATCCGCAATCCCGGGGGAAACCGAGGTCGAGTCTTCCAGCGCCAGGCGACCCGGAGCGCGGCCAGGAGGGCCAACAACAGCCCCGCCAGCGCGAGCCAGGACAGGGGGCGGGCCTTCACCTGCACCGGGATGGGAACGCACCACGCCTCCCCCTCTTGGGAGAGGCTTTCGGTACCGCAATCCCGACAATCGACCCGGATCGCGTGCGGATCGCCGGTGGGCAGTCGCGGCTGGACGCAGAGTCGCAACTCGTAGGGCCCGACATCCTGATGAAATCCCCTCCCGACCAGGCTCCAGAGAGGATGCTGGACCGTTGCGGGAACGGTCAACGACACGTCGCTCCCCGCGGGGATCGAGATGCTCGTCCCCCGGACTCCCGCCTCTCCGGACAGTGCCACGAAATCCGAGGCGTCGGCCAGGGGCTCGCCCTTCCGGTAGACCTGGACGGACCAGTCGGACCCGGCCCGCACCTGATCCGGGGGGGTGATCCGGAAGGTCCGGGAGACGGTCCGGTACCGGTGGAACCGATCGGAGACCAGATCCGGCAGCGCCAGGTCCGCCGGGACGCCATTCTGGGTCTCCAGCGAGAACACGTGCGTCGGGTGCCGCTCGACCAGGATGTTGCCCAGGCGGGGCAGGGGCCCCGGTTTGTCACCGGGGGCGTCGGTGGCCTCTTCCGGCAAGTCGGTGGGCTCTTCCGGCAACAGGAAGTCGCTGAAGGGATAGACCCGCTTCAATTCGTTGCACAACTGCTGCCGGTCCAGGCGGATGGGGTATTTCCCGTCCGGGATCTGGACCGAGGGGATCACGACCTCGGTTTCGCCGTTCCGAACTCCCTGGATCTCCAGTTCCAGGGTGGACCGGTCGATGTCGCCGGTTGCCAGCAGGCCCCGAGGAGGGGCGTGGATCATCCACTCGGGTGTGGCCCCCGAGGCCCCATCGATGCCCCACTCGGTGACGGCCTGTACGTGCAGCAGCGAGTCCGGGACGGGGGTCGGATCCCCGGTCGAGGCGTCGCCCCGGCAGATCCTGGGATCGTCCTGGTCCTCCGGGGAAACGACATCCCGGGCATAGAGGACGATCCGACGACCGACCTGCACCTTCAGCGGTTCGGAGGGCCGCGCCTGCTCGGGGTCCACCCGGGCCGAATCCGGAGGAATGGCGGGACCCACCTGCACCATGTACAGCACCCGATTTCCTGGTGGGCACGGGGCGTTCACTTCACGTGTCACGTCCCACTGCCAGAGCACGACACGATTTTGACTCTTCTGGGCCTTCATCCAGCGGTCGTAGGGGCGATTGTCCAATCCGTGGGGATCTTCGTCACCGTCGGTGAAGACGTAGAAGGCAAAGAGCCCCGCCTCGTCCGGGAGCGGGTCCGACAGTTGCAGGGTCGGCCGCCCCAGCAGTTCCTTGAAGATTTCGAAGGTGGAGTAGGCGATGAAGGTCCAACGATCCTGGTACTGCTCGCAGTCTTCCGTGAAGAGGTCCGGGAGTCGCTTCAGTGCCTCTCCTGGGGAAACCCCCTGGAGGATCGCCTGGTGCCGATCCTTCTCCCCGAACCGGTAGAAGGACAGCACGACGTTCCCGTCGTCCCGGATGCAGTTCAGCATGCCGGTCGCTACCCGCTGGACGTCCCGAATTCTTCCCTTCCGGCACTGCGCCTTCATGGACCCGGACCGATCCAGCAGAAACACCACGTGCTTCTTCGGGATGGCCTTCGATTCCACCGAGGCGAGCAGCAGGAGGAAAAGCACCAGCCCACCCCAGAAGGTGCTGGTTCGCCAGGGTCGGCCCCCGGAAGGCATTCCACCTCCTCGTTCGAATCGGAAACGAGTGTCGTTGTAACCCTGGTGGAGGGATTTCGTCAATGGGGAATCGGATCGCATCCCTTGACGAAGGGGTCGGGTTCGGGGGATTCTCCGGCAGGGTGGTATCGGGGAGGGAGTGCATGCTGCCGGGAAATCGACGGGTTTTCGTGGCGGGATACGCCCAGAGCCCCTTCGGCAAACTGGGGGCGATGAAGGTCGAGGAGGCCATCCGGCTGGCGGCCCGGGAGGCCGCGGCGGCGGCGGGCGTGCCCCTGGAGGCCGTCGAGACGGCCTCGGTGGCGGGCCTGCTGGCGCCGCTGCTCCAGGACCAGACCCTGCTGGCAGGTCTGCTGGCGATGGAACCGGCGATGGCGGGCAAGCCCATCGAGACGGTGGAGAACGCCTGCGCCTCCGGGGGACAGGCGGTCCTGACGGTGGTCCGGAGGCTGCTGCTGGGCGAGGCCGACGTGGGCCTGGCGGTGGGCATCGAGAAGATGCGCGACGACGAGGGGAAGGCCGACGGGAAACTGCTCGGCAAGGTGCTGGGCACCGCCTCCCACCTGGAGGAGCGGCCGGGCAAGGTCTTCGTCTTCCCCCACATCTTTGCCGAGGTCCAGGCGGCCTACATGGCCCACTGGGGCGTCACCGAGGAGCAGCTGGCCCACGTGGCGGTGACCTTCTATGCCCACGGAAACCACAACCCCCTGGCCCAGATGCAGAAGGTCGAGATGACCGTCGAGAAGGTGATGACCCTCGAGGGACCCAACCGCTACATCGCCGAGGGCCTGCCCCTGAAGACCTTCGAGTGCTCCCAGATGTCCGACGGCTGGGCCGGGCTGGTGCTGGCCACCGAGGAGGGGATGCGCCGGCTGGGGATCCCGGCATCCCGGGCCGTGGAACTGGTCGGGTTCGGCCAGGCGACGGACCCCCTGTCCACCCGGGGGCGGGACGTGCTGCACCCGGCGGGGGCCTACCGGGCGATGCAGGCGGCGTACCGGATGGCTGGCATCACCGCTGCCGACGTGGGCGTCGCCGAGGTGCACGACTGCTTCGGGATCATGGGGGCCCTGGCGGTGGAGATCCTGGGCCTGGCGGAGCCGGGCCAGGGGGCCCGCTACTTCGTCGAGGGCCATGCCCGGGTGGACGGCGGCAAGGTGCCCATCAACACCTCCGGGGGCCTGATCGCGAAGGGGCACCCCATCGGGGCCACCGGCGTGGCCATGATCGGCTGGAATTCCTGGCAGTTGCTGGGACGGACGCCCGAGGCCCTCCGGGTCCCCGGGGCCCGGTACGCGGCGTCGTTCAATATCGGAGGCCCGATCTGCGCCTCGGTGACCACGGTGCTGAAGGCCCCGTGACCCGGTGCGCCTCCTCAGTCCTCTTCCTCCTGTGCCCCGGCATAGGCCTCCCGGTTCTTGCGGCCCTGGGGGCACCGGTAGCAGGCCGACCGCTTGCGCTCGAAGGCGTTGGCCTCGAGGTAGTCGTTGAGGCACTTGTCCAGGGTCAGTTCCTTCCGCCGGGCCCGGCAGTGAAAGGTGTCCACCAGGTCCCGGAGGTCTTCGGACGCCGAGGTGAATCGCATGGCTTCCTCCCTGGTCGCAAAATCGGACCTTTATGGTCCTGGAAAACACGATACTGGGGACATCGGGGAAAGTCAACCAGAAAACAATGGTTGCTCTAGATTCAGGAAAATATAACGAAAACAACAGGATCAGGCGGGAGGGTGGCGTCGTTCCCATTCGGAGAGGATCCAGGCCGCCACCTGCCGGGGGGTGGTCCCGGGGCCAAACCCGGCGTCGAAGCCCAGTTCCAGGGCCGTCTCGTGGCGGATCCGGGGCCCGCCGCAGGCCATCAGGAGGCGGTCCCGGAGGCCTGCCGCCTCCACCAGGTCCACCCACTCGGCCAGATTGGACAGGTGGACGTCCTTCTGGGTCACGACCTGGGAGACCAGCACCACGTCGGCGTCCGTGGCCTGGACCTCGTGCAGGAGCCGCTCGTTGGTCACCTGGGCGCCGAGGTTCCGGACCCTCAGGGCCGGGTACCGCTCCAGGCCGTACTCCCCGGCAAATCCCTTCATGTTCAGGATCGCATCGATTCCCACCGTGTGGGCGTCGGACCCGGTGCAGGCCCCGACGACCCGGAGGGGACGCCCGGCGACTCGCAGCAGTCGCTCATTGATCTCCTCGAAGGAGGCCTCCAGGGCCTGGACCCGGGGCACCAGGGTCCGGGTGACGTCCACCGCGTGCCGGCAGCGGCCATAGAGGATGTAGAACGAGAACCCGTAGCCCAGGTCCGCCCGGTGATACACCTGGGGTTCCTCCAGTCCCATCCGCAGGGCCAGTTGCCGGGCGGCCTCCTCGGCCTCCGGGCAGGCCGGAAGGGGCAGGGAGAAGGAGACCTGCACGACCCCGTCCCCCAGGGTGTCCCCGTAGGGGCGGACCTGCTGCAGGTCCACGCCGGGCACGACGGCCAGTTCCGGTCGGTTCATCGGTCGCCCTCCTGATCGGTCATCCGGTCGAGGACCTCCTCCACCGGGTTCTCGTAGTCCGGCTCCCGGAGGGCCACTCCGTCGAGCCCCCGGCCGCCCTCCGGGGACCGAGGGATGTCGGCGAAGACCCCCTCGGCCAGGGCCTGGAAGAGCCCCCGGTCCCGGACCTGACGCAGCAGGGCCTCGGCCCGATCCAGCACCTCCCGGGCCCGACGCTGGATGCGCCCGTCAGGCTGGAATCGAACCTCCTCCTCCAGGTGTCGGGCCGCCTGCTGGATCATCCGGGCCGACTCCAGCGCCAGTACCCGGTCATGGACGTGGGGGGTGTGCATCGCCTCGGTCATCATGCCCAGCAGGTGAATCCCCTGGCCGGTCCAGACGCTGACCAGATTGAAGAGGGCGTCCTGGACGTGGCCCCGGAAGATGTCTCCGGTCATGTACCGGGTCGGCGGCATGTACTTGATGGGCGACCGGGGGAAGACCTCCCGGACCAGTTGGGCCTGGGCGATCTCCCACAGCAGCATGTCCTCTTGCCAGGGATTCATCTGCATCGCGTGGCCCAGCCCCAGTTGCTCGGGCCGCAGGCCGCATCGGAGCCCGATCTGCTCGTTGATGAACTCCGACGCCAGCACCGTGTGGCCGGCCTCGAAGGCATCGGCGGTGGTCAGGTAGTTGTCCTCGCCGGTGTTGATGATGATGCCGGCGGCGGCCGAGATCCGGCGGCTGAAGGCCTGGTCCGTCAGCGTCCGCTGCATGTTGATGTCCCGGAACAGGATCCCGTAGAGGGCGTCGTTGAGCATCACGTCCAGCCGCTCCAGGGCCCCCAGGGCTGACATCTCGGGCATGCAGAGGCCCGAGGCGTAGTTGCAGAGCCGGACGTAGCGCCCGTGGGTCCGGGATGCCTCGTCCAGCGCCTGGCGCATGATCCGGAAGTTCATCTGGGTGGCGTAGGTGCCCCCGTAGCCCTCGGTCGTGGCCCCCTCGGGGATGTAGTCGAGCAGGCTCTGGGCGGTGCTCCGGATCACCGCAATCACCTGGGCCCCGGCCTGGACGCAGACCTTGGCCTGGAGCGTGTCCTCGTAGATGTTCCCCGAGGCCACGATGACATAGAGCAGGGGATGGGGCCCTTCTCCCAGGTCCCGGATCAACTGCTCTCGCTGCCGGACCGTCTCCTGGACCCGCCGGGCCCCCGCCTCCGCCAGGTCCCGGGCCAGGGACCGGCACTTTGGCACCAGAGACTCGGGGGGGCGATCCAGCGACAGCCTGCCATCGGCGATGGCCTGCGCCGCCTCCTGGGGGGACAGGCCGCTGCGCACCATCGCCCCGGCGAAGGGGATGGCGATGCCCAGGCCCAGGGCGCCGGCCTGTCGTGCCTCCTCGACGACCCGGTTGACCAGCGGCACGCCCTCGGGGTCGGCCCCCTCCACGCCCATCCACCGGAGCGTGGCCCGCTCGATGGAGGTGGTGGTCCGGGCCCTGGCAAAGCCCGTCACCTCCCGGGCGATCTCCGCCGCGAGCCGGCGGCACTCCTCGATCACGGTCGGGTCCAGGTCCAGCAGGTTCCTCATCGGTCATGCCCCCTTTCACGTCGGCGGGTCCAGCACCAGGGCCGGGATCGGGGCGGCGACCCGGGCGACGGCCTCCCGCAGGTCGGCGGCGGGCAGGGTCCACCCCAGCACGCTGTAGGGGTTCACGGTGACTCCGAGCACCGGGGCCCGGTCCGCGACCCGGACGACGATGCCCCGTCGCCGCCACCGATCCAGGTCCGGGGGGCCCAGAAAGACCCTCGTGGGGTCCCTGGCGACGACCTCTCCTGGGGTCCCGACCCTCTGGGCCAGCGCGGCCATCCGGTCCACCGTCAGGGCGCCGGTCACGGCGACCCCTGGCGCCAGGTCCGGGCCCTCGATGGTCCCGGGGGCCGCGGCCTTCCGGGGATTCCGGTCCGTCACCGGTTCCAGGGTGGCCTCCAGGGACTCGTCGGATTCCTCCGGGTCCCCGGTCTCCCGCCGGGCTGCCCGCCGGAGATCCTCCCGGTCGGTCATCGGCAGCATCAGCCGGTCCAGCACCTCCCGGGTCCGGGCCGCCACCTCCTCACAGGTGCGTCCCAGCACGGCCCCGGTGGCCAGGATCACCGCGTCGGCGACCCGGGGGTCGGCGGCCATCGTCCGCTGCCACGCGCCGTCCAGGAAGACCCGCCGGGCTCCGAGCCGGCGCATCCGGGATGCCGCCCCGGCCAGGTCCCGCCGGGACCGCACCCCCGCCAGCAGCACGGTCCCTGCCTCGACCACCTCGCCGATGACCAGTTCCCCTAGCAGGGTGCGTCCTCCGGTGCCTTCCAGCACGCGGCTCCTGGCCGTGCCGGCCCGCAGGGCCTCCTCGGCGGTGGCCAGCAGCGTGCCGGCTGGCGCCAGGACGCGGGGTTTCGGGACCCCCAGCCAGAAGTCCGCCTCCTCTCCGTCGATCCCGATCGAGAGGATCCCGACCCGCTCCCCTCGGTCCGTGCATCCCTGGATCAGGGCGTTCAGCGTGGTCGTCTTGCCCGTGTTCTTGCCGCATCCGACCACCGCGATGACGGCCGGGTCGGCGGCATCCACGAGGTCCAGGATCCTGCTCACCGGAGACCTCCCGGGGCATCCTATGGCACCTCGGCCGCCGGCCGCAAGGTGACCTGGGGCGTCCGTCCCCGTTCTGGTCGGGTCCCGACGGATGGACGGGCCCTCGGAACCTGGGCGATCCGCAGGTGGCGGGACGGGAGACGACCGGCGGGTGAACGCCGAAGCGGACTACAGGGAGTGCTTCAGCTTCGGGGCGGGCTTGAAGCCGACCGTCTTGGAGGCCTTGATCTTGATGGACGCGCCGGTCCGCGGGTTGCGGCCCTTCCGCTCCTTGCGGGTCCGGACCGTGAAGGTCCCGAAGCCCGGGAACGAGAAGCGCTTGTCCTTCTTGATCGCCACGCGCATCGCGTCGAACACCGCCGTGAGCACCGCCTCCGTCTGCTTCTTCGTCAGCTCCACGCCCTTCGCGTTCTGGATCTCCTGGATCAACTGAGCCTTCGTCATGACCGTACCTCCTCCCTTCCTTCCCAGACCTTTGAGTGACGCGGCCGTCACTCGCCCGGCAGTCCGAACATCCAATCTGGAAGCCGTGCTGCCACTCATGAGCATGAGCAAGACCAAATCTGGCAAGAAGATCCGAGTCTGTCAAGAGGTTTTTTTCAGGGGTGCCAGATTTTCTGGGCGATTTCTCCCCAAATGCCGGAACCGGGCCTTCCAGAATGAATGATTTCCGATGGTTGGAAGGGGGGTGGGTCAGGTCTCTTGACCCAGGCGGGAGGCCAACTGGTAGATCTGGTCCTTCATCCAGAGCTTCTGTTTCTTCTTGATCGCCAGGTCCACCTGCTCCTCGGGGCTCAGCCAGGGCTTCTGTTCCAGTTCCGTGATCTGGACATCCAGGTGGCGGTGCTGTTCCCGGAGGGCCTGCAGGTGCGCCAGCGACGCCTCCCGATCCACCGGTGCCTCGTCGGTTCCCATCGGAGACCTCCTTTCCGACCGGAAACCTGGATGCTAGGTCGGTCCGCCGCTCCCGGTCAAGTCCGGGGCTCAGTGGCAAAAGGCGTCGGCACGGCACCAGGTGCCGGTGGGGCAGTCGGAGTCGGTCAGGCAGCCCTCGCGGCACTGGCCGTCGGCGGCGCAGTGGTAGGCCAGGGGACACTCGGCCGACAGGAGGCACCGCTGGACGGTCCAGCACCCGCCGTCGGCGCCGCAGTAGGCGTTGGAGAGGCAGTCGGCGTCCTCCAGGCAGGCCCCGGAGACCGCGCACTGGCCCCCGGCGCAGTACTGGCCGAAGGGGCAATCTTCGTCCCGCCGGCAGAGCCCCGCAGGGAGGCACCGGCCATTGGCGGCGCAGAAGAAGCCGACGTCGCAGTCGTGGTCCGAGTAGCACAGGGGCGGCACCCAGCAGAGGCCGTCGGTGCCGCAGTAGGTCCCGGCGGGGCAGTCGGCGTCGCCCCGGCAGACCGGCGACCGGGCGTCCTGGTAGCAGAGGCCGTCACCGCCGCAGCGGTAGCCGCTCGCGCAGTCGCCGTCCCACCGGCAGCCTTCGTAGTAGAGGCAGGCCCCCGAGTCGAGGTCGCAGTACATGTCGGCGGAGGGGCAGTCCCAGTCGCTCGCGCACCCGGTGGGGTAGTACCCCGACCCGTCGTCGTCCAGGTCGATGAAGCAGCCGGCGGGGGAGAGGGAGAGAGGCAGGACCATCAGAAGCCATCGTCGAGTCTTCATGGCGTCCTCCAACGCGCAATCCGACCTCACCGACGATCGGCCCGGGGGGATTATTTTCGGGAAGGTCACCGGGTGGCGGCCTCGTTGCAGGTGGAGGGCGAGACGCAGGCCCAGCAGTGCCCCTGCACCGCCAGGACCCGGGGGGGATCGCAGGTCGGCGCCGGCATCGGGCACTCCGGATCGGTCCCGTCATCGCAGGTGCAGGTGTTCGGGAAGACGCACCGCTCGCAGCCGTCGATGACGGCCATCACCTTGTCCGGGTCGCAGGGAGGCGGGATCACGCGGCAGAGGATGGGGCCGCCGTCGCTGCACGCCTCGTCGAAGGGGTTGAGGCAGGCCCGGGTCTCGGGGTCCACCGGGACGGCGACGGCGGCCGAGAGGCCCTGCTGGCCCCCGGCACCGGTCACTCGGGCCCGGAAGAGGACCGACTCGCCGACCTTGGGGGGATCGGAGAAGTGAAAGACCGTGAGGGCCAGCGTGATCGCATGATCCTGGGCCAGATCTTCCTCGATCGGGATCTGGCCCTCCCGGCCCGTGAAGGCGTTGACCGCCACCTCCAGCACGGATCGGGCGGGCATCGAGGTGTGCCAGGTCAGGGGGACCTCCCAGGTGGGGAAGAAGTCACCGGGTCGGGGAGGCCGACAGACGGGCCTGGCGAGGTCCAGCGTCACGGTGATCGGGTAGGGCTCGCAGAAGCCGATCCGGTCCTCGGCACAGGCGCCGCAGACCGGGCAGAGTTCCACGCAGCCGCAGCCGACCGCGCCGGAGCAGAAGGACCCGTCGGGGCAGTCCCGGTCGTCCCAGCAGCAGGCGGAGTCGCCGGGACACGCCGGGCCGGTCGGGGAGGGCAGGCAGCGGCCCGGGAGGTGGTCCCAGAGGTCCTGGCGGCGACAGACGTGGTCCTCGGGGCAGTCCCGGTCGGTGCCACAGCACCCTCCGGGGAGCGGCAGGCACCGGCCGGGTCCCTCCTCGATGTCGCAGATCCGGCCGCAGGGACAGGCTGCGGCGCCAATGCACTGCTGGGTGTCGTAGCAGTCCTGGTCGGACCAGCACTCCCCGGGGGCCGGGGCCGGCACGCAAACGTTCCCGGGTCCGCAGACCTCGAAGGCCGGGCAATCGTTGTGGGTCCGGCAGCAGTCGGGGGCCCGGGAGATGCATCGCCCCGGGATGTCGCAGCCGTCCATCGAGGCATCCTGCCCGCAGCGGCAGGGGATGGCGCCCTGGCAGACCTCGTCCCGAGCGCAGTCGCTGGAGGTCCAGCAGGACCCGGCCCCGGGGCCCGGGAGGCAGACCCCCATGCCGCCGGGCACCGGGACGCAGCGCAGGCCGTCGGGGCACTGGTCGTCCGAGAGACAGCAGGTCGGCCCGGGGGCATCGGTGTCGGGGGCATCGGTGTCGGGGGCATCGATGTCGGCGGTATCAAGGGTTGGGGTCGGGTCCAGTGCCTCCAGGGGGTCGCCGGGGGCCGGGTCTTCCGGCGTCGCATCGTCCTCGGGCAGGTCCGCCGGGGCATCGGCCGGGTGAGGCGGGACCTCGGGGGCATCGGCCGGCAGGTCCCGCGGTCCGGGGTCCCGGCCGGTCGGGGAGCCGAGGCAGGCCACGAGGCCGGCCGCCAGGAAGATGGTGACGGCTGGGAGAAGCACGCGCATGGGACACCTCCCGCAGGGGGGAGTCCCCGGAGGCCCGCAGGCCGCCGGGGGCCAGAGGAACCTGCCGCGGTTCACAGAACCGGGGATCGGGACGACGCCAGGTGGGAACCTATCGGGGCTCGCAGAACCAGGGGCCCGGGCACCGGGTGCCGCCACAGCGCAGCACGTTGCAGAACGACCCGTCCGGGCAGTCGGCGTCGGACTGGCAGACCTGCTTGCAGACGGACACCTCCTGACAGGGCATCTCGCAGGGGGGATCCTGGTTCACGCAGGGGGGACAGACGGTATCGGTCGTGCAGGCCATCCCGTCGGGGCAGACCCCCGCGGCGTCGCACGGGATCGGAAGGACCGTGTCCTGGCACTTGCCCGGGGCGTCCGGCAGCAGGCAGAGGGCCCCCGGGGGGCAGATCCGGGCCCCGACGCAGGTCTGGCCCGCCTCACAGTCCCGGTCGGTCCAGCAGCGGTCCACCTGCAACTGGCAGGTCCCCTCGCAGGGCGGGTAGATCATGATGCAGACCTCCCCGGGCGGGCAGCAGGTCAGGGGGTCGGTCAGCGTGATGATGCACCGGAGCCCCTCGCCGCAGTCGGCGTCGGACCGGCACTTCGCCGGTTCGGGGGTCCCGGGCACGCACTGGCCCGGCCGGTCCGGCAGGATGCAGTAGGCCCCCGGCGGGCAGATGGAGGCCCCTTCGCACCGCTGTCCCGGCCCGCAGTCGGCGTCCCCCCAGCAGTAGCCCGGGCGCAGCACGCACTGGCCGCCCATCGGGCAGGGGGGGATCTCGGGGATGCAGAAGGCGTTGGGCGGGCAGCAGGCCAGGGGCCCGTCGTCGGCGTAGCCCGGGAACACGCAGGTCTCGTAGGGGGCGCAGTCCCGGTCCGACTGGCAGCCGCCGCAGTTCTCGTCCACCATCCCGTTGCAGTCGTTGTCGAGGCCGTCACAGGCCTCGAAGGCCCCCGGGAAGACGCTGGGATCGGCGTCGTTGCAGTCCTTGTCCCGGCAGACGCCGTCGCCATCCTGGTCGATGCAGCCGCCCTCGGGCACGCACTGGCCGCAGCACATCGCGATGCACCCCATGTCCGGGGCCGCGTCGGGGCAGCAGGACAGGCACTGGCTGGTGTCGCAGACATACCCGACGGGGCAGACGGCGTCGCTGGAGCAGGGGATGTAGGAGGACTGCACGCACTTGCCGGGACGGTCCGCGACGAGGCAATAGGCCCCGGGCGGGCAGACGATGGCCCCCTCGCACCGCTGCCCCGGCAGGCAGTCCCCGTCGGTCCAGCAGTAGCCCTCCTGCAGGCGGCAGACGCCGGCCTCGCAGGGGGGGATGTCGGGGAGGCAGCGGGCGTTGGGCGGGCAGCAGGACAGCGTCCCGTCCGGCAGCGGGACCGGCTGGTTCAGGTCGCAGTACTCGTAGGGCAGGCAGTCGCGGTCCTGGACGCAGGAGACCGGGGGCCGGCAGTCCTCGTCCACCATCCCGTCGCAGTCGTCGTCGAGGCCGTTGCCGCAGACCTCCGGCATCGACGGGTCGCAGGCCGGCCCGCAGAAGCCGTGGTCCACCGGCGGGCACTCGCACACGCAGTCCGTTCCGGCCGCCGGGTCGCAGTCGCAGGGGGGGCAGAGGCCAGTCCAGTAGCACCGCTCCCCGGGCTTGCAGTCCAGGTCGCTCCGGCACTGGCCCGGCTCCTGGGGCTTCTCGCAGACGCCAAAGACCCGGCAGGGGGCCCGGCACGGCGGATTGTCGTACACGCAGGGGGGACACTCGGTCTTCTGGACACAGACGAGCCCCTTGGGGCAGGGCTGATTCTCGTCGCAGTACAGCGGCTCCTGGTCCGGCACGCAGCGGCCGTAGCAGACGTCACAGACCGGGCAGTTGGGGTCGGTCAGGCACTCCCCGTCCCGGACCGAGCAGTGCATGCCCTCGGGGCAGTTCTCATCGGAGTAGCAGCCCGCCGGGGGTTCCTGCCGGGGCTGGCAGCGCCCCTCGATGCAGGCGAAGCCCTCGGGGCAGACCTGGTCGGTCTGGCACTGGAGGCCCTCCAGGCACTTCTCGAACTCGGGGGTCTGCTCCCAGCCGCAGGACCCGTTGGGGCCGAAGGCGCCGCAGCGGCTGTACTTCAGGCATCCGAACCACTCCTGGTACCAGCACGGCGACGCGATGTCGGTGCCCACGGGGACGCAGAGTTCCCCGGAGCAGCCGCCGGTCACGCAGGTCGGCGGAGGCGGCTGGTCCTGGACGCAGACCCCGTGCTGTTCACAGGGCATCATGCAGGGGACCGAGGCATCGACGCAGGGGGGGCAGACCTCCTGGGCCTCGCAGTGCATCCCCTTCGGGCAGTCGGTGTCCTGTTGGCACTCGGCCGGGGGCTCCTCGGTGCAGTCGTACTGGCAGGCGCCCTGGACGCAGGACCAGGTCCCCGGACAGCGCACCGGCGCCGGCTTGTCGGCACAGTCGGCCACGACGGTACACTCGGCGGCGGGCTGGCTGCACTGCCACTGGCAGGCCCCGTCCAGGCACTGCCAGGCCCCCAGGCAGAGGACATGGGGCAGCCCCTCGCAGTCGGCCGGGGCCAGGCACTGGTCCCCGTCGGAGGGGTCCGGGTCGATGGGCCCGCACCCCCCTCGGGCGCCCATCGTTGCGAGGGCCAGCAGCAGGATGCCGGCCCCCCTGGACCACGCAGGTGAACGGGATGTGGCGTTCATGGCAAGACCTCCTGAAACGACTCCATTCTATCGGTTCCTCGCCCCGGAATCCACCCCGACCCGGGACCCTGTCTGGGAACCCCGGTGGGATGGAGTAGCAGGAACCGTGCCTGGCATAACTACAAGGAACAAGATGCCTTTTGGGTTCGTGTTGGGCGGCCGTGGTCCGGGAGGTGTGATCGGGCGATCAGGGTCGGGTCGGTCCGAGGGTCAGGGCCAGGCGGAGGCCCAGCAGGAAGGAGTCGGAGGGACACAGGGCGCCGGACCCGTCGGCGGCGGTGCAGCCATGGAGGTCCCGGGCATAGACGCCGAACAGCGCGATGGACCGCCAGAGGGTGGCATCGGCCGAGACGGCCGCCAGCAGGCGGTCGGGGCTCCGGGCCGGGTGGGCGAGGCCCCGGGCCCGGAGGGTCCCGGTGACCTGGAGATGGTCGGGCCAGCGGGCCGCCAGGGAGGCCGAGACGGTGGCGAAGTCCCACCGGGGGTCGTGGTGGAACTCCCCGGCGAGGTCCAGCCAGGGGCGCCAGGCGAGGCCCAGCCACACGGCGGATCCGTGCCGGCCCTCGGGGGCCAGGTCCCGGGCCCGGGCCTTGGGACTGTCCCGCCAGAGGTGCCGGTCGGCCATGTAGAGGCCATCGAACCAGGGCAGCACGGCCCGGGGGCCCAGATAGCGCCACTCGCCGCCCAGGAGCAGCCGCACGTCCTGATGAGGGGCCAGGGCCAGCGTCAGGCCCGCGTGGGCCCCGTCGGAGACCCCCAGGCGGGTCCAGGCCCCGTGGGGGGTCACCTCGACGGTCCGGGACCGCCAGAGGGCCCAGCGCAGGTCGATGGACCCTGCCAGGAGCCCCTCCCGGCCCGAGGCGGGCAGGCCGGTCCGGTCCAGGGGCCCCGGGCGGGCATCCCAGGGCATCCGGAGGTCCCCGGCCAGGGTTAGGCCGACCTCCAGGCGTCCGAAGAGGCCCCGGTCGTCGGCCCAGTAGAAGGGCCGGAGGGCCACGCGCCCCCCGATCACCTCCGGGTCCAGGAACGAGTCCAGGAAGCACAGGGCCGCGACGGGCCGGACGTCGAAGGCCGCGACGAACCCCGTGCGCCAGTGGTCAGGGTCGATGGTGGACACGAAGTCGGACACCAGGTTGCCGGTCCCCAGCGAGAGGCCCTCGATGGGGGCCAGGCGCAGCCACCAGGCATCCCCGGGCCCCTGCCAGGCCAGTTCCGAGACGATGCGCCCGAAGTCGGTCCGCTCGTCCCAATCGGCCCGCCGCAGGCCCCGGCCGTCGAAGCGCACCGGAGCCGCCAGCAGGCCTCGGAAGGCCCGGACCCGGCCGCCGACGCCCAGGTCGAAGCCGAAGGCCGCCTCCCGGTGGATCATGCCCCCGAGGCCCGACGCGAAGCCCTCGACGGACCATGCCGGGTCCCGGTCGGCGGTCGGGGCGGCGGCGCCGGTGGCCGCAGTGGTCCCGGGCGGGTCGGCCCGGGCCGGGAGGGCCAGGGCGATGACGCAGAAAAGGCCGGCGAATCGGGAGGTTCCCGCCATGGGGGCATTCTAGCACCGGGCGCCGGGGCCCCCAAGGTCCTGGCGCCGGGGCCGGGGCTACCGGGGGCCGAGGCCCGTCAGGGCGCTGCCGACGAAGCCCTGGAAGTCGATGGCGTCGTTGCGGACCAGGCTGAAGCGGGAGGTCGGGTCCGGGAAGGCGCCCCAGTAGTTGTCCCGGCAGTTCACGGTGCCGGTGGCGGTCATCGCCGACAGTTCGGTGCTGCGGACCACCGTGGGGTCGTTGGCGGTGCGGTAGTAGAAGCCGCTGATGGCCATCGTGCCGGAGTAGGACGACCCCTGGTAGTCGGCCACCTGGGCCACCAGACGGGTCGCCCCGAAGGTCTCGATGAAGGTCACCAGGGGGCCCAGGGACGACGCGCTGTTCCAGATCGTGGCCCCGTTGGCGTCGTCCTTCTTCACGTAGCCGGAGACGTAGTTCGAGGAGGAGTCGGTCTCGCTGTACTGGACCCGCAGGGCCAGCACGGTCTCGTCGCCGGGGGTGGCCCAGGGGGCCGAGGTGAAGGTGCCGTAGTCGCTGCCGGTCGTGGACACGGCCAGGGGGGCCGTGGCGATGATGCCCGCCCGCCGGACGGCGTTCCCGAAGACGTTGCAGCCGGTGATCGCCAGGGTGGGATTGGCGGTCCCCTCGGACAGCAGCAGGACCCCCTCGTCGTCGTTGTACTTGACGTTGCTGTGTTGGAGGCTGCCGGAGGTGGCCCCCTCGACCCGGATGCCGACGCCGTTGTACTGGACATTGCAGTAGTCCACTGGCGCCGATGCCCCCAGCAGGTAGAGGCCGTGCTGGGCGTTGTTGGCGAAGGTGCTGTCCTCGATGGCGGTGGCGGTGGCCCGGTTCAGGAAGACGCCGCTGCCGCCGTTGTGGGCGAAGGTGCTCCGGGCGATGCCGACGCTGCCGCTGCTGCCGACGACGTAGAGGCCGTCCCCGGTATTGTGGTGCAGGTTCCCCTGGGTCAGCGTCACGTTGCGGGCCGACTCCAGCGAGATGCCTCGGTTGTTGCCGGTGGCCTCGACCCGGGTCAGGGTCACCTGGTCGGCGGTGCCGTTGGACCGCACCCGCAGGCCCTGTTGGAAGTCGTTCCGGAAGGTCACGTCGGCCAGGGCGTGACTGCCCGTCTCGAGACGCAGGCCGGTGTTGCCGTTCTCGAAGACCGCCCAGGCGATCGTGCTGGAGCCGGTGCCGCCAAGGAGGGTCTCCTGGTAGGCCTTCCGGACGTCGCCTCCGGCCGACGAGAAGACCACCGGGGCATCGCTGCGCCCGCGGACGTCCACCGTGCAGCCGGTCATTCGCAGCGTGTAATCCCCCATGCCGTTGTCGTCCTGGTCCACGGGGGCGAAGAGGACCCGCGTCCCCGCCGCCAGCGTGACCGGGACCCCCTGGATGTCCAGATTGCCGGTGATGAAGACGTCGCCGGTCCAGGACTGGGCGGCGGTCAGCGTCTCGCCGCCGAGATAGGGCCCCTTGGTCCAGGTCCCGTCGAAGGGGACCCCGGTGAAGCCCTCGATGTTGGCCGAGGAGGGGGTGCCCAGGGTCAGCACGTCCAGCACCCGGGGGAAGGCCCCCCAGTAGTTGTGCCGGGCGTCGATGGTGCCGGACCGGGTCGCGAAGGACCCCTCCCGGACGGCCCCGGCCTGCTCCCACAGGGCCCGCTGGATCGTCAGCGTGCCGGAGTAGGACGATCCCTGGTAGTCGGCCACCGTCGCGACGATCCGGGAGGCCCCCTGGCCCCGGAGGTCGGCCCAGGCCGTGGTGGACGACCCGGCGGTCCAGAGCGTCATTCCGTTCTGGTCGTCCTTCTTCACATAACCCGAGACGTAGTTGGACGAGGAGTCGGTCTCGCTGTAGGCCACCAGCACGAACTGGACCTCCTCGCCACCGGGAGTGGTCCAGGGGGCCGAGGAGAAGGTGCCGTAGTCCGATCCGGTGGTCGTGACGGAGATTCCCGGCGTGCTGGCCACCCGCCCCCGGACCAGGGCGTTGCCCTGGATGTGGTTGTACTGGATCACCGGCGACGGGTCGGTCGATCCGTTCGTGGTGACCCGGACGCCCTCCAGGGCGTTGCCGGAGATCACGTTGCGGGTCACGAGCCCGCCGCCGCCGCCGAACCACTCGAGGCCCGCCATCTGGCCCGAGGTCACGACGGACCCCGAGAGGTTCAGGGTGCCTCCGGTGACGTAGGCCCCGCGGCCGCCGTTCTCCGACACGGTCAGGGAGGTGGCCTCGACGGTCCCGGAGGTCAGCGTGATCCCGTTGTCGGCGTGGCCAGTCAGGGTCGTCCGGGTCCAGGTGGTCGTGGCGCTGCCGGCGGCGACGGCGATGCCCCGGTGGCACAGGCGCACGATGGTGTCCCGGACCGCCGCGTCGTTGCGGATGTCGAGGCCCGTGCCGGCATACTCGATCACGGCCCAGTCCAGCGTGCTGCCGGCCCCGGCCAGGCGCAGGGTGTTCCAGGCCTTCGGCTGGCGGTGGTCGCTGCCGTAGGAGGTGAACAGGACCGGCCTCGCGGCGGTGCCGTTCACGTCCAGCGTACCGTTCACGACGATGTCGTAGTCCCCGACGCCGTCGGCGTCCTGGTCGATGAAGACGAAGAGCACCGAGGTGCCCTCGGCGATGGTCAGTGTGTTGCCGGCGGGCACGGTGACGTCGCCGGTGATCACGATCGTGCCGGTCCAGGTCGTCGTGGTGACGGTCCCGCTGACGTACTGGATCGAGGACAGGGTCACCTCCTGGGTCAGGGCCGCCACCTGCCCGATGCCGTCCCGGACCTCCATCCGGATCCGGTAGGTCCCGTCGGCGGGGTAGGTGACGGTGGCGACCTTGCCGGTGGACCAGCCGGTATCCCAGGTTCCGTCGTCCTGGAAGTCCCACCGGACCTCCAGGTCCGCGGTGGGCGTCTCGGTGTCGGTGCTGGCCCCGGCGTCCACGGTGACCTCCAGGGCCCCGGTGACCACGGCGGTGAAGCGGGGCACCGGGGGGTCGTTGCGGACCCGCAGGCGGACCGGCGCCGACAGGCCCGTGCTGCCCTGGCTGTCCAGGGCCCGGGCCACCAGCACGACGGTGGTGTCCTTCGGCTGGGAGAGGGGGACCGTGTAGGCGAACTCGTAGGGCGGGGCGTCGTCGGGGGACCCCCATGGGGTGCCGTCAGCCAGCAGTTGCACCGAGGCGATGCCTCGCCCCGGGGCCGGGGTGGCATCGGCCAGCACGTGGACGGTCTGGCCCTGGGTCACCTGGGTGTCGTCGGCGGGGCGGATGATCACCGCCTGTGGCGCCTGTCCGTCCCCGACGGCCACCTGGCAGGTCGCCTGGGCCGTGGCGCCGCGGTCGTCGGTCACGGTGACCGTCACGGTGCGGGTGCCGGGGGTGGCATAGGCGTGGGTCGCCACCGCCTCGGTGCCGCTGGCGGAGGTGCCGTCGCCGAAGTCGAAGGCGTAGGTGACGATGGCCCCGTCACTGTCGTAGGAGGCCGAGGCGTCCAGGGTGGCCGGATCGCCCGCCATCACGGTCCCGGTGCACGACAGGGAGGCCTGGGGCGGCTCGTTGACCTGGACGTTCGGGGCCCCGGGGCTCGGGGCCTGGAACACCTGGAAGTCCCGGGCGTTGTCGTCGGTGTCGGTGTCAGCGGCGTCCCGGCCCAGGCTCTGGTTCTCGGCCGGCCGGGGAGCCGGGCTTCCCTCGCCGGCGAAGAAGGCCGGGTTCGGGAAGGTGCCATAGCCGAGGGCATCCACCACCCGGGTCCCGTAGCGCAACTGGAGGCTGTCGGGGCCGTTCTGGATGTCGCCGGAGGCCTTCATCCACTGGTCGGCCTGGTCCCGGAAGGCCGGTTTCGCATCGGGGTGGACCAGCACAAACCGCCCGTCCGAGGGGATCCGCCCGGCCAGCACGAACCGCCCGGAGGCGTAGTCCTGGCCGTCTGCCCCGTTCACGCCCGCCAGCACCCACCCGGTCAGGTCGGTCCCCGGGGGGCCGGCCAGTTCCACGAAGGTGTCGGTGTCCGGGAAACCGGTGCTGTCGAAGAGGACCTCGGCGATGACCACCTTGGCCGGGGGGTCCTTCTGGAGGCAGGCGCCGTCCTGGCACCGCTCGAAGACCTCGCAGGGGACCGGCGTGCCCCACTCGAGGCAGGAGTCGTCGTTGTAGTCGCCGCACCGGCGCACGGCGTCGCCCTCGCACATCCGGGCGTCGATCACCGCGCACTCGCTCTGACAGGAGATCGCGCAGTCTCCGGCGCCGCTGCACACCAGCGACCCGTCGCAGGCCTGGGGGGTGCCCCACTCGAGGCAGCCGTCCCCGTCGAACTCGTCGCAGACCTCGAAGCGGTTCAGGCTGCCGGGGGTGCATCGGCGGCTGTTCTTCACCGCGCACTCGTCGGTGCAGGACAACCGGCAGTTGCCCTGGTCGCAGACCAGTGGAGGGTCGCAGGCGATCCCGGTGCCCCACTCGAGGCATCCGTCGTGGTTGTAGTCATCGCAGCGGACCACCCGCCCGGACTCGTCGCACTTGCGCGCCTGGACGACCGTGCACTCGTTCTGGCAGCGGTTCTCGCAGAAGCCGTTGGCGCAGACCAGGCCCTCGTCGCAGGGGACGGGGCTGCCCCACTCCAGGCACGGGTCCCCGTCGTGGTTGCCGCAGGTCACCACCGCGAGGGTCTCGTTGCACCGGCGGGCGTTGGCCACCGTGCACTCGTCCTGGCAGGTGTCGCCGCAGTACCCGGCGCTGCACGTCTGCCCCGGGCCGCAGGCCTGCACGGTGCCCCACTCCAGGCACGGGTCCTCGTCGAAGTCGCCACAGACCTTGAACCCGTTTCCGTCGCAGGTCCGGGCGTCGGGGGCCGTGCACTCGTCGGCGCACGCGTCGGCGCAGTACCCGTTCGTGCAGGTCTGGGGATCGCAGTCGGTGGCGTCGCCCCACTCGAGGCACCCGTCGGTGTTGTAGTCCCCGCAGACCACGGCCCGGTTCAGGTCGCACTTCCGGGCCCCGATGGCCGTGCACTCGTTCACGCAGGAGGTTGCGCAGTAGCCGCCGGCGCAGACCATGTTCCCCTGGCAGTCCAATGGGTTGCCCCACTCCAGGCAGCCGTCCTGGTCGAAGTCATTGCACTCCTCGACGGTGCGGATGGATCCCGGCTGGCAGCGGTGGGCCCCGATCACGCTGCACGGGGCGTCGGGGCAGCCGACCACGCAGGCACCGTCCTGGCACACTCGGCCCTGGGGGCACGGTGTCGGAGGCGACCACTCGAGGCAGTCGTCCTGGTCCAGGTCGGTGCAGGTCGCGACTCCCCCGAGGACGCAGGTGGTGGACCCCTCCGGCCCGCACTCGTCCTGACATGTCGGCGGGTTCTCCGCCGGGAGGTCCTCGGGAACCTCCGCCGGCGGGGCGTTGTCGGTGCCGGCATCGGTTGTCGCGTCGGTCCCCGGAGTGACGTCGGTGCCGGCGGCTCCGCCGCCGCAGGCTGCCAGTCCCACCAGGACCGCCAGGGACGCCGCGAGGCATCCGGTTCTTGCTGCGCGATGCATCGGGAACTCCTCGTGTTTGCGAATGTTCCGCCCAGGCGGGACCCGTGCCGCTTATCACGACTCCGCGGTCAGGTCAATCATGGGCAGGGGGCGCCGGCGGCCACGGCTCGTGGAGGCCTCAGAGGTCCCGGTAGCAGATCCGGCGGACCGGCCAGGGCAGCCAGTCCTCCCAGGGGTCGAAGAGGCGAACGCTCTCCTCGATGCAGGCCGGGTGTCCCGGGTGGACCATCACTTCCACCGACTCGCCTGGCCGGACCGCCCGGTGGGCCACCGGGTCCAGGAAGGCCATCAGGCTCGTGAAGTGGTCAGGGGTCCGGGTCGCTGGCAGCCGGCGCAGGGCGGCGTTCTGGATCCGACGCTTCCAGCGGGTGACTCGGTCGGCCCGGTACCGGCGGCCGTCGAAGAGGTCCATCGCCGGCCGGACTCGCCGGAGGCCGGTGCGGACCTGGACCGCCTTCAGCACACCGACCATCTGGACCACCAGATGGGCGTGGTTGTGGGAGTCCAGGTGGGTGACCGGGACGCCCAGTTGCCGGACCCGAGTCACCTGGGCGACCCACTCCCGGACGAGGGCCCCGAAGACCTTCGGGTGGTGGACGGTCGCGGATCGGCACAGAAGGTCCCGTCGGCCGGCGAAGGCCCCGTCGGGCCCCAGCAGGAACCGGAGGGCCGGGTCGGTGGTCAGGGGTCGGAACTCGGTCAGATTCAGGTGGACCCCGAAGGAGGCGCCGGGGAACGCCCGGGCCCGGGCCGCCGCCTCCTCGACGGCGGGACCGTTGGCGAGGATCGAGGCCGAAGAGACGCGCCCGGCCTCGATCGCTGCGAAGATCGCCTCGTTGACCTGAGGGCTCATGCCCAGGTCGTCGGCGTGGACCAGCAGCCGGACCGGTGGCCCGAGGATCATCGACTCCTCCGTGGTCCCTGGCGGACGGCCTCCTCCAGGAAGTCCTCGATCTCGTCCAGATAGCGGTCGAAGTGGAAACGCCGTCGGACCTCTTCCAGGGCCCGGCGGGCCAGTCCCCGGCGCAGTTCCTCGTCGTCCAGCATCCGGGCGATGGCCGCCGCCAGGGCCTCGCCGTCCCCCTCCGGGAAGACCAGGGCGTTGACACCGTGGCGGATCACCTCGCCGTGGCCCCCGGAGTCGGTGGCCACCACCGGCACTCCCGAGGCCATCGCCTCCAGGAAGGTCAGACCGAAGCCTTCCACGGAGGTGGATGGGAAGACAAACAGGTCGTGGGCCCGATAGATCGCCGGCAGGTCGGCCCGGTCCACCCGGCCCAGGAAGGTCACCCGATCCCCCAGGTCTCGGGCCTCCTGCCGGAGCCGCTGCTCGTAGTCCGCCTCGCCGCTTCCGACCAGGGTCAGCCGGACCTCCCGTCCTGCGGCGATCAGACGCCCGACCGCCTCGACCAGCAGGTGGGCGCCCTTGTAGGGCAGCATCTGTCCCACGAAGAGCAGCCGGGGCGGCATCTGGAGGGAGCCGGGATCGGGCCGGGGGGGGAAGTCGTCGATGGCGATGCTCTGGTGGATCACCCGGGCATGGCGCACCGGGAGGCCCCCGGCCACCAGCCGGTCCAGCAGGTGTCGGGAGATGCAGGTCACGTGCGAGAGGTCCAGGTGCTCCAGGAACAGTTCCCGGTAGAGGGTGGCGTCCAGCAGGGCGCCGACCAGCCGTCGCGGTCGCCAGGAGGGCGGGCGGGGGACGAAAATGAGAGGGTGCTCGTCATTGAAGGTGAAGACTGTCGTGAGACCCAGGCGGGAGGCCGCCCGCGAGGGCCCGAGGGTGATTCGCAACTGGCTCCAGACGAACACCACGTCAGGGCGCACGCGCTGCATCCAATCCCTGGCGATGGCCTCGTTGATCCGGCCGACCCGGAGGCGGACGGACCGTTCCATGACCGGGGGGGCCTCGAAGGGCGAGACCAGGTGCAGTTCCCGGTGAACGCCCGGTTCCGGAGGGTCTCGTGGGTCGACGCCGTGGCGGCTCGTGATCACTTCGACCGAGTGGCCACGGGCCGTCAGGCCCTCGCAGACCTGCCTGCAGAGCAGTTCGTAGCCTCCCAGGTAGTGCGGGGGGAAGAGGTTCGAGACGACCAGCACCCGCATGGGACTGCCCAGGACCGGGATGTGCGCACTCTATCGGAAGTCCCGGGAGGCTGTCGAGGGCGCCTCCCGGCGATCCCCATGGTTCGCCCGCGGTGACCGGGTGACATCTGCGCCGCCGCCCCGGCAGCCAGTACCGTTCATTGCCCTCAGTAGTAGTACCAGAGGCTCTCGTAATCCCGGGGGTCCTCCCCGAGATCCTCCAGGCGGTTCAGGTATTCCAGCAGCGGGACGTCACGGCCGACGTAGGGCTCCGTCGGCGCGATCCCGGTCTCCCAGGGATGGAAGGCATAGACCCGGGACCCATCGGGCCGGATGGCCAGGAGGTCCCGGTGCTGGGTCGCCCGGAGGTAGTTCTTGCCCAGGCTGGGGACGTTGTACACCGCCTCGTCGGTCCGCCGGGACCCGGGGAGCAGCCGCGCCTCCTCGGCCTGTTCCTGCATCAGCCGGGCGATGGGGACCCGATAGGCCGCCAACTCCTCCTTGCCCTTGGGCAGGAAGGTGTAGTAGGGCTCGATCCCGATGCGTCGCAGCAGCATCCGCAGCGACGTCGCCTCGAATCGCCGCGACACGAACAGCGTGAACACCATCTGGTTGTACACGGAGATTCCCTGGCGCCGGAGCCGGTCCACCGCGCGGACCATCCGGGGCGTCACCTCGTAGGGGTGCTGCACGTGGGTCACCACGCAGACCTCCCGTCGCCCGGGCTCCCGGAGGCCTCCCAGGGCCTCGGCCAGTGCCGAGGTGATGCGCATCGGCATGGTCACCGGCGTCCGGGTCCCGATGCGGATCAGGTCCACATGGGGGATGGCCGCCACCTGCCGAAGAATCCCCAGCAGGGTCTCATCGGGCAGGGCCATGGGGTCCCCGCTGGTCACCAGCACCTCCCGGACCGAGGGGTGATCCCGGATCCACCCGATGGCCTGGTCGAGGACCGGCGTCGCCGCCAGGGCGCCGTCGGCCATCGGCTCCTCGATCTCCCAGTTCCGCTGGCAATACACGCAGATCTGGGGGCATGTGTTGAATGGCTTCAGGATCACAATGGCAGGATAGCGGCGGGTCACAAGGTCCGTCGGGGAGGTGTTCCGCTCCAGCATGAAGTCGAAGGCGCATTGACGCTGGCCGCGGTGGGCGACCATCTGGCGGACGTAGTCCTGCGGCGGCAGCACCTGGGCCCGCAGGGCCCGGTCCCGTCCCACCTCCGGGTCGTCGTCGATCAGGGAGGCGTAGTAGGGCGTCACCCCGAAGGGGATCCGGTGACTGGCGAGGGGCTCGATGGCCTCCCGCTCCTCCCGGGACAGGCGCACGACCTGCGACAGGGGCGAGGCATCCCGGAGGACGTGGCGGGCCTGCCACTGCCAGTCCTGGAAGTCTTCCGGGCTGCCGCCCAGGGCCTTCCGGACCGCCTCTTCCCGACGGGCCCTCCGGGCTGTGGCCTCCGGGTCCAGGCCCGTGGGGAATCGTTGCATGCGGGCCTGGACGTGCTGCCACAGGAGGTCCAGCCGATCCGATCGCTCGAGGGCTGCCTCCCGGCCATCCAGGCCCGCTGTCGGGCTCCCCGGCACGACCGGCGGGAGGCTCGCCCGCCCCGTCAGGGCCCGGAAGAGGTGGGTGAGATCGGCATAGAAGGCCGGGCTCAGGGAGGGGTCGGCCCGCCCCGAGGCGATGTTCCAGATCGCCTCGGCCAGGGAGAACCCGGCGGCCTGCTCCGCCTGGGGGTTCAGCATGCTCCGGAGCGCCCGGGCGGCGTCCCGGACGTGGCGCAGGGCGGTCGTGCCCGCCGCCAGAGTGGCATCGTGCTGGTAGTACTGTTCCCGGGAGACCTCCTCGTGGAGGCGATGGCGGGCGGCCTTCGCGGTCGGACATCGCCGGACCAGTGCCAGGAATGGCTCGGCGGCCTCGGCCAGGGACTCCGGGCCGTAGCGGGCGGTGGCGGGTTCCATAGGGCCTCCTGGTTGTCAAGGGACGTCACCCGGTACCCAGTCTAACGGGATCCCCCACGGGAGACAACCGGGATCCTGGACCGGCGGCGCCTCCCTCCAGGGGGCCTCCTGGAGTCGGCAGTCCGATCCGTCCTGTGGTAAGGAGGGAGGGGTCGGGCTGCGGGGGAGAGGGCCCTCGGCGGCCCGGGAGAAAGGCCCCATCGGGCCGGGGAGCCGTTGAATGTGGAAACGGGTGCAGAGGCTGGCCGATCGGTTCGACTTCACCTCGGCCGGGAAGTGGCTGCTGCTGGGTGGACTCGTCGGGGTCGTGAGCGGGGTCGGGGCCATCGCGCTCCAGTTCGCCCTGCAGGCCATCCGGGAACTGGTCCTGACGGGCCTGGCGGGCCTGGACCTGGGGGGCCCCGGCGGCGAACCGCCGGAATTGGGCATTCCCGTTCGGGACCTGGTCCCGGCCCTCGTGGTGGTGCTGCCGGCGGTCGGGGGCCTGATGGCGGGGCTGCTGGTGTTCTGGATCGCCCCGGAGGCCGAGGGTCACGGCACCGACGCGGCCATTGACGCCTATCACCGGCGCATGGGGCGCATCCGGGCCCGGGTGCCCCTGGTCAAGATGATCGCCTCGGCCATCACCATCGGCACCGGCGGTTCCGGGGGTCGGGAGGGGCCCATCGCCCAGATCGGCGCCGGGTTCGGGAGCCTGCTGGCCACGCGCCTGGGGCTCAGTGCCCGGGACCGCCGCATCCTGCTGGCGGCGGGCATCGGTGGCGGGGTCGGGGCCATCTTCCGGGCGCCTCTCGCCGGGGCGATCTTCGCCGCGGAGGTGCTCTACTCGTCGCCGGAGTTCGAGGCCGAGGTGCTGCTCCCGGCGATGGTGTCGTCGATCGTCGGCTACGCGGTCTTTGCGAGCCGGTTCGGATGGGGGCACATGTTCACGGGGGCCGGCGCCTACGGATTCACGAACCCCCTGGAACTGGGGCCCTACCTGGTGCTGGCCGTGGTGGTGGCTGGCGGCGCCCTGACCTACATCCGGGTCTTCTATGGGGCCCAGGCGGCCTTCCGGCGCCTGCCCCTGCCGCGACCCCTGCGGCCGATGGTCGGGGGGGCCCTCACCGGGGCCATCGGGCTGGCGCTGATCTGGATCTGGGGGCGGACTCGGGACATCGGAGACGTGCTCTCGAGCGGCTACGGCATCATCCAGCACCTGGTGGACAGCGACGGCGCGGACCTGTCGGTCCCACTGCTGCTGGCGGTGGCCTTCGGCAAGATCGTCACCACCGCGACGTCGATCGGGTCGGGGGGCAGCGGCGGCGTCTTCGGGCCGTCGATGGTCATCGGCGCCACGCTGGGCGGTGCCGTGGGGAACGCCTTCCACGCCGTCATGCCCGGGGTCGTGCAGCACCCGACGACCTTCGCGATCGTCGGGATGGCCGGGTTCTTCGCCGCCGCGGCCAAGACCCCCATCTCGACGGTGATCATGGTCAGCGAGTTGACCGGGAACTACGGCCTGCTGGTGCCCAGCATGTGGGTCTGCGCCGGGGCCTTCCTGGTCAGCCGTGACTGGACGATCTATCGCAGCCAGTGGCCCTGTCGGGGGATCGTGCTGCCCCAGACCGGCATGACGACGATGGATGCCCTGAGCCCCTTGCGGGTCGGGGACGTGTTCCATCGGGATCGCCGGGTCGTGGAGGTCCGGCCGGCCATGACTGTCGCTGAGATCCTGCGAGTGACGGAGGCGTCTCGCCAGCGCATCTTCCCGGTGATCGACGCGGACGGGGTCCTGGAGGGGGCCTTCCGGGTCGATCGCCTGCTGCACGCGGTCCAGGACCAGCCCGGTGCCCGGGCCCGGGACCTGCTGGACGAGCGGTTCTTCTTCGTCCGGGAGACCGACCCGGTCGATCGCGCTCAGCGAATGATGCGGAACAATCACCTGGAAGAACTGGCGGTCGTGGTGGAGGGGGCCGAACGGCGCTTCGCTGGGATCCTGACCATGGCGGACATCCTGCTGGCCTACCAGCGGGTGGTGGCCGGGTCCCGGAAGAGTCCGGACCCCGCATCCCCATCGGACGCCGACTCGATCGCGCCCGGAACGGGAGGGATCGAGGAGTCCCGACAGGAGTAGCCGGGCCCGCTGCCATTTCCGTGAATTCGAGAGGCGTCCTGGGACCTTGCGACGTTCTGGGACCCGGCGTTTCCAGAGGCTGTCTGGCACAAGGAACAAGGCGCCCGACTTGTCCCGATGAGTGCTCTTGGATGTTACTGCCATCCAACTATCGTCTGGCCGCCAGGGATTCCGAGTCGGATCCGATAAGAGAGGGAGCGATATGGTGGCTGGCATGCAGCGTCCTCTGGCTGGCAACGGTGGGCTGCGATTCGGGATCCGGTCCCTGCTGCTGGGGGAGACCGGCGGCAGTTTCCTGCTGCCGACCGCAATCAAGGTGACGCAACTGTTCCTGATGAAGCGTTGATCCGGTGCCCGGGGCGTCCCGTCCCCCGGGCCCGATCCATGTCCCCGTCGCTCCGGGCCTCCTGTACCGGAGCCGTGATCCAGGCCCTTCGACCGCAAGGCGGGCCGCCTTGCGCGGGAGGGAGTCCAAGAACCAGGACATCGGCGGTCGGGCGTCCATTGACCGGCGCTCGATCGCTGCGACAGAATCCCGGATCGACAGGGATCAACGACGGAGGCCGTCATGGATCGGGATATCCTGCTGGGGATCGCCTTCCTCTGTGGCACCTGGCCGGCCCTGGGCCTGGCAGCCGAGGACCCGCCCCTGAGCCCGGCCTCCCGGGACTGCCTGGAGTGCCACGAGGAGGCCACGCCAGGGGTCGTGGCGGACTGGCGCCGGTCTCGCCATGCCCGGACCACGGTCCAGGCGGCCCTGGCGAAACCCCCCGCCTCCCGCCGGGTATCGGTGGGGGAGGCCCCCGAGGGCACGGCCTCCTTCGCAGTAGGATGCGCCGAGTGTCACACCCGGGACCCGGACCGGCACCCCGACACGGTGGACCACGGGGACCATCGCATGCATCCCGTCGTGACGCCGGCCGACTGCGCCGCCTGTCACCCGGTGGAGGCGGACCAGTTCCGGCAGAACCGGATGGCCCACGCCCACGGCAACCTGGTCCGCAATCCCCTGTTCCGGGACCTGATGGATCAGGCGGTCGGGATCCGGTCCCGCGATGGTCGGTCCCTGAAGGTCTCGGACCCGGGAGACGCGACCCGGGCAGACGCCTGTCTGGCCTGCCACGGGACCGAGGTCCGGGTGGTGGGCACGGTGACCCGCGACACGGCCCAGGCCGGTGAGATGACCTTCCCGGTGCTGTCGCACTGGCCCAACCAGGGGGTGGGCCGTGTCAACCCCGACGGGACGCTGGGGACCTGCTCCGCCTGCCACGTGCGCCACGAGTTCTCCATCGCGGTGGCCCGGAAGGCCGAGACCTGCGGCACCTGCCACAAGGGCCCCGATGTGCCGGCCTACCCGGTCTGGTCCGTCAGCAAGCACGGGGTGACCGTCAAGTCCCGGGAGGCGTCCTACGACTTCGACGCGGTCCCCTGGGTCCCTGGCCGGGACTTCACGGCGCCGACCTGTGCCGCCTGTCATGCCTCGGAACTGGCCGACGCCTCCGGCCGGGTCATGGTCCCCCGGACTCACCGCTTCGCCGACCGCCTGGCCTGGCGGCTGTTCGGACTGCCTTATGCCCATCGGCCGCCCCAGGGGCCGGATACCACCGGCCTGCGGAGCGCCGACGGCCTGCCGCTTCCCACGGCACTGGACGGGACCCCCTCTCCGGGCCTGATCGACCCGGCGGAGGGGGAGGCGCGGGAGCGGCGCCTGGCCACGGTGTGCGGGGCCTGCCATGGCACCTCCTGGGTCACTGGCCACTTCCAGAAACTGCATCACGTGATCGAGGAGACGAATCGACAGACGCGGACCGCCACCGGGATGGTCCAGGAGGCCTGGGCCCGGGGATGCGCCCGGGGACCGGGCCAGGGGAGCCCCTTCGACGAGGTCATCGAGCGGCGGTGGGTCGAATCCTGGCTCTTCTACGGCAATGCCACGCGCTTTGCGGCGGCGATGTCCGGGGCCGACTACGGGGTCTTTGCCGAGGGACGCTGGTGGTTGACGAAGACGCTGCAGGCCATGAGCGAGTGGCTCGCCACCTGCCGGGCCCGGCCCTCCCGCTGACTGCCCCGCACCGGCGACCCGCCGGGATCAGTGGGCGCCGAACCACATCAGCAACCCTATCGTGACATCGGTCAGGGAGTCATGGATGGACCCGACCACCACCAGGTCGCCGGTGTTGGGATCCCTCAAGATATCGAGGAACTGGGCCTCGAGGCCCGCGAGTTCCGGGAAGTCCTGGCGCCAGTCAAAGACGGGGTTGCTGGTGGCCCGGTCCAGGGTCGCATGGAGGTAGAAGGGGATCTCCCCATGGACGGGGTCGTTCCAGGTGCCCACGAAGTGGACCTCCCCATCCTCGGCCAGCACCGACCGGACCGTGTGGCTGGCGTCCCAGGACACGGCCAGGCCGCTCGGGACGATCGTTCGCCAGCCCAACCCCAGGTCCAGTTTCAGGAGAAGCCCCTGGGACCCGGCGGCCCAGAGGTTCCAGTAGTCGGTGCCGCCCATCGCCAGGAGGTCCTCGGTGTCGGATCGCCGCATGAGGCCGAGGCCCCAGGGATCCCGGGCAAAGAACGCGCTCTGGAAACCGGCCTGGGTCGCGCAGGGGCTGCTTCCGTCATGGACCAGGATCGACAGGTAGCGCTGGCCGTTCGACGCGATCGCCGCACCGCCCATCAACGCCATCCAGCCGTTCGTCCAGAGGGTGGTGGGGGTCATCTGCTGGAAGGTCGTGCAGGCGGGATCGGGGAGTTCGAAGGCCGCGAGGGTGTTGCAGGCCCCCCAGGTGCCGTTCGCCTGGTCGAAGGCGCATTCCTGGATGTAGGGGGCCTGTCCATGGACCACTCCGGGCCCGGCCATCAGGTAGGACTGCCGGTCCCTCCAGTAGAGGGCGGCGTCGAACAGGGCATCGACCGAGGAGTCCGGGGGATTCAGGGGCGGGTTGTCCTCCGGGGAGAAGGACCAGCCGCTGCCGGGGACCCAGGTGCCGGTCCAGGGGACCCAGGTGCCGAAGACGTCATGGTAACGGGTGCCGACAGCCAGCCGATCGGCGGCCGCGAAGGCCATGCCCCAGTAACGCCAGTCCACGGTCCATGCGCTTCCCTCCCCGACCAGGATGCCCGGGAAGATGGGGTCGTCCCGGACCCCGTTCCGGCGGTCCACGGCCCCGACGATCGAGAGGGGGGCCGACGGTTCGGGCCAGGTCCCGGCCTGGAAGGTGGTCACCCAGTCTCCGACGAAGCGGAGGCCGTCCTGCCAGGAGGTCCAGGTGGCACATCGGCCCTCGATGCAGACGCCGGAGCCATTCTCGCCGCATGGGACCTGGTAGTCGGGGACCGGATCGTGGACGCAGCCCTTCACGGAATCGCACCGGTCGGCCGTGCACTCGTTCTGGTCGTCGGGGCAGGTGATGGCCGTCCCGCCCTGGCACCATCCGGCCCACGGGAGACAGGTGCTGTCCTCCGTGCAACGGTCGAAGTCCTCGCAGGGGATCGGGTCCTCGGCGAGGCCGACGGTCATGCATCCCATCTCCGGGTCGCAGGTCCTGATCACGCAGTCGTTGCCGTCGCGGCAGTCCAATGGCAGGCCCTGGCACCGCCCCGCCACGCAGGACTCTCCCTCCACGCAGACGTCCCCGTCGTCGCAGGTCTGGCCGATCACCACCCGGTCCACCACCGCCCCGCCGAAGCCGTTCATGGTCCCATCGAGGGTGTCAAAGCGGAACAGCAGGCGGAAGGGCGGATGGCCGCGCCCCACGAGGACGTTGCGCAGGTCGATCCCCCGGACGCGCACCGCCCGGGGCCCGATGGCCTGGCCCATGGAATTCGTGATCCACCACTGCGGCCATCCCCAGTAGGAGGCCCAGAGGATCTCTCGGCTGTGGTCGTCGAACTCGGCCCAGACCTCCAGGTTGTCGGCGTCCCAGAGGCGACCCTCTCCCAGGGTGTCCCACCACCGGGACCACTCGGTGTCGAGCCACAGGTCGAAGGAGAGGAAGGCCGGGTCTCCTGGATGGAGGATCACCGGGTCCCGGGTCCGAGCCTCGCCGGAGTTCCGATCGGACCCCGTTTCATAGGTGCCGGTGTTCGGGTTGCCGTAGTAGAGGGCCCGGGACGGCCAGCCCAGGGGGTTCTCGGCCTCGTGCCAGCCGGTCTCGGGGGCCGAGTTCTCGAACTCGAAGAGTCCCGGGGTCTCGAGGTCAAGGGCCAGCCGGTCCGAGGGGCGGTTCACGCAGCCGACCGCCGGGTCGCACCGGTCCTCGGTGCAGGGATTGTCGTCATTGCAGTTCAAGGCCGGTCCCACCTGGCAGACTCCCGACACGCAGTGATCGTTGACCGTGCACTGGTTGTTGTCCGAGCAGGGCAGGCCGTCGGGGAGGGGGCTCCAGGTGGTCTGGCTCCGCTCGGGCCAGCAGGTCAGGCACTCGCTGGTGGGGCTCCGATCGCCCCGGGCCTGGCAGGCATCGTCGATCACGCAGGCCAGGGGATCGATGGCATGGGAGCACGTCCCGTCGCCCAGGCAGGCGTCCCGGGTGCACCAGAGGCCGTCGTCGCAGTCATAGGGCGTGCCGGCGCAGAGTCCCGTCAGGGCCTGGCAACGGTCATCCTGGGTACATGCGTTGCCATCGTTGCAAGGCGATCCAACCCGCACGGTCCACTGGTCCGGGAACGAGGCCGCGTTGCAGTACCGGCACTCGTCCAGGGCCTCGCCGTCGGCCCGGCAGGTCCCGTCGATCAGGCAGGTCCCGGCCACGATGTCGTGCCGGCAGGTGCCGTCGCCCAGGCAGGCGTCACGGGTGCACGAAAGCCCATCATCGCAGCCGTAGGCCGTCCCCCGGCACTGGCCGCTCCGGCAGGCGTCGCCGGAGGTGCAGGCATCCTGATCGTTGCAGGGAGTCCCGTTGGCCAGGGGGGTCCAGGTGAAGGGTCGGGTCAGGGGGTCGCACTGCTGGCAGGGGTTGTCGGGATCCCGGGTGCCGGCCACCATGCAGGTCCCGGCGATCAGGCAGAAGCCCGCCTGGAGGTCATGCCGACAGGTCCCGTCTCCCCGGCAGGCATCGGCCGTGCAGTCCAGCAGGTCGTCGCAGGCATAGGCGGTGCCGGTGCAGGTCCCGTCCAGGCACCGATCCCCGGCGGTGCAGGCCTCTCCGTCGTCGCAGACCTCGCCTTGCCGGACGGGCGTCGGCTCACAGAGGCCCGTCGCCGGCACGCAGCGGTTCTGGCGGCAGGCGGTGTCCTGGCTCCCGTCGCAGTCGACCACGGTGGAGGGGTCGATCAGGCACTGGTACGGATAGACCCCCCGGTAGCAGATCGGACGGCCATTGCAGAGGTCCCCGTCGTCGGGGCAGTCGGCATCGTCCTGGCACTGGCAGGCCTGGATGGGTCCGGCCATGCACGACCCCTGGTCGCAGACGTCCCCGACCGTGCATGGATTGCCGTCGTCGCAGGGGCGGGTGTTGGGCTGGCTCACGCAGCCGCCGGGCACCGCGGGGTCGCACCAGTCGTCGGTGCAGGGATTTCCGTCCTCGCAGGATCGGGAACCGGTGGCGCGGCAGGACCCGCCGACGCAGACCTCGCCGGTCGTGCAGGGGTTGCCGTCCTCGCAGGAGAGATGATTCGGGGTCCACTCCCGAGGATTGGCCGCCGGGTCGCAGGACAGGCAGGGATTGGCGGGGTCCAGGTCCCCGTCCCGGAAGCAGGCGCCGGCGATCACGCAGAATCCCTCGACCAGCGTCACCTCGCAGCCGCCGAAACCGTCACAGGACTCCGCGGTGCAGTCCAGGCCGTCATCGCAGAGGTAGGGATTGCCCAGGCAGGCGCCGTCCACGCAGACGTCGCCGGCCGTGCAGGGATCCCCGTCGTCGCAGGGGGCGTTCGTGAAGGTCCATGCCTCCGGGTCCTGCCGGGGGTCGCAGGACCGGCACGGGTCTCCTTCGGGATTCTCGCCCTGGGCCACGCACACCACCGATCCCGGGGCGTTCGTGATCCGGCAGAAGTATGGCAGCAGTTCGTGGGTGCATCCCCCGGTGCCGTCGCAGGCATCGGCGGTGCACGCCAGGCCGTCGTCGCAGGCGTAGGCCGTGCCCTGGCAGGACCCCTGGCGGCACCGGTCGTCCCGGGTGCAGGGGTCCCCGTCGTCGCAGGTCCCCTCCTCGTCCACCGGCGTCATCGCGCAGGTCCCGGTGGCGGGGTCGCAGCGATTCGCCAGGCACGGGCGGTCGTTCGACGGGTCGCAGGACACCACGGTGGCCGGGTCCACCACGCAGACGTGGGGGACGCGGGTCGTGTCGCAGGTCAGCGTCCCGTTGCAGCGGTTGTCGTCCTCGTAGATGGCGCAGTCCTGGTTCTGGGCGCAGAGGCAGACGTTCTGGCCGGGGATGCAGGCGCCGTCCTGGCATCGATCATCGAGCGTGCAGGGATTGCCGTCGTCGCAGGGGCCGGTTCGGGGCTGCCAGGAACCACCCTGGTCACCGGGGATGCAGACCTCGCAGGCGTTGGCCGGGTTCTGGACGCCGGCCCGGTGGCACTGGGCGTCGATCAGGCACCAGCCGGCCTGGACCTCCTGGATGCAGCCTCCCGGGCCGGCGCAGACGGCCCGGGTGCAGTCCAGGCCATCCTCGCCGCAGAGGTCGCCCTCGTCGGTGACGCCGTCGCAGTTGTCGTCGAGGCCGTTGCACTGTTCCTCGGCGGGCACCGCCGCGGTGCAGGTCTCGGGCTCTCCGCAGCGCTGTTGCCCCGTGCAGGTTCCGAAGGCGTTCTGGACCCTGCACTCCTCCAGGCAGCCCGTGTCGCCGGCAAGATCCGGGGGTAGGTCCGGGGGGAGGTCCGTGCCCAGGTCCTCGGGATGGGGTCCATCCGTGCCCGGATCGCTCGGGAGGTCCTCCGGCCGGCCCGTGTCCTGACCCTCGTCTCCCCCCGTCGGGGTCTCGTCCGCCTCGAGGTCTCGTCCCGTCAGGTCCGTCGGCACCCCCGGGTCGCCGGCAGGGACGTCGGTCACGATTCCCGGGTCCCCGACATCGGGTCCCGCCAGGTCCATGGCCGGACCCCCGCCCCCGCCGCCACAGCCCACCAGCAGCGCCGTGAGGACTCCCCATGCCAGACCGTTCGTTCGTCTGCCCATGATTCCCTCCCGTGAGAGAAACAGCCCGCCCTTCCAGTTCACCGTTGAACCGATGATGAACCGCGTCGGCGAGGGGCGTCAAGAGGGTGGGGTTCCGGTTCCCGGGAGGGGGGGAAGGGTCAGCGGTACTCCCCGCCCTGGCGGGCCACCGAGAGGCCTCCCAGGGCCAGAAGGTCCTCCTTGTGGCTCATCTCGCCTTCCCGGGTGCAGGAGGGCGCCCGGTGGATCCCCGAATCGAGCCGGATGGCGTCGCAGGGGCAGGCCTCCTCGCACATCCCGCAGAAGATGCACTTGATGAAGTCCACCTCGAAGACCACCGGGTACTTCTCGTGATCGTCGCCCCGCTCACCGGCCACGATGTGGATGCAGTCCGCCGGGCAGGCGGTGGAGCAGCAGAAGCAGGCCACGCACCGCACCGATCCGTCCTCCCGGCGCATGAGCCGGTGGTGGCCCCGGTACCGGGGGGCATAGGGGAACTTCTCCTCGGGGTACTGGGCCGTCACGATCCCCTTCCGGGTCAGCAGGTTGACCCAGAAGTGCCGGTTGGTCACCTTCATGCCCTTCCAGAGCTCCGGCAACCAGGACCGGACCACCAGGTCCGCCGGCGGCCGTTCGACCACCTTCACCTTGACCACAGCGACCTCCTTCCCGACCCCGGAAGGGCCGTCATCCGATCACCGCCAGCACCGCCGCGGTGACCAGCAGGTTCAGCATCGACAGGGGCAGCAGCACCTTCCAGCCCAGCGCCATCACCTGATCATACCGGAACCGGGGCACGGTCCAGCGAATCAGCATCTGCAGCCAGCACAGGAACACGACCTTCCCGACGAAGGCCCCCACCTGGGCGACGGCGGTCCATCCCCCGGCGGCCCCGGCGGGGTCCACGAAGGGGATCTGCCAGCCCCCGAGGAACAGCGTGGCTCCGATGGCCGCGATCACGACCACCTCGACGAACTCGCTCAGGAAGAAGGTCGCGAACCCCATCGCCGAGTACTCGACGAAGTAGCCGACGATCTCCGACTCCCCCTCGGGCAGGTCGAAGGGGGCCCGCTTGTTCTCGGCCATCGCGGCGGCCAGGAAGAGGATGAAGCCCACCGGCTGCACGACGATGCCCCACTTCGGGAGCCACCCGAACAGCAGGTCCCCCTGGCCGGTGACGATCTGGGTGAGGCTCAGGGTCCCGAAGACCAGGAAGATGCCCAGCACGTTGAGGCCCATGCTGACCTCGTAGGAGATCATCTGGGCCGCGGCCCGGAGGGACCCCAGCAGGCCGAAGTTGTTGTTGGAGGCCCAGCCTCCGAGGGTGGCCCCATAGACGCCGAAGCCCATGATCGCGAAGAACCAGATCATGCCGTTGTCCAGGTCCGCGATGACCAGGGGGCCGGGGCCGAAGGGGATCAGGGCGAAGACCGCCACCACGGTGGCGAAGGCGATGGCGGGGGCCAGGTAGAAGAGCACCTTGTTGGCCTGGGGAGGGACGAAGTCCTCCTTCGTGAAGGCCTTCAGCATGTCGGCGATGATGTGGATCAGGCCCGCGGCCCGGACCCCGCCGATGGAGGCCCGGTTGGGGCCGACCCGGTCCTGGATCAGGGAGGACATCTTCCGCTCGACCCAGGTCAGCACGGCCCCCAGCGAGAGGGCGAAGATCACCATGAACCCGAGGATCTTCGCGACCGTCAGGGCAACGAAGGTGGCGGTCATGACGCCCTCCCGGGAAGGTCCCCGATCCGCAGGCCGTGCTTGCCGATCGAGGCGGTGGAGAAGCCGAGGACCCCTTCCAGGACCCGGCCGACGGCCCCGAAGAGGTCCGTCTCGCCCGGCGGGACCAGGGGTCGGCCCAGGCGATTGGCCAGGGCCCGGGCGAACTCCGCCGGGGAGGTCGTCTCGGCCGCCGGCTGGACGGCCCGGCGCAGCCGCTGGGCGATGCCGAACTCGTTCACGACCGTGCCGTCGGTCTCGAACGGCGACGTCCCCGGGAAGGCGAAGGGGGCCCGGGCGGCCGCCTCCTCCCGAGGACCGTGGAAGACCCCCAGCGGAAGGCCCTGGAGGGCCTGGACCACCGGTCCGGGGAGGTCCTCGCCGAAGGCCCAGAGGGAGTGGAGACCCGTCGTCTGCCCCGGGAGGGAGTCCAGGGGGAGGGCCGAGACGCCCAGGGCCTCCAGGACCTTCCCCACCCCGGCCCGGTTGGCGTTCTTGTCGGGGCGGATCAGGACGTCATCCCCGGCGCCGTCGGGCATCGCGGCCAGGAAGAACAGGGCCTTCGGGTCCAGGCCCCGGGCCAGCGTGGCGACGGCCCAGGCGTCCTCCAGGGTCATGCCGGCCCACAGGACCACCCCGATCCTCAGGTCCTCCCTGACCAGCAGGCCCTCGGCCAGGGCCGCCAGGGCCTCCCGGGCCGTCGAGGGGGTTCCGCCCCGGCGGACCTGCGCCAGGCGTCCCGTCTCGTAGCGGTGATAGAGGAGGCGTCCCCCATCACAGGCCCAGTACTGGTTCACGTCGGGATTGGGGCGGGGGACCACCCGCTGCACCGCGTTGCGATAGACGTCCACCCGGACGCTGCATCCCCGGCTGCACCCCGTGCAGGCGCTGTCGATCCCGTGGACCAGCCAGGCCCGGCACTTGAACCGGAAGTCCCGGATCGTCAGGGCCCCGACGGGACACACGTCGGCGGTGCACATGCTGTAGGGGTGGTCCAGGGGATGTCCCGGGAAGACGTCGATGTAGGTCCGCTCGCCCCGCTGGACCTGGGTCAGTTGCGGCGCCTTCGCCACCTCGTTGCAGACCCGGATGCACCGGGTGCAGTTGATGCAACGCTCGGCGTCGTAGATCACCTGGGGGCCCAGGATCCGGGCCTTGGCCTTGTGGTGCTTGCGGAAGAAGTGCCGCGACGGCTGGTGGTCATGGGCGAAGTAGAGGTCCTGGAGGTCGCACTCCCCGGCCTGGTCGCAGATGGGGCAATCGACCGGGTGGTTCAGCAGGATGAACTCCAGCACGGCCCGCCGGGCCTCCAGGATGCGTTCGGTGCGGGTCTTCACCTCCAGCCCGTCGACGCACATCTCGTAGCAGGACGGCACGGGCTTGGGGCTCTTGTTGGTCTCCACCAGGCACATGCGGCAGTTGGCGGCGACCGAGAGCCCCGGGTGGTAGCAGAACCGCGGGATGTCGATCCCCAGGCGATCGGCCGCCTCGATCACCCGGGTCCCCGGTTCCACCGTGATGGTCTGTCCGTCGATGGTCAGCGTCGGCATCGAGGCACCTCGCTCAGCGGTCGATCTCCCCGCCGATCATGTTGATGGAGTCGAAGGTCGGGATCACGTCGGCCACCAGGCCCCCGACGATCATCCGCTTCAGACCCTGCATCAGGGCGAAGCAGGGCGGCCGGACGTGGACCCGGTAGGGGAACCCGGACCCGTCGCTGACGATGTAGAAGCCCACCTCGCCGTTGCCCCCCTCGACGGCGGCGTAGGCCTCTCCCCGGGGCACCTGGATGCCGTCCATCACGATCTCGAAATGGGCGATCATGCCCTCGATGGTGTTGTAGACCTGGTCCTTCGGGGGCAGCACGACGCGCCAGTCGTCGACATTGACAGGGCCTTCGGGGATGTCCCGGATGACCTGCTCGACCAGGGACTCGGACTGGCGGATCTCCTCCATGCGGACGAGGTAACGGTCCAGGTTGTCCCCCCGGGTCCCCACCGGGACCTCGAAGTCCAGGCGGTCATAGACCAGGTACGGGAGGTCCTTCCGGAGGTCGTAGGGGACGCCCGTCGCCCGGAGGCAGGGCCCGGTGAAGCCCAGGGAGAGGGCCTCCTCCGGGCCGATCACGCCGGTGTCCTGCATCCGGTCGATGAAGATCCGGTTCCGGGTGAGCAGGGCGTCGATGTCCACCATCCGGGCATCCAGCACCTTCCGGGCCTTCTGCCAGCGCTGCTGCCACCCCTCCGGGAGGTCCCACCGCAGCCCGCCGACCCGGGTGTAGGAGGTCGTGACCCGGGCCCCGGTGATGAACTCGATCAGGAAGTAGATCTCCTCCCTGGCCTGCATGGCCCAGAGGAAGGGCGTGTAGGCCCCGATCTCCAGCGCCTGGGCGCCGATGGCGGTCAGGTGGTCCGCGATGCGGGCGATTTCCGAGATGAAGACCCGGACGTATCGGCACCGCTCGGTGATCTCGACCCCCAGCAGTTTCTCCACCGCCGAGACGTAGCCCACGTTGTTGATGAGCGGGGAGACGTAGTTCAGGCGGTCCGTGTAGGGGATCACCTGGGTCCAGGTCCCCGCCTCGCACATCTTCTCGAAGCCCCGGTGCAGGTAGCCGATGTCGATGTCGGCGTCCCGGACCGTCTCGCCGTCCAGCACCAGGCGGATCCGGACCGTGCCGTGCATCGCCGGGTGGGAGGGGCCCATGTTGATCACCAGGGGTTCCGACCGGAGTCCGTCCTCCAGGGGGACCTGGGCGGTCGGTGGAGGCGGGTATTCCTGGGGATCCCCGAGGGGGAGGGGGCCCGGGACGCCCGGGACCGGGTCGCCTTCGAGGCGGGGCATCGGGACGCGGGGCTGGTAGGCCCGGCGGGGATAGTCCTTCCGGAGGGGGTGCCCGACGAACTCGGGGTAGAGCAGGATGCGCCGGAGGTCCGGGTGGCCCTCGAAGCGCACCCCGAACATGTCGAAGACCTCCCGCTCGAACCACTCGAGACCGGGATAGACCGTGGTTGCGGTGGGGATCTGGCAGTCGTCCTCCCGGACCGGCACCTTGACCCGCACCAGGGCGCCGTCCCGGATCCGCCGGAGGTGGTACACGACCTCGAAGCGATGGCCGTCCACCTGGCCCAGGGGAGGGACGCTCCGAGTGTGGAACATCGGGTGGCGGGGGGCCCGCTGGTGGCCCGGCTTGCCGTCGGCCATGGCCAGCAGGTCCACGGCGGTGACGTCCAGCGGGAGGTCGAAGCCCTGGTCATCCCGGAGGAAGGAGAGGGTGGGCAGCAGCCCTTCCCGGGTGACCACGAGCGTGGGGGTGTCCTGGGGGGAACCACACTGGATCAGGGCGTCCCCGATGCGGGTCCGGATCTCCTCGAAGGTCTCAGTCATCGGCGGCGCTCCGCTTCGCAGGAACGGTGTCGAAGGCCCAGTCCAGGGCGCCCTTGCCCCAGACGAACCAGAGACCCAGGGCCAGCACGCCGAGGAAGACCACGATCTCGGCGAAGGCCACGGGTCCGAAGATCGGCGAGGCGAGCAGTTCCCGGTAGAGGACGGCCCAGGGGAGCAGGAAGACGACCTCCAGGTCGAAGACCAGGAAGAAGATGGCCACGGCATAGAAGCGAACCGAGACGCGCTTCCGGGGGGTGTCCAGCGGCAGGGATCCGCACTCGAAGGGACTGTCCTTCACGGGCGAGGACCGTCGGGGACCCAGCAGGCGGTTCAGGACCAGGATCACCGCCGCCAGCCCCACCGCGGTGAGGATGCCCAGCAGCAGGGCGACATAGGGAGCAACGGGGGATTCCACGGGTTCGCCTCCTGCCAGCGTGCCGGCCGTCGAACGTCGCCCGGAAAGTAGCAGGAAAGCGCTCCGGGATCAACGCGCAGGGGCCCCGGGGGACAGTCCCCTCCTTCTCGAAGTCAACCCCTCGTACCGGAATGGATTTCCCCCAAGCGGGACGCTGGGTCCAGCGTCGCGATCGGCTCCCGGTGGGCCGGATCCCTTGAGATGTTCAGGGTCACCAGGAAGCCCGGTGGACTGCGGCAGGGGGCGGGCGATGCTAGAATGAGCACCACTGCTGGGAATCGGCGGGCTCGGCGACGGGGGGAGGCCCAGGAACGGGACCAGCACGGGGAATCCCGGGGAGGCAACATGCCGCGAGTCGGACGAGTGGTGGGGATGGTCCTGGCCCTGGCGGGTTGTGGTGGCGGTGGGGCCGCGCCTGACCTGCCGCTGGAACTGGTGTTCCCGGTCATCGATGTCGTCGTGCCGCCCGGGGACTCGGGCGCCTGGGACCCGGACCCGGAGGTTCCGGAGCGGGACGTCGGCGTCGAGGGAGACGGACCTGGGGAGGCGTCCGGCGAGGACGCCCCGGAAGAGGTCCCGGTGTCCGGGGATGCGGGTGATTCCTCTCCGGACCTCCTGGGAGAGGTCGCCTCCGAGGACCCCGGCGGCGGGGATCCGGGAGCCGACGGGACGGGGGACCCCGGGGATGCGGCACCGGAGGTCCAACTCGGCCTCTGCCCTCCGGGTTCCGCCACCTGCCGATGCGAGTCCGACGAGGATTGCGACCCGGCCTATGACGAACCCTGCCGACCGAACCGGTGTGCCCGGGATCTGCACCGATGCGTGCTCGATTCGGGGGTCCGGGAGGGGGAGCCCTGCGAGGACGGGGACTTCTGCACCACCGGGGAGACTTGCCACCGGGGCTCCTGCAAGGGGGGAGTCGCCACCTGTGAGTGCCGGGTGGACGGGGACTGTCCGGACGACGGGAACCCCTGCACCGACACCCGATGCGACCTGGGATCCTGCACGCATCCGCCCAACGACGTCCCCTGCGACGACGGAGATGGCTGCACCGAGGGGGACCGGTGCGTGGACGGGACCTGCGTGCCCGGGCCGCGATGGTGCGAGTGCGACTCCGACGCCCGGTGCGACGACGGCCTTCCCTGCACCGCCGATCGGTGCCGGGAGGGATCCTGCTCCCAGGAACTCGCCCCGGGATGGTGCCGGATCGAGGGGCGTTGCGTCGTGGAGGGGGACCTGGAGACCCCGTTCTCCTGCCTGGCCTGCCGGCCGGACCGGGACCCGTTCCAGTGGATGCCCCTGGACGACGACGCCTCCTGTTCCGACGGGAATCCCTGCACCGATCCGGACCGCTGCCTGGAGGGGGCCTGCATCCCGGGGCCCATGGTCTGCGAGTGCGTGGAGGCGTCGATGTGCGATGACGGGAATCCCTGCACGGACGACACCTGCGTCCAGTTCACCTGCGTGCACGACCCCAATGCCCTCCCCTGCGAGGACGGAGACCCGGCCACCCTCGGGGATGCCTGCGACGGCGGTTCCTGCCGATCGGGACCCCGGTGTGGGGACAGCCTCTGCGATCGCCCTCGGGAGACCTGCGCCACCTGCCCGGCGGACTGCGGCGTCTGCCCGGACCGGGAGACCCTCTGCGGCGACGGATGGGACGACGACCTGGACGGCCTGACCGATTGTGCCGACGGGGACTGCACCTGGCTGCCCCCCTGCACCCCGGATACCTGCACGAAGGTGGATGCCGACGTGACTTGCGGCTTTCGCCTCACCAGCCACATGGCCGTGGGCAACCAGGCGACCGGCAATGCCTGTGGGTCCTCGATGTCTGGCGACGACACGGTCTGGCGCTTCGTCAGCGAGACCCGGCGCCAGGTGACGTTCCGGGTCGAGGACCCCTTCTGGGAGGACCAGGTGGAGGCCTACGTGCTGTCGGGGGCCTGCAATCCCGTCACCTGCATCGGCCGGGACTGGGGCTGGTGGGCCGAGGTGACCTTCACCGCCGAGGCCGGGCGACCCTACTACCTGGTCTACGACGAGGTGGTCTGGGGTGCCCGGGTCAGCGTCCGGGTGACCTGCCAGTGAGGGCCGTCCGGAGAAACGTCAAGGGACGTTCCCTTCGGCAGGCTCCGGCCTGGGAGGATAGGTCAGCACGACGCGCCGACCTCGGGACTCCTCCGGCGACATGCCCTCGGGAAGCGGGACCCGGGTGGTCATCTCCCCGATATCGTCCGATTCGATCCGGCGCACTGAGGGTCTTCCGTCCACCCTCGCCTCCATGCCCGGGCGGACCCCCGCAAGGGACCCGCAGGCGATCCCCAGTTGTCCGGTCCGGTCGATGGGGACCAGGTATCCCTGAATGGGAAAGGTTCGGAGAATCTCGTAGGCCGACCGGGCCGATTCTTCCTCCAGTCCTGTTCCGTCCGTCGGGATCCGGGCCGATGTCGTCATCTTCAATTCCTTTCCAGGGAGGGGTCCGGCAACGCGGACCAGGACGCCGGTCGCCCCCGTCCCGCCAGCAGGCAGCAGGGTCACCAGGAAGCGTCCGATCGCCTCTGAGGATGTCTCCGAGACGTCGGTCTCCAGCCGGAATCGCCCGGAGGACAGGAGATGGGTCTCGAGGAGAGAGACGAATCGGGGGAGCAGGTCCGACTGGACGGTTCCTTCCGCCTGCCACCGGATCACGAGCCGTTCCTGGGGGAGCGCCAGGCCCACGACCTGCTCGAATCGCTCATAGGCTGCGGCATCGAACTCGGTGAAGCCGTCGATCCGGTCCTTCCCGACCGGTCCATCGCCATAGAGGGAGAATTCCTGCCGCTCCAGCTCCCCGGCCAGTCTCTCGAATCCGTCCCGAAGGGCGTCCCGGACCTCCGGGGGCAGGTCGGGGGCCAACACGAGCACCCCGTTCGGAATCGACGCGGTCTCCATCAACACTCGGAGCGCCGGACTGCTGGTGCAGTTGTCCGCGAAGGTGCCTCCGGCGGCGATCCGTCCTTCCTCCAGCGCCTTGCGCAGTTCGCCGTGGTTCATCAAGGTCACCCGGTGAAGGGCCTCGGGATCGATGTGTGCGGTTCGGAAGGAGACGATGGGCAACTGGTATCCCGAGGCCGATTCAGCGGGCAGGAAGCCGATGGGCTCGTCCTTGAGGTCCGCCAGGCTTCGGTAAGGGCTGTCGGCCCGGACGCAGATCACCGCCTTGTAAAGGCGGCTTCCTCGAGTGCTCAGCATCATGAAGGGGTCCAGGGGCAGCGTCCGTCGCAGCGTCACGAACCTCAGGGGGCTCAGGATCAGCGCCTGGATCTCCTGCCGTCGGAGCATCGCGATTGCCTGGTCCGCCTCGCTCTTGGAGGCGCCGAATACCCGGTGTCCCACCTTGAGGCCCGGATAGGTGCTCAGGCGTGCGGTGACCGGCTGGACGAAACTCAGGGTCTTTTGTCGGTCCTGCCACTCGATGATCCCCAGGGTGGCGTGGATCGTGGGGACCGATTCTGCCGGCGGGGCATCGGGACCCCGCTGCAGGGCCAGGTACAGCAGCGCCAGCGCAGAACAGCCCGATATGACCAGCAGCGAGAGGTAGAGCAGGTTGTGGGACATGATTCTGGCAATGACGCCCACCTGGCGCTCGAGGGCCTCGACCCGCGTCATCACGAGGTCCTGTTGCGCCGGCAAGGCAATCTGCTTCCAGACGGCCTGTTCCAGGAGGTCCACCTCGGAGGGTGTCAGGTGCTGATCCTGGAGGAGGCGTTGGACGAGTTCCCTCTGGGAATCGGTGAGCTGTCCGCACAGCCCCTCGGCGGCCTTCCGAAGGCCCTTGACCAGCATGGCCTCGATGCGATCCACGTCGCTCTCGCGCAGGAATCCCCGTTCCTCGAGTCGTCGGACCAGGCGGTAGGCCGCAATCGCGGTGCCGATGACCTCGGCGCACCGATCCTGGGGCGTCCGTTGCAGGTTCTCGATCTCCTGAAAGAGCCGCTGGACCCGCCGATGCTTCAGGAACAGGAAGACCTGCGTCAGGGAGAAGACCCCCAGGCTGACGGCCAGGCCCACGATGTCCCAGTTCACCTGCACTGGAGACCTCCCGGGATCCGGTCCTGTTCCTCCGTCATTCCCTGAGGAAGGGGAAGGGCTCCTCCCCTCCACGCGCGCCGCTCACGGGTCACGGCGCGCCGAGTTCCCCGTGCTTCGTTCGTGGCCATCCGGCCGCTCCGCTCCAGCGGCCCGCCCCTGCCGGCGGGCGACGATTCCGCCATGGCAACCAGGACGTTCCTCCTCCCGGGTCGCGAAGAGCGCCATGTCGTCATCGTTCCATGGAAACGTACTATGACACCGGCACTGCTGCAACTGGCCGCGGCTTGACGGGCCGGCGGGGGTCTCGTATAACGCCGGTGGCTTGCTGTGCGGGGACGAGAGCACCGATGTTCGATGTCTTGACGAAGGGTTTCCGTTCCGCCCGGGCGCGGCTGACGGGCAAGACCACCATCAACGAGTCGGACCTCGAGGAGGTCCTGGGGGACATCCGGGTCTCCCTGCTGGAGGCGGACGTCTCCCTGCCGGTGGTCAATGCCTTCCTGGATCGGGTGCGCCAGAAGGCCGTGGGGGAGGTGGTCCAGGTCGTCGCGAAGACCGAGGGGAGACGCCTGGAGGTGACCCCCGCCGAGCACTTCGTGAAACTGTGCCACGACGAGTTGATCTCGCTGATGGGAGAGGCCCGGGGCGACCTCCTCTGGGAGCCCTCGGGCCGGGTCACGGCGGTGATGATGGTGGGACTCCACGGGACCGGGAAGACCACCACCGCCGCGAAACTGGCGAACTTCCTGAAAGGGGAGAAGAAGCGGCCGATGCTGGTCGCGGCGGACATCTACCGCCCGGCGGCCGTGGACCAGTTGAAGGTCCTTGGGGAGCGCATCGGGGTGCCGGTCTTCCATCGGCCCGAGATGAGCCCCCCGGACCTCTGTGCCGAGGCGATGCGCCAGGCCATCGCCGAGAAGCGGGACGTGGTGATCTTCGACACCGCCGGGCGCCTGACCATCGACGAGCCCCTGATGGCCGAGCTGTCCGAGGTCCAGGCCAGGACCCGACCGAAGAACATCCTGCTGGTCGTGGACGCGATGATGGGCCAGGACTCGGTGCGGATGGCCTCGGAGTTCGACCGGCGCCTCTCGCTGACCGGCGTGGTGATGACGAAACTGGACGGCGATGCCCGCGGTGGCGCGGCCCTGTCGGTCCGGGCCGTCACCGGCAAGCCGATCCTGTTTGTCGGGATGGGGGAGGACCTCCAGCGCATCGAGCCCTTCCGCCCCGAGGGGATCGCCAGTCGGATCCTGGGCTTCGGCGACGTGGTGGGCCTGGTCCAGGAGTTCGAGAAGGTCGTGGACCAGGAGCAGGCCGAGGCGGACGCCCTGGAACTGCTCAAGGGGCGGTTCAACCTGATCCAGTTCCTGGAGCAGATCCGGGCGATCCAGAAGATGGGGCCCCTCCGGGACACGCTGGAGAAACTGCCCTTCTTCCACGAGATGGTGCCCGACGGGGCGGCGGTGGACGAAAAGGTCCTCCAGCGCATCGAGGCGATGATCCACTCGATGACCCCCGAGGAGCGCCAGAAGCCCGAGATCATCAACGAGAGCCGCATGCGGCGCATCGCCCGGGGGTCCGGCCGCAAGGTCCCGGAGGTGAAGGACCTGCTGGCCCGCTTCGAGATGATGCGAAAGGTCATGAAGCAGGTCGGCAAGCAGCCCCAGTTGCTGGCCCGCCTGCCGGGGGTCAAGGAGGCCCTGGACCTGGCGAAGTCCCGGGGCGAGGACGTGTCGGACTTCCTGCCTCCCGAGCCCTCCCGGGGATGGGGCGCCGGCTACGGCGCGCCGCGTCTCTCGCCGGCCGAGAAGGAGCGTCGGCGGAAGAAGGAGAAGCAGGCCCGCAAACAGCGCCAGAAGGCCAGGAAGAAGCGATGACCCGGCATGCGCGATCGGCCGTTGCGTGGCTGCTGGCGACGGCGCTGTGCGCGGTGGCGTCCCCTGTCCGGGCCGCGTCCCCCGAGGAGCGCAAGACCGAGGATGCGGTGAAGGTGCTCCGGACCTTGAAGGACCCGGGGCCCGAGGACTTCGCCCGGCAGGTGGGGGAGGGGGCCGACCGGGTGCTGGTGAACCTGCTGGTGGCCCGCAAGGTGGACCTGGAGATCCGGATGAAGGCCTGCCGGGCCCTGGCCCGCTTTCCAGGGGAGCGGGCCCGGCGGGTGCTGTCGAGCCTGATCCCCAACCCGGACGAGCCCATGGAACTCCGGGGGCAGGCGATGGAGTCCCTGGCGGAACACGAGGGACCTCCCGTCGCGACGGACCTGCTGCCCTGGCTGCGGGACCCCCATCCGGACCTGCGGGCCTCGGCGGCCCGGGCCATCGGCCGGACCGGGGACCCGGCGGCCTGCCAGGCCCTGGAGGACCTGCTGGGCACCGAGGAGGTCCTGGAGGTGCGTCTGGCCGTGGAGCAGGGCCTGGCCCTCTGTCGCAGGGAGCAGCGTCGATGAACTGGCAAGGCGTCTTCACGGCCCTGATTACCCCATTCGACCATGGGGAAGTGGACCTGCCGTCCCTCCGGGAACTGGTGCGGCGTCAGGTGGCCGCGGGGGTCCATGGCCTGGTGGCCTGCGGCACCACCGGGGAGCCGGCCTCGATGACCGCCGAGGAGTGGGACCGGGTGGTTGCGACGGTGGTCGAGACCGCCGGAGGCCGGGTGCCGGTGCTGGCCGGGACCGGGACCTACGGGACCCGTTCCACCGTGGAACGCACCCGGCGGGCCCGGGAACTGGGGGCCGACGGGGCCCTCGTGGTGACTCCCTACTACGTCCGCCCCCAGCAGCAGGGCCTGGTCGAGCACTTCCGGGTCGTGGCCCGGGAGGGGGGGCTGCCGGTCATGCTCTACGACGTCCCGGGCCGGACCGGGGTGCACCTGGCTCCCACCAGCGTCGGAGACCTCTCGGGGGTGCCAGGAATCGTGGCGCTGAAGGATGCCAGCGGAAGCCCCGCCACCGTCCGGGAGGTCCGGCAATGCGCGGCCCCGGGGTTCCGGGTGCTCTCGGGGGACGACGGGCTGGCCCTGGCCTCCTGGGCCCTGGGGGCCCAGGGGGTCGTGAGCGTGGCCTCGAACGTCGCCCCGGCCCCGATGGTGGCCCTGTGGGAACACTGGCAGGCCGGTCGGACGGCCGAGGCCCGGGAGACCGACCTGTCCCTGGCGCCGCTCTACCGGGCCCTGTTCCTGGAGTCCAGTCCCGCGCCCGTGAAGGCCGCCGCCGCGATGCTGGGCCTCTGCCGGGACGAGGTGCGCCTGCCCCTGGTCGCTGCCTCTCGGTCCACCCGGGAGGCCCTGGAGGCGGCCCTGTCGACTGCCGGCCTCCGGTGACGATCACATCCGGTGGGACTTCACGAAGGCCTCGACCTCCGGGAGGCCGCCCTGGTAGATCAGGTAGGCGTCGGGGGGTTCCCGCTCGGTGATCTCGTTCGCCACCGGCGTGAGCATGATCCGCTTGACCTCCTCCCGGTCGTCGCTGTGGGCCAGCGCCCAGCAGAGTTTCATGAAGGCCACCTCCGGGAGCATGTTCGCGCAGGGCACGATCCCCAGTTCCATGAGGTCGCGGCCCGTGTCATAGACGTACATCTGGGTGTAGCCCCAGAGGGTCTGGACGGCCATGAAGAAGTGGACCCCCTGGTCCACCGCCTTCCGGATCGCGGGATACAGGGGCTTGTTCACGTGTCCCAGGCCGGTCCCGGCGATCACGATGCCCCGGTACCCCTTGTCCACCAGGGCCTCGATCAGGTCCGGCTTCATGCCGGGGTAGTAGTAGAGGATCGTGGCCCGGTTGTCGTAGACCGCGTCCAGGATGCACTTCCGGTTGGGGTTCCGGCGGCGGTAGTCTGGACGCAGGGGGGTCACCTTCTCCCGGGAGACCATGGCCACCGGGATGTCTCCGATGGTCCGGAACGTGGACCGGAAGGACGAGTGCATCTTGCGGACCCGAGTGCCCCGGTGCAGCAGTCCATACTGGTCCGAGGTCGGGCCGAACATGCAGACCATCACCTCGGCGATGTCGCTGTGCCCGGCGGTGCGGGCCGCGTGCATCAGGTTCAGGGCCGCATCGGAGGACGGCCGGTCGCTGCTCCGCTGGCTGCCGACCATCACGATGGGGATCGGGGGGTTCTGGACCATGAAGGACAGGATGGCCGCGGTGTGATGCATCGTGTCCGTGCCGTGGCCGATGACGATGCCGTCCACTCCCCGCTCGATCTCCCGGGCCACCGCCCGGGCCAGCCCGATGTACTGCTCCGGGCCCATGTTCTCGGAGAAGACGGCGTAGAGCTTCTCCGTCTCGATGTTGCAGATGTCCGCGAGTTCCGGCACCGATCCGTAGAGTTCCCCAGGGCTGAAGGCCGGAATCACGGCCCCTGTGCGGTAGTCCAGCCGGGAGGCGATCGTGCCGCCGGTGCCCAGCAGTTTCACCGTGGGCTTGGCCGGGTCGAAGGGGAACTCCTTTTCCGGGATCTGGTAATGGGCCTCCCGGCGACCGTGGGAGACGGCCTCCAGGACATCCCCGGCGGCCACCCCGATGTTGTAGCCGGTCTCCAGTTTCAGCACGAGGTGCCGGTCGTCGGCGGTCTCGCTCCGGGGGAGCAGAATGCCCCGGTAGGTCCCCCGAGTGGTGCGGATCTCCACGTCCTCCCAGACCTGGATGCCCAGGCGTTCCAGCACCTCCCGTCCGACGCCCCGGTAACCCTTGAGTGTGTCCGTCCCTGGCTGACTCATCGTGTTGGCTCCGGTTGATCCTTGCGGGGATCGGGCTTCTGCAGGAAGCGGGGTGGGCGTCCGACCGCGAGACCGACCCGGCCAGCGGCATCCTTCTGGCGTAACTGCGGGACCCCCTCCGGGACCGACAGCACCTCCCGGAGGCGGTCCACCGTCAGTCCCTCGATCGAGGCCCCTCGGCGCCGGAGGCCCGGAATCCAGTCCAGCAGCAGCCATGCCAGCACCGACGGGCGCACGGCCACCTGGTCCACGAGGGCCTCGAAGGCCGGCCAGGCGTCCTCCGTGAGCAGCCGGTAGGCCTGTTCCCGGGAGCAGCCCATCCCGATCCAGCGATCCTCCTTGTCCCAGTTCGGTTCGGGGGTCTCTTCCCGGGCCCGGCGATGGTCCTCCTGGCCCAGCACGATGGGGGGCAGGTCGGTGTCGGGGTACATCCGGTCCGGCCCCGGGAGCATCCGTTCGAAGCACGTGGTGCCGTCGGGGAGCGATTTCCGGGTCTCCCGGGGCACGCCCACGAGGGCCTCGGTGAGCCGCAAGCGGACCTCTCCGATGGCGGTCTGGACGTCCTGGGCCGGCCCGGCGACGATCACCACCGCGTCGGGGGCCCCGGCCTCGAAGGCCTGGCGCACCTGGTCGAAGAGGGGGCTCAGGGAGAAGGCCTCGGGGTCGTCGGAGTGGGCGAGGTTGGGCATCCGGTCCAGGCAGGCGATCACCCGGACCCGGTCCGAGACCTCGCTGGCGAAGGTGCGTCCCGGCGCCAGGGGCCGCGAGAGGAAGCCGCTGCACTTCCGCAGCAGGATCGCCCGGGCCACGACGCCCCCGGTCCAGGGCCCCCGCAGGGCGGGATGGACGAAGCGCCGGGCCAGGGCCGTGACGTCCCGGTCCTCGGAGAAGTCCGCCGGGACCACGCCCCGGGCCTTCAGGGCGTCCCGGAGGTCCAGCAGGGCCTTCTGGCGCAGGGCCTCGTAGTGCACCAGGGCCGGGATCAGGCGGAGGGTCGAGACGCCCTTGATTTCCACCCGATCCCCGCCCCGGATGCTCACGTTCACGTCCTGGCGGGCCCGGCCGTGGCCGGTGCGGACCTGCCCCGAGAGGTGGCACAGGCGGCGGATCGCGGACCCCACCTGGAAGGCCTCCCAGGGGGTGTGCATCTCGGCCTCGGTGACGATCTCGATCAAGGGGATGCTCAGGCGATCCGTCAGGTAGGTGCGCCGATGCCCGTGGTCTGAGACCTCCCGGCAGGCATCCTCCTCCAGTCCCAGTTGTCGGATCCCGATGCGGCGTCCCTCGACGCGGATCCACCCGTTGACCCCGAGGATGCAGGTTCGCTGGAACCCCGTCGGGATCGACCCGTCCAGGTACTGCTTCCGGGCGATGTGGACCTCGTCCACCAGGTTCAGGTTCAGCATCCGGGCAATCACGAGACCTCGATGGAGGGCGTCCCGGTTCAGGCCGAAGGGGGGCGCATCGTCCATCTCGTAGGTGCAGACCGTGTCGCGGTTCAGGCGATAGACGATCTCCTTGCGGGTCTTGAACTCCATCAGGGCCGTCGGGTCGTATTCCCCCAGTTCCGAGAGGGTCGGGCGCATGTGGCGCAGGATCTCCGCGTGGTATTCCTGGGAATAGGGGCGCACGGGGCACCGGCAGAAGAGCTTGTGATCGGTGTGCAACTGCCGGTGCATCTCGATGCCGCACCGGAGCCCCAGCGTCGTGTAGAACTCCCGGTCGCCGAAGCGCGAACCCTGGACCTGCCCTTCCACGAGGCACCTCCCGTCGGGGGTGGAGCATACAGCAGGTCATCGGGCAACCGGGAGCCCGTGATCACCGTCGGATCCCCGGGTGCCCGTCCAGGATCTCCAGGGCGTGATCCAGGAAGTCCCCCAGCAGGGTTCCCGCTGGACGGGGGGCGAAGGAGGCGGCGGTCCGGACCTGGTCCCGGAAGGCCTCCCGTTCCTCCACCGACGGCGGCATGCCGGCAGCCAGCCGGTCCAGCAGGTCCAGGGCCGTCAGCCCCGCCTCGCCGTAACGGCCGGCCTGCTCCGCCCAGGGCCGGATGGCCTCCTTCAAGGACGGCTCGGCATCGCCCTGCTCCCAGGATCCCGGCACGTCCCGGAACGGCTCCAGGAAATCCCGTCGCAGGACCCGGGCCGCCTCCTGGGGGGCTCCCTGGTCCCATGCGGTCCAGAAGGCGGCGATGGCGGCCTCGAGGGTCGGCGAGGGAGACCCGGCGATCTCCGGCGACCGGTCATGGCGCGCCAGGGTCTCCAGGGCCGGTTGCCCGGTCTCGCCGGCCAGCAGGCGGGCCATCGCCCGGAGCGACCGATCCGGGTCGTATCCCGGGGCGTTCCAGGCCCAGTCGGCGCAGGTGGCCAGGGCCGGCAGGGAGACCCAGGGCCCGGGCATCGGGTTGAACAGGGCTCCGGAGAGGTGGGCCGGGAGACCCGGGTCCCGGCCCTCCAGGGGGCCCAGGTTCAGCCGCGCCGAGGCGTGGTCGATGACCGGGTAGTTGTCCCCCAGGAGGGGCCGCCGGCCCATCCATGCCGCGGCCTCGACGGCGTCGGCCACTGGAATGGTCCGGGAGACGATCCCCCTCCCGGTCCAGCCGATCAGGACGTCGGGGCCCAGCGTCGTCCCGGCCAGGGGGAGGGACCGGGGGGCCTCCGGGGCGTCGCTCCAGTAGTCGTTGGGCACCCATCCCAGCCGCACTCCTGGCCGGGCCGCACGGACCCGCTCCAGGACGTCGCGGGAGAAGTCCAGCACCCCCGTGTCGTAGTCCGGGTAGAAGGGGCGATCCGCCGGGGAGAGGTTCTTGGGGGTGTCGTCGAAACCCAGGGCCACCATCGCGAACCCCAGGTCCACCAGTCGCACGAGCCGATCGGCCGCCAGGGCCCGGTCCTCCTCGGCATGGAAGATCGCCTGGTCCAGGGGCTTCACGATGATCCCGGGTTCGATCCCCCGGTCCCGTGCCCGGGCCGCCATCTCCGAGAGGAATCCCAGGTACTCCTCGGGCCACTCGTCGCGCCAGTAGGTGTCGGCCCAGTCGATATAGGGGTCCAGTTTCGACCCGTAGACGAAGACGTTCATCTTCATCCGGGCGATGCGATCCAGCATCTCCAGTCGGTCCTCGGGGTCCCAGGGCGGGCCGTAGAAGGTCTCCAGCACTCCTCGAACGGGGATCGCGGGGGCATCGTCCACCCAGACCTCCCGGGCCGGTGGGGCCGTGAGGACCTGGGCCAGGGTCTCGAGGGCCCATCGCCGTCCCCGGGGCGACGTGGCCAGGACCTCCGCCACGACGGGACCCGACTCGGGGCAGGAGACCGCCAGGCGGTAGGCCTCGTCGGAGGGGGGCGCCATGGGGGGACACCGGGCCGCCTCCTGGGCCAGGGCGGCCGGTCCTCCAAGGCGGACGACCAGGTCCGGTGCCTCCTGGGACTCCCGGAGATGAAGCCGGCGGGCGAAGTCGGACCAGAGAGCCGCCTCCCCGGGGTCGAGGCCCGCCACGATGGCGGTGGACGGCCGCCGGTCCCGACAGGACCCGGCCCCACGCCCCAGGACCCGGTACGGCCGGGGCAGGAGGTCCGATTCGAGGGGCGTCGCCTCCGTCGGCGGGCAGGCCCCCGGGGTCTCCGGGACGTCGTCGGGGAGGTCCGTCTCGGCGATATCCGCCCCCGGTCCCGGGTCGCATCCTGGGGACGTCATCGAGGCACAGGCCAGCAGTCCTGAGGCCAGGGCCCCGGCAGCCAGGGCGCGGAGTGTCGCCTGCACGGTTCCTCCTGGTTCGAGAGGGTGGCGGCTCGCGGTTTCGGAGTATCGCCCGGATGGGGGTCTCCGGCCAGAGTCCAGGGCCTGCCGGATTGCTGCTATCATCGCCCGGGACAGGAGGATGGCGTGCCGACGAACCGAAGAGGATGCGCGTTTCTTCGACCGGCGTGGGCCCTGTGCCTGATCCTGGGCCCGGGCTGGGCCATGGGAACCCTGGCGGAAGAGGCGCCGGGAGCCGCCGCCGAGGCCCGGTCCACGGTGTCCGAGGGACCGTCGGAACCCCTGGTCAGCCCCGATTCCCCCCGGGTGGTGTTCCAGGAACTGCAAGGGCTCCTGAAACGGGGCAGATGGGACGAGGCGACGGCGTTCCTGGACCTTCCGAAGGGCCTGGAGCCGGAGGGGGCACGCATCGCGAGGCGCCTGGCGGCGGTGCTGGACCACCATGGGTGGCCGGACCCCGGCCGGATTGCCGCGACCACGGACGGCGCCACCGACGACGGGCTCCCGGCGGGGGTGGACGAGGTCACTCGCCTGCCGATGCCCAGCGGCCAGCGGGAGCCCCTCCGGCTGGTCCGCAACGTCTCCCAGGAAGGGCCGCCCTGGCGGGTCTCCCGGCGGTCGGTGGAACGGGTCGAGGAGTGGTTCGCGGCCCTGCCGGGCCAGTGGATGTATGAGAACCTGCCGGATCCCTTGCTGCTGCCCTCCGCCTGGGGCCTGCTTCGCTGGCAGTGGCTGGCCCTGGTCCCGCTGGTCGTGCTGGCCTTCCTGCTGGCCGTTCCCCTGGCCTCGGTGACCCGGAGAATCCTCCTGGCGGCCGCCCAGCGGACCCGGTCCTCGTGGGACGACGCACTGGCCGTCTCGATGCGAGGTCCCTTCCGGGTGGCCTGGATGCTGATCCTGTTGAGGATCGCCCTCCCCTGGCTCGTCTTTGCTCCGGCGGCCCTGGATCACCTCTACCGGGTGCTGATCGCCCTGGCCTGGGTGGACGGCTTCTGGGCTCTGTTCCGGACCATGGACGTGCTGCATCGGGGTCTCGAGGAGAGCCCCTGGGCGAAGGACAGCCCCTCGGCGCAGTTCCTCCTCTCCTTCGGGACCCGGATCGGGAAGCTGCTGGTCGGCGGCCTGGGAATCGTGGCGGCCCTCTCGGCCCTGGGCTATCCGGTCGCGAGCCTGCTGGCGGGGCTCGGCGTGGGAGGCCTGGCCCTGGCCCTGGCGGCCCAGAAGACGGTGGAGAACCTCTTTGGAGCCTTCTCCATCGGGGTGGACCGGCCCATCCAGGTGGGGGACTTCATCCAGGTCGACGGGGTCTCGGGGACCGTCGAGGCCATCGGGCTTCGATCCACCCGCATCCGGACCATGGATCGGGTCCTGGTGTCGATCCCCAACGGAAAACTCGCCGACATGCGCCTTGAGAACCTGACGGCCCGGGACCGGTTCCGCCTGCATACGGTCATCGGGCTCGAGTACGGGACCGGCGTCGAGCGGATCCGGAAGGTGACCGGGGAGATCGAGGCCCTGCTTCGACGACACCCGTTGGTCTGGCCCGACCGGGTGGTGGTCCGGTTCCAGCAGTTCGGTCCGTCGTCGCTGGACATCGAGATCATGGCGTGGTTCCTGGTGGAGGACGCCTACGCCTTCCGGGACGTCCGTCACCAGGTGCTGCTGGAGATCATGGAGGTCGTGGAGAAGGCCGGCTGTGCCTTCGCCTTCCCCACCCACACCGTGCACATCGCGTCCCAGCCAGACCCGTCGCGGAACCGGACGGGCTCCTAGGTCCGGGGGACCTGGGCATCCGGGAGCCGCAGGTACAGCGGTTCGGAGGACGCCAGGTCCAGGGGAGACCGGCCCCCGGCCAGCACCTGCTCGATCATGGCCGGGGCTCGAATCAGGTGATCCCGGGGCGAACCCAGGTCCAGGCGGGTCCCGAGCCTCCGTTCCAGGGCCTCCCTCCACGCCAGCACCCCGTCGCCCACCGCCAGGACCCGGGCCTCCGGTGGCAGCCGCTCCGCGATGCGCTCCGCCAGGGCCTCGGCAGGGATCGCCTGGGAGGGCACCAGGAGGCATCCGTCGGCGTCCCAGGCGGCTCCATAGACCTCCCCTCGGCGGGCGTCCAGGGCCGCCAGGACCACCCGCCCCCGATGGGGCCAGGCCAGGGTCTCCAGGACGTCCACGCCGAACAGGGGTCTGCCCAGGGCCATCGCCAGGCCCTTGAGGGTCGCCAGCACCACCCGGACTCCCGTGAAGGACCCCGGTCCCAGGGAGGTGACCAGGAGGTCCAGGTCCCGGGGATGCAGTCCCCGGCGGGCCAGCATGGCGGCAATGTCCTCGGCGAGGCCCCGGCTGGTGCCTCCCCGGGTCGCCAGCGACCACTCGACCGTGATCCGATCGTGCTCCCAGAGGGCCATCGCCTGCTGTTCCGTGGAGGTGTCGCAGGCCAGCGCGATCCGACCCGGTCGCATGGTGCCTCCTGCCCGGGGTCCAGGAAGGACCGCCTGGGCCACCAGAGCGCTATCCGCCGGTCAGGCGGGAGAACAGGCCCCACTTCCGCTCGATGTCGTTCAGGAACACCAGCACCATGAGGGCCAGCAGGAATGCCAGGCCGAACCAGTTGGCCACCTGCCGTCCCCGGGGACCCACCGGACGTCGGCGCACCCCCTCAATGGTGAACATGAGCAGGTGTCCCCCGTCCAGGACCGGGATCGGCAGCAGGTTCAGCAGGGCCAGGCTCATGGACAGCCAGGCCATGCGGTCCAGGAAATCCTCCAGGGCATGGGCCGTCGCGGCGATGTCGTAGATCATCAGGGGGCCGCCCATCTCCTTCAACGAGACCTTGCCCGTGAAGAGCCCGAAGAGCCCCGCAGCGGTCACCATGAGGATCTCGTGGGTGCGGGTCGTCGTCTGGTACCAGGCGTAGCGGAGCGGGGAACGATTCGGAACCTGGGGCGCCTCCAGCACGGCCCGGCGCACGTGGAGACCCGGGGACAGCCATCGGGGACTCGCGGACCCGGGCTTCCACTCGGGGTTCCGGAGGTCCAGGGGGAGAATCCGGGACTCGGTGCCTCGGCGGACCTCCAGGGTGTGGGGGACGCCTGGGTCCCGGGCGAGGCCCTGGGCCAGGAAGGCCCAGTCCGACATGGGCCGGCCGTCCAGCGCCAGGATCCGGTCCCCGACCTCCAGTCCCGATCGGTGGGCCGGGCTGTCGGGGTCCACCCGCGTGACCACCAGGGAGGCGTCGGAGATCCCGGGGGCCTCGTCGCCCAGGGGCCCCAGCACGACGGTCCGGGAGGGACCCGGTTCCGCCTGGTCTTCCTGGGTCGGGGCCACCTCGAAGGTCACCGGCCGTTGTCGGGACTCGGCCAGGGCCCGCTCCAGGTCGGGGATCCCCCAGAGGGGGGTCCCGTTGGCGGCCAGCACGGTATCGAAATCCCGGATGCCCGCCCGGGCCGCCGGGCCGTCCGCATCGACGGTGACGACCGGCGGCGTGCGGTTCGGGGAGGCCTCGATGCGCCCGACCTGGGGCACCCAGCCGATGTCCCGGAGCCCTCCCAGTTGCACCGCCTTCGGGGTGACCGGGAGTTCCATCGATTGCCCTGCCCGCTCGATGCGGAAGCGCAGGGGTCGGCCCGGGGATCGGGAGACCTCCGCCACCAGTTCCCACCACGCCTCGACGGGGCGCCCCTCGACCTCGAGGATCCGGTCGCCGGGGCGAAGTCCTGCCTCCCAGGCAGGCTCCCCGACGGCCAGGCTTCCCAGGACGGCCGGGACGACCTCCCGCTGGAGGGCATTGGGCGGGAACAGCAGCAGCAGGGGCAGCATCAGGTTGAAGAATGGTCCCGCCAGCACGATCAGGACCCTTCGCCAGAGGTCGGTGAACAGGAAGGTGGTCTTCGGATCGACCCCTTCAGGGGGGTGGTCCGGGTCGTCTCCGAGGAACTTGACATATCCGCCCAGGGGGATGGCCGAGAGCCAGTACTCGGTGACTCCTCGCCGAAATCCCAGCAGTCTCGGCCCGAACCCCACGGAGAAGCGGAGCACCGTGACGCCCAGCAGCCGGGCGACCAGGAAGTGTCCCATCTCGTGGAAGGTGATCAGGACGCCCAGGAAGATCAGGAATTTCCACATCCGAGGTCCCGCCTCCCGCGACAGACCGGGCAGAAGATACCAACGGCACCCGGTGGAAGCAATGCGAGGGAGAGGATGGCGCCTCGGGGCAGGACGTGACCCCCGCGTCCGGTCCGTGCCTGGAGGCAATGGCCGGGCCCGGTGTTCCGAATCCTAGGACCCGAGGCGTTCCCGGTGACGGCGCGTCTCCCGTTCCAGGCGTTCCCAGACCTTCTGCTCCAGGGCATCCTTGTCCACGAGGACCGTCCGACCCTCGGGGGAACCGGCCTCCTTCCCCGTCCCCGGGAGCCGCACCCGCTCGGGTTCCCGGGCCTCCTCGGTGGCCGGCGGACGGCGCTGTGCGTCCTCCTGCGCGAGGACCAGTTCTTCGGCCTGGCGGGCCCGCTGCTCCATCTCCTCCCGAACGGGACGCCGGGGGACCCGGGAGAGGCCGGTCTGTCCCTCGGCGACGTGGGTCAGTTCGTGGGCCAGCAGCGCCTTCCCCTCGGCGGTGGTCGGCTCGAAGTGCTCCCGCGGCAGGAAGACGTCCCCTCCCTCCAGCGCAAAGGCCCGGGCTCCCAGGGTCTGCGCCATCCGCCGCGCCCCCGGCCCCGTGTGGACCCGGACCCCCGACAGGTCGGCGCCGGTCAGGGTCTCCATCTCCCGGCGGAGCGTCGGGTCGAGCCTCTCCGGGCGGTCGTCCTGCAGCGCCAGGGTGCCCGCCTCCAGGTATCGCTGGATCAGGCGTTCTTCGAGGGTGGTGCCCGCGTCGCGCCGGGACCGGGAACGCTTCCCTCCCCGTCCGGATGACTGCATCTCCCGACCTCCCGTTGGAGACGACAGACTCATTATACTCGCCTGGACCCGGTCTTGCGTTCCCGCGGGGGATTCGGCAGAGTGCCGACCATGGGGAGATTGCACCGGACAGGCCTGGTCGCCATGGTGGAATCGGCGCCCGCCCGGATGGGCTGGCCCCTGGAGGGGAGCGGCCGAAGGGCCGCGAGCGGGGCGCCGCGGGGCAGAGGGCGCCCCGGGACCCGGGCGCGGCCCCGGGGGAGGGGAGGATCCATTCCACTTCTGGCGGTGTTTCTGGCAGTCCTGCTGGGGGCGCAGCCCGGTCTCGGGTCCCCGCGTCCGATCCGGGAGACGGTCCTCCAGACGGCCTTCCAGGGCTGGGACCTCTCGGCGATGCGCCGGGAACTGGTGGGTGGACCGTCGGGACGGGACGACGTCCTCTGGTGGGGGGTCCTGAAACTGCTGGAGGGGGACCTGCCCTCGGCGGACCACTTCCTGTCCCGGAGTCGGGATCCCCTGGCGAGGTCGCTGCTCCCGGTGGTCCGGGGCAGCCGGGAGGTGGCTGCGGGCCTGGTCGAGGCGATGTCCCCGGGACAGCGGATCCGGGTGATCCATCCCCCGGGAACCGCCGAGGCCCTGCTTCCGTACCTGTTCGAGGCGGGGGATGCGGCCCTGGACCTCTTCCTTGATCGCCTGGGGGTCCGGGAGGACCCCGGGGAGGCCCTCTCGGTCTGGCTCGTGCCGTCGTTCCAGGACATGGCCCGGGTGACGGGCCTGGAGCGGTCCCAACTGGACGCCGCAGGGGCCGTGGCGGTCTGCGACCTCCGACGGGTCGTGATGGTGACGCCCGATGCCCTGCCTTGGGGCTACCCCTACGCCGACACCCTGGCCCACGAGATCGTCCACTACCTGCTGACGATCCGGGGGGGAGGGCGGGTCCCGATCTGGTTCCAGGAGGGGGTCGCGAAGGCCTGGGAGCGTTCCTGGAGGGGGCGGCCCGTCGGGGAGGTGGGCCGCACGGCCGCCCGACTGCTGGACACGGCCACCCTGCAGCGTCGGTGGATTCCCCTGGACCGCATCGAGAAGGGCCTGCTGTCCCTGGGGAGTTCCGATGCAGTGCAACTGGCCTTCGCCGAACTGGCGGCCTTCATGGCATGGACCACGGCGCGGAAGGGGGACGATGCGGTGGCCCGGCTGGTCGAGGAGATGCGCGGCGGGGATGCGGAAATCGCCTTCCTGCGCGTCGTGGGCGCCCGCCCCGGGGAGTGGTTCCTGGCCTTCCTCCGGGAGCGGGAGAACCGGGCCCCGGAGGTCCCGGACCCGAGGCCCGGGATGGTGATGCGGGAGGGGACCGGGGAGTCGCTGTCGGCCCTGGCTCCGGAAGTCGAGGCCCGGGTCCGTCTGGCGGACCGGTTGGCCGGGACTCAACGGTTCCTGTCGGCGGCGACGCTGCTCCGGGAGGTCCTGGCGGCGATGCCGGTCCCCCATCCCGAGGTGGTGGGTCGGCTGGCCCGGGTGCTTCGCCAGGGGGGGCGGCCCGAGGAGGCCCTCGCGGTGCTGGACCAGACGGCGCTGGACGAGGAGGAGTTCCCCTGGCTGGCCCGGGAGCGGGGGCTCGCCCTGGTCGGGGCCGGGCGGCTGCCAGAGGCGGTCGATCCGTTGCTGGTCTTCGTCCGGACCGATCCCTGGGAGGGAGAGGCGCACCGGGCACTGGCGGAGGCCTTCCGGTCCATGGGGCACAGGGACCTGGCGGAGCGGGAGGATCGGCTCCGGGAGAGGGGGAGGTAGCATCTTGGCGGACCCGCGCGAAGAGTGGCTTCGGGACGAGGAACGGGTGCGTCAGGCCTGGGAGGCCTGGCAGCGCCTGGTGCGGCAGATGGGGCGCCGGATCGTGGGGCAGCAGCGAGCCCTGGAACTGCTCATGACGGCCCTGATGGCCGGGGGACATGGCCTGCTGATCGGGGTGCCGGGGCTGGCCAAGACCACAATGGTGAAGGTGCTGGCCCACTGCCTGGACCTGTCGTTTCGCCGGGTCCAGTTCACGCCGGACCTCATGCCCTCGGACATCACGGGCACCGAGGTGCTGGAGGAGGACCGGGGTACTGGCCAGCGGGCGTTCCGGTTCGCCCGGGGGCCGGTCTTCGCCAACCTGCTGCTGGCCGACGAGGTGAACCGGACCCCGCCGAAGACCCAGTCGGCACTGCTGGAGGCCATGCAGGAGCACCAGGTGACCGTGGCGGGCGAGGTCCACCCGCTTCCGGAGCCCTTTGTGGTCTTCGCGACCCAGAATCCCATCGAGCAGGAAGGGACCTACCCCCTGCCCGAGGCCCAACTGGACCGGTTCCTGCTGGTGGTGCGGGTGGAGTATCCGAGCCTGGAGGAGGAGGTCCGGGTGGTCCAGGAGACCACGGGCCTGTCGGAGGGGACGCTGGAGCGGGTGATGGGGTCCCAGGAGGTCCTGGAACTGCAGGACCTGGTCCGGCGAATGCCGACCCCGGACTACGTGCTGCGGGAGGCCGTCGCGCTGGTTCGGAAGACCCGTCCCCAGGACCCGACGGCGACCCGGGAGGTCCGGGACTATGTGGCCTGGGGCGCGGGACCCCGGGCGGCCCAGCACCTGGTCCTGGCGGCCAAGGCGTCGGCGCTCCTCCGGGGAGAGTTTGCGGTGACCCCGGACCACGTCCGGGACCTGGCGGTGCCGGTGCTGGCCCACCGGGTCGTGGTGAACTTCCACGGAGCGGCGGACCGGGTGTCGGGACTGGACGTCGTGCAGTCGCTGGTCCTGCGGGAGTAGCCCGATGCCCCCGTTGCCGGAGGTCCTGCTGGGGGAGGAGGCCCGCCAGGCCCTGGCGGGGGCCGTCTTCCGTCCGCGAATGGTCGCCGGCGGGATCCGGGGCGGGGTCCACCTGGCATCCCACCTGGGCCAGAGCCGCGAGTTCAGCGACCTGAAGCCCTATTCCTTCGGGGACGACCTGCGGCACCTGGACTGGAAGGTGCTGGCCCGGACGGACCGGGCCTACGTCCGGCGCTACCTGGACGAGACGAACCTCTCGGCCTGGCTGGTCCTGGACGCCTCCGGGAGCATGGGAGAGGCCCCGGGCGGCGTCTCGAAATACCGTCACGGGGCGGGCCTGCTGGCGGCGCTGGCCTGGGTGCTGCTGCAGCAGGGGGACGAGGTGGCGGCGACGGTGTGTGCCGAGGGGAGGCTGGCACACCTGCCTCCCCGGTCCGTGCCCTCCCACTGGAGGGATCTGAACTCCCTGTGGGTCGGAACTCGGCCCGGCGGCGGCACCGACCTCGTGCCGGCCCTCCGGGAGGTGGTGGTTCGTGCCCGTCGTCGGGGGATCGTGGTCATCGCCAGCGACCTGCTGACTGCCCGGGAACCGGTGATGGACTCGCTCCGGGCCCTGGCCGCCCGGGGACATGCGGTGCACCTCCTCCACGTCCTGACCCCCGAGGAGCGGACCTTCCCCTGGCAGGGAACGGCGGTCTTCCAGAGCCCCGAGACTCGGGGAACCGCCCTGATGGACGCCCGGGCCCTGCGACGGTCCTACCTTCAGGCGATGCAGGCGTTCCTCCAGGACTGGCAGCGGGCCTGTCACGAGTCCCGGATTCGATACCTGTCGGTCCCGATGACCCGGGCGGCCTGGAAGGAGGCCCTGGAGGTGATCCAATCCTCCGGGACGGAACCGGGGGTTGGTGGGGGACCGGGAGCGCCGGTTCCGGGACCCCGGGCGTCGACCCCCAGGAGGGCCCTGTGACCATCGGCTTCGCCTCTCCCTGGATGCTGGTGGGGGTCCTCGCGGCGCTGCTGCCGCTCCTGCTGCACTTCTGGATTCGGCGCCAGGCCCCGGTGGTTCCCCTCGAGGCCCTCATGCGCCTGGTCCTCGGGGCCCGGGGAGCGGCTCTCGGGGTGCGGTGGATGCACCATGGGCTCCTGGCAAGTCGGGTGCTGCTGCTGGTCCTGCTCGCGGTGGCCTTCGCCCGCCCGTACCGAGAGGTGCCCTCCTCGGGCCTCTCGGGGGAACGGCCCCTGGCCCTGGCTCTGGTCATCGACGACAGCCTCTCGATGCGGTGGAAGTCCCGGGAGCGGTCGGACTTCCAGGAGGCCCTGGTGCGGGCCCGGGAGGCCCTGGGGGAACTGCCCGAGGGGTCCCGGGTCTTCCTGGTCCGGACCAGTCGTCCCCGGGAGGTGGAGCCCCGGCGGGGGCCGGGACTGGATCCCGTCCAGGCGGCCCTCCGGGTCGAGCGGTTGGTCCCGACCTGGAAGGCGGGAGACCTCAAGACGGCCCTGGGAACCGCCCGGAGGCGTCTTCGGGAGAGTCCCCTTCCGGATCGCCGGGTCCTGGCGCTGTCGGACTTTCGGAACGACGATTCCCTGGAGGGGAGGGAGGAGGTCCAGGACGGGATCGCTCTGTTGCAGGAGGACGTGACCGGCGGGGAACCAGGGGAGAACCACGGAATCCTGTCGGTGCGGGCGCTGCCGGACCCCGAGGCCGGCCCGGGTGCCTGGCGGCTCCAGGCCGAGGTGTGGAACGGTTCCCTTCGGCCCCTGGACGATCTGTTGTCGATCCGGGTGGGCGGCCAGGTCACCGCCGATCGGGTCGCGTGTCCGGCGATGCGACGCTGCTCGGTCTCGATGGAATTCCACGTCCCCGAAGGTGTCCGTTTCGGGGAGGTCCGATTGCCCCCGGATTCCCTGCCGGACGATGATGCAGCGTGGTTCGTCGTCGGGAACGGGAGCCGGGCCTCGGTGCTGGTCCTCGAGGGACCCGGCGGGGGACAGGGTCCGGCCTTCTTCGTGGGACACGCCCTGGGCGTGACGGTCGGCGGATGGTCCCGGGAGACGAGGCGGGTCACCGTCGGGGGCTTCTCGCCGCTGCAACTGGCCGGAGTGGCGGCCGTCGTGGTCGCCGACCCGGGGCCCGTGTCTCCGGACCGGGTCCGGGCCCTCGAGGACTTCGTTCGGACCGGGGGCGTCCTCTGGCTGGCCCCGGGTCCCGGGACGCCCCTTCAGGCATGGAACGACACCTGGAAGGGTCTCGTGCCGGGCCCCCTGCGTCGGGTCTGGACGCTCGATCCCGCGTCGGGCGAGGGACGGCCGGTGATCGAGGAGGAGGGGAGTTTCCTGGGAGAGGCCGTGGCGGCCGGATTCCAGGAGGTCCGGGTCCGCCAGGTGGCGCTCCCGGAGGCCGGGTGGGCCGAGGGGTGGCGACCCCTGGCCTCGGTGGGGTCCGGCCTGCCGCTCTGGCTGGCGGGATCCCTGGGGGAGGGGCGGGTGATCCTGTGGCTCTCGAGCCTCGACCCCTCCTGGACCGACCTTCCCCTGGCCCCCGTCTTCGTGGCCTGGATCCGGGAGACGCTGGAATGGGCCACCCGTTCCACCGGGGGATCGGAGACCGAACCCGTGAGGCCCGGCGAGGCCCGCCCCCTGCGCTGGCCCGAGGGGGAGACGGAGTTGTGGGTCACCCCTCCCTCGGGGCCCGCCCTGGCAGTGCGTGCCCCGGGGGTGTTCACCGGCACGGACCAGCCGGGCGTCTACACGGTCCATGTCCGGGGCGACGGGCGGGGCGACTCCCGGTTGCGGGAGGTCTTCGTCGTGCATCCCGATCCCCGGGAGAGTCGGTTCGGTCCGGGCCTGTCCCCCCAGGTGTCCAGGGGAGGCCCCCGCCCGGGGACGGCCGCGCCGGCGCCCGGGAAGAGCCGAAAATCCCTGGTGACTCCGGTGCTGCAGGGAGCCCTGCTGCTGTTGGTGGTCGAGGCCTTCCTTCGGGAACGGATCTGAGGGGGGCCAGGGGGTCAGGGGACGGGACCCCGGACGCACCGCACCGCCCAGTTCGTATCGGACATGGATGGCGGCACGTCGATCCCGGCGTCGTAGAACGTCACGAACCAGGACCTGCGGTCCGAGGGGCTTCTGGCCTGGACCTGGGTGTCGGAGAGGTAGGCCAGGGAGCACTGCCACTGGAAGGTCGCGTCCTGGTAGCACTTCCGGTTGGGGTCTGCCGGGGAGGAGACCGGGCCGCCGCCGATGCCGCAGCCCCGGCAGTCCTCGGTCCAGCAGGTGGCCTTGGTCTTGTCCTCGCAGATGCCGTTGGCATCATGGACCGGGCAGGCCCCCGTGGGCATCGTCTTCTCGCATCCCAGGATCAGCGTCCGCAGTTCGTCGATGGTCGGGAGCCGCCAGTCCTCCAGCCCCCCGGTCTGGGAGGCCTCACAGAGACTCCGGGCCTCGATCAGGCCCGACGCGAAGGAGTGCACCTTCTCCCAGACCAGCCTCGTCCGGGTGTCCAGGACGGTGCCGTCGCAGAGGTCCTGGAAGCCCCACGGGCTGGTCGTCTGGAAACAGGGCGGTGCGTCGGGTCCCATGTCCACCGGTTCCAGGGCGTCCTCTGCCGGGAGGTCCTCGACCGCGCCGTCGGGGGACTCATCGACGGCCAGATCGCCCGGGAGAAGGGAGGTGTCCGGCTGTGTGGACGACGACCCGGAGCAGCCGAGAACCACGAGGGCCGCCAGGATCCATCCGCCGGAGATGCGCGCCTTCATCGGGTGTCCTCCTCGATGGACACGGGAAGTATAGCCGGAATCAGGGCCACTGCATTCCGATGCGCTGCCACCGGGGCAGTCCCCAGGGCCCCGGGGACCAGATCACGGGGCCGACGGTGCCGACGATGTCCCGGAGTGACAATGGCCCAAGGGTCCTCCCGTCCCGGGCGTCCAGCGTCGACCGGTTGTCGGCCAGCAGGAGCACGGTCCCTTCGGGGAGCACGAATTCCCGGGAGGAGGTCGTGACGAGCCGGGAGAAGAAGACGGGATGGTTCCGGTCGCCCACGGACTCCATCCAGGCCCGGAGCCCCCGCTCTTCCTCCGGGACCTGGAAAGGGGCGTCGATGGCCACGTCCCCGAGGTCCACCAGGGGCAGGACCTTCCCGTCCACCACGATCTCGGGACCGCTCCACTGGACCCTGGCCGGGCCGACAGCCACCATCCGTCCCACCGTGAGGTCCGATGCGGTGCGGGCGACGACCAGCCGCCCCTGCAGGTCCGGGGCGTGCTCCGGGTCCACCCGGTCCACCAGCACCCACTCCCCGGGAAGGAAGGCGGGCCAGAGTCCATGGTCCCGGATGGGCGCCAGACCCACCCGGAGGGAGATCACGGCCCCGACGGCCACCCAGACCAGGATCCCGATGACCCAGGCCGCGAGGCCGCGCCGCAGGGACGGGGGAGCCGCTGCGGGGGGCGATTCCTCCAGGACCAGCAGCCCCTCGAAGGTCCCCCAGGCGATGACCAGGGTCACCAGGGCCCGGCGGGGATCCAGGCCCATCCATGCCACGCTGAAGGCCAGCAGGGACCCGACGCCCAGGAAGGCCGCCAGGGTGTTCCAGCCCGACCGGGTCCTCCCTCGGGCCACCTGTCCCGCCCCGGGGAGCAACAGGTCCAGCACGGTGGTCGTCCAGGAGGCGAGGGTCATCGGCCGCTCCCCGTCTGCGGGCTCCCGGGGCACCGGGACGCCAGCACGCACTCGCCGCACCGGGGTCGGGGCCGACAGACCTCCTTGCCGTGGATCACGACCTGGGCATGGTAGTCGTTCCAGAGGGCCACGTCCCGGGGGAGGGCGTCCTCGAAGGCCTGCCGGAGGACGTCGTAGTCCCGGTTCGGGTCCAGCAGGGCCAGGCGGCCGAAGATCCGCCGGGTGTAGGCATCGATGACGAAGATCGGGAGTCCGGCTCCGTAGAGCAGGATCGAGTCGGCGGTCTCCCGGCCGACGCCGTGGACCTCCAGCAGGCGCTGACGGGCCTCCAGGACCGGCCACCGGGCCAGCCGTCTCGGGTCCCCATCACAGCACCGGATCAGGAAGTCCACCAGGGCCTTCAGGCGTCGGGCCTTGACCCGGAAGTAGCCCACCGGGCGCAGGACCTCCGCCAGTTCGGGTTCCGGGACGGAGGCGAGGGCCTCGGGGCTCAACAGGGAGGCGGCCTTGAGGGCCTCGATGGCCCGCTCGACGTGGGTCCATGCGGTGTTCTGGGTCAGCAGGGCCCCCACGGCCACCTCGAAGGGGGTCTCTCCGGGCCACCAGTGCAGGTCCCCTCGGAGTGCCCGGAGTCGCCGATAGACCTCCGGGATGGTCCAGCGGGTGTCGGAGGACGATGGGCGTCTGGTGTTCACCGGGCCTCCAGCGGGGAAGGAACGGTCGCCACCGGGTCTCGCGAGAGGCGATCCCCCAGGTCTCGGACCCGTTGCCGGGCCCGGCCCGGGAGCATCACCGCCATGGCCTCCAGGTGATCCGGGTCGTCCTGGACCAGTTCCCAGTCCCCCCAGTCCCTCCACCGGTCGATCGAGGGGAGACTCGTCGTCGGGGGGGACGTGTCGGCAAGGCGCCTCCAGAGGTCGGCCCCGGGCCCCTCGACCCGGATCCGGGCCGTGACCAGCGGAGAGGGTCCCTCGACGAGGACCAGGGTCAGGGCGTCCGGCGCCTGGGGCAGGTCCGGAAAGAGGAGTCCCGGACAGGGAGACTCGACGTGCAGGCGCACCGGGTCCGCCGGCGCCGGCGTGTCCTTCCGGAGACCCTCGGGGGTCCCCTGGACCACGCAGAATCCGTCGATCCGGGCACCGGGGCAGTCCTCTTCCCGGGAGGCGGTGCGAACCACCACCCGGCCATCGGCTCCCGCGACCATTGCCCACCTTCCGGTTCCCGGGACCGCCGGGCCTTCGGGCCCCGGCAGGCAGGCCCGGCCCAGGGAGGAGTCGAGTCGGCAGTCCAGGCGGAGGCAGGCGCCGTCCCGCCCGGGGAGGAGCTCGGGTGTCGCGGGGCGGTTCCAGTACCAGGCGGCGCTCCCCACCGCGCCGGCAAAGGCCAGGAAGACCGCGATGGCGAGGGCCGAGGCCCCGAGGGATCGCCGGGACCCCCGGAAGGCCTCCCCGGCCTTCGCGAAGACCACGCCGACCAGGTAGAGGGCGCAGAGGGGGACCGCCATGAGGACCTGCGACAGGGGGTCCGGCGGCGTGAGGATCGCGCCGATCACGAAGGCGAACACGACGAAATACCGGGCATATTTTCGGAAGGTGGTGGCCGGGACGACCCCCAGCATCGACAGGAAGAACATCAGGAGCGGGAGTTCGAAGACCAGGCCGAAGACCGCCAGGAAGGCCACCGCGAGCCGGAAGGTCTGCTGGACGGTGGGCTGGAGGGCCACATCCCCGGAGGTCTGGGTGAAGGCCACCAGGAAGTCCACCACAAGGGGCAGAAAGACGAAGTAGCAGAAGAGGACGCCCAGCAGGAAGAAGGCCGAGAGGAGGCCGATCACGGGCAGGACGACCCGCCTCTCCCGCCGGAGGAGTCCCGGGGCCACGAAGGCCCAGGCCTGGTAGAAGATCACCGGCGTCGCCAGGACCAGGGCTCCCAGCAGGCTGGCCTGGAGATGGGCGATGACCGTCTCGGTGACCTGGAGGGCCTGCAGTTGCTGGATCCCCTGGCGCCGGAGTCCCTGGAGCACCGGGCGAGCGATCCAGTGGAATGCCTGCTCGTGGAAGTTCCAGGCGACCAGGAACGCCAGCGCCAGGGCCGCCACGGACTTCAGCAGTCGGCTGCGGAGTTCCGCCAGATGCTCGGTGACGGTCATCTGCCCGTCGGGCATCGTCCGCGTCCCTCGCTGCCTCACCCGGGCCTCCGGGTGTCGGACCGCTCCTCGGGTTCCGGGAGGGAGTCGGGATGGGAGGACGGTTCCGCGAGGGACTCGGGGGCCGGGATCGCGGGAGCCGGGGACGGCGCCGGGGTGGGCGCCGAGGTGGGCGCCGGGGCTTCCGGTACCTGGGGTGGGACGGGGGCGGTCCATCCCGCCGGCCGGGACGGGGTCTCGTCCTCGTCCAGGGCGTGCATCGCCTTGCGGAAATCCCGGAGTCCCCGCCCGAGGCTCCGGGCGATGCCCGGCAGGCGGTCGGGTCCCAGGACCAGCAGCGCCACCACGAGGATCACCAGGATCTCGGTCCAGCCGATGCCGAACATCCCCCGCCTCCCGACGGAGGAAACGCTACCAGAAGGTGGCCCGGCGGGCAACCGACGGCCCGGTGGGGAACAACGAGGCCGCCGGAAACGATACGGGAGTCGTGGCAACGAATGGGAGGGACCGATGGACCTGTGCCTGCTGGCCGTCCTGGTCCGGGGGCGGGTGCGACGGTTCGCGGTGGGCCCCCGGGCCGCCGAGGTGCCCTGGGCCCCGGGAGTGCGGGTGCGCCTGGACCGGGACCGGGTCGTGGTGGACGGGGAGAGGCCGGGTCTTTCCTGGAGGCCCGGGGAGGCGAGGGTGATCGGGGGCCTCCGGACCTCCTGCCTGGCCGCCTCCCGGGGTCCCTTCGGGGTCGAGGTCCGCCTGGGTCCGGGCCTGGTCGGGGTCTCGGAGGGCCTCGTGCGGGCCTTTCACCTGGCCGTCTGTGCCGCCGGGACCCGGGACTCGGTGCTGATTCTTGGGGAGTCGGGGACGGGAAAGGAACTGCTGGCCCGGGCGATCCATGACCTGGGGGGCCCCGGAAGGCCCTGGGTGGCGGTGAACCTGGCGGCGGTGCCCCGGGACCTGGCCGAGGGGGAACTCTTCGGCTGGGTCCCGGGGGCCTTCACCGGTGCGGCATCGAGGCGGGTCGGGGCCTTCGAGGCGGCCACCGGGGGGACCCTGCTGCTGGACGAGGTGGGGGAGGCCAGCGGCCCCATCCAGGCCAAGGTGCTTCGTTGCCTGGAGGAGGGCCGGGTGACCCGGCTGGGGAGCACCCGCGAGGTCCCGGTGGAGACCCGGGTCCTGGCGGCGACGAACCGGGACCCCTCCCGGGCGGTGGCCGAGGGGCGCCTGCGCCTGGACCTGGTCCAGCGCCTGGCCTGCCTGGTGATCCGCCTGCCTCCCCTCCGGGAACGGCCCGAGGACCTCCCGGTATTGGCCCGTCACCTCTGCCGAGGACCGGTCCCGGAGGGCCTCCCGGACCCGGAGGCCCTGGACCTGCTGCGGCGCTGGCCCTGGCCCGGCAACGTCCGGGAGCTGCGGAACGTGGTCCGGCGGGCCGAGGCCCTCTGTGGCCCTGGGGCCCTCGGAGCCGTCGCGCTGGAGGATGCCCTGGCCCTCGGGGGAGGGCCCATCGACCCGGGGCCGCGACCGTCCCGGGGGGAGCGGCGGCGACAGATCCTGGCCAGCGGGCTGCCCCGATCGACCTGGTATTACCGACGGCGACGGGGCACCCTGGGCCCGGACCTCGACGGGGAGTGGGCCTCCGGGGCCAGTCCGGCCCTGGCCGAGAACGGGGAGGACGGGACCTGGGAGGGGGACGCCGGTTCTCGGGTGGTCACCCGTCATGGCTAGGGCCGGGACCACGCGTGGCGCGTGGCGATGCGGATGTCGGTCAGCGGGGACGGAGGGGGTGCACCCGCACCGGGACGCGGATCTCCATGGCCCCGCCGGGCGGGCTCGGAAGGTTTCCGAGGGCCAGGGCGGCCTCCCGGACCTCGCGGCAGAATCCCTCGTCCTGGCAGGGAGCGTCGGGAATCGCCTCCAGCACCCGGCCATCCTCCCGGATTCGCAGCCGGAAGGCGAGGTCGGGGGAGGGGCCGTGTCTCCGGAGAGGGACCGGGGACGCCAGGGAGCGGGCCAGCGCCTGCCGGACCTTCCATGCGTAGCGGACGCGGGCCTCGTGGAGGGGATCCGGGGCCGATGCGCTCCCGGCGATCCCCTCCGGGGGGGCGACACCGGGCGACGCCGGAACGCCGGGGTCGAGTCCCGGTGGCCCGCCGGGTTCGCCGCTCCCTCCCGGTCCTCCGGACGTCCCCGGGCCCTCGGCCAGTCCCGGGGAGGGGCGTCCGGGGGTGTCGGTGGCGTCTGCGGGCAGCGGCGGGAAGGGAGTCGGCCGCGGCGCCGGGCCGGGCTTGCGGCGCGAGGGGTCAACCGGTGCCGTGACCCGTCGCTTCGAGGGACCTGAAGGGGCGGCCCTTCCGGGGTCCACCAACCCCACTGCCGCCTTCCGATCGGGGAACGGGGCTGGTGCCGGGGCATGGTCGGACCCGGCGCCGGGGGCCTTGGGCGTCAGGACCCGCAGCGACACGGGAGGTCTTCCGGGGGCGTCCGGCGGGGGAAGGCGAGGGCCAGGCCAGGCCAGCAGCAGGCCGTGGAGGGCCAGGCTCGACAGGATTGCGAGGATCGTCCTGCGGTCCACCTTCGACCCCGTTCGTGGAATCGCCCCCGACCGGTCCCGATGATACCCTCAAGTCCCCCATCCGGGCCGGGATGCCCCTTCGGAAGCCGAGGCGTCCGCTGGAAACCCGGACATCCTGTCCGCTTGTGACAGGCGCCGGATGCCGCTGTTCGACGCCCCCGTCTTCTGCTATCCTTCCCGCCATGGCGACCATCGAATTCAAGGACGCCTCCGGAAGGCTTCAGCGGAAGGAGATTCCCGAGGTTCCGGGGGGGGCGATCGTCGGTCGGAGTCCCACCTGCCACATCGTGGTGTCCGATCCCTCCGTGAGCCGGGATCATGGCCGCATCCGGAAGACCCCCGAGGGGTGGGAGTACCTCCATCGGAGCTCCACCAACCCCTGCCGCATCAACGACCAGCCGGTCCAGGGGCCCCACCGGCTCCAGGACGGGGACCGGATCCGGTTCGGCGAGGTCGAGGCGGTGTTCCGGGAGGGCGCTCCCGCCAGGGCCGCAGGCCGCGGTAGCCGGGAGGTCCGGACCCCGGAGGACCGGACGCTGGAGGACCGGGAGGTGTCCCGGAAGGTCGAGGCCCCGGTTCCCTCGGTGCGCGTGGACGAGCCCTCCCGGGGAGGGACCGGTTCCCGGCCGGTGCTGGACCCGGCCCTGCGGGTGGACCCGGCCCTGCTGGCCGAACTGCAGCGCCTCCGGGCCGAGAACGAGGCCCTGAGGGCCGAGCAGCGATCCCCCGGGAGGCCCGATGGCGATCGAACCCGGGAACTGGAGGACGAGATCCAGCACCTGAAGGGCCTGCTGGGCGACGCCGAGCGCCGGGTCGAGAATGCCGAGTCCCGGGCCGCCAGCGCCGCTGCCGCGATGGACGGCATCCTCCGGAAGAGCCAGGACCTCCGGGACCAGAACATCCACCTCCAGGGGCTCCTCGACGCCTCCCGGGCGGACCTCTCGAACCGGGAGGCCGAGGCGGCGGACCTCCGGGAGAAGGTGGCGGCCCTGGGGGCCCAGCTGGAGGCGGTCCGGGGGCGGACCACCCAGAACTCCGAGGAGATGTCCTCCCTGAAGGTCCGCCTGACGGACAAGGACCGGGAGATCGAGCGGCTGCGCCGGGAACTGGACGGTCGGGAATATGACCTTCGGGTGCTCCGGGAGGAGTCCCAGCGGCTCGAAGAGTACGTGAAGGGAGACGCGGGGCGCCAGAAGGACCTGGAGCGGAAACTCCGGAACCTGGAGGCGGTGATCGACGAGAACCGGAACCTGATGGCGTCGATGCGCCGGGACCTGGAACGGAAGGAGCGGGAGATCCGGGAGGTCCGCCTGGGCGTCGGCATCGCCGACCTGGAACAGGAGAAGCAGCGGCTGCTGGACGACTATCACCGGAAGAGCCGCGAGGTGGACGAGTTGCGGGCCCTGCAGGCCGAGACGACCGCGGAACTGGCGGCGCTGCGGGCCGAGCGGGACGACCTGGAGGGGCGGCTCCGGGAGATGGAGGAGGCGGCCCGGGTCCGTCGGCTGGAGAAGGAGGACATCTCGGACCACCCGGACTACCGGGCGGCGATGCGGGAACTGGAAGCCCTCCGGGAGAAGGTCGCGGGCCTGAGTCAGGCGATGGAGGCGATGCGCCGGGACCTGGTCGCCGGGACCGAGACCCAGGCCCAGGTGGCCGCCGAGGGGGCCGCAGCGGCCGAGAAGGTCCGGACGCTGACGCTGCGGGTGGAGGAGTTGCAGCGGGAACTGGAGCAGCGGAAGGCCGTCGAGGGGCCCGAGATCGGGCCGGAGACAGGCGGTCTGGGGGCCTCGCCGGCCCTCCGGGGGCTCGTGGCCCAGGTGGAGTCCCTGGAGGAGGACCTGCTGGTGCTCCAGGGTGCGATCCGGGAGATCCTGCCCATCATCGAGGCCCTGGGTGCCGACCCTGGGGAGTGGCCCGACCGGGTCCGGCGCGCCCTCGGGGGCCAGGACTCCCAGGAGATGCACGCCTCGCTGCGAAACCTCCAGCGGATGCTGGCGAAGGACGTGCAGGTGCTGCGTCAGTCCCTCGATGACGCAGACCTCGCCGAGGGCGCGTCGACACGGGAGGGCGGATGAAGACGGGCGTGTCCAGCACGCAGGAGATCACGGACCTGATCAAGGCGGCCTACCCGCTGATCTACATCGTGAGCCCCGAGGAGGAACGGGTCGAGGGCCGCCTCCGGGAGATTGGCCGGGACCGGGGGCGCAAGATCGTCACCTGGTCCTGCACCGAGGGCTTCCGGGAGGAAGGCAACGTCCTGTCCAAGGACGTGAAGGACCCGGCCCGGGCCCTGGATGGGATCGAGGGATACGAGGACCACGCCATCTTCGTGATGCGGGACTTCCATCCCTACCTGACGGACCCGACGATCGTCCGGCGCCTGCGGGACCTGTGCCGGTCCTTCGCCTCCTCCAGTCGCTACAAGAAGCACATCGTGCTCCTGTCCGCGGTCTTCAAGGCCCCCCTGGAACTGGAGAAGGACATGGCGGTGGTGGACTTCGACCTCCCCACCGCCCAGGAGATCGAGCAGGTGCTGGACCGGACGCTGGCCAGCGTGCCGTTGCAGGCCCGCCCGGGGATCACGATGCTCAAGGACCCCGGCCAGAAGAAGCGGGTGGTCGATGCGGCGCTGGGCCTCACCGAGAGCGAGATCTCCTACGTGCTCAGCAAGGCCCTGGTCCGCAAGAAGGACTTCGACATCGCCACGATCCTGGCCGAGAAGAAGCACATCATCCGCAAGTCGGGGATCCTGGAGTTCTATGAGACCGATGCCCAGTGGAGCGACGTGGGAGGACTGGAGGTCCTGAAGGACTGGCTCAAGAAGCGCCAGAAGGCCTTCTCCCAGGAGGCCCAGGACTTCGGGCTGCCGCTTCCCAAGGGGATCCTGCTGATCGGCGTCCCGGGCTGCGGGAAGTCCCTGACGGCCAAGGCCGTGTCGGGACTCTGGCAGATGCCCCTGCTGCGCCTGGACGTGGGCAAGGTCTTCAGCAGCCTCGTGGGGTCCTCGGAGGAGAACATCCGCCGGGCCATCCGCACCGCCGAGGCGGTGGCCCCGTCGATCCTGTGGCTGGACGAGATCGAGAAGGGCTTCTCGGGGACGAAGTCCTCCGGGGAGTCCGATGCGGGGACCACGGCCCGGGTCTTCGCCTCCTTCATCACCTGGCTCCAGGAGAAGACCACGCCGGTCTTCGTCATCGCCACCGCCAACGACGTCTCGATGCTGCCGCCGGAGTTGCTGCGGAAGGGGCGGTTCGACGAGATCTTCTTCGTGGACCTCCCGAACCCGACCGAGCGGGCCGAGATCTTCCGCATCCAGATCGAGAAACTGAACCGGCGCAGCCGGGTGACCCGGGACCCGGGGGTCTTCGACGTGGCCGAGGTGGCGGCCCGGACCCAGTCCTTCAGCGGGGCGGAGATCGAGCAGGCGGTGGTCAGCGCCCTCTACGACGCCTTCGATCGGGCCCAGGACCTGACCACCGAGGGGATCCTGGCCAGCGTCTCCGAGATGGTGCCCCTGTCCCTGACGATGAAGGAGAAGATCGACGGGATGCGGGACTGGGCCAATGGACGCGCCCGGCGGGCCTCGCTGGCCGGGGACGAGGCGACCGAGGAGACGGCGCCCCGGATCGAGATGTAGAGGAAGGCCATGTCTCACTTCACCACCGTCCAGACCAAGATCCACGACATCGTGACCCTGAAGCAGGCCCTCCACGACCTGGGGTTCGCCTTCACCGAGGCGGCCGAGGGCCAGCGGCTCAAGGTCCGGGGATACCAGAAGCAGACCACCGAGGCGGACCTGGTGATCCATGTCAGCAAGACCTACGACGTGGGGGTGCGGGTGGGTCCCCAGGGGGTCCAGTTCATCGCCGACTGGTGGGGCGTCGAGACCACCCGGGGGATCGACGAGCAGACCTTCGTGCGCCTGGTGACCCAGAAGTACACCCACCGGAAGGTGAAGCAGGAACTGGAGAAGCGGGGCTACACGCTGGCCCTGGAGGAGACCACGGCGGACCAGACCATCCACATCCAGGTCAAGAAGTTCTGACCACGGTCCGGCCGGGGACGAGGCAGGAGGGATCGATGGGACACCAGATCGACATCGAGATCCGGCCCGACGGGACCTTCACCTTCGGCGTGAAGGGCGTGAAGGGGCGGTCCTGCAAGGAAGTCACGAAGTTCCTGGAGGAACTGGGGGCCCTGGTCGCCCAGGAGAACACCGGGGAGTACTACCAGGAAGAGGTCCAGGAGACGGCGACGGCCCAGGAGCACGTCCGGGTCGGAAAGAAGTAGCCGCGAGGGGGGGGCGGTGGGGGAGGAAGGACGGTCGCCGGAGGCCCTGACCCTGCGCCCCGAGGCCTTTGCCCGACGCCTGGCGGACCGCCTGGAGCGACCCCTTCCCGTGGAGCGGACCGCCGATCGCCCGTCGATGGAGGACCGTCCGGTCTATCGTCGGCTCCGGGCGCTGCTGCGACGCGCCGGGCGGATCCGCGGTCGCACGGTGCAGCAGCGACCCCTGGAGCGCCCCGAGGGGATCGAGGGACACCTGGAGAACCTCTGTCCCCAGTACTTCCTGCGGAACATCGGGCGGGTGGAGCGGCCGGAGGAGGAGGGCCTCCCCCTGGAGGTCCAGGAGGTGCGGGACTCCCGGGCGGAGGAGGTCCTTCGGGAGATCCGTCACCTGCGCTACCAGCCGCCCCGGCTGTTGGACCGCATGAACCTCGACGAGGTCCGGTGGCTTCGGGGCACGTTGCGCCGGGTGCTCTACCTGGAGGACTGGCGACGGCGGTTCGGGCGGGAACTCAAGCAGACGGTTCGTGGCCCCCTCTATCTCTACGACCCGGATGCCCCTTCCGGCGAAGGGGAGCCCTGAGTCAGGCCGCGGGGGGCGTGGACCCCGAGGCGCAGTCCTCTCCGCAGTCCTCCTCCTCGATCTGCACGGTCAGGTGATGGAGGCCCAGCAGGGCCAGACGCTCCCGGAGCCCCCGCTGGACCGCCCTCGGGGGCTGTGTGCCGTCCAGGACCAGGTGACACGAGAGGACCTCCCGGCCCGAGGAGAGCGTCCAGACGTGGAGGTCATGGAAGGATTTCACCCCGGGGGTCGCCAGGATGCGCTCCCGGAGTCCTTCGGGGTCCAGGTGATGGGGCATGCCTTCCATCAGGATGTCCAGGACCTCCCGGAGGAGGCGCAGGCCCGAGACCACCAGCAGCACCCCGATGCCGATCGAGACGACGGGGTCTGCCCAGCGGGCGTCCCAGGCCACGAGCGCCACCCCCGAGGCCACGGCGCCAAGGCTCCCGAGGGTGTCCCCCACCAGATGCAGGAAGGCGGCCCGGGTGTTCAGGTCATGCCGGTGGTGTTCCCTGAGGAGCAGCATCGCCCCGGCGTTCACCAGGAGGCCCCCGGCGGCGATGACCAGCATCGGGACCCCGAGGACCTCCGGCGGCGACTGGAGGCGGTGGAGGGCCTCCCAGAACACCGAGGCGGCGACGGCCATCAGGGCCGAGGCGTTGATCAGGGCGGCCAGCACCTCGGCCCGGTGGAAGCCAAAGGTCTGCCGTGGAGTCGGGGATCGGCGGGCGAGCCGGGCGGCCAGCAGGGCCAGGACCAGGGCGGCCACGTCCGAGGCCATGTGCCCGGCATCGGAGAGGAGGGCCAGGGACCCGGTCCACCAGCCTCCGACGGCCTCGACGGCCATCCAGCCGCCCAGCAGGGCCACGGCCCACTGGAGGCGACGGCCGGTGGCGGATCCGGGGGAATCGTCCGGTGCCATGTCCATCCTCGCGGGGGAAAGCCGGACAGCCGCATCGCATCGGGGGGTCGGGGAGGGCAGATTTGAACTGCCGACATCCTGCACCCAAAGCAGGCGCGCTGCCAGACTGCGCTACTCCCCGGGTCCAAGGCGGCCCAGAGCATACGCTGCCGCACGCCCCGGGGCAAGTCCCGAGCGGGGAATCGAGGGCACCGGCAGGCGGGGGACCTACAGGGACTCGCGGCCCTCTTCCATGATCCGGTCATAGAGGACCTTCGGGACGAAGCACCAGCGGTGCACCTCGTCGCCGTAGTAGCGCGTCGGGGTCACCGGGGCCCGGACCGGCTCCCGGCAGGAGGCCCCCTTGGACCCGACGGCGAAGCACCACCAGTAGCCGGGGTAGGTCGCGATGGGGGCGGTGTAGAGGTCCGCCTGTCGGAAGGCTGCCCGCAGCAGGTTCTGGACCTGCCGGACGATGGGCAGGTGGTAGTGGATGGACTCCGAGAGGGTCACGAAGAGGCCGTGGTCCTCGAGGATCCGGTTCGCCTCGGCGAAGAACTCCGGCGTGAAGAGGCTCTCGGCGAAGCCCATGATGTCGGTGGAGTCCACCAGGATGGCATCGGCCCGCCCCTGATACTCCCGCAGGAACCGGGCGCCATCCATGGGCCGCTCGACCACCCGGGGGTCTTTCAGCCCGCAACTCACCGTCGGGAAGAACTCCCGGGAGACCCGTCCGACCTCCGGGTCGATGTCGATCAGGAAGACCTGTTCGATGGTCGGGTGCTTGAGGACCTCCCGGACGACCCCGCCGTCCCCGCCGCCGATCACGATCACCCGCCGGGGGGCCTCCATGGCGTGCAGGGCCACGTGGGCCAGCATCTCGTGGTAGTAGAACTCGTCCCGCTCGGTGAACTGGACCACCCCGTCCAGCACCAGCATCCGGCCGAACCAGGGGCTCTCGACCACCGCGAACTCCTGGTACTCGCTGCGGCCCTGGTAGAGGACCTGGCGGATCGGATACTCGCAGCGGGTGGGGCAGAAGGGGGCATCCTCGACGAAGCGGACATCCGTGCTGGCCATTGTGCACCTCCAATCGGACCCGTTTGCTGGCGGGAGGCCCTCGGCCGCGGAGGGACTCCAGGGACTCGCCGGGTGGCAACGCTAGCATGTCCGGCCCCCTGTCTCAACGCGGCGCGGAGAGGAGTCAGGGCCAGGAGTCCAGGTCAAGGACACGCGTCGAGGCCCAGGCCTGTCCTTCGCCTCGCACGACCTGGGGCGATCCCCCGATGGTTCGTTGGATGCCCGGGTCGCGTCGCAGGCCTCCGTCCTCCGGCATGGGCATGGTGCCGCGGTCCTGCGACGAATTTCGCGGTTACCTGAAGTAGTCTCGCATTCAGAGTCCTCGTTGACTTTCTGCGAACCACCGGAATACTTGGCCAGGGGGTGATTCGGATGCCTGTGGACTTCCAATCGACGACGATTCCGTCGGCTTCCCAGACGTTGCCGGGGAGTCATCCCAAAAGCGTGCCGGAACCGGGGGACCTGGTCCAGGTACGCTCCCGGCGATGGCTGGTCGAAGAGACTGTTGTGGCGGACGAACCCGGCCAGTCGCCGATCGTCCGGCTGGCGTGCGCGGACGACGACAACCAGGGCCAGACCCTTGAGGTCTTCTGGGACCACGAGCCCGACCGACGGGTCCTGACGGACGAGGGCTGGGGGAATCTCGGGGCCAAGGGGTTCGATCCGCCGCGTGCCTTTGCCGCCTTCTTCCATACACTCCGCTGGAATTGCGTGACCGCGACCGACCCGAACCTCTTCCAGTCGCCCTTCCGCGCGGGGATCCGGATCGACGCCTATCAGATGGAGCCTCTGCGCAAGGCGCTGCGGCTGCCGCGCGTCAATCTGTTCATCGCGGACGACACGGGCCTCGGCAAGACAATCGAGGCGGGCCTCATTGCATCCGAACTCCTGCTGCGTAGAAAGGTCAAGACCATCGTCGTCGCTGCGCCTCCGTCGGTGATCGAGCAATGGAAGACCGAACTGGAGGAGCGGTTCGGCCTCGTGTTCGAGATCCTGGATCGTGCCTACATTGCCAGGATGCGTCGGGAGCGCGGCTTCGGCGTGAACCCCTGGCGCACCCACAGTCGATTCCTCGTCTCCCACAACCTGCTGATTGACCCGGCGTACGCCGACCCGATGCGGGAGTGGCTGGGGGGCTTCCTCCCTGGAAGCCTTCTCATCCTGGACGAGGCCCACCACGCCGCGCCCACAAGCGGAGGGCGCTACGGCATCGAGACCAGGTTCACGCGCGCGATCCGCGATATCGCGAGCCGCTTCGAGCATCGCCTGTTTCTGTCGGCCACGCCGCACAACGGGTACTCGAACTCCTTTTCGACGCTGATGGAGATCCTCGACCCGTACCGGTTCACTCGTGGCGTGAAGATTCGCCCCGAGCGGCTTGAAGAGGTGGTGGTGCGCCGCCTGAAGGAGGACATCCGCGCGATCCAGGGCGGCTTTCCCAGGCGCGTTGTCGTCGGCATCCCGCTCGACGGGCTGCCTGACGATGCCCCCGAACTCGTGCTTTCGCGGCTGTTGGACGAATACCGGACCGTGCGGGAGGAGCGTTTCGCAGGTACGACGAAGCCCGCGCAGGTGGCCGCGGGGCTCCTTGTGGTCGGCCTCCAGCAGCGGCTGCTCTCGTCCATCGAGGCCTTCGCCCGCAGCCTCAAGGTTCACCGGACGACAATCGAGCGGGAGTGGGCGAAGGGGCGTGTGGAGGCGCCAGCGGTCGGCGACGAGGCCGCGGCGCGCTTCACCTCGGTCCCCGATGCCGATGATGATCGCGGTCTGTTGTCCCCCGAGGAGGCCGACACGGAGGAGGCGGCCGAGGTCGAAACGGTCACCACCGCGGCGGAGGCCGAATCGCCCCGTGACGCTGCCTCGGAAGCGCTCTTTCGCCGTGAGCAGGCCCTCCTGGACCGCATGCAGGAGATCGCCGAACGGAGCCGCCACCTTCCCGACGCCAAGACACGATACCTCATCGACTGGATTCGCGATCAGCTCTGCCCGGAACTCCCCCCGTTCGGCCAGCGGCCGAACGGCCCGCCACCCCGCTGGCTTGACCGCCGCGTGCTCATCTTCACCGAGAACCGCGAGGGCACGAAGCGTTACCTGAAGGCCATCCTTGATCAGGCGATCGAGGGCACGGACCGCGCGGACGAGCGCATCGAGGTGATCGATGGCCTCACCAGCAGCACCCGGCGCAAGGAGATCCAGCGGCGCTTCAACACGCACCCGGCCAATGACCCGCTGCGCATCCTCCTGGCGACAGACGCCGCCCGCGAGGGGCTGAACTTCCAGGCCCACTGCACCGACCTGTTCCACTTCGATCTCCCCTGGAACCCGGGCCGCATCGAACAGCGTAACGGCCGCATCGACCGAAAACTCCAGCCGGCCCCGGAGGTTCGCTGTCGCTATTTCGTCCTGCCCCAGCGGGCCGAGGACCGGGTGCTCGAGGTGCTCGTCCAGAAGACAGAGACCATCAAGCAGGAACTCGGCAGCCTGTCCAAGGTGATCGAGGACGATATCGAGCGTCGCCTCGCCAAGGGCATCCGCCATCGCGACGTCGATCGGCTGGCGCGGGAGATCCAGGCGGCCGACCTCGATGCGATGCGCAGGAACGTGACGGAAGAGGAACTGGAATCGGCCCGCGAGCGGCAGAAGGACCTCCAAGTCCAGATCGATCGCTGCCGCGAACTGCTAGAGAAATCGCGTGCCTTCATGCGGTTCGACGCCGGCGCCTTCCGCGAGGCCCTGTCCTGCTCGCTCGAGATCCTCGGCGCCGAGCCGCTCGCCGAGGCGACAGACGAGCATGGCCGCCGCGTGTACGTCTTCCCGCCGCTGGATCGGCGCGCACAGGCCGACCCGAGCTGGGCCGCGACGCTCGACAGCCTGCGCGTACCCCGCCGGGAGGACCAGAAGATCGCCGAGTGGCGCCGCGAGGCCCCGATCCGGCCCGTCGTCTTCGAGGACGCGGGCGTGCTGACCGAGGACACCGTGCACCTGCACCTCGCGCAGCGCGTGGCCCAGAGGCTGCTTGCCCGCTTCCGAGCCCAGGGGTTCGTCTATCACGACCTCTCGCGGGCCTGCATCGCCCAGGCCGCCGACTCGATCCCGCGCGTGATCCTGCTCGGTCGGCTCTCGCTCTACGGTCGTGGAGCCGAGCGGCTGCACGAGGAGATCGTCCCGGTCACGGCGCGCTGGGTCGAACCGTCCCAGCGCCGAGGGCCTCTCGTGCCTTATGCGCGGGAAGCCGAGGCCAGGACCCTCGACCTCCTCGAACGCTCCCTCGCCGAAAATGCCGCCCGCGTGCCGGGCGAGGCGATCCAGCGGAGGCTCCTTCAGGCGGCCCCCCGCGACATCCAAGACCTGCTGCCCCACCTCGAGCCGCGCGCCGAGGAGTGGGCTCTGGCGGCCATCGAAAGGCTCCGCGACCGCGGGGAGTCCGAGGCGCGAGCCCTTGTCGAGACCCTCGAGCGCCAGCGCGAGCGCGTCCGCAAGGAGCTGGCGAAGTACGAAGCAGGCAAGCTACCGATCGAAGAGCAGCTGAAGAGGGAGGAGCAGGCTCTCGCTCAAGGGTTGCTGTTCGAGGAGGACCGCATCCGCCAGGCGTTGACGAGGCGGGAACTCGAAGAGAGGAGACGCGAAGTCGAGGACGCCAAGAGGCAGCTCGAGGCCGACGTCCGCGCCTGGCGGGAGCGTCTCAAGCAGTTCGAGCACGACCTGGCCCACGAGCCCGCCCGGATCCGCGACTTTTACGAGGTGAGGGCGAAGCGTGTGGAGCCCGTGGGGCTCGTCTATCTCTGGCCGGAGACGGGTTAGCCATGGCAAGACTCGACCCGCACGTCCTGGCGCACCTTGAGTGGCTCGGGTTCGTCCGGCCGACCGGGCTCGTCGTCTCCGCCCCGGCGCTCGTGCGCGCGGGGGCGATTCTGAACCGGAGCGACGCCGAGGGGCAGCACTTGCTCCGCGACTTTCTCGAGGGCGGCGACCTCCCCGGCGGCATTCGCGAAACCGAACAGCCCTACGGCGGCAAGGCGCAGTCCGAGCCCTCCATCCGCGACTTTCGCGCCTTCGCACGATCGGTCCTCGGCTGGTCCTTCTCCCCAAAGGGATACGCCGGCATCGAGCAGGCCCTGATCCCACCGGAGTTGCACGTCCCGCTTCCTGACATCGGCGAGACCCTCCGGCCCGATTACGCGGTCCGGGAACCCGACCCCGAGGAGGGCGCCCCGCCCTGGCAGCTCCTCGTGCAGGTGCTGGAGCCTTCGGCGGATTTCGACCGCCCGACGGGCGGCCGTCTCGATCTGCCCCCCCATTCCCGCATGGAGCGGCTCCTGCGCGAGACGCGCGTTCCGGCCGGCCTCCTGGTGAACGGTCGGGCGCTGCGCCTCGTCTCGGCACCGCGCGGAGAGTCTTCGGGCTGGCTCGACTTCCAGGTCGCCGACATGGTTCAGACGATGGGCCGACCCATCTGCGCGGCCCTGCGGCTCTTGCTCGGCGAGCGGCGGCTTCTGGCCCTTCCACGCCATCAACGCCTCGCCGCGCTCCTCGCCGAGAGTCGCAAGTTCCAGAACGAGGTGAGCGAGCGCCTTGCCGAGCAGGTGCTCCACGCCCTCTACGAACTCCTCCGGGGCTTCCAGGCCGCCCACGACGCATCAAGGGGCGAACTTCTGCGGCACACACTGGCCGAGGAGCCCAACGAGGTGTACCACGCGCTCCTGACCGTCATCCTCCGCCTTGTCTTCCTGCTCTACGCCGAGGAGCGGGGGATGCTGCCCGATCACGAGACGTTCCTGCGTTCCTACTCGCTTGCCGGGCTCCATGAACGGCTGCGCGAGGACGCGGCGCTGCACCCCGACACGATGGACCAGCGCTACGGGGCCTGGGCGCAACTCCTGGCACTCTTCCGCATGGTTCATGAGGGCGCCCGAGCGCCTGGGATGCAACTGCCGCGGCGCCGCGGCGTGCTCTTCGACCCCGACCGCTTCCCCTTCCTCGAGGGGAGGCGCGGCGGCTCGTGGCAGGACCACGAGCGGATCACCCCCCCGCTCGTCCCCGACGGCACGATCTACCGCGTCCTCGAGAAACTCCTCGTGCTGGACGGCGAGCGCATCTCGTACCGGGCACTCGACGTCGAGCAGATCGGCTCGGTGTACGAGACGATGATGGGGTTTCGGCTGGAGACCGCGACCGGCCGCTCGGTGGCGATTCGCTCGCAGAAGAGGCACGGCGCGCCCGCGACCGTGGATTTGGAGGCGCTCCTCGCGGAGCCGGCGGCGAATCGTGCGAAGTGGATTCAGGACCGCGCCGACCGCAAGCCCACCGATGCCGTGAAGCGGCGCGTCGAAGAGGCCATGACGATCGAGGACCTGCACGCGGCGCTTCTGTCCTTGGTGGACCAGGCCGCGACGCCCGACCTGATGCCTCGGGGCGCGATGGTCCTCCAGCCGAGCGAGGAGCGGCGCCGATCGGGATCGCACTACACGCCTCGATCCCTTACCGAGCCAATCGTGCGCACGACCCTGGATCCCATCCTCGCGCGCCTGCGGGAACCGGACGGCCGGCCCCCGCGGCCCGAACAGATTCTCGACCTCAAGGTCTGCGATCCGGCGATGGGGTCCGGGGCGTTTCTCGTCGAGACTTGCCGATACCTTGCCGATGCCCTCATCGAGTCCTGGCACGCCCATCGCGAGGCGCCTGCGATCCCGCCCGACGAGGACGAGGTGGTCCACGCGCGCCGTCTGGTCGCCCAGCGGTGCCTCTACGGAGTGGACCGCAATCCCGTGGCCGTGGACCTGGCCAAGATGTCGCTGTGGCTCGTGACGCTTGCCAAGGACCACCCGCTCACCTTCGTGGACCACGCGCTGCGGCACGGGGACTCGCTGGTGGGCCTGTCGCGTCGGCAGATCGAAGCCTTCCACTGGGAGACGGATGCGCCGATCTTCCAGGCCGGCTTCGAGGCCATGCGCGTGCGAGAGCACCTGGAGAAGGTGTCCGCGCTGCGCCGGGAGATCCGCGAGGCGGGGGAGGGGGCTTCGGACCTGCGCGGCCTATGGGACAAGGCCCAGTTCGAGATCGGCCAGGTGCGGCTTTTGGGCGACCTCGCTGTCGCGGCCTTTTTCGAAGGGGAGAAGCCGAAGGATCGGGAGCGGAGGCGGGCGGAGTTCGCGGACGCGGTGGTGAGCGGTGTGGCCGATCGCTACCGTGCCTTCCTGGAGGACCGCCGCCACGCCGACCCGCCGCTTGCACCGTTCCACTGGGAGATCGAGTTCCCGGAGGTCTTCGAGCGCGAGAACCCGGGGTTCGACGCGATCGTGGGGAATCCGCCGTTCATGGGTGGGACGATCATCTCCACAAAACTGGGTGAACGGTACCGCGACTGGCTCTACGACGCATACCCGGAAGCCAAGAACCGCTGCGACCTCGTGGCGTATTTCTTCCGGCGCGCGTTCGCGTTACTTCGCGTGGACGGGACGTTTGGCCTAATCGCCACGAACACGATCGCCCAGGGCGACACGCGCGGCGGAGGACTGCGCTGGATCTGCCAACACGGCGGCGAGATCTACGCCGTCAGGAAGCGCGTCAAGTGGCCCGGGATGGCCGCGGTCGTGGTGAGCGTCGTCCATGTGATGAAGGGGGCCCTCCCTGGGCCGAAGCGCCTCGATGACCGCGAGGTGCCGAAGATCACGGCGTTCCTGTTCCACCGCGGCAGCCACGCCGACCCGACGCGGCTCCTAGCGAACAAGGGTAAGCAATTCGAGGGCGTGAAGATCTACGGACAGGGCTTCACCTTCGACGACACCGACACGAAGGGGGTTGCGACACCGATCGCCGAGATGGAGCGGATCCTCGCCGAGCACCCGGACTACCGCGAGGTCATCTTCCCCTACATCGGCGGCGAGGAGGTGAACACGAGCCCGACGCACGCCCACCACCGCTATGTCATCAACTTCGGCGAGCGGAGCGAGGAGGAGTGCCGCCGCCGCTGGCCGGAGTTCATGGCGATCGTCGAGGCGAAGGTGAAGCCGGAGCGGGTCACCAAGGACGCAAAGAAGTACCCGCGGATGGTGCACGAGTGGTGGAAATACTGGAACGCACGCCCGGAACTCTACGCCGCCATCGCGGGGCTGGAGCGGGTGCTGGTGATATCGCGCGTTGGGCAACAGGCGGCGGTCAGCTTTCTGCCGGCGGCAATGGTCTACGCAGACTCGCTGATTGTCTTCCCCTTCCCCACCCACGCCGCCTTCTGCGCCCTCCAGGCCCGCCCGCACGAGGTCTGGGCGCGCTTCTTCGGGTCGTCCATGAAGGACGACCTTCGCTACACCCCCTCCGACTGCTTCGAGACCTTCCCCTTCCCCGAGGGCTGGGAGACCCACCCGGCCCTCGAAGCCGCCGGCAAGGCGTACTATGACTTCCGCGCCGCCCTCATGGTGAAGAACAACGAGGGCCTCACGAAGACCTACAACCGCTTCCACGACCCGAACGAGACCGACCCCGGCATCCTGAGGCTCCGGGAACTCCATGCTGCGATGGACCGGGCCGTGCTCGAGGCCTACGGCTGGACCGACCTCCCGACCGACTGCGACTTCTTCCTCGACTACGAGGTGGACGAGGAGGAGTGGGGCGACAAGAAGAGGCCCTGGCGCTACCGCTGGCCCGACGAGGTCCATGCCGAGGTCCTCGCGCGCCTGCTCGACCTCAACGCCGACCGCGCCCGCGCCGAGTCCCGCTCCGGCGCCGCGGCGGCGGGCAGGCGCGACGGAAAGAAGGCAGCCGAGGGGGCAACCAAGGGGGAACTGCTATGACCCCGTCCCCGCATGCACGAGTGCCCGTCATGGACGGGGCCGACCTCAGTGGCATGGTCACCGGACAGGCGAGTTCGGGTGGATCCTGCTTCCTCGTGGGGAAGATGCTGGCATCAGGACCACCGTACGTTTAGGAACTTGGAGGAAGAACATCCATGACGCGGGATCCGGGCAGTACGACACCTGGAACCTCGGTGGAGGCGCGCGAGCGCATCGTCGAGGCATTGCGGCTCGACCTGGTCGGGCCCTGGGCAGGACACGCGTTCGCCGAAGAGAGGCTCCCGGGCTGGGTGCGACCATCGAAGTGGTACCTGACGGGCTTCCTCATCCCATCAGGCACGGCCCCCGAGAAGGGTGCCGACCCCGACGAGGACGACGACTTCGTGGTGGTCTCCGAATCGGCGGGCCCAGACGACGAAACGGGCGAGGATCGCAAGGCCGCCAAGAAGGGCCACTTCCCTTCCTCGATGGGTCTCTCTTTCCTCGTGCCCGAGGCGGCGGGCGCCCTTGATGTGACGGTGCGGTGGGGTGACTATGCGCCCGTGGAGGTCCAGGGCGAAGACGGCAAGCCGATGTCTGTCTGGCAGCGGACGCCGCGCGAGGTCATCGTCCCACTCCCGCTCGATGGGCGGTCCGAACCGGTCGTGCGCGATGTCACCGGGTCGGACGGCCTCCAGATTTACGTCGTCGAGCGGCCGGTCGCAGGGAAGGAACTGGCGGGACTGATCCCGGCGGGTACCCGTTCGGTCTCGGTCTTTCTGGTCAACCGCCGTACGCCCGACCAGGAGAATCCCGATCGCGCCTACGCCTTCCAGGCCGAGATCGAAGTGCGGTGCGATCATTCCTTCGTACCGCGACCCGACCCCCGCGGGGCGCTTGCCGACAACTGGGACGACCGAGTGGCCGACCTGCATTACGCGGACACGCCGGAGTATGCGACCGGCCACGGCGTCTCGGCGGCCTGGGAGGTGGAGGACGGTGTCTGCCGCGTGATCCGCACCGCGTGGATCCCGGAGGCCCAGGTCGAAAAGACGAAGACGGTGGACGTGCCCGGTGTGGAGACCTCGATGGAGAAACTGGGGGCTCTCGCCGACGGCGAAGAGGCCAGGGCGGCGCTGTCGCCCCTCGTGGAGGCATACCGCACGTGGATCGCGGAGCAGAGGCGCGCCGTCGTCTCGCTTTCAGACAGGCACCGAGAGACCTCCGAGGAACTTCTCCGTCTGGCCAATGTCGCGGCGAACCGGATCGCGAGGGGGATTGACGTGCTTGCCGAGGACCCGGACGCCCTCGATGCCTTCCGCGTGGCCAACCGGGCCGTGGCCCGGGCGCTCTCGAAGCGCCTCGGGATCGAGACTCCGCGCTGGCGCGCCTTCCAGATCGCGTTCCTCCTCCTGAACCTCCCCGGCATCGTCGATCCGCGAGACCCGCACCGCCGCACCGTGGATCTGCTCTTCTTTCCAACCGGCGGAGGCAAGACCGAGGCCTACCTGGGGCTCGCCGCCTTCGCGATGGTGATCCGGCGCCTGCGCCACCCGGGGGAGCAGGGACTCGCCGGGGCGGGCGTCAGCGTGATCATGCGCTACACGCTCCGGCTCCTGACCCTCGATCAACTCGGGCGCGCGGCCGGGCTCGTCTGCGCCCTCGAACTCGAACGGAAGCGCGACCCGGCGCGCTACGGCGCATGGCCGTTCGAGATCGGCCTGTGGGTCGGCAAGGGGGCCACACCGAACATCCTCGGGTGCAAGGGGGAAAAGCGGGCGGACTCGGCCCGGGTCAAGGTGCGGCAGTTCAAGGCAGACCCGAAGGGGAAACCTTCGCCGATCCCGCTCGAGAACTGCCCGTGGTGCGGTGCCCGCTTCGAGCCCGAGTCCTTTGCATTGTTGCCCAACGACGACCAGCCCCGGGAACTGCGCATCGTCTGCACAAATCCAGAGTGCGACTTTTCTCGTGATCAGGCGCTGCCCATCGTCGCCGTGGACGAGTCGATCTACCGGCGACTTCCGGCCTTTCTCATCGCCACCGTGGACAAGTTCGCCTCGCTTCCGTGGGTTGGACAGGCTGGTCTGCTGCTTGGGGGGGCGGATCGGCACGATGGGGATGGTTTCTACGGGGCCGCCGAACCCGGCCGGGGCGCGCGCCTCGCCGCACCGCTGTCTCCTCCGGACCTTGTGATCCAGGACGAGTTGCATCTGATATCAGGGCCGCTCGGCACGATGGCCGGCCTCTACGAGGCGCCGATCGAGGCGCTGTGCCTGCGGGAGATCGAGGGTCGGGCCGTGAGGCCCAAGATCGTCGCGTCCACTGCCACCGTGCGCCAGGCCCAGGACCAGATCCAGGCCCTCTTTGCCCGTCCGCTCACGCAGGTGTTCCCGCCGCCCGGACCGGACCGCCGAGACTCCTTCTTCGCCCGGACCGTCCCTGCTGGAAAAGTCCCGGCGCGCCTCTACGTCGGCGTTGCCGCCCAGGGTCGGAATCCCAAGGTCGTGATGCGCCATGCGTACCTTGCACTCATGGGTGCGGCCGAGCGCGCCTGGCGCGACGCGGGCGGGCAGGCCAACCAGGCCAACCCCGCCGACCCGTACATGACCGTGGTGGGCTATTTCAACTCCCTGCGGGAACTGGGCGGGGCGCGGCGCATTCTGGAAGAGGAGGTCCAGAACACGCTGAAGGCCTACAGCACCCGTCGAAGAATCGGCGAGGAGCCGGGTCTCTTCTGCGACCGCAAGACGTTTTCCGAGGTGGTGGAACTGACCTCGCGGGTCACCACTGACAAGGTGGCCGAGGCGCGCCGCAGGCTCGAGGCACCGTATCACGACAAGCACCACGTGGACTGCGCGCTCGCAACGAACATGATCTCGGTCGGACTCGACATCCCGAGGTTGGGACTCATGGTCGTGTTCGGCCAGCCCAAGAGCCATGCCGAGTACATCCAGGCCACGAGCCGCGTGGGCCGCGACGATACACGCCCCGGCCTCGTCGTCACGATCTTCAACATTCACAAACCGCGCGACCGCTCCCACTATGAGCGCTTCCGTCACTACCACGAGACCTTCTATCGCTCCGTGGAGGTCGGGAGCGTCACGCCATTCGCGGCCCGCGCACTCGACCGTGGTTTCGCCGGCGCTCTGGTGGGCCTCGCGCGACACACCCAGCCCGAACTCACGCCGCCGCGGGGGGTCGAGCGGATCGGGGACGTACGCGCCGCGCTCGAGCGCCGACTTGTCGAGGTGTTCCTTGAACGGGTGCGCCAGCAGCCCTTCGCGGACGAGGCGGAGCGGGAGGAGCGTCTCCGGAGCGTCCAGAACCGGATCGTGGACCTGCTCGATTCCTGGCGCAAGGTCTTCGAGGACTACAGGGCAAATGGCGTGGCCATGCAATACCAGAAGCACGAGATGGCTGGACCGAAACCACTCCTTCGGGAGATGCTGGACCGGGACTTCGAGTCCGAACACCACCGGAAGTTCCGAGCCAATCGTTCGCTCCGCGACGTGGAGCCCGTGGTCAATCTCTTTCTGAGGGATCTGAGTAGGATCGCCGGGGAGGATCGCGCATGAATCACAAGGCGAACGGCCAGGTCCGGCGAAGCCAGGTCATCACCACCTACGGGCCTGGGGCGTTGATTGACCTGCCCGCGCATTCAGCGATCGTCGGTGGGCTTGAGACATCATGGCCGAAGCCAGGCGATTTGGAGGAAATCGTCGAGCCAAGGCTTTCCCGCAGGCTCGAGGTCATGACCGGCGTCCGGTCTCCCCGGCTCTATGCTCCTCCGGCCGATCCGAGCGATCCCAGCGAGCCGGCAAGGGGCATCGGCGCCTGGCGCTTCCCCGAGTGGTTTATCGTACAGGACGAGGGTGGCTCCCAGAACCGGGAGCGATCGCGCCGGCTGGTGCATCGCAAGGCCCTCGACGAGAAGGGCCGCTTCGATGGCCGGGCGGTGGTCGCCACCCGCTTCGTGCGGGCGTGCCCCAAAGGACACGTGGACGACCTCGACTGGAAAGGCTTTGTGCACGGTTCCGACAAGACATGCAGCCGACAACTCTGGCTTGACGAGCGCGGGACCAGCGGGGACCTGGCGGAACTGGTCGTCCGCTGCGAGTGCGGCAAACAGCGAAACCTCTACGAGGCGACGCTCCTCGAGAACAACCCCCTTGGCACCTGTCGGGGGGCGCGGCCCTGGCTCGGCAAGGACGCGGTCGAGGAGTGCAATCAACCGAGCCGGCTCCTCATCCGCACGGCGTCCAACGCCTATTTCCCGCAGGTCTTGAGCGTGCTCTCGCTGCCCGAGCGCTCCGGTGCGGTGGACGCCGCCGTGGCGGACCTCTGGGACGACCTTCAGATCGTCGAGGATGCTGCGGGCCTTCGCTTCATCAAGAGAAAGCCCAGGATCGCGGAGAGGCTTGCTTCCTTCAGCGATCAGGAAGTCCTGGAGGCCATCGGTAGGCGGAAGCGCGGCGCCCAGACCGAGCGTCCCGTCAAGCAGGCCGAGCTCGATGCCATTCTCGCGGCGCCCGAAGGCTTCGGTGAGGACGTACCGGTCGACCCGAACTTCCACGCCCGCCTCCTGCCCGATCGGGTGTGGCGCCGCTCGGGGCGATGGGGCGGCATTGAGGCCGTGATCCAGTTGCATCGGCTGCGAGAGGTGATGGCGCTCATCGGCTTCACTCGGCTGGAGGCCGTGATGCCGGATATCCAGGGGGAGTATGAGACCGATGTGGAGCGAGCGCAGATTGCCATCGAACCGACATGGTTCCCCGCTGTGGAAAACCGTGGCGAGGGCGTGTTCGTGAAGTTGCGCGCGGAAGCGGTTCAACGCTGGCTGGAACGTCCGGCGGTTCAGCGTCGCCTCGACAGTCTCCGGTCCGGGCACGATCGATGGACAGCCAGTCAAAAGAACCAGCGGCCGTTTCCCGGCGGGCCCTATGTGCTTCTTCACACGCTCTCGCACCTGATCCTCCAGTCCCTTGCCATGCGATGCGGGTATCCCGCAAGTTCGATCCGCGAGCGGATCTACGTGGACACCGAAGGGAAGCGCTTCGGCATTCTGCTGTACACGGGAAGCCCGGATGCCGAGGGAACGCTTGGTGGTCTGGTCCAGCAGGCTCGCTACTTCGAAGACCATCTGGCGCACGCCCTGGGCACCAGCACGCTGTGCTCGAATGACCCGATCTGCGCTCAGCACGACGCAGGCACCAGCATGGAGGATCGCTGGCTTCACGGTGCCGCCTGTCACGCCTGCACGCTGATCGCAGAGACTTCCTGCGAGATGCGTAACGACTACCTTGACCGCGCGCTGGTGGTGCCGGTTCTCGGAACTCCTGACGCGGCATTCTTTCTGGACGAATGATGATCGACAGGCTGATCGAACTGGCACCACATCTCTGCGAGCGGCTCGCGGCCGCCCTGGAATCAGGGTTGTTGTCCCCGCCGTACACTCCGGCTTCCCTGCGATCGTTGCTCGGGAGCACGGGGGCAACAGATACGGTCTTGGAGGCGCTGGCCGACCTCGACAGGACCGGGGTCTCGGGACGTGTCGCTGCGATGTGGCTTCGCAGCCTCGCAAAGGCAGCCTCTCGGTCGCCGAGGCCTGACCTGGTGTGGTCGGGGCCCGAGGTGCCGGGTCTGCACGCCCGCGATACACGCCGCGTCTACGAGGAACTGCTTGGGTCTGCCCGATGCTCCATCTGGGCGAGCACCTTCGTGTTTTTTGACGGCCCCAGGGCCTTCGAGGTGCTGGCCCGGCGGATGGATGAGATGCCGGATCTCCGTGTGACGTTGCTGCTGAACATCCAGCGCCGGCGCGGCGACACGACGGCCACCGAACACCTGGTGCGCCAGTTTGCGGACCGATTCTGGGGAACCGACTGGCCTGGCATGGCGCGTCCAGCGGTCTTCTACGACCCCCGGGCCCTCGACCTGGAGGCTCGAGGAGGCGTTCTGCACGCCAAGGCGGTCGTGGCCGATGAGGAAGCGGTGTTCGTGACCTCGGCCAACCTCACCGAGGCTGCGTTGGAAAGAAACATCGAACTCGGGCTTCTGATACGCGACCGGACCCTGGCGGCCAGCGTGGTGAGTCACTTCCAGGGGCTGATCGACCGTGGGTTGCTGAGGCCCCTGCCGTCACAGTGACCGAGGACATCCGAGGCTTCGCCGAAACGCTCGAACATCAGCAAACAGGTGACGGGGACCTCCCGGTGGGCAAGACGGGACGCGCCATGGCCAATCTGGTCTGCTTGTGCCTTCTTTGGGGAGTGGCTTGACGATTCGAGAGGCCTCCCAAATAATGAGCCTCCGGCCCGAGTGGCCGACCCCGGAGAGGCCTTGTTGGGAAGGAGGTTGCCGTGGCGAAGAAGACCGCTCCAACGGACGAGGAAGTGACGACGGGAAAGGCTCCCGCGAAGGCGGCGGCGCCCGCCAAGGCACCGGCGAAGGCCCCCGCGAAGGCGGCCGCGCCCGCCAAGGCGCCTGCCAAGGCCCCGGCGAAGGCGGCGGCGCCCGCCAAGGCCGCCGCGAAGGCTCCCGCAAAGACGGCGGCACCGGCCAAGGCCCCGGCAAAGGCACCTGCGAAGGCCTCCGCCAAGGCGCCTGCCAAGGCCCCGGCGAAGGCGGCGGCGCCCGCGAAGGCCGCCAAGGCCCCGGCCAAGGCCCCGGCGAAGGCTCCGGCCAAGGCGGCGGGCAAGACTCCCGCTGGGGTTCCGGAGCCCCATCCCGAGGAGGAAGAGGGGCGGACCGGACCCCGGGTGCCCCCGAAGAGCGGCGGTCGGGATGAAGACCTCCAGAAGCGGTTGACCCCCGAGGAGGTGGAGGAGTTCCGGCAACTGTTGAGCGAGAGGCGGCAGGCGCTGATCGAGTCGGCCCGGGAGACGATGGAGGCCCAGGAGAACCTGGAGTCCCGGGCCCCCGACGAGGTGGACCAGGCCTCGACGGAGTACGATCAGTCCTTCGAGTACCGGATGCGGGACCGGGAGAAGTTCCTGTTGCGAAAGATCGAAAAGGCCCTGACCCGCATCGAGGAAGGGGAGTACGACATCTGCGAGTCCTGCGGGAATCCGATCGGGCGCAAGCGCCTGCTGGCCCGCCCCGAGACGACCTTCTGCATCATCTGCAAGGAGGAGCAGGAGCGCCAGGAGAAGATGTTCCAGAAGCGCCGCCAGATCCGGGCCACGCTGGATTTCTGACCCGCCGTGACGGTGCCCCGGGGCGGTCTCACCCCCCTCGGCGCCCGGTCAGCCCCGGACCTCCCGAAGGAAAGCCGTCACGACCCGGAGGGCGTCCTCCCAGGGGGAGGCCCCGGAGATCCGCACCAGGTCCGATTCCCTCCGGAGCCAGGTCCGTTGGCGTTTGGCATACTGGCGATGTCCCAGGATGACCCGCTCCCGGGCCTCCGGTTCCGTGCAGCGTCCCAGAATCAGGTCCACGACCGGGGCGTAGGAGGCCGTCCGGAGGGGCCGGGCGTCCGGGGGACATCCGGCGCCCAGCACTCGGCGGACCTCGTCCACGATGCCCTCCTCGAACATCCGGCGGGCCCGCTGGGCGATGCGCCGGTCGGTCTCCTCCACCGTCAGGGTCGGGGCGAGGCGGAGGACCCGTGCCTCCAGGAAGGGCACCGGCGCTTGCTGCTGGAGGGTCGAGAGGGGGGTCCCGGTGGCCAGGACCACCTCGAGGGCCCGGGCGACCCGCTGGGAGTCCCCGGGGGAGAGGCGGGCGGCGATGGCGGGGTCCAGCCCTTGCAGGCGTCGGTGCAGGGCCTCGGGTCCCTCCCGCGCCAGGTCCGCCAGCACCTCCAGTCGCACCTCCCGGGGGACCGGCGGGATGTGCGAGAGACCCTCCAGCAGCACCCGGAACCAGAAGAAGGTGCCGCCGACCAGGATGGGCACGCGGCCCCGACCGGCAATCTCCCGGCATCGATCGGCCGCCAGCCGGGCCCAGCGGGCCGCGTCGGGCTCCTCGGTGGGTTCCCAGATGCCGAACAGGTGATGGGGAACGGCCCCTCGCTCCTCCGGGGTCGGAGCGGCCGTGCCGATCTCCAGACCCCGGAAGACCTGCATCGAGTCCCCGTTGACCACCTCGCCCGCCAGCGCCTCGGCCAGGCGGATCGAGAGGGCCGTCTTGCCCGAGGCCGTCGTCCCCATCAGGCAGAGGAGCGGCATGGCCTGGGATCCACGGGGGGTCATCGACCGAACCATCGGAGCACCGTCTCCAGCGGGAAGACCACCACCGCCTGACGGCCGTGGGGGCAGTAGGCCGCCAGGTCCTCCACGGCGTCCATGGCCTGGAGCAGGCGTTGGACCTCCTCCTCTCCGAGGGGGTCGCCGGCCCGCACCGAGGCATGGCAGGCCACCGTGGCCACGGCCTTTTCCAGGGGCTCCACCCCGCTTCGGACCGAGTCGTCGGCCAGGGAGGCCGCCACCTCCCGGACCACCGGTCCGACGGCCTTGCCCCGGAGGACCGCCGGGAGGCCCCGGACGATCACCGCGGATCCTCCATAGGCCTCCAGGTCGAATCCCAGTCCCGAGAGGACCTGGATCGCCTCGGACAGCCGGGAGGCCTCCCGGTCCTCCAGGTGAACCACCTCGGGAAACAGCAGGGCCTCCCGGGCCACGGTTCCGGACCGGATGCCTCGCCAGAGGGCGTCGAAGTGGACCCGCTCGTGGGCCGCGTGCTGGTCCACCAGCACCATGGTCCCGGGGCCCTGGAGCACCAGCACGGTCTCCCCCACCTGGCCGACGTAGCGCAAGGAGGACCAGCGCCCCCGGGCAGACGGGGTCAGGTCCAGCATCGCCGGGAAGGGACGGGCAGGGGCCGCCACCTCCCGGACACCAGGTTCCCGGAAGGCCTCCGGCGGTTCCCATGCGGTCTCCCGGGTTTCCGGTCCCCCGGGGAGGCCTCCAAGGACGCCGGGATCGGAGATCGGCCGGGTGGTCATCGGTCCCGGGACCTCGACCCAGGACGTCGAGGCCAGGGCCTCCCGGCAGGCCTCGAAGATCGCCCCCTGGACCTCCCGGGCGGCCCGGAAGCGCACCTCGGTCTTCCGGGGATGCACGTTGACGTCCACGTCCCCTGGATCCAGGCGCACGTGCAGCACCGCCGCCGGGAACCGCCCCGGAGGAAGCAGCACCCCGTAGGCCAGCAGGACGGACCGCCGCAGGCCCAGGTCCTGCACCGGCCGGCCGTTGACCAGCAGCACGAGTCGTGAGGCGTCGGCCCGGGCTCGGGAGGGCTCGCCCAGGACCCCCTCGATGGCGATCCCGTCCGGGAGGCTTCGCCGGAGGGACACCGGACGACCCAGGGCCTCCCGTCCCAGGCAGGCCGGGGCCCGGCTGTCCAGGTCCGGGCAGGGAGGCAGGTCCAGCAGCGTGCGCCCCTGGGACGACAGGGTGAAGTGCACGTCGGGGCGAGCCAGGGCGGCGCGGGTCACCACGTCGGTCACGGCTGCGACCTGGGCCCGTTCCCCCCGCTGGAACTTCCGTCGGGCCGGGACGTTGTGGAAGAGGTCCTCGACGATCACCCGGGTGCCTGCGGGGCAGGCCTCGGGGCGATCCCGGAGGCCGCCTGGCAGGACCTCGATGCGAACTCCCGCGTCGTCCTCGCGCCGGCGGCTGACCAGCGTGAAGCGGGAGACCGAGGCGATGGAGGGCAGGGCCTCCCCCCGGAACCCCAACGTCCCCAGTCTGTCCAGGTCCTCGGCCCGGCGGATCTTGCTCGTGGCGTGGCGCTGGAGGGCCAGCCGGGCCTCCTCGGGAGACATGCCGCACCCGTCGTCCCAGACCTCGGTCCGCCCGATTCCCCCTCCCTCCAGCAGCACCCCGATCCGCGTCGCCCCGGCATCCAGGGCATTCTCCAGCAGTTCCTTGACCACCGACGCCGCGTTCTCCACCACCTCGCCCGCGGCAATCTGGTTGATCGTCTCTTCCGGGAGGACCTGGATGCGGGGCGTCTCCATGGCGCACAAGGTACGGTGCCCACTCCGCGACGTCAACGGTCCCCTATTGATTCCTGGAGAGGTGGAATCTATGCTGCCTCGCGATGGAGACCCGTCCCCCCAGGAAGTCCCGTCCCACCGGTCGGCGCGTCGGTCCCGGGGAGGTCCCCCTTCCCCACAGCCCCGAGGCCGAGGAGGCCCTGCTGGGGACGATCCTGCTCGATGCCGCATCAATGGCCGCCGCGCTGGAGCACCTTCGGGCCGAGGACTTCTTCGTGGAGCGGCACCAGCGGGTCTTCCAGGCGATGATTCGCCTCTTCGAGAGCCAGCGTGGCATCGATGTCGTGACCGTGTCGGACGCCCTGCGAACGCAGGGGGATCTGGAGCTCGTGGGCGGGCCGGCCTTCCTGTCCCACCTGGTCCGGGAGGCCACCTCGCCCAGCGGCCTGGAGGCCCAGGCCCGGATCATCCGGGATCGGGCCCTGGTGCGCCGGATGATCGAGGCGGCCGGCACGATCGTCTCCGAGGGATACGGCGCCGAGATCGAGCCGGAGGAGTACCTGGATCGGTCGGAGAAGCGGGTCCTGGCAATCCGGGACGAACAGCTCCGACGGTCGGTGGTGACGCTGGCCGAGGCGGTGGACCGGTCGATGGAGAAGGTCCGCCAGCAGTATGAGCACCGGAGTCCCATCACCGGGATCACGACGGGGTATGCCGAACTGAACAAGATGCTCGGGGGGTTCCAGCGGTCCGACCTGGTGATCATCGCGGCACGCCCGTCGATGGGCAAGACGGCCTTTGCTCTGAACCTGGCCATCAACGCCGCCGTCGGGGCCCGGGGGTACGGAGAGCCGGCGACGGTCCTCTTCTGCAGCCTCGAGATGAACGAGAGTCAGATCACGGACCGCATGCTGGCGATCCGGAGCGGGGTGGACGCCTTGCGGCTGCGGACCGGGCAGCTGGCCGAGTCGGAGATGCGGTTGCTGGAAGCCACCCGGGCCCAGTTGGCCACCTTCCCGATCTTCCTGGACGACTCGCCCCGGATCTCGGTGCTGGAATTGCGGGCCAAGGCCCGGCGACTCCAGTGGAAGTCGGGGTTGGACCTCGTGATGGTGGACTATCTCCAGTTGATGGAGCCGTCGGACAAGCGGGTGAGTCGGGAGCAGCAGATCAGCGAGATCTCCCGGTCCCTCAAGGCGATGGCCAAGGAACTGGGGATCCCCGTGGTGGCCCTGTCCCAGTTGTCCCGGGCCCCGGACCAGCGGCCCGGGAAGGACAAGCGCCCGATACTGAGCGACCTCCGGGAGTCCGGCGCCATCGAGCAGGACGCCGACGTGGTGATGTTCCTGTATCGTCCCGAGTACTACGACAAGAAAGAAACCAAGGAGGAGGACAAGGGGATCCTGGAGGTGATCGTCGCGAAGCAGCGCAACGGGCCCACGGGAACCGCCCGCCTCGTGATGCGCCGGGAGACGATGACGGTGGCCGAGGTGGCCTCGTACGGCGAACCTCAGTAGCGGCGGCGACCCGGTTCCTGGTGTCGGGCCGACTCCGGTCCCCGAGGTCTGGGACGCTCCGGCAGCATCCGCATCAACTGGGAAGGCTCGGTGACCACCATGTCCGCACCCCGCTCCCGCTGCACCGTGAGGGTCTTGCGATCGGCTCCGAAGGCCACCCCGATGCACGTCAGTCGGTAGCGCTCCTTGAGGGTCTGGAAATTGCGCCCTTCCCGGGCGCAGTTGCCAATCCACCCGACGCGGGTCAGGTTCTCGATGCCCTCCTGGGCCCGGACCCGCTCGATGGCCTCGGTCACCCGCACGGCGTAGTCCGCCATGAGCGTCGCACCGATGCCCAGGGACCGGACGAAGTCCACCTCCTCGGCGTCGGCGACCCCCATTCCCTGGGAGTCTCGTCCCACCACGACCTCGATCAGCGAGGCGATCCCCAGTACCTCCAGGGCTGCCAGGGCCTCGGCCTGGCTCCGAGAGGTCAGGGCGGCCAGGGGGCACCGCTGCCGGAGGAAGGTGATGTCCTCCACCGAGAGCCAGCCGGTCTCCAGGTCCAGCGTCCCGTCCCCCAGGTAGAACTGCCTGCCGCGTCCGTACTCCTTCTGGAACAGGTCCTCTCCGAGGAAGACCTCCGCGAGCACCCGCCGGACCAGGTTGTCCATCATGATGTGGCCCTCGGCCATCACCATCCATCGGTTCCGGGTGCGAAGCCGCGGCAGGCCGCGCCGTCCGCCTCCCAGGTGCCGCAGGGCCCGCTGGAACCCCGGGAGGTTCTTCCGGGCCCGGAGTTCCGCGAGAGTGGTCCGGACATGGCCGCCGTGGCGCACCGCGTCCAGCATCTCCCGGCCGTCGGCCCCCTCGAAGGCCCCCTCGTCGAGGTCCTCGGGGAGCAGGTCCAGGGCATGGACCAGCAGGGCCTCCAGCACGGCCTCGTCGGACTCGAAGTCCATGGCCTCCTGGAAGGACCGGACCTCGTCCGCCGTGAAGAGGGGCGGTCCATCGGATCCCACCCCGATCAGCACGGTCAGGTAGGTGTCCACGGCCCGGGACAGGGCGGTGCACAGGCTGACCGACTGGTCCACCAGCGCATCCTCCATGTCGAAGATCAGCAGGTCGTAGTTCCAGGGAATCGACATCGCTCACCCTCCGGGCTGGAAGCGGAAGGGCCACCGGATCACGCAGACCCCACCGTCCGGCTTGGAAAACCTCAGCTGGCTGACCTGGCGAATCACGCAGGCCTCCACGGAGCGGTTCAGTTCATTCTGGACCACCGTGATCCCCGACACGCTGCCGTCTGGCTCGATGGTGAAGCGCAGCTCCAGTCGACCCTCCAGTCGCCCGTAGCGCTGCAGCTCCTGCTCGTAGCAGGCCCGGTAGGCCCCGGACCGGCCCAGGATCGTGCGCTGGACCGACTGGGGGTCGCAGAACCCCGCCGGCCGGGTCTCGGTCACGGTCACCGGGGCCTTCTCCTTCGGGGGCTTTGCGTCGCTGAAGATCACGGGGATGGCGGCGGGGCAGGCGCCGCCCTGGGCGCAGGAGAGGCCCGGGAACCAGGTCCCCAGGTCCCCGAAGGGGCTGCCCGGGGAGGCGAAGACCTCCTGGGCCGCATCCAGCATCGCCAGCGCCGGGATCTCGGGCGTTCCGGCCAGCACGTCCACCGGGACCGCCGCCAGGGCCCGCTCCCGCCACAGGCCCACCACCTGGGCCAGCCGGCCTCGGAACCCCTCCTCGCGGGTCCAGGGCACCTCGACCCGCATCGGGCCCTGCCCCTCGGCCCCCACCTGGGTTCCCTCCGGCCATCCCTCCCGGGAGACCTTCCCGCTGCCCGGCGGCCCGAAGACCTTCGCGGAGGCAGGTCCCACCAGCACCAGCACCCGTGCCCCCTGCAGCGGCGCGATGCCCGGCAGGGAAGGGGGCTTCCGGTAGAAGAAGGCGAGGCTTCGACCGACGGTGCCCGGGGCCGCGAGGCGCAGGTCCGTGAAGCCGGCCTGGGAGAGGACGGCCAGTGCGCCCTGGAAGACCCTGGCTGTGGGTTCTCCCCGGAGGTCCACCAGCACCGGGAGGCCCCGTTCTCCCCGCTCGCCGGAGAGGATCCCGATGCCGTTCAGGCTCGGCCAGGCCATGGGCTCCTGTTCCGCGGCGCCCCGGGCCAGGGCACCCAGGGCCTCCCGAGCCTCCGGAGGCACCTGCTTCAGGCGTCCGGCCAGGACCTCCGCCGGGAGGCGACTCCGGGCCGCCGCCTCCTCCGGGGCCTGGAGCGGCACCGGCCCCTCGGGGCTCCAGCGGATGGCCGGCCGTAACTCGGCCCCCGCCCCCTCGGGGGACACGGCCCACAAGAGCAGGGGGGTATAGGGTCCTGCGAGTCCCGACTGCACGGCTCCAGGGCGGGCGGCCTGGCCGGCCGGGAGGGGAAGGACGAACCAGCGGTTGCCCAGGCGATCGGCGGCCTGCTGCCGGAGGGTTGCGAAGGTGCGACCCAGCCCTTCTTCGGGCCCGGCCCCGGCCTTCAACAGGTCCCCCAGCAGCGACAGGGCGGCCGGGAAGGCCGTCCGGGTCATGTCGGTGGCGGGGCCGGTGGGCAGGGTTGGAAAGGCCTGCTGGAAGAGCAGGCCCCGTTCGGTTTCCGGGGCGTCCACCACCCCCTCCAGGGCGGCCAGCAGTCGGGTGGCCAGCAGGGCCCGGAAGGCCGGCGCCGCCGGATGGGTCCCCTTCGCGAAGGCCAGGGCCGCCGAGACGTCGCCCTCGGTGGACCAGGCGGCCGCAAGGGACTCGATGGCCGTGCCGAGTTCCCGGTCCGCTCCCTCGACCTTCCGGGCGATTTCCCGCAGATGGCGGGGCAGGGCCGAGGGGTCCCGGAGGTCGCTGCCGACCAGTCGGGTCAGGGCCGGGTGCTGCCCGGCCATCGCCGCGGCCAGTCCGCCCAGGGCGAATCGCCCGTAGGCCTCCGCCAGTTCGGGCCTGCGAGGCACCCGGTCGGCCAGGGCCGCGAGGTTGCCCAGGAAGACCTCGTCCAGTTGCAGCGACACCAGGGCCGGGAGGGCCCCCTCCAGGGTGAAGTCGTCGGGGGCCTGCGGTGGCGGCCGCGAGGAGCAGCCGAGCAGGCTCCCGGAAAGCATCGCCGCAAGGACCAGCTGCCGAAGCGGATACCGGCCCATGGCCCCTCCCGAGGTGAACGGACGAAGGCAGTATAGTCTGGAATCCCGGCGCCGGTCCATGGTCCCGGAGTCTCCGGCCCCTCGGGGACGGGACCGGGATGACCGGCTAGAACTCCATGATCTCTTTTTCTTTCCTGGCGGAGATGTCCTCGGCCAGTTTCACGGTCTTGTCGGTCTCCCGGTCGATCCGATCGAGGGCCTTCTTGACGTCGTCCTCCGGCAGGCCGTCGGCCTTTTCCAGCCGCGACCGTGCGTCCCGGCGGAGGTTGCGGATCGTGACCTTGGCCTCCTCGGTGAGCCGCTTCACCTGCTTCACCAGGTCCCGGCGCCGCTCGGTGGTCAAGGCGGGGATGGCCAGGCGGATCACGTCGCCATCGTTCTGGGGATTCAGACCCAGGTCCGCGGCGGCGATGGCCTTCTCGATCGGGGCGATCAGTTTCTTGTCCCAGGGCCGGATGAGGATCAGCCGAGGGTCGGGGACCGTCAGGGCCGCGACCTGGGAGAGGGGGGTCGGCACGCCGTAATACTCCACCCGGATCCCGTCCAGCAGGGACAGGTTGGCCCGGCCGGTCCGGACCCGGGAGAGTTCCTTCTCGAAGTTCTCGATGGCCTTGTGGAATGCGGTCTCCAGTTCCTTCAGGGTGGTCTCGATCATGGCTCCTCCTCCTGCATGACTTCGGTCCCGATGGGTTCCCCGGAGAGCAGTCGCACCAGATTGCCCGGTTGGCGGATGTCGAAGACGACCAGCGGCAGCCGATGTTCCCGACAGAGGGCGATGGCCGTCGCATCCATCACCCCCAGTCCCTCCTCCAGGACCCGGGAGAACGAGACCCGATCGTAGCGCACCGCGTCGGAGTGTCTGGCCGGATCGGCCGTATAGACACCGTCCACCTTGGTGCCCTTGAGGACCGCATCGGCCTGGATCTCCAGCGCCCGGAGGACCGCCGCGGTGTCGGTGCTGAAGAAGGGGTGACCGGTGCCCGCCGCCAGCAACACCACTCGTCCCTTCTCCATGTGCCGGATGGCCCGCCGCCGGATGAACGGCTCGGCCACCTGGGGCATCTGCAACGCGGTCATCACCCGGGTCGGCTGGCCCAGGCGCTCCAGCACGTCGCAGAAGACCAGGGCATTCATCACGGTGGCCAGCATCCCAACCGTGTCGGCGGTGGCCCGGTCGAACTGGCGGCCGACCTCCGAGATGCCCCGGAAGTAGTTGCCGCCCCCGATCACGAGCGCCATCTGGACGCCCATCTCCCGGCCCGCTTTCACCTCCTGGGCGAAGGTGGTCACCACCTCGGGGTCCACGCCGGCCGATCGATGTCCCTGGAGGGCCTCGCCGGAGAGTTTCAGCAGCACGCGACGGAAGCGGGGGCCCTGGGACTCGGAATCCTGCGGCATCGGGGCCTCCTTCCTCTCCGGCGGCCAGGGAAGGATATCAGAGACCTTCGCCCAGGGCATAGCGGGCGAAGCGTCGCACCCGGATGTTCTCGCCACAGCGGGCGATGATCTCGTTCTGGAGGTCCCGGATCGTCTTGCTGTCTTCCCGGATGTAGGCCTGATCCATCAGGCAGACCTCCGAGTACCACTTGCCCAGTTTTCCCTCGATGATCTTCGCCAGGACCTCTGGGGGCTTCTTGGTCTCGCCCATCTGGGCCAGGAAGATCTCCTTCTGCTTCTCCACCTCCGCGGTCGGGATCTCCTCCCGGGTGACGTACTGGGGCGCCATGGCGGCGATCTGGAGGCAGATCTCCTTCACGAAGTTCCGGAAGTCGTCGGATCGGGCCACGAAGTCCGTCTCGCTGTTCACCTCGACCAGCACGCCGATGCGTCCCTCGCCGTGGACGTAGGTCTGGACCAGGCCGTCCTTCGCCTCCCGGGAGAGTTTCTTCACCGCGACGGCGGCATTGCGCTTCCGGAGGACCTCGACGGCCTTCTCCATGTCGCCATCGGTCTCGGTCAAGGCGTTCTTGCAGTCCAGGATCCCCGCGCCGGTCATCTCACGCAGTTCCTTCACCTGTTGCGCCGTGAAACCCATCTTCGATCCTCCTTGTCCACCAGGGAACGGGTAGCATCCAGGGAACGACCAGGGCCTACTGGTCGGTGTTCGGCACGTCCTCGGCGGCCGGCGATGCCGGGACGCCTCGTCCGCGGAAGATCACGTCGGGTCCCGGTCCCGCCTGCGGAGCCGGGGCCTCCCAGGTCCCGTCCTCTCCGCCTCGATGGCGCAGGGTCGCCGCCTCGAGGCAGGCATCGGCGAAGGCCCCGACCAGCAGCCGGATCGACCGGATGGCGTCGTCGTTGGCCGGCACGACGTACTGGATGTTGTCCGGGTCGCCGTTGGTGTCCACCAGGGCAACGACGGGAATGCCGGCCCGGTTGGCCTCCCGGATGGCGATCCGCTCCCTCATCGAGTCCACCACCACCATCGCGCCGGGCAGTCCCGACAGCCCCCGGAGCCCCCGGAGGTTCTTGAGCATGCGGGCCTGCTCCTTCTCGAGGCGGACGACCTCCTTCTTCTGCAGGCGCTCGACGCTCCCCTCGGCGAGCAGCGCGTCGATCTCGTTGAGGCGCTCCAGGGACTTGCGAAGGGTCACGAAGTTGGTCATCGTGCCGCCGAGCCAGCGGTTCGTCACGTAGGGCATCCGGGCCCGCCGGGCCTCCTCCTCGACCACCAGCTGCGCCTGGGGCTTCGTGCCCACGAACAGCACGGTCTCGCCCTCGGCCACCTTGCGGCTCAGGAAGTTCAGGGCGTCCTTCAACAGGCGCTGGGTCTTCTGGAGGTCCACGATGTGGATCCCGTTCCGGGCGCCGAAGATGTACGGCTTCATCTTCGGGTTCCACCGGTTCGTCCGGTGCCCGAAGTGGCACCCCGCCTCCAGCAGGTCACGCAGTTTGATGTCGGGCATGGAAACAATCCTCCGTTTCGATGGAGAGCCCTTCCGGACCTCCAACCTCCGCTCCCGGACCGGCCGGAACCCCCGGCCACGGTGGATGATGGGAGCGTGCGTTCTCCCCGAACCGGCGAGGGTCCGGGGGCAGCCGGGTCTCCCGGCGATTCCCGATTCCTGGCAGCGGGATCAGCTCTCCCCTGCCTGCGACGACTCCGGGGTCTCCTCCGACGCCGGGGCGGCCCCCAGGATCTCCACCCGCACCATCTGGGAGGCATCCCCCTGCCGGAATCCCAGTTTCACCAACCGGGTGAATCCGCTGACCCGATCCGGGAAACTGGGAGCCCACCGGTCGAAGAGGGCCTGGACTGCCGGGGCCCCGAACAACTGGGCCGCCGCCAGGCGCCGATGGTGCAGGGTTCCCTTCCGGGCGACCCCGATCAGGATGTCCGCCCTTCGCTTGACCTCCTTGGCCTTCGCCTCGGTGGTGACGATGTGCCCGTGGAGGAACAGGGACGACAGGAGATTGCGGAACAGCGCCCGGCGGTGGGACGCGGTCCGGTTCAGTTTCACCTGCTTCCGATTGTGTCGCATGATCCTCTCCCGTCATGACTCCGAGCGCTGGCTCGGGTCGAAGTTCTCCAGGCGCATGCCCAGCGACAGCCCCAGGTCCTGGAGGGCGTCCTGGATCTCCTTGAGGGACTTCCGACCGAAACTCCGGGTCTTCAGCAACTCGCCCTCGGTCTTCTGCACCAGGTCTCCCACGAGGCGGATCCCGGCGGTCTGCAGGCAGTTCTGGGCCCGGACCGACAGTTCCAGTTCCTCGACGGGACGGAACAGCACGTCGCTGTTCGCCGCGTCGGTGATGGTGGCCACGGTGCCGTCGGCCTCCTGGGAGGGGAGCGTGACCTGGGGGATCTGGTCCTCGGCCCCCTCGTCGAAGTGGATGAAGACCTGGGCCTGCTCCTTGAGGATCTTCGCGGCGATGGCCAGAGCGTCCGGGGGCTCCACGGCGCCGTTGGTCCAGACCTCGATGGTGAGCCGGTCGTAGTCCGTCTGCTGTCCCACCCGGGCGTTGGTGACTCGGTAGTTCACCTTCCGGATCGGGCTGAAGATGGCGTCGATGGGGATGGTGCCCAGGGGGGCGTTGGGGTCCTTGTTCCGCTCGGCCGGGTGGTAGCCGTAGCCGGCGCGCACCGTGAGGTCCATGTCCAGCACCGCGCCGGGGCCCATCGTGCAGATCACGTGGTGGGGATTCAGGCAGGTGACCTCGGGGCCCTGGAACAGGTCGGCCCCCGTCACGGTCCGCTCCCCCTCCAGGTGGACGTGGACCAGCTTCGTCTCATCGACGTTCAACGCCAGGTCCAGGGACTTCAGGTTCAGGACGACCTCGGTGACGTCCTCGTAGACCTCGGGAATGGTCGAGAACTCGTGCATCACGCCGTCAATCCGGACCGAGGTGACCGCGGCGCCTCGGATCGTGGACAGGAGAATGCGCCGCAGGCTGTTGCCCAGGGTGATCCCGAAGCCCCGCTCCAGGGGCTCGGCAATGAACTTTCCATAGCGGTTGGTCAGGGTGTCCTTCTCGACCACGACCGACCGGGGCCGGATCAACTCCCGCCAGTTCTTTTCCGAGACCTTCTGCATCTGGTGCCTCCTGTGGGAACCTCGCCCTGCGTCACGGACAGCCGGTCACTTCGAGTAGATCTCGACGATCAACTCCTGGCGGATGGCCGGCTTCCCTTCGGTCTCTGCCTCCGGAATCAGGTCCCTCAGGTCCTCGGCCTCGGGGAGCGACTTCACCACCGCCCGGGCCTTTGTCGGATCCACCTCCAGCCAACGCGGGGAGCGGGTCCTGGACGCCATGGCGAGGGCCTCCTGGACCCGCTTCAGGGTGGCGGAGCGGGACCGCACCTCGACGACGTCCCCGGCCTTCACCACGAAGGAGGGAATCGTGACCCGGCGGCCGTTCACCAGGATGTGGCCGTGGCTCACCAGTTGGCGGGCATCCCCGCGGCTGGCGCCGAACCCGCAGCGATAGACCACCGAGTCCAGGCGGGACTCCAGCAGGCGAAGGAGGTTGTCCCCCGTGTTGCCCCGCATGGCGTTGGCGTGCTCGAAGAAGCGGCGGAACTGTCCCTCGAGCATCCCGTAGAGGCGGCGCACCTTCTGCTTCTCCCGGAGCTGGGTGGCGTAGGGAGTGGGCTTCCGCCTGGCCTGTCCGTGTTGCCCGGGGGCATAGGCCCGGTGCGTGAATGCGCACTTGTCCGAGTGGCACCGCTCTCCCTTGAGGAAGAGCTTCATTCCTTCCCGTCGACAGATCCGGCAAAGACCGTCCGTGTACCTGGCCACGACTTCCTCCTGATCAGACGCGCCGACGCTTCGGCGGCCGACAACCGTTGTGGGGAACCGGCGTCACGTCCCGGATGTAGGTGACCCGCAGGCCCGCGGCGGCCAGTGCCCTGACGGCCGACTCGCGCCCGGCGCCGGGACCCTTCACGAGGACCTGCACCGACTTCATGCCCACTTCCTGGGCCCGCTTCGCCGCGTCCTCGGCCGCCAGCTGGGCCGCGAAGGGCGTGGACTTCCGGGAGCCCTTGAATCCTCGCCGGCCGGCCGAGGACCAGGCGACCACCGCCCCGGTGGGGTCCGTGATGGTCACGATCGTGTTGTTGAAGGTCGAGTTGATGTGCACGACCCCCAGCGGCACGTCCTTGCGGATCTTCTTCTTTCCCGTCTTCGCCTTGGCCATCTCGGCCACCTCCTGCTGCGACTACTTCTTCTTCTTGATCGTGGCGCCCCGGCGACCCTTGCGGGTCCTGGCGTTCGTGTGCGTCCGCTGGCCCCGGACCGGAAGTCCCTTCCGGTGACGCAGCCCCCGGTAGCAGCCCATGTCCATGAGCACCTTGATGTTCGCGGCCACTTCCCGCCGGAGGTCCCCTTCCACCTTGAACCCGGCATCCAGCACTTCCCGGATGCGGGCGACCTCGCCTTCGGTGAGGTCGTCGGTCCGCGTCCTGGGGGACACGCCGGCCTGGGCCAGGACCCGGAGGGCGTTGGTGGGCCCGATGCCGTAGATGTACCGGAGGGCAATGCCCACCGGCTTCTTCCTGGGGAGATCGACGCCTGCAATACGAGCCATGGTTCCTCCCGTCCTCAGCCCTGCCGCTGCTTGTGCCGGGGATTCTCACAGATCACCCGCACGACCCCGCGACGCTTGATGACCTTGCACTTCTCGCAGATCTTCTTCACCGAGGCCTTTACCTTCATGGTCCCCTCCTCACCGCACCCGGAAGGTGATCCGTCCCCGGGTCACGTCATACGGGGAGAGCTCCACCTTCACCTTGTCCCCCGGGAGGATGCGGATGAAGTGCATCCGCATCTTGCCGCACACGTGAGCCAGCACCCGATGGCCATTGGCCAGTTCCACCCGGAAGGTCGCGTTGGGCAGCGCCTCCACGACCGTTCCCTCGACCTCGATGGCCTCTTCCTTCGGCATCATGACTCCGTCCTCGTCTGGCGCAGCACCGTCAGGATGTCCTGCAGCACGTGTTCCGGTTCCTGCATGCCATCCACCGTCGCCAGCAGGCCCTGCTCCCGGTAGTACCGGACCAGCGGGGCCGTCTTCTCCTCGTAGACCCGGAGACGGGCACGCACCGTGGCCTCCTGGTCATCCTCCCGGGTGATCAGCGCGGCGCTGCAGGAGTCGCAGTGGGCGCCATCCGCCGGGGGGGCGTATTCTACATGAAAGACACGGCCACAGGAAGGGCAGATTTTCCGGCCCGTGAGCCGGCGGATGATCGCCTCCTCCGACACCCGGAGATAGACCACCAGGTCGATGCCGATGTCGGCGGCCCGGAGGGCCTCGGCCTGCGCGACCGTGCGGGGGAAGCCGTCCAGGATGAAGCCGGCGCCGCAGCCCCCCTGGGCCCGGATCCGTCCCTTCACCATCCCGATGACCACCTCGTCGGGGACCAGGGACCCCGCCTCCATGAAGCGGGCGGCCTGGAGGCCCAGGTCGGTCTTCCGGGCCACCTCGTCCCGGAGCAGGTCCCCGGTGGCGATGGAGCAGATCCCGAGCCGCTGCTGGAGAAGCCGGGCCTGGGTCCCCTTGCCGACGCCGGGAGGCCCGAACAGGATCAGGCGGTAACGGGGACCGTCGGTCACTGGTAGTCCCTCCGTCCCCGGACCCGGGGACCGTGGGCCCCGGCGAAGCCCTCATAGGATCGGCTGATCAGGTGCGCCTCGATCTGCCCGGCCGTGTCCAGGGCGACGCCCACCACGATCAGCAGCGAGGTGCCGCCGAAGTAGAAGGGCACCTGGAACTTGTGCTGAAGCATCGTCGGCAGCACGCAGATGGCCGCGATGTAGATCGCGCCGCCGACCGTGACCCGGGAGAGGACCCGGTCGATGTAGTCGGCGGTGGCCTTGCCGGCCCGGATGCCCGGCACGAATCCCCCGTTCTTCTTCAGGTTGTCCGCCACGTCCACGGGGTTGAAGGTGACCGCCGTGTAGAAGAAGGTGAAGAAGACGATCAGCACCACGTAGAGGGTGTTGTAGAGGGTGCCGCCGGGTCCCAGGGCGTTCTGCATCCAGGTGACCCAGGTGGCCCCAGGGAACAGACCCGAGAGGGTGGCCGGGAACATCAGGATCGACGAGGCGAAGATCGGGGGGATGACGCCGGCGGTGTTGACCTTCAGGGGCAGGTAGGTGGTCTGCCCGCCGTAGAGCTTTCGCCCCACGACCTTCTTGGCGTACTGCACCGGGATGCGTCGCTGGGCCCGTTCGAAGAACACGATGAACCCGATCGTCGCGACGATCAGCGCCCCGATCACCAGCAGGGTCAGGGGCTCCAGTTTGCCGCCCTGGAGCGTCGAGAGGCTGAAGGTCTGGACCACCGCGTCGGGGAGCCGGGCGACGATCCCCGCGAAGATGATCAGGGAGACGCCGTTGCCGATCCCCCGGTCCGTGATGGACTCCCCGAGCCACATCAGGAACATCGTGCCGGTGGTCAGGGAGAGGACCGTCAGGAACTTGAACAGGAAGGAGCCGATCCGGACCACGTTCTCGGTCCCGGCCTGGCTGTTCAGGGACTGGAGCCAGACGGCGATGGCCACCCCCTGGATGGCCGAGAGTGCCACCGTGGCATACCGGGTGTACTGGTTGATCTTGCGCCGCCCGGCATCGCCCTCCTTCTGGAGGCGCTCCAGGGCCGGGACGACCACCGCCAGCAACTGGAAGATGATCGAGGCGCTGATGTAGGGCATGACTCCCAGGGCGAAGATGGACATCTGGGCCATCGCGCCGCCCGAGAACATGTCGAACAGGCCCAGCAGTCCCGTCTGCCCGAATCGGACGTAGTTCGAGATGATCTCGCGGTCCACACCGGGGACCGTGACGAAGATCCCGAGGCGGTACACCGCGAGCATGCCCAGGGTGTAGAGGAGCCGCTTTCGCAGCTCGGGGACCTTGCCCAGTCCTTCGAGGCTGTTGGCCACGTCGAACCTCCCCGCGGGGCGCTACGCCCCGGTCTCTTCCTTCGCTTCCAGGATGGCCGTCACGGTGCCGCCGGCCGCCTCGATCTTCTTCCGGGCGGTATCGCTGAATGCATGGGCCACGACGTCCAGGCGACGCGTCAGGTCCCCGGTTCCCAGGATCTTGACCCCGTCGCGGACCTGGCGGACCAGACCGGCCGCCCGGAGGGTCGCCGGGTCCACCCGGGTCCCCTCGGGGAAGACCTCGAGGGCCCCGATGTTCACGATGGCGAACTCCTTGTGGACCAACGGGGTGAATCCCTTCTTGGGGAGGCGCCGCTGCAGCGGCATCTGGCCGCCCTCGAACCATGGCGGTCGGCCCTTGCCGGTCCGGGCGCCGGTTCCCTTGTGACCCCGTCCGGAGGTCTTCCCCAGACCGGAGCCCCGGCCGCGACCCACCCGCTTCCGGGCGGTCACCGATCCGGGCTGCGGCGAGAGGCGAGAAAGCTCCTTCATTCCACCACCTCCTGGCGGATCCCGCGCTTCTCGAGGGCCATGTCCTTCGACGTCAGGCCCCGCAAGGCAACGACGGTCGCCCGAACGACGTTGTGGGGATTCCGGGTGCCCAGGCTCTTCGACAGGACGTCCCGGACGCCAGCGGCCTCCAGCACGGCCCGAACGGCGCCGCCGGCGATCACGCCGGTTCCGGGCACGGCGGGCTTCAGGAGCACCCGTCCCGCGCCGAACCGTCCCTCGACCTCGTGGGGGATGGTCGTCCCGAAGAGCGGCACGCGGATCATGTTCTTCTTCGCCTGCTCGCCGCCCTTCCGGATGGCCTCCGGGACCTCCTGGGCCTTGCCCAGTCCGAACCCCACCAGGCCTTCCCCGTTGCCGATGACCACCAGTGCGGCGAAGGAGAACCGGCGTCCTCCCTTCACCACCTTGGCCACGCGGCTCAGGTGGACGATGTGCTCGGTGAACTCCAGTTTCTCTTCGACTTCTTCGTATGCCACCGCGCTCCTCCTAGAACTTGAGGCCGGCCTCTCGGGCCGCGTCCGCCAGGGCCGCCACCCGGCCGTGATACAGGAACCCGTTCCGGTCGAAGACCACCGTCTCGATCCCGGCGGCCTTGCAACGCTCCGCGATCAGCGCACCCACCTTCTTGGCGGCCTCGGTCTTCGCGACGTCGCCGGCCATTTCGGCGAAGGCCTTGCCCTCGCTGGTGGCTGCACACAGCGTCCGCCCCGCCTGGTCGTCGATGACCTGGCAGGAGATGTGGCGCGTGCTCCGGAAGATCACCAGCCGGGGCCGCTCCGGGGTGCCGAAGATCCTCTTCCGGATGCGGGCCTTCCGGTTCAACCGGGCCTGTCTCCGAATCTGAGCGTTCCGAATCTCCACGTGACCCTCCCCGACGCTACTTCGTTCCCGCCTTGCCGGCCTTCCTGCGCACCTTCTCGCCCAGGTAGGCGACGCCCTTGCCCTTGTAGGGCTCCACCGGCCGGACCGCCCGGAGCCGGGCCGCCGTGTCCCCGAGCAGCTCCTTGTCCCGGCTCTTCAGGGTGATCTTGAGCCCCTTGTCCTCCACGGTGCCGGTGACCCCCTCCGGGAGCGGGAAGACCACGGGCTTCGAGTAGCCCAGGTAGAGGGTCAGTTCCTGGCCGCCACCCTCGGCCTTGTAGCCGGTTCCGGTGATGGTCAGGACCCGCGTGAATCCGGTGCTGACTCCCTCGACCATGTTGGCCACCAGGGTCCGCATCAGGCCGTGCATCTTGTCCCGGTCCGGGGCGGCCGGGTCCGGCTGCACCACGAGCACGTTGCCCTCGCGGGCCACTGTGACGCCCCGGAGGGTCCGGGACAGGATCCCCAGGGGGCCTTTCACCGTGACGGTCGGGGGTTCCAGACGAACCTCCACGCCGGCCGGTACCGGGATGGGTTTCTTTCCGATTCGCGACACGTTCGCCTCCTCGGTTCACCGCTCGCGCCGACCTCGGGGCCGGCGTTCACCGGGAGCCGGACTCACCGGCGTCCCGCCTCACCAGACGGTCAACAGCAATTCGCCGCCGATCCCCCTCTTGCGGGCCTCCTGGTCGGCCATCACCCCCTGGGGGGTGGAGAGGATCGCCAGGCCCATGCCTCGCCGGACCCGGGGGATGTCGTTCTTCCCGACGTAGACGCGCCGTCCGGGCTTGCTCTCCCGCCGGATCCCGGCGATGGCCCCCCGCTTGGGCGCGACATACTTCAGGTAGATCTTGAGGATTCCCTGGGTGCGATCCTCGAGGACCGAGAAGTCCTCGATGAAGCCCTGTTCCTTCAGGATCTCGGCGATCCGCTTCTTCAGGTTGGACGACGGGATCTCCAGATCCGCATGTCCCGCCTGGAGGGCGTTCCGAATCCGCGTCAGCATGTCCCCGATGGGATCAGTCGTCATCTCCCGACCCTCCTCGCCTTACCAGCTGGCCTTGACGACGCCGGGCAGGTCTCCCCGCAACGCCAGATTCCGGAAGCAGATTCGGCACATGTTGAACTTCCGGAGAAAGGCCCTCGGACGACCGCAGAGCGGACACCGGTTGTAGGTCCGCACCTGGAACTTCGGCTTCCGTTTGGCCTTGATTCTCAGAGACGTCTTCGCCACGTCCGCACCTCCTGATGCTTCACTTCCGGAAGGGCATCCCCAGGCCCTTCAGCAGCGCCAGGGCCTCCTCGTCGTTCCGGGCGCTGGTTCCCACCGTGATGTTCATCCCCTTCAGTTTCTCCACCTTGTCGTAGTCCACCTCGGGGAAGATGATCTGCTCCCGGAGTCCCAGCGTGTAGTCCCCGTGTCCATCGAAGGCCTTCGTGGAGACACCCCGGAAGTCCCGGACGCGGGGCAGGGCCACGTTGAGCAGCCGGTCCAGGAACTCCCACATCCGGTCTCCCCGCAGGGTCACCGAGACGCCCACGGTATTGCCCTTTCGGACCTTGAAGGCGGCGATGGACTTTCGGCACCGGGTCACCACCGGCCGCTGTCCCGTGATCCGCCCCAGTTCCTCCACCGAGTTCTCGATGATCTTCGGGTTCTGCGTCGCCTCGCCCAGGCCCATGTTCAAGGTCACCTTGACCAGGCGGGGCACCTGGAAGCGGTTCCGGTAGGCGAACTGGTTCATCAGCGCCGGAACCACTTCCTCCTCGTATTTCTTCTGCAGTCTGGTCATCTCCGTCTCCCCTGGCGAAACCGCCTGGACTCCTAGTCGAACACCTCGCCGGTCCTGGAGGCGACGCGCACCTTCCGGGTCTGGCCGCCGGACCCCTCCCGCAACTCGAAGTGGACCCGGACCGCCTTGCCGTCCTTCCGGCTCACCAGGCTCAGGGCCGACAGGGGCAGGGGCGCGGGCTTCTCCTGGATCCCCGCCTCCAGGCGACGGGTCTTCCGCTTGGAGTGCTTCTTGACCAGGTTCACCCCCTCGACCACCGCCCGGCCGGACTTGCCGTCCACCTCGAGGACCTTCCCCTTGGCGCCGGCGTTCCGGCCCCGGAGGACCACGACCTCGTCGTTCTTGCGGATCTTGTTCATCACAGCACCTCCGGCGCCAGCGAGACGATCTTCAGGAAGCGCTGGGCCCGGAGTTCCCGGGCCACCGGCCCGAAGATGCGGGTCCCGATGGGCTCCATCGCCTGGTTGATCAGCACCGCGGCGTTCTCGTCGAAGCGGATGAACGTGCCGTCGGCCCGACCGACCTCCTTCGCGGTGCGGACGATCACGGCCTTCACGACCTCGCCCTTCTTGACCTTGGACCGGGGCAGGGCCTCCTTGACGGTCGCCACGACCATGTCCCCGACCGAGGCATACCGGCGGGTCGAACCCCCGATCACGCGGATCACCTGCAGGAGCTTCGCCCCGGAGTTGTCGGCCGAAACCAGATAGCTCTCTTGCTGTACCATGCGTCACCTCTCCCCGATGGCCACGCCGCCATCGTGCCTCACTCCGACAGCCGCGACTTCTGGACCAGCGCCGCCACGCGCCATCGCTTGGTCGCCGACAGGGGGCGGCTCTCGACGATCCGGACCTGGTCCCCGACGCCACAGGTGCTCTTCTCGTCGTGGGCGGTGTAGTGCCGGACCCTCGTGATGTACTTCTTGAAGGTCGGGTGCTGGTACCGCCGGGCCACGGCGACCACCACCGTCTTCGCGCCGGAGACGCTGGTCACCCGACCGATCAGGTTGCGCTGGTGACGGACCTTCGGGGCCTTCTGCTGCTCTTCCATCGCTGTCCTCACTGCTGCGCGGCCTTTCGCCGGCGGTTCTGTTCGGTCAGGATCCTCGCCAGGTTCCTGCGGGTGGCCTGGATGTCGGCCATCTTGCTCATCTGGCCCGTGGCCAGCCGCATCCGGAACTTGAACAGGGACTCCCGGTGCTCGTTCTCGCGACGGACCAGGTCCTCGTCGGAGAGCGCCCGCAACTCCTCGGCCTTCAGGGACTTCATCGGATTTCCCCCCGCTTCAGCACCTGGGTGTGGATCGGCAGCTTCATCGCCGCCAGACGGAAGCACTCCCGGGCGGTCGCCTCGTCCACTCCCTCGATCTCATAGAGCACCCGGCCGGGGCGGATCACCGCGACCCACTCCTCGGGCGCGCCCTTTCCGCGACCCATGCGGGTCTCGAGGGGCTTCTTGGAAATGGGCTTGTCGGGGAAGATCCGGATCCACAACTGGGCTCCGCGCTTCACGTGGCGGTTGATGGCGATACGGGCCGCCTCGATCTGCCGCGCCGTGACCCATCCGCACTCCGTCGCCTGGAGGGCGAACTCCCCGAAGGAGACCTCGCTTCCCCGCCAGGCGGTCCCCCGCATCCGGCCCTTCTGCTGCTTGCGCCACTTCGTTCTCGCCGGAGACAGCATCGTCGCCTCCTCCCTCCCGAGGACGCGGCCTCAGGGGCCGCCGACCGGGAATCACCTCTTCAGGATGTCACCCTTGTAGATCCAGGTCTTCACCCCGATCACGCCGTAGGTCGTCCGGGCCTCGGCCAGGCCGTAGTCCAGGTCGGCCCGCAGCGTCTGCAGCGGGACCCGGCCCTCGCGGTACTGGAGCACGCGGCTCATCTCGGCACCGCCCAGGCGCCCCGAGCACCGGATCCGGATCCCCTTCGCCCCCAACTTCATCGCCTGCTGCACGGCCCGCTTGGTGGCGCGGCGGAACGACACGCGCCGCTCCAGTTGCTGGGCGACCGACTCGGCGACCAGCTGGGCGTCCAGCTCGATCTTGCGGACCTCCTGGATGTAGGGGACGACCTCCATCGAGGTGAGCCGCGTCAAGGTGCGCTTGAGTTCCTCGATGTTCTCGCTCTTGCGCCCGATGGCCACCCCGGGACGCGCCGCCAGGATGAAGACCTTCACCTTGTTGGCGGTCCGCTCGATGTGCACCGCGGAGATCCCCGCCGCGCCCATCTTCTCCCGGACCGTCTTCCGAATCTGCACGTCCTCGTAGGCCCACCGGCCGTAGTTGCGCCCGGCGTACCAACGGGAACTCCACCCCTTCACGTAGGGGATCCGAAAACCGATCGGATGCGTCTTCTGGCCCACGAGGTCCCTCCTACTCCAACTCGCCCAGCACGACGGTCACATGGCTCAGGAACTTGTGGATCGGCGTCGCCATGCCCCTGGCTCGGGACAGGCGCCGCTTCAGGCAAGGTCCCTGGTCCACGTAGATCTCCTTCACATAGAGGTTGTCCATGTCGAAGGACCCCTGCTGCCGGGCGGCGTCGATGGCCGCGTTCAGCACCTTCGTGACGGGCCGAACGGCCCTCCGGGGAATGAACGCCAGCACCGCCGTCGCCTCATCCACGCGCTTGCCCCGGATGGCGTTGGCCACCACCCGGACCTTGCGGGGAGCCATTCGGATGTACCGGGCCTTGGCCCTCACGACGTGATCGTCCATCTCACTCCCCTCACTTCTTCTTCCCTTCCACCTTGCCCTTCCGATCTCCGGAGTGCTGGTGGAAGGTCCGGGTCGGAGCGAACTCGCCCAACTTGTGACCCACCATGTTCTCGGTGACGAAGACCGGGATGAACTTCTTGCCGTTGTGCACGGCGAAGTTGAAGCCCACCATCTCCGGCAGGATCACGCTCCGCCGGGACCACGTCTTGATGGACTTCTTCTGGCCCGAGCGCAGGGCCGCCTCGATCTTCTCCACCAGGTGCCTGTCCACGAAGGGACCCTTTTTCACCGAGCGAGGCATACCGTCCTCCGTGCTACTTCGAGCGCCGCTTCACGATCAGGTGATCCGTCCGCTTGTTCTGCCGCGTCTTGTACCCCTTGGTGGGCTTGCCCCAGGGGGTGCAGGGATGACGGCCGCCGGAGGTCTTCCCCTCGCCGCCTCCCATCGGGTGGTCGATGGGGTTCATCACGACGCCGCGGCTCTGGGGCCGGACGCCGCGCCACCGGTTCCGCCCGGCCTTGCCGATCGAGACGTTCTCGTGATCCGGGTTGCTCACGTCGCCGATCGTCGCCCGGCACTCCTCCCGAACCTTCCGCAGCTCCCCGGAGGGCATCCGGAGCAGGGCGTAGCCTCCCTCCAGCGCCATCACCTGGGCCGAGGTCCCGGCAGAGCGGACCAGCTGGCCGCCGGCACCGGGCTTCAGCTCGATGTTGTGCACCAGGGTTCCCTGGGGAATGTTCTTGAGGGGAAGGGCGTTTCCGGGGCGGATCTCGGCATGGGCGGCCGAGACGACCTCGTCGCCGACCCGCATCTCCCGGGGAGCGAGGATGTAGCGCTTCTCGCCATCCCGGTAGTGCAACAGGGCGATCCGGGCGCTGCGGTTCGGGTCGTACTCGATGTGGGCGACCCGGGCCGGCACGCCGGTCTTGTCCCGCTTGAAGTCGATGAGCCGGTACTTCTGGGCATGGCCGCCGCCCCGATGCCGGGAGGTCACCCGCCCGTAGGTATTGCGGCCGGCCCGCTCGTGCTGCGGGGCCAGCAGGGACTTCTCGGGGCGGTCCCGGGTGATGTCCGAGAAGTCCGCCACCTCCATGCCCCGTCGTCCGGGGGAGGTCGGTTTGAACTTGATGATGGCCATCTCGCGCTCCTTCTCTGTCCTAGCGGGCCTCGAAGATGTCGATCGCGTCCCCCTCCCGGAGGGTCACGATCGCCTTCTTCCAGGAGGGCTTGCGGCCCAGGAAACGCCCCAGGCGGCGCTCCTTGCCCTGCACCACCATCGTCCGGACGTCCTCGACGTGGACGTGGAAGACCGCCTCGACCGCCTGGCGGATCTCCTGCCGGTCCACCGTCAGGGGGACCTCGAAGTGGTAGGTGTTCCGCCGTTCCTTGTCGATGTTCGCCTTCTCGGTGATGAGAGGGCGACGAATCACGTCGTAGGGGCTCTTCATGGCTTCAACGCTCCGTCGATGGCCAGGGCCGCTTCCCGGGTCAGCACCAGGTGGTCGTACTTGAGAACGTCGAAGAGGTTGAGGCCCTTCGACGACAGGTACCGCGCCGCCGGCAGGTTCCGGCAGGAAAGCGACAGCGACCGGTTCGACACGTCCACCAGCAGTGCCGACGACAGGTCGAACCGCTTCAGGAAATCCGCCACCTTCCGGGTCTTGATCTCGTCCGAGGCCCACCGGTCCAGCACCAGCACGTGCCCCTCCCGGACCCGATCCGACAGGGCCGAGATCAGGGCCGCCTTGTGCAGTTTCCGGGGCACCCGGACGTCCCAGGGGCGCGGCTGGGGTCCAAAGACCGCGCCGCCACGCCGGAAGTTCGGGGCCCGGGAGTCGCCATGTCGGGCGTTTCCGGTGCCCTTCTGGCGATACACCTTCCGGGTGGACCCGGCCACCTCGCTGCGCTTCTTGGTCTTCACGGTGCCCTGGCGCTTCGCCAGCAGCAGCGCCCGGACCACGGGGTGATACAGGTGGGGGCGGGAATCGGCCGCGAAGACCTCGTCCGAGAGGTCGATCTCGTCCACCTTCGCCTTCTGGATGTCATATACGGTCAGTTTCGGCATGGTGTCCTCGCCTCGATTCAGGCCTTGATCTCCACGTCCACGCCCGGACTCAGGTCCAGCTTCGTCAGGGCCTCCAGGGTCTGCTGGGACGGGTCCAGCAGGTCGATCAGCCGCTTGTGGGTCCGGATCTCGAACTGCTCCCGGCTCTTCTTGTCGGTGTGGGGCGACCGGAGCACCGTATAGCGGCTGATCTTGGTCGGCAGGGGGATCGGGCCCGCGACGGTGGCGTCGGTCTTGCGGACGGTCGCGATGATCTCCGCCACCGACTGGTCCAGGATCTTGTGATCGTACGCCTTCAGCCGAATGCGAATCCTCTGGATGCCCATCTTCAGATGCTCCTCCCCGCGCTGATCACCTTGGCCTGGATGGCCGAAGGGGTTGGCGCGTAGTGCAGAAACTCCATCGTCTGCGTCCCTCGACCCTGGGTCAGGGACCGCAGCTGGGTCACGTAGCCGAACATCTCTCCCAGGGGGACCTCCGCGGCCACCTGGTGCCCCGCCTCCTGGCTCTCCAGGCGGACGATGCGCCCCCGGCGGGTCGAGAGGTTCCCCAGCACCTCCCCCAGGTATTCCGAGGGCAGCTCGACCTCGAGGAGCATCACGGGCTCCAGCAGTACCGGGTGCGCGCGGGCCACCAGGTCCTTGAGACCCATGGAGGCGGCGATCCGGAACGCAAGGTCCGACGAGTCCACCTCGTGGTAGGACCCGTCCAGGAGGGTCACCTTGCAGTCCACGACGGGGTAGCCCGCCAGAACGCCCAGTTGCGCCGCCTCCCGGACCCCCTTCTCCACGGCGGGGATGTACTCCTTCGGGATCACGCCACCGACGGTCCGGTCCTCGAAGACCAGGCCCGAGTTCCGCGGCAGCGGGTCGATGCGCATCACGACGTGGCCATACTGGCCGTGACCGCCGGTCTGCTTCACGTACCGGGAGTCCGCCTCGGCGCTGCGGGTCACCGTCTCCCGGTAGGAGACCTGGGGGCGGCCCATCCGGCTGTCCACCTTGAACTCCCGCCGGAGGCGGTCCACCAGGATCTCGAGGTGCAGCTCCCCCATGCCGGCGATCAGGGTCTGGCCCGTCTCCTCGTGGACCTTGAACTTGAACGAGGGGTCCTCCAGGGCCAGACGCTTGAGGGCCTGGAAGAGCCGCTCATCGTCGCCCTTCGTGTCGGACTCCAGGGCCGCCTCCACGACGGGCTCCGGGAAGCGGACGGACTCCAGGCGAATCGGGTGTGCCGGGTCGCAGAGGGTGTCGCCGGTCACGGTGACCTTGAGCCCCACGACGCCGCCGATGTCCCCGGCCCGGATCTCGTCGACCTCCTCCCGCTTGTTCGCGTGGATGCGCACGAGGCGCCCTGCCCGCTCCTTCCGGTCCTGGTTCGTGTTGAGCAACGCCTCGCCGGACCGGAGGACGCCGGAATAGACCCGGACGAAGGTCAACTGGCCCACGAAGGGGTCGTTCATCAACTTGAAGGCCAGGCCGCAGAAGGGCTCGTCGTCGGACGCGGACCGCTGGACCTCGACGACGTGGCCGTTGGACCGGTAGGGTTCGACGCCCGTCACCGGCGGCAGGTCCGCCGGGGACGGGAGCCAGTCCACCACCGCGTCCAGCAGGGGCTGCACGCCCTTGTTCTTGAAGGCGGTCCCGCAGAGGACGGGGACCATGTCGCCCTTCAGCGTGGCCTGGCGGATCAGGCGGTGCAGCGTGGCGGCATCGGGCTCCTCGCCGGCCAGGTAGGCCTCGAGGACCGCGTCGTCCTGCTCCACCACGGCGTCGAGCAACTCGGTGCGGGCTTTCTGGAAGGCGTCCAGGAGGTCGGCGGGGATGTCGCGGACGGAGTAGTCCGCGCCGAGCGTGTCCCTGTCCCAGACCAGGGCCCTCCGGTTCACGAGGTCCACCACGCCTCGGAACCCCGACTCCCGACCGAGGGGGATCTGCACCGGGATGGCGCGCGCCTTGAGGCGCCCGCGCATCTGACCGACGCATCGCCAGAAATCGGCCCCGGTCCGGTCCATCTTGTTCACAAAGGCCAGCCGCGGCACCCGGTAGCGGTTCGCCTGACGCCAGACCGTCTCGGTCTGGGGCTGGACGCCGCCCACCGCGCAGAAGACCACGATGGCCCCATCGAGCACCCGGAGGCTGCGCTCCACCTCGACGGTGAAATCCACGTGTCCGGGAGTGTCGATGATGTTGACCTGGTGGTCCCGCCAGAAGCAGGTCGTCGCGGCGGAGGTGATCGTGATGCCGCGCTCCTGCTCCTGCTCCATCCAGTCCATCTGGGTATTGCCCGCGTCCACGTCGCCCAGGCGATGGGAGACGCCGGTGTAGTAGAGCACCCGCTCGGTCGTGGTGGTCTTGCCGGCATCAATGTGGGCCATGATGCCGATGTTTCGGACCACGGAGATGTCGGTTGCCCTGGCCACGGGAATCCCCTGGGACGTCACCAGCGATAGTGGGCGAATGCCTTGTTGGCCTCGGCCATCTTGTGGGTGTCGTCCCGCTTCTTGATCGCGTTTCCTCGACCGTTGAAGGCGTCGATCAGCTCCGCCGACAACTTCTGCACCATGCCCTTCTCGGACCGCCCGCGGGCATACGAGGTGATCCAGCGGATCGCCAGGGCGGTCTTCCGCTCGGGCCGGATCTCCACCGGGACCTGGTAGGTGGCGCCGCCGACCCGCCGGGACTTGACCTCCACCTGGGGCTTCACGTTCTCCACCGCCCGCTTGAAGATCTTCAGCGGGTCCTCGCGGGTCTTCCGGGCGATCAGGTCCATCGCGTCATAGAAGACCTTCTCGGCCACGGCCTTCTTGCCGTCGTGCATCATGCAATTGATGAACTTGGCCACCAGCCAGTCCCCGAACCTGGGGTCCGGCTCGATCTCCCGATGTTCGACCACCCTGCGCCTGGGCATCGCATGCCTCCTTCGGTGCTACTTCACGCCCTTGGGCTGCTTCGCGCCGTAGCGGGATCGGCTGCGCCGCCGGGCATCGACCCCCTTCGTGTCCATCGTTCCCCGGATGATGTGGTAGCGGACGCCCGGGAGGTCCTTCACGCGTCCGCCCCGGACCAGCACCTGCGAGTGCTCGGACAGGTTGTGCCCCTCGCCGGGAATGTACGCGATGACCTCGAACCCGTTGGTGAGGCGGACCTTTGCGACCTTCCGCATGGCCGAGTTCGGCTTCTTCGGGGTGGTCGTGTAGACGCGGGTGCAGACGCCGCGGCGGCAGGGGCACCCGGTCATCGCCGGGGACTTGGACTTGTACTTCGGGGGCTGGCGCCCCTTCCGGACCAGCTGGTTGATCGTCGGCATTCCGTCGCCTCCCTTGGCGTCCCGTCACCAGCCCCCGTCCGGACATGGTCCGGGGGCGAGGGCGAGATTGTATGCCTGGGCCTCGGGAAGTCAAGCGTCTTTTTGCGGGTCGGTCAGAACGGGGGGTCAGATCAGGGATGGGCCCAGGGAGGGATGGGGGGCCGGGATGATCTCGCTCCGGAGGCGAAGGGCCGGGTCGATGGCGGCCACCCCGGCCGCCAGGGCCGCCTCGACGTCGTGCTGATCGCCGGTCATCGTCACGTAGGCCTTGCCCCCCAGGCCCATGCCCAGGCGCACCTCGATCAGGGTCACCGGAGCGGTCTTGCAGGCGGCGTCCGCGGCCAGGATGGTCCCGGCCAGGGAGAAGGTCTCGATGATGCCCACGGAGAGCAGGCCCGGGAGCGGCTGCACCGCCAGCACCGCCGGGAGGACCTGCTCGTGGACCCGGGGAATGACCAGCCGGTCCACCAGGTAGTCGCCGGCGTAGTGGACCCCCGTCTCCAGTGCCAGACGCACCGATTCCTCGTCACCCGACACCAGGGTGTAGAACTTCCCGGGGCAGACGGTCCGGCTCTGGACCACCTGCACCGAGGCCCGCTTCACCATCGCGTCGGCGGCCACGATGCCCCGGGCGATGGAGGTCAGTTCCAGCAGGCCGATCGCGGGACCGTCGCTCATGGGGCCTCCTGTTCGATCTGGATGAACCGGTCCTGGACGACCCGGACGACCCCGGACACGGAGGCATGCACCCTGGCTCCAAGGCCCTCGGAAGGGGCCTCGGCGATCAGGTCGCCCCGGTGCACCCGCTGCCCCGGGCGGACCACGGGCCGGGCCGGGGCCCCGACGTGCTGCCGCAGGGGGATGCGGACCTCCCAGGGGTCCCGGACTTCCGTGATGGGGCCCGTCGCGGCGATCTTCCAGTCGTCGAGTCCCAGACGCTGGACCAGACGGGGCTTCGGCACCCGGGCCCAGGCCTGGGCCTCCCGGGGGGCATCTGGGCGGTCCCGGAAGGGATTGCGTCGCCCCCGGGCGGCCTGCTGGCCCCGGAACTCCCCGAGGACCCGACGGGGGGAGAGGCCCAGGGGACAGGCATGGACCTCGCAGACGCCGCACTGGCTGCACAGGAAACCCATGGCCTCCACGGCGTCGGGGACGGGCCCGCCTGCCAGGGCCGCCCGCATGGCCAGGTGGGGCTGGAGGCGGTGCCCCAGGAGCCACCGGGGGCAGAGGTCCGTGCACATCCGGCACTGGCAGCAGATGGCCGCGGCCCGTCGCAGGTCCATCGCGAGGGGGCGCCGGCGGGCCTCGATCCAGGCCGAGTCCGCCGGGAGGACCAGCAGCGCCGACGTGGTCTTGGTGACGGGATGGTCGAGATCCGGCAGCAGGAACCCCATCATCGGGCCGCCGTCAATCACCGCGATGTCGGGCCGCGTGGCGCCTCCGGCCATCGCCAGCACGTCCGAGGCCAGGGTCCCCAGGGGGACGTGATAGACCCCGGGGCGGGCCACCACGCCCGTGACCGTCAGGGTGCGGTGGGTCACCGGCAGGCCCTGGAGGGCCCGGTGGAGGTTCCAGAGCGTGGTGATGTTCTGCACCACGACGCCCACCTCCGGCGGAATCCCGCCCTCGGGGACGACCCGGCCCGTGACCTCCCGGACCAGCACCTGCTCGTCGCCGGCCGGGTAGAAGTCCCCCACCCGGGCCAGTTCCACCGGGGGCGGGCCGTCCAGGAAGGGGCGGGCGGCCTCGATGGCCTCGTGGTAGTGCTCCTTCAGGGCCAGCACGATCCGCCGGGCCCCCACCGACTCCCCGACGGCCCGGAGCCCCGCCAGCACCTCCTCGGCATGGTGGATCAGGACCCGCTGGTCGGTGACCAGCAGGGGCTCGCACTCGGCGCCGTTGGCGATCACGGTGTCTGCCCGGGCCCGGACCTTCACCTCGGTGGGGAAGCCGGCGCCTCCGGCCCCGACGACCCCGGCCTCCCGGGCAGCCCTGGCGAGTTCCACGGTCCCTGTCCCCCTCCGCGGTCCGGCGGAGTCTAGCACGACTGATGACCCGACCGGTCAACCATCCGGAACTGGGCACATTGTGCCAGGATCGGCAAAGCCATGAAATGCCCCTTGATCCGCGATGGGAATCCGTAGAATGATTCCGAACCCGGCGTCCGGGCCGGATTCTCCAGGGAGGGCTCCACGATGAACAAGGCGCGCTGGATCTGGTTGGGCACCGTCCTGCTGCTGGCGACGGGCCCGGGGGGCAGCGGCTGTTCCTGCAAGGACAGCGGCGGTTCCGTGGCGGAGGACCTGAACCTGCTGGCGAATCCCACCGTCCTGAACTACGGCACGGTGGCGCTGGGCCAGTCGAAGACGCTGACGGTGACCCTGACCCACGTGGGGACCAGCGGCGTCGTCGAGATGGACCAGGTCTATCTGGAGGGCGTCAAGGAGCAGGAGTTCCAGGTCGAAGGGCCCGAGGTGAAGACCCTGGCCGTCGGAGAGTCCACCGAGATCCGGGTGACCTATACCCCGAAGGACTCCCTGGCGGACTTCGGCTATCTGGTCATCACCCACAACGTGGCCCAGCAGGGCAACGTGACCCGGATCAGCCTCACGGCGAACGGACAGGTGGGGGACCTGAACACCGACCCGAACCCCATCGACTTCGGGCAGGTGGAGGTCGGGAAGTTCCGGGACCTGGACGTGCTGCTCAAGAACTACGGGTCCGATGCCGTCACGGTCACGGAGATCTATCTCCGCCTGGACGGCAGCGTGGACTTCACCATCGAGGCCTTCGCGTTGCCCGAGGGACAGTCGAGCCTGCCGGTGACGCTGGCCCCCGGGGAGTCCATGGGCCTGGTCATGCGCTACGAGCCCCGGGGCGGCGGGGCGGACTTCTCGGCGCTGGTCGTCGCCGGGGAGACCCAGGGGACGGTGTCCTACTGGTCCTTCGACGTGCTCGGAGAGGAACTGGGACCACACCTGGTGGCGACGCCCGGGCAGCTGGACTTCCAGTGGGTGCCGCTGGACCAGCGGAAGGACCTGCTGCTGATGGTGGCCAACGAGGGCAATGCGGACCTGGTGATTCCCGACGGGGGCATCACCCTGTGGCCCGGATCGGACCCGAACATCGTCGTGGAGGGGATGACCCCCGGGCAGGACCTGGTGATCCAGCCCGGGAAGTCGGTGGACCTGACCGTCGGCTGGACCCCGAAGGAGGTCGGCCTGCTGGACCCCGGCACCCCCATTGGCCAGGTCATGATCGCCAGCAACGACCTGTCCCAGAGCCCGACCCCGATTCCCGTCTTCGGGCGGCCCGACGCCCCGGTCCTGGTGGTGATTCCCGACGCGGTGGACCTGGGCTTCGGGGCCCAGATGACGCCGGTGCAGCGTCAGGTGACGTTGCAGAATGCCGGTCACGGCACCCTGCACATCGGGGCCGTCTCCATCATCGACGTCTCTGACACGACCTACGGCACCGAGATCGAGGTGGTCCGGGGCAACCAGCGGGGGGACCGTCTGGAGGCCTTTGAGGTGGCCGGGGAGAGTTCCGAGGGGATCCTGGTGGTCTTCACGAACCGGGGACCGGACAAGGGAACGGTGACCGCCACGTTGCGCATCCAGTCCGACTACCGGGGCCACGAGGTCATCGACGTCCCCATCACGGTCCAGCGGTCCGGGTCCCCGGTGTGCAACGTGGCCCTGATGCCCGGTGGAGTGAACTTCGGCACGGTGGCCATCGGGTTCCCCGAGGAGCGGACGGTCAACATCATCAACGTGGGCACCGGCTACTGCACCTTCCGGCGGGCCCTGATCCAGGACTGCCAGTCGGGGATGTTCGGCGGGGCCACCTGCGGCGCGCCCTTCACGGGAAGCGCCTCCCGGACCTTCCTGCTGGGGGGACTGCCCCCGGTGGTGAAGGACGGCCTGGCGCCAGGGTCCACCACCCCGATGACGGTGCGGTTCGTCCCGCCGGCCGCGAGCCCGCTGTTCGGGCTCCTGAACAGTTACTCGGCCCTGCTGGCCGTCGAGGTCCGGGACGAGCTGCTGAACAAGACGATCGTGACGCCGACCTCGCCGTCGGGGACCTACCAGGCCAACATCCTGGGGGCCTCGGGCATCGCGAAGATCAGCGTGCTCCCCGGGGAGGTCAAGTTCGGTCTCACCACGATCGGGTGCTTCAGCAAGACCTACAAGATCTGCATCTACAACTCGGGCAATGCCCCCTTGAAGGTGACGGACATCTCGACGGTCGGCTGCACCCCCGAGGTGCGGGTCAAGAGCCTGCCCAAACTGCCCATGTCGGTCAGCAACGGGGTGCCCAAGTGCTTCGAGGTGGTCTATGCGCCACAGGACGAGGGGAAGGACACCTGCTCGGTGCGGATCCAGGCCACCGACCAGTCCACCCCGACGGTCATGGTGAAGCTGGGCGGCGAGGGGACCCGGGACTCGCATCAGGTGGACGAGTTCACCCAGGTCACGGGCCAGGAGGTGGACATCCTCTTCGTCATCGACGACTCGGTGTCCATGTCCGAGGAGCAGACCCGGCTGGCCCGGTCCTTCGGGGACTTCATCGGCCAGGCCGCCGTCTGGAACAACGACTACCATATTGGGGCGATCAGCGTGAACGTCGTGGACGAGGACGTGATCGGGCGGCTCAACCGCGGGGACGACAAGGTGACGCCCCGGTACCTGACGCCCACCAGCGGCGGCAATTTCGCAAAGATGGTGCAGTATGGGTCCGAGGGTGGGTCTGACAGCCAGGAGGCGGGCCTGCAGGCGGCCCAGACGGCCCTGTCGGCCCCCCTGGCGACGGACACCGGCGTTCCCTGCACGTCCACCACCGACTGCACCAGCGACCCCAACATCTGCCCAGACCCGGCGACCTGCGGCTACTCCTGCGTGAACGGACGATGCGGCGGCTACAACGCCGGCTTCCTCCGGGACGATGCCCAGCTGGAGGTCCTGATCCTCTCCGACGAGGAGGACCAGTCGTCGGCCGGGACGGCCTTCTACGTGGACTTCTTCAAGAACATCAAGGGCTGGTACAACCTGAACATGATGCACGTGAATGCCATCGTGGGGGTCGAAGGCGTGCCCGCCAGGCCGAGCGGCAGCGGCAGCAGCACGGGCGATTGCGTCGCGTCGGACGGGGGCACCGCCGACGAGGGGAAGCGCTACATCGATGTCGTGCAGCAGACCGGGGGCCTCTACGACTCCATCTGCAAGGACTCCTATGCCCCCATCATGAACCAGGTGGGCACCGTCTCGTTCCACCCGAAGGTCCAGTTCTTCCTGTCCCGCCTGGCGGACCCGGCCACGGTGACGGTGCAGGTGGCCGGTCAGACCTGCACGGCGGGCTGGCGGTACGACGCCCCCTCCAACTCGGTGGTCTTCGATGAGCAGGGGCCCTGCATGCCCCAGCCCGGCCAGAAGATCCGGATCGAGTACGACACCCTCTGTCTCACGTCCTGATGGCCTCGGGTCTCCGACCTCGGAGGCATCCATGAACCGGTGGCTGGCAGCCCTCGTCGCGGCGTTGATGGGCGTGGTCCCGATCGTTGCGCAGGGGCATCCCGGACCCGTGGACGGCCAGGGCTGCCATGTCTGTCGTCGGAACTGCGCCCGGTACGGGGTCCCCTCGGGACAACGGCACTGCCACCCGGAACGGGTGCCGCAGGATGGGGCGGCTTCCCGGTCTGGCGCCCCGGGACCAGGCCGGGAGGAGCCCTGGTCCGGGCCCCGGCGGACCGTCCAGGTGGTGTCGGTGGCCGACGGCGATACCCTCACGGTCCGGGGGCCCCAGGGCAGGGAGAAGATCCGGGTCCTGGGCATCGACTGCCCGGAATCGAGCCACAACGCGAAGTGTGCGCGGGATGGCCGGCAGGGGCGTCACGACTGCGACTGGCAGGTGCCCCGGGGGATTGCGGCGAAGCGCCAGGCGAGACGGTTGCTGGAGGAGCAGGCGGTGACGCTGGAGGGCCCCTTCTCTCGGGATCCCTATGGCCGGGTCCTGGCCTACGTGCGCCTGCCCGACGGCACCGACTACGGGGAATGGATGGTCCGGGAGGGATTCTGTGAGGACTTCGGGTGGAAGTATCCCCATCCTCGATCGGCCCGCTATCGGTCAGTGAGCCCAGGGGCCGGGGGTCTTCCGGCCTCCGGCCAGGACCTCCCCGTCGGGGGTCAGGACCACCCGTAGGCCCCCGAGGGCAGTGGCGTCCAGCCACTTCGCCCCGACCTCCTCGACCCGTTGCCGGGTCTCGAGGGACGGGCCCCTCTGGCGCCGGGTGCGAAAGCCGGAAACCAGTGCGAATCGGGGTGAGACGGCCTCGAGGAAGGCCTGGGACGAGGCCCCTGGGCTCCCGTGGTGGCCCAGTTTCAGGACATCGGCCCGGGGAACCCGGCCCTGGTCCAGGAGGCGATTCTCCTCGGGGGCCTCCAGGTCGCCGGTCAGAAGGACCCGTCGGCCCGCCAGGCCCAGGGGGAAGACCAGGGAGGCCCCGTTTCCGTGGAGGTCCTCCCCCGGCGGCGGCCAGAGGGCCATCGTGGGGTCGCCGCAGTCGGGGATCACCGGCTGGCCGGCCTCGAAGGCCTGGACGGGCACCGTCGGGACGCCTTCCAGCACCTCTCGCAGCGGCGAGTCGCCCCGAACGGGGCGGGAGACCCGGACCTCCTGGACCCGGATCGATCGAAGGAGGGCGGAGGTTCCGCCCACGTGGTCCTCGTCGGCATGGGTCAGCACGACCCCCCGGAGGCGCCGGATGCCCCGGGATCGGATCTGGGTCACCAGGGTTTCGGCCGTGCGGGCCTCGCCCGTGTCCACCAGCCATCGGTCTCCGTTGGGGCACCGGATCAACAGCGCATCCCCCTTGCCGACCGGCAGCACCTCCAGCACCAGCGACCCCGCCGACGGCGGGGCCTCCCGAGGCCCAGTGATGGCTCCGATCCAGAGACCCACGGCCCCCAGGGCCGCCAGGGGTCGGCCCCGCAGGCCTGACAGGAGGCCCCAGGCGAGCGCCAGCAGTGTCGCGGATGCGAGGAAGACCTCCAGCGAGGGGGCCCGGAGGGCCGGGACCGAAGACCCTGCCCAGGCCTGGACGTCCAGGAAGAGGACCAGGAGGCCGTGGATGGCCGGAGCCGTGGAGGGGACTGCGGCAGGCACCAGGACCGCCAGCAGCAGTTGCCCGAAGATCGCGGGCATCACCAGGAAGGAGAATGTGGGCAGCACCACGAGATTCGCCAGAGGCCCCAGGAGGCTCCCCTGGCCCAGCAATGCCAGGGTCCAGGGCGTGGTGCCCAGGGTGGCGGCCAGCGAGGCCCGGAGCCCATGGCCGAGCCATGCACCCAGGCGTGCCAGACCCCGAGAGGCCCCGGGAGGGTGGACCCCGGTCGGGGAGAGGAGGGCCAGGCCCAGCAAGGCCCCGTAGGAGAGGTCAAAGGAGAGGTCGAAGGCGTCCGTCGGCCACAGGACCAGGTCCACCAGGCCTGCCAGGCCCAGGGCGTTGGCCAGGGTCGACGGGCGGCCCAGCAGGGCCCCGAGGGTCGCCATCCCAAACATCCCGGCGGCCCGGATCGCCGATACCGGAAAGCCCGCCAGGGCCGCGAAGGCCAGGGCCGCCAGCAGAGAGGCCAGGCGCTCGAGGCCCACGAGGTTCGTCTGGGGGCGGCGACGGACCAGCAGGGGACCCAGCAGGCGGGTCACCAGCAGACCGGCGATCCAGGCTGCCACGGTGACGTGGAGTCCCGAGACGCAGAGGATGTGGGCCGTGCCCAGGTCCGCCAGGTCCGCCCGGAGGTCCTTCGGAACCGCCCGGCCCTCCCCGAGGGTCACGGCCAGGACCAGTGCCGCCTCCCGATCCCCGAGACCCTGGATCAGCCTCCGGCCCAGGCCATGTCGCAGGCGGTCCCAGGCCCCGAGGTCCGCCCGCGTCGGGTCCCTCACCACCACCGGGGTCGAGGACCGGTCCGCCAGCAGGCGGGGGCGCTGCGTCGGAACGGGCCAGCGGGGCCCGAGGACCTCCGAGGGAGGGGGGGCAGGGACCCAGCGGGCTCGACAGGCCAGGACCTGGGAGCGCCAGAGGGCGAGGTCCCCGGGCCCCCGGAACACCACGAGGAGGTCCTCCGGAAGGCGGGCGAGGCCCGAGGGGTCGTCGAGGCGATCGACCCGGACCAGGGCCTCCGCCGCAATGGGGTCCTGGCGAAGGACCTCCTGGACCGTGACCTCGACCTGGACCGGGTCCGGGGGTCCTGGCAGTCCGGCACCGGGGATCGGGGTTCCCGGGCGCAGGGCCAGGGAGAGAGGACCGGCGGCCCCGATGGCCCCGAGGCACCACAGCACCGGAGGCGGGCGGCGCCGCCGGAGGGTCAGGTGGACTCCGGCGACCCCGGCGACTCCGACCCCGGCGGCCAGGGCGTGGACGGGACCCAGAAGACCCGCGGCCAGCAGACCCGCCCAGTGGACCAGGAAGGCGATCAGGGCCGGGGACAGGCGAGCGGTCATGGGGAGGAATCGAAGACAGGGACCCGGATGTTCCCGGTTTGGGCATCGGGGACGGGTGTGCGATGCTTTCAGGCACTCTGGGACACCGAGGGAGGCACAGGTGAACGAGGGACCGAGGGCCGGGGAAGAGGGACCCCGGGTGCTGACGGTGGTGGGAGCCCGACCCCAGTTTGTGAAGGCGGCCGTGGTCAGCCTGGCGATTCGATCCCGGGGGATCCGGGAGCGCATTCTCCACACGGGCCAGCACTATGACCCGGAGATGTCGGATGTCTTCTTTCGGCAGATGGGCATTCCTCGGGAGGACCATCAGTTGGGCGTGGGGTCCGGGACTCACGGGGAGCAGACGGCCCGGGTGCTCCAGGGGGTCGAACAGGTCTTGCTGCGGGAGCCGGCTGACGCCGTGCTGGTCTTCGGGGACACCAACTCGACCGTGGCCGGGGCCCTGGCGGCGGCGAAACTGCACGTCCCGGTGGCCCATGTCGAGGCGGGGATGCGGTCGTTCAACCGGCGGATGCCCGAGGAACTGAACCGGGTCGTGACGGACCACCTGGCCACCTGGCACTACTGCTCCACGCCGGTGGCCGAGGAGAACCTGCGGCGGGAGGGCATCCGGGAGGGCATCGCCCTGACTGGTGACGTGATGGCCGATGCGGTGATCACCTTCGCGCCCCGGGCCCCGTTTCCGCCGTCGGGGGTGATGGGGATCGCCGGACCTTTCGGGGTCGTGACCTGTCACCGGGCCGAGAACACCGACGACCCGGTCCGCCTGGCGGCGATCCTGGAGGGACTGGGGCGGTTGGCTCGCCATCTGCCCCTGTGGTTCCCGATGCATCCAAGGGTCCAGGAACGCCTGCGGACGTCGGGCCGGACGTTGCCGTCCGGGGTGAGGGGCCTGCCCCCGCTTCCCTACCTGGAGATGCTGGGAATGATGGCCCGGGCTGCGGTGGTCGTGACCGACTCCGGGGGCATCCAGAAGGAGGCCTACCTGCTGGGGGTTCCCTGCGTGACGCTCCGGGACGAGACCGAGTGGGTGGAATCGGTGCAGGCCGGGGCGAACCGGCTGGCGGGGGCCGACGCCGACCGGATCGAGGCGGCGGTGCGCCAGGCTCTCGAACAGGGTCCACTGCCACCGGACCGTCCTGCCCTCTACGGTGACGGCCGGGCTGCCGATCGGGTGGCGGACCACCTGGCCTCGGTGCTGGGGGCGAGGTCCGTCGGGCCTGTCTAGGGGCGCCCCGACGCCGGGGGGTTCTCCCAGGGCAGGCCCCCCCACCGGATCCGGAAGTCCCGGCCCGTCAATACCGAGGCATCCACCACCGGCACCTCGCCCTCCGGGGCCACCAGATGGATCGGGGCTCCCTCCAGGACGTCCCGCCGCAGGTCCACGCCGGGCATCACCGCCTCGACCTCGACGCCCCGATCGGTCAACCGGAAGACCCCCACCGGCGTCGCATAGCGCACCATCTTCCCCTGGGAGATCGCCCAGCGCCCCGAGAAGGTCACCTCGGCGACCCGGTCCAGGAACTTGGGCCTGCCCGGTCGCAGGCAGACCAGCCGGCCGTCCCGGATGGCGTAGCGGGCCCCCTCCTGCCATGAACCAACGAAGAGGATGTTCCGGGCAGCGGCGGTCAGGTCCGGCAGTCCCCCGGGGCCGACGTAGTCCAGGGCCCGGGGCCCCCGGCGGGAGACGTTGACGTTCCCCTCCGAGTCCACCTCCAGCAGGCCCAGGATCGTCGTGTCCAGTTCCCGATAGGCCAGGTGGAAGACCTCCGCCGAGGAGACCATCCGGGTGGGGCAGATGGCGGCGCCGAAGAAGACCCCCGGCGCCGGCAGCCCTCCGATGACCCCCGTCTCGCTCATGAACTGCACGTCATTGATGAAGCCGGCCTGGACCACCGCCCGGCAGACCTCCTCGGGCATCCCGACGCCGATGTTGACCAGGGCCCCGGGGCGGGAGATGGCACAGAAGACCCGGGCCCCCAGGCGGGCCAGGGCGTCCTCCACCGGTCCTCGCCGGGGGGTGATCCGGACCGTCTCGTTGAGGAACTTCGTCCGGGCGGCGCCCTCGATCGGGGAGACGTCGGCTCGGGTCGTGAACATGGGCCAGTAGTGGCGTTGCTGGACCGATCCGGTCTGCTCGGTCCAGGGGTGGACCACGATGCCGTCCACCTCCGAGGCGGGCAGGAAGACCTCCTCGGGGCACGGCGGGACCAGGTCCGCGACGCCGGCGAAGACCTGGCCCCCGTTGGCCCGGGCCGCCCGGACCGACTCCCGGATCTCGGTCAGGGTCGTGGCGTGGCGCATGTAGATGTTGCCCTCCGCGTCGGCGTAGGACGCCGACAGGAAGGTGTTCTGGACCCGGGGCAGGCGGTAGCGCAGGGCATCACCGTCCGCCTCGATGAAGGCCTCGTCGTCCTCTCCCCAGACCCGGCTGCCCCGGCCGACCCGGGGGTCCAGGAAGGTCCCCACCCCCGTTGTGCTCCGGACCGAGTCCTCGCCCCGGGCCTGGGCCTCCAGCAGGAAGGTCATCTGGCCCTGGGGCATCGTGTGCAGGCGCACCTGGCCCAGGTCCGCCAGTCGGAGCAGGGCCTTCTTGGTCTCCAGGTGACCTCCGATGTGGCGAGTGATCAGACCCGGCAGGCAGATCTCTTCCAGGGTCCCGGGGGCCTTCCCACGGCCTCCCTGGGCGCCGACGGTGATCCAGGTGAGGTCCCGGGGGTGGCCGGTCCGGAGGAACCGGTCCCGGAGGGCCCAGAAGAAGATGCTGCAGCGGCCGTTGCCGGCCATGCCATTGCAGAAGCAGACCGTCCCGTCGGCCACCCGATCGGCGGCCTCCCGGGCCGTCAGGAATCGCCGGGGGTCCAGGCCCGGGGGACGGTAGTCCAGGTCATGGCGGCTCCAGGTCATCCGCCACCAGGCCACATGGGCCAGCAGACGTGCCTTGGTCCATGGGTTCATGGGTCAACTCCGGAAAAAGGAGCGGATGGATGCGACGACGTGGTCCCGCTGGTCCGGGGCCAGGTCCGGGTGCACCGGGATCGACAGGACCTCCCGGGAGGCCTTCTCGGCCTCGGGGAGGTCCCCCTCCCGGTATCCCAGGTCCGCGAAGCAGCGCTGCAGGTGGAGCGGACAGGGGTAGTACACCTCGGTTCCCACCTCCCGTTCGGCCAGATGGCGCCGGAGGGCGTCCCGTCGGCCCTCGGGGACCCGGATCGTGTACTGGTTGAAGATGTGCCTCCCACCGGCCCGGACCGCTGGCAGCCGCAGCAGTCCCTCATGCTCCAGGTCCTGGAGGGACTCCTGGTAGAAGGCGGCGTTCTGCTGCCTCCGGGCGGTCCATCGGTCCAGGTGCGGCAGTTTCACCGCCAGGATCGCCGCCTGGAGGGCATCGAGGCGGAAGTTGCCCCCCACCAGGTCGTGGAAGTACTTGGGACGGGCCCCGTGGTTGCGCAGCCGGGCCATCCGGTCCGCCAGGTCGGGATGGCCGGTGGTGACGAGGCCCCCGTCGCCGGCCCCGCCCAGGTTCTTGGACGGGAAGAAGGAGAAGCACCCGACCTCCCCGACGGACCCGGCCCGGCGTCCCTGCCACTCGGCCCCGAGGGCCTGGGCCGCATCCTCCACCAGGGCCAGCCCATGGCGCCGGGCCAGGCCCTCCAGGCGATCGAGGTCCACGCACTGGCCGAAGAGGTGCACCGGCAGCAGCGCCCGGGTCCGGGGGCCGATGCGGGCCTCCACCTGGTTCAGGTCCCACAGGAAGGTCTCCGGGTCGATGTCCACAAAGACCGGTCGTGCCCCGAGCCGGGCCACCGACCCCGCCGTGGCAAAGAACGAGAAGGCGCTCGTGATCACCTCGTCCCCGGGACCGACTCCCAGGGCCATCAGGGCCAGCAGCAGGGCATCGGTGCCCGATGAGACCCCGAGGGCATGGGGGACCTGGCAATAGGCGGCGCAGGCGGCCTCAAAGCGTTCCACCACCGGTCCCAGGATGAAGTGCTGGGAGTCCAGCACCTCCTCGACGGCCTGGAGGATCTCCTGACGCAGCGTCCTGTGCTGAGGGCCCAGGTCCAGCAGGGGCACCTTCATCGACGGACTCCTCTCACCGGGGGTCGGGTTCCGCATCCAGCGCCACGAGGCGGTCCGGGGCCAGAAGCCGGTAGCGGCGTCCGCAGGTCCGTGGCGGCTGGTCCGGCAGGTGCAGCAGGGCGTCGCACCGGGCCTCGTTCCCGTCGAGGCGCAGCCGGGATCCGCACCAGCAGACCCAGCCGATCAGCCTGGCGGGGTTTCCGGCCACGAGGCCATGGGCCGGGACGTCCCGGACCACCACGGCCCCGGCGGCGACGAAGCAGGCCTCCCCCAGTTCGTGGCCGCAGACGATCACCGCACCGGCCCCGATGGAGGCGAATCGCCGCACGATGGTCGGCTGGTAGGCGTCATGGCGCGGGATGGCCGCCCGGGGCAACGGCTTGGAAAGATTCGTAAAGGTCATGGAGGGGCCGCAGAAGACGGAATCCTCCAGCACCACCCCATCGTAGAGATTCACCTGGTTCTGAATCTTGCAGCCGGCCCCCATGCGGACCGAGGCGCCGACATAGACGTTCTGGCCCAGGCTGCACCCGGGGCCGATCTGGGCCCCGTCCATCACGTGGCTGAAGTGCCAGATGCGGGTCCCGGCCCCGATGCGCGGGTCCACGGCATCGGGGAACCGGGCCTCGCCGTCGATGCAGGCCGTGGGATGCGCGAAATAGGGCTTCACCGGGCACCTCCCGGCTGGCCCGAGGCCGCCCGTTCCCGGCGGACCTGTGCCACCAGGTCCGGGTGGGCCCGGTACCAGTCCACGAAGGCCTGGACGCCCTCCCGGAGCGGCGTCCGGGGGTGGAACCCGATGGCCTTGCGCAAGGCCGTGGGGTCGGCCCAGGTGGCCGGCACGTCCCCGGCCTGGGCCGGGAGCACCTGGCGGCGGGCAGGGCGTCCGAGGGCCTCTTCCAGGTGACGCAGCAGCGTATCGAGGTCCTGGGGGTCCCCGGGACCGACGTTGAAGACCCGTGCCCCCTCCAGGTCCGGCATCTGCAGCAGGGCTCGGGTCACCTCCACCGCGTCGTCCACGAAGGTGAAGTCCCGCTTCATCCGGCCCCCGTCGTAGAGGGGCACCGGTTCCCCGGAGGCAATGGCCTCGGCGAAGGTCCACACGGCCATGTCCGGGCGACCGAAGGGCCCATAGACCGTGAAGAAGCGCAGCCCCACGGTCGAGAGGCCGTGGGTGGCCAGATAGGCCCGGGCCATCAGTTCGTCGGCTCGCTTCGTGGCGGCATAGAGGCTCACGGGCTGGTCGGCGGCCTGGTCCTCCCGCCAGGGGACGTCCGGGGAGTCACCGTAGACGCTGGAGGAGGAGGCATAGACCACCCGAGGTCGGCCGTGGCGTGCTGCGGCGTCGAACACCGCCAGGGTCCCCTGGATGTTGGACCGCTCGTACTCGAAGGGGAGGTCCTTCGAGAAGCGGACCCCCGTCTGGGCCGCGAAGTGCACGACGCCGTCGAAGGCGAACTCCCGGAACAGGGCGTCCACCGCCGCCGGGTCCGCCACGTCCATCCGCCGGAAGGTGCACCCTGGCGTCCCGGCGATGCGCCGGGCCCGCTCCTCCTTGAGGGTCGGGAAGAAGAGCCGGTTCAGGTCGTCCACCCCGACGACCCGGTGTCCCTCGCCTGCCAGCCGCAACGCCAGGTGATGCCCCACGAATCCCGCAGCGCCAGTGATCAACAGCGTGGCCATCTTGCCTCCTTTCCCCCCGTCCCGGATCCGCCCCCCGGGTCGGCGGACCCAATGCTACTCCGGGGCCGCCGTTCCTGTCCAAGACGGCGGGGTGCGAGGACCTTCCTCTCAAGGACATCCGGGTCAGGCCTGGCGGCGTTTCGAGGAGGGGGACTTCCAGAAGGCCCGTCGGATGCCTTTTTGTCGGGGAGATTCGATCAGCCCATCCCATCACGATGACCTGCCCGTGGCTCTCTGCCATGGAGAGCGTCGAGATGGCCTGTGGGCGCGTGACCGACTGCATCCAGCCCCAGCAGCGGTCTTCCGACATGGGGGAGTTCGTGCTGGAGTCCCACCGGTGAGTCAAGTCCCGGGACGGTCTGATCAAGGCCATCGAGATCCCGTTCCTCTGCCGCCTGGAACGGCCGTTGGTGCGGTTCCCCGACCGGGGCGATGGGCCTGCCGGTTTTCGCCACCCCCCGCGATAACGGTGTAGCATCGCGCTGGTCCCTGTCCCATGGGGAGACTCCGTGGCCCAGTGGTGGCGATGCTGACCTGCCCCCGCTGCCAGGTCGCCCTGAGGCCGGTGGCATCGGACCACGGTCCCAGGGCCTTCGCCTGCCCCTCCTGTGACGGGCGGGCAGCGACGCTGGAGTCCCTCCGACCCCATGCCCGGAAGGGCGCCGTCGCCGTGCTGCGGGACCGGGCGCTCCAGACCGGGGCGCCGGAGGGGCCCCCCTGTCCCGCCTGTGGCCGGGCGATGCGGGCGGCGTCGCTGGCCGACGACCAGGGGGCGCTGGCACTGGACCTCTGCCCTCGATGCCGTCTGGTGTGGTTCGACCCGACGGAGATGGGCCGCTTCCTGCCGCCGTCTCCTCCGGCCGTTCCGCCGGCGCCGGAACTGCCCCCGGAGGCCCGGGTGGTCCTGGCGACCTGGGAGGCCCGGCGGATCCGGGAGCGAGCCGATGCGGAGGAGCGGTTCGCCGAGGGGACCTTCGGCGAACGGCCCGACGAGCCCTGGCAGTGGATACCGGCGGTCCTCGGGCTCCCGACGGAGGTCGGGGAGAGGCCCCGAGGGCGCCTGCCCTGGGCCACCTGGGGCACCGCGGCGATCCTGCTCGTGCTGGGTCTGGCAGGCCTGGACGCCACCGGGCAGAACGCCCGGGCCCTGGGCTTCCTGCCGGCGGACCCCTGGCGGGGGATGGGCCTCACCTGGGTCTCCAGCCTTGTGATGCACGGGGGACTCTGGCACCTGCTGTCCAACCTCTACTTCCTGGTCGTGTTCGGGGACGACGTGGAGGACGTGCTGGGCCCCTGGCGCTTCGGGCTGCTGTTCCTGGTGGCGGGCCTGGCCGGGAATGCCCTGCACGGCCTGCTGGACCCCCGTCCCCAGGTGCCGCTGATCGGGGCCTCGGGGGCCGTCTCGGGCCTGCTGGCCTTCTACGGTCTGCGCTTTCCCCGGGCCCGGGTGGCCCTGGCCTTCCGGCTCTGGTGGCGGTTCGCCTTCCTGCGCATGCCGGTCTGGGTCGCGATGGTCCTGTGGCTGCTCCTCCAGGGGATCGGGGCCGCCTCCCAGCGGATGGGGTGCACCTCCGTGTCGGCCTTCGCCCACCTCGGAGGGTTCGCCTGCGGGGTCACGGCCTGGGCCTGGGCCCGTGGGTCCGCCCGGTAGGGTGTCTTCAAGGTTCCGCAGGCCGCCAGATCGGGCTCCATCTTGCCTGGGTCGGGGCGCTTTGGTAGCGAAAACGCTTTGATTCTCATGATTTGGAGAATCAGAGGTTGCGATTCCGATATTTCTGTTGATAACGTCTTTCAGTAAGAGGTCCGCAGGTGGTCCTCTTGCGGCACGGGCTGTTGCTAGGAGGTGCACGATGGCCGGCGGAACGGTGGGCATGTGGGGCGTCCGGGCGTGGGTCATGGGGGCGGTTCTCCTGGGGGGCGTGATGCTGGATCCCGCGGAGGGATGGTGCGACAAGCGCAACACGGTCTGGTCGTACGAACCCAAGACGATGCCCCGGGGCGAGGTGGAACTGGAGTACTACCTGACCGTGGAGGGCAAGCGAGTCGCGCCGGCCCGGAACTCCGACGGGACGTTGCAACTGGACGACGAAGGCAACCCGGTGCGCAAGGACTGGACCTGGTCCAACAAGTACCAGCACCAGGCCGAGGTGGAGGTGGGCGTCACGGACCGCTTCGACCTGTCGCTGTACACGATGTTCTCCCACACCGAAGGATCGCCGGCGGCCTGGGACGGCTACAAGATCCGGGCCCGCGTGATGCCGGTGCTGCGGGGACAGTGGCCGGTGGACGTGCTGTTCTATCTGGAGTGGATCCAGGGGGTGGACGACTTCGCCTTCGAGGAGAAGGTCATCCTGGGAAGGAGTTTCGGGGGCCTGTTCCTGACCTTCAATGCCGTCGCCGAGCAGAAGGGTGGGGACTGGGGCAAGGAATGGGCATTCGAGTTCAAGCCCTCCTTCGCCCTGGGATACGAGTTCAATCCCCACGTCGCCCTGTCCCTGGAGACGCAGTACAAGGTCGAGTATGAGAACTCGCGGTGGAGTGACCACGGCTTCTGGCTGGGCCCGACGCTCTCCTTGATGACGGGCCCGGTGTGGCTTGCCCTGGGGGGCATGTACCAGCCCACTCACGTGCTGGACTTCCCTCGATGGCAGGTCCGGGCCATTCTGGGGGTGTTCCTGTGAGGCGTGACGCAGGATGGCAGGGGTCTGCGATGGACCTGGTGACGCTGCTTGTCGTCTTCGTGCTGTGGGCTTCAGGGTGTGGATCCACCGGGGCCGCCGGGACATCGATCGTCGGCAGTCCCGGCGATCCGCCGCCGGTGGTCCGGGCCCGGTGTGGTGGCTGTCACGCGCTTCCGGTGCCGGACCCCTTGCGGGACCGCGACGCGGTGTGGCGATGGCACGTGAAGCGTCTTGGCCTGTCCTCCGAAGAGGCGGCGGAGGTCTCGACCTGGCTGTCGGGAGGGCCGCGCTGAAGATCCTGGGTGTCCTGGAAGGCTCTCCCGGCTGAAAAGAGGGGGCGACCTGATTCGAGCAAGGCTCGGCGGGGGGGCGGTCTCAGGTCCGGGGACTCGTCTTCGACAAGCAGGCATGAGAGGATCCCCCGCAGTCTGGTCAAGAGGATGCCATGCAGCGGTGTTGCGGACGGCCGGCAATGCTGGCGCTGCTGGCGGCCGCCCTGCCGGCCGCGGCGGCCAATCCTGTGCGGGTGGAACTCGCCACGGTGGGCCCGGATTTCGCCCAGTGGGTGGTGGACACGGACGGTCCGGCGACCGTCGCGGTGGCCGTGCTGACGCCCGATGGCGAGATCCCGGCGTCGGTGGACGCCGTGAAGGGACGGTATTTCCGGGCCCGGGTCGCGGACCTGACCCCGGGACAGGATTACCGGGTACGGGTGATCATGGATGGCCTGGAGGTCCCGGCATCCGACTTCGCGCCGGCCAGTTTCCGGACGCTGGAGCCGCCGCCCGGGCGCCTGTTGTTCCGGTTCGCCACCGTGACGGACACCCACGTGGGCGAGGAGGTGGCGGGGCTGGTCGGGGGTCTGGGATACCAGGGCTTCTCGTGGCCCGACCCCGACCATCCCTACTGGCGGTTCACCAACGAGGCCGCAGTGCGGGAGATCAACGCCTCCGGGGTGGAGTTCGTGATCCACAAGGGGGACCTGACGGCCGAGGCCCGGCCCGAGGAGATGGTCCTCGCGAAGACGATCTTCGACGGGCTCCGGATGCCCTGGCACCCGGTCCGGGGCAACCACGACCGGGTTCGGGGTGGCGTCGATGACTGGGCGGCGGCGCTGGGCCTGGCCCGTTCCTGGAGGGCATTGGACTTCCGGGGTCACCGCTTCTTGCTGCTGGACACCGTGGCCCCGGAAACCGGGGCCGGCTGGCTGGGCGACGACCAGTTGGCCTGGGTCGAGGCGGAACTGGCCGACGCTCGGGCCTCTCTGCGCCCGATCTGGGTCGTGGGGCACCATGCCCTCTGCGAGGAGGCGGGCCCCCTCTACGCGGTGCTGGGGGACGCCCTGTTCCGGGTCCAGGACGCGATGGACCAGGCCGCGCCGGCGGTGGTGGGGGTCCTGGCGGGTCACTCCCACCGGAACGCCCGCCTGGACGCCCTGATGGTCCCCGGAGTGCCCTTCGTGGAGACGGCCTCGACCAAGGAATACCCGGGCACCTGGACCGAGGTGCGTGTCTTTGAGGGCGGCTTCATGCAGATCGCCCACGTGATCGACTGTCCCGAGTGCCGGGAGTGGTATGCCATCACCACGGGCGAGTACGGCGGCAACGCCCCGGCGATGCAGTTCGGTCGCCTGGAGGATCGGTGCTTCACGGTGGTCTTCGACCCCTCCCTGGGGCAATCGGCTTCCGCGGACGACGACAGCCCTCCAGAACGGGACCCCCAGGACGACGCCTTCTCGGACCTGACCGGGGGAACCGAGGCGGACGTCGGCTCGCCGGATCCGGAAGGGGGCCTCCCCCTGGATGGGGATGCGCCCCCGAGGGGCGGTTCCTGCATGGTGGCCGCCAGGGTCTCCGACGCCGGGAAGACGGTCCTGGTGGGATGGCTGGTCCTCGGAAGCCTCCTCGGGTCTCGCCGCCGGCCGGACCCGTCGGGTTCTCGCCAGGGTCCGGGGCCAGGCTTCCGGCATCGTCCCGGCATCGGATTGCCCGACTAGCGCGTGCCGGCGGCGACCAGTGGACGGCCCGGGGAGGGGCAGACGTGCAGGCAGACTCCGCAGCCGTTGCAGGAACGGGGGTCCAGGATCGGGCCGCGTCGTCCCGGGGACAGGGCCCCCGGCACGGGACACCGCTCGATGCAGGTCAGACAGAAGGGCATGCAGCGCTGCGGGTCGATGGCCACCGGGACGCGTCGCTGTCCGGCGTCGGGCTCTGTCGCCTGGGGCTCCGGTGCCTCCGATCCCGCCTCGACGGGCACCCACGGCACCGGTGGGGCCGGGGGCGGGCGCAGCCAGGCGCCGGTCAGCCACGATCTCCGGGTGAGGCGTCCAGGCATGGTCAGGATTCCCGGGCGAAGGGGAGCGGCGACTCGGCCGGCACATGGCACTGCGTGCAGTTCTGCCGTGCGGGATGCGTCGTCCGGAGACCGGCCAATCCGGCGACGCCGTGACAGGACCGGCAGTTCTCGCGCATGAAGACCCGGTGGGGGATGAGGGGCGGTGCGCCTTCCCAGGCCCTCGCCCCGCGTCCTGCGGACGGCAGGCCGGTGAAGGTGTTGACGACCTCAGGGGCCTCGGCACCCGGCCGCTTCGCTGCGGTCGAGACGTGGCACTGGAGGCACTGGCTGCGCGGCTCGTGGCTCATGACCGGCGCCGTCCGGTCCGCCACCCGCATCCCGGGGCCGTGGCAGGCAAGGCAGGCCGCCGACGACTGCTCGTCCACCGGGTGGGGAATCCACGGGGGCGCTCCGTCGTAGGCCCGCCGCTGGGCGCGCAGCGCCACCGCCGTCGATCGGGACTTTGGGTCGAACGGAGGAACGGGATCAGCCTCCGCGGGGAGGGTTGCCCGCAGCACCGAGAGGTCGCTGGTCACCTGTCTCCAGGGACCTGCCTTTCGGTCCCCGAGGGACCACCAGGGGGTCGCGGGCATCGCCTCCCCCGAGGCGGCGGCCCGGGCGGCTCCCCGGTCCTCCTCCCGATCGAGCCGCTCCACCGGTCGCAGGCCCACCACGAATCCCACCACCGACACGCCCAGGGAGGCCGCCAGCAGCAGGTGCAGTCCCCGCGCCACCCGCCCGTCGCTGCTCATGGACGGCCTCCCGAGGTCACCCGGACCAGTCTCGCCGCGCATTTCTTGTAGTCGGGCTGCTTCGAGAAGGGGTCGTGGGCCTCCAGCGTGCACTCGTTGATCAGCCTCCGTTCGTCGAAGAAGGGGACGAACAGCGTGCCCGGAGGAGGGGCCCCCCGGCCTTCGATCCAGGCCGGGAGCACGACGCGTCCGCGCCGGGTCTCCACGGCCACCAGGTCTCCGTTGCCGATGCCCAGTCGGGCCGCGTCGTCCGGATGCACCTCGACGTAGGCCTCGGGCATCGCCTTCCGCAACTGGGGGATGCGGCGGGTCATGGTCCCGGTGTGCCAGTGCTCCACGACCCGGCCGGTACAGAGCCAGAACGGGTACTCGGCGTCGGGGGATTCGGGGGGCGGTTCGTAGGGATGGAACCAGACCTGGGCCCGGTCGTCCCCGGTGACCGAGTGGTAGAACTGGATGACGGCGCCCTTGCGCACGTAGGGGTCGTCGAACTCGGCGAAGCGGAAGCGGGTCTCGCGCCAGGACCCGTCGGCCTGCTGCACGACGGGCCACCGGAGACCACGGGCCTTCACGTACTCGTCATAGGGCGCCAGATCCTTGTGCTTCATGCGCGTGAAGCGCCGGTACTCCTCGAAGAGCGCCTTGTCCACGTTGACGTCGTAGTAGTGCCTCCAGTCCCAGGCTGGCACCTCGCGGCCCGCCTGGTCCCGAATCGAGAAGAGGAATCGTCCCTCCCGGTCCCGCATGCCGGGATGACCGAGGTCGTGAAGCCGCCGTGCCACGGCGATGATCTGCCAGCAGTCGTCCCGGGCCTCTCCGGGCGGGTCCACCATCTTGAACCACTGCTGGGTCCGCCGCTCGCTGTTGCCAAACATGCCGTTCTTTTCGACCCAGAGGGCCGAGGGCAGGACCAGGTCCGCCAGTTCCGTCGTGGCGGTCGGGTACACGTCGGAGACGATCAGGAACTTGTGCGCGAGACCCTTCCTGCCCCGAAAGAGCCGGTGGAGGTTGGGCAGGGTCTGCCCCGGGTTCGTCACCTGCACCCAGATCGTATCGATCGCCCCGTCGGCCTTGCAGAACTCCTCCCACATCTTCACGGTGTGGAAGCCCGGTTCGGGGGCGATGCGGCCCTCCGGGACGTTCCAGATCTCCTCGGCCATTCGCCGATGCTTCTCGTTGGCGACGAGGCCCCCGCCGGGCAGTGCATGGCACAGCGTGCCCACCTCCCGGACCGTTCCGCAGGCCGACGGCTGTCCCGTCAGGCTGGTCGGGGCGTCCCCGGGTCTCCCGAAATGGCCGCTCAGCAGATGGATGGAGTGAACCAGGGCGTTGATGGCCGTGCCCCGGGTGTGCTGGTTCATGCCCATGCACCACAGGGAGGTGATGCGCAGGTCCCTGCGACCGAAGAGGTCCGCCAGCATCCGGATGTCCCTCGCCGGGACCCCCGAGAGGTGCTCCACGGCCTCCGGCGTGTAGGGTTCCAGCAGGGATCGGTACTCTTCGAAGGAGATGGCCCGGCCGTTCAGGGTCGGAGGGTCCGACGGCGCCCGAAAGGCGCAGTGGGCATTCACAAAGTCCCGGTCCCAGGTGCCGTGCCTCAGCAGCATGTGGGCGATGCCGTTGGCGATCGCCAGATCCGTGTGGGGACGGAAACGCAGGAAGTGCTGGGCCATGGCCGTCGATCGGGTCCGCCGGGTGCCGATGTCGATGATGGTCACGTCCTGCCCGCGGCTGCGCCGGTCCACGATGCGGCTGAAGAGGACGGGGTGCATCTCGGCGGGGTTGTTCCCCCACAGGATCACCACGTCGGCCTCGTCCAGGTCCTGATAGCACCCCGCCGGCTCATCCACCCCATAGACCGACAGGAAGCCCGTAACCGCCGAGGCCATGCACAGCCGCGCGTTGGGGTCGATGTGGTTGTTCCCCAACCCCCCTTTCATGAACTTGTTGGCCGCGTAGCCCTCGGGGATCGTCCACTGGCCACTGCCGTACATCGCGAACCGGTCCGGTGCGGCCAGGATGCGCCGGGCAACGAGGTCCAGCGCCTCGTCCCAGGAGACCGGCTCCAGCCTGCCGTTCCGGCGCAGCATCGGTCGGGTCAGGCGGTCCTCGCCGTAGAGGGCCAGGCCGACGTGGTAGCCCTTCACGCAGAGGAGTCCCCGGTTCACGTCCGCCTGCCGGTCGCCGGCGATGGCCACCACCCGGCCGTCCTTGACCCCGACCTGCACATGGCAGCCGGTGCCGCAGAAACGGCACGGTGCCTTGTCCCACTTCACGCCGGGCAGGTCCGGCAAGGGCCGGGTCTCCCGCTCCGCCGCGACCGAAGGAAGGGCCTCGGCCGTCGCCACGGCCACCGCCGTGGCAGCCATCGTTCCCAGGAAGTCCCGGCGATTCACTCTGTCGTCCATCGTCGTCTCCCGCCCCTGGGCCCAGGTACGAACACTATTTCGACTGATTTACACTTGATTCCGATCAGAAATCAAGGTAAAGAGTTTCCGAAAGGTCTGATACGCGGAGGAGGCGGTGCTCGGACCGGTGCAGAGGACGCGGATCGCCGGGACATTGCTGGCGGTCGTGCTGTCGGCGTGCCCCGGGCCCGCCAGACCTCCCGCGACCGTGTCCGGGGATGCCGTCTCGCCGGTGGAGAACGGCGTCCCCAGGCATCCCGACGAGGTGCGCCGTCCCTACGGGGTCCTGGGGACCCAGACGGGACTCGACGATGCCCGGGGGAAGCCCGCACGGATCCCCTGCCGGGTCTGCCATGACCTCCTGGAACCGAGGGAGGAGAACCGGTATGCCGTGTCGATCGGGGGGTTCCATAGGGGCATCCGGCTGGCTCACGGCGACCTCACGTGCCGGTCCTGCCACGAACCGCCGCTGTTCCAGGGATTCCGGCTCCAGGACGGGCGCCCGGTGGACTACCCCGACGTGATGCGCCTCTGCGCCCAGTGTCACGGCCTCCAGCACCGGGACTTCCAGCGAGGTCTCCACGGTGGCATGAACGGCTACTGGGATCGGCAGGCGGGCCCCCGGGTGCGGAATCATTGTCTGGTCTGCCACAACCCTCACCGACCAGCCTTCCCGCCGATGATCCCCGCACCGCTGCCTCGCTCGCGCTTCCAGGAAGGACCGTCCGACGATGCAGAGGCCGCCAGTGCCCCGGAGGCCCGTCCGGCGATGTCCCCGGCCGATGTTCAGGAGGAGAACCATGAGTGATGCGCGGCCTCCCGGAGATGGGGGATCCTCCCCGGACCGTCTTCCGGGAAGCCCCGATGGGGTCGGTGCCTCTCTCCCCGGCCAGGGCACCACGGCCAGTGGGGGGGCGGGCGCCTGCCCGCCGGGGGCCCCTTCGCCGTCCGATGCGTCCTGCGACACGCGGCCCCTGGCCCGGCGGACGTTGTTGAAGGCCGCCGCCGGTGCCGCAGGACTGGTGGCCCTCGGGAAGGCCCTGGCGCCCCTCGCGGGTCTCGGCGAGTCCATGACACTGGACGAGTTGCTCCAGCGCCACTACTCGGAACTGACTCCCGAGGAGAAGCAGCGCATCTTCCGGCGGCTGGAGGAACAGGCGAGACGGGACTACGGTGTCCCGGTGACCATCGGAGACCCGCCTCCCCGTTCCCGGACGAAGTACGGCTATGCCCTGAACCTGTCCCTCTGCATCGGCTGCCGACAGTGCGCCCAGGCCTGTCGCCGGGAGAACAACCACGACCGCAGGACCCGCAACACCTACATCACCGTGATGGAGATCGACAAGGGCACGCTGGACCTGGCCAGGGCCCAATCGCGCTACGAGCACCCCGTGCCGCAGCCGGACAAGACCTACATGCCCGTCCAGTGCCAGCATTGCGACCGGCCGCCGTGCACCGCCGTGTGCCCGGTGCGTGCCACCTGGAAGGAGCCCGACGGGATCGTCGTGGTGGACTACAACTGGTGCATTGGCTGCCGGTACTGCGCCGCAGCCTGTCCCTACCATGCCCGGCGGTTCAACTGGTCGAGGCCCGAGGTGCCTCCATCGGAGGTGAATCCCGACCAGGGCTACCTCTCGAACCGCATTCGGCCGCCGGGGGTGATGGAGAAGTGCACCTTCTGCCTGCACCGGGTGCGTCAGGGGCGCCTGCCGGCATGCCTGGAGGTCTGTCCCGCCGGGGCCCGGGTCTTCGGGAACCTGCTCGACCCGGGCTCCGAGATCCGGCAAGTCATTGCAGACAAGCGGGTCTATGTCCTGAAGGAGGAACTGGGAACCGTCCCCTCCTTCTACTACTTCTTCACGATCTAGGGGCGGCGCCCCGGAGGAGGTCCCGTGGACGGGCTGCAGGTGCCGTCGCCGGAAGGCGCGATGCGAAGGGAGCCGCACCGGCTGGCCTACCCGCGCTTCCTGTGGCAGGCGATCGTGGCTGCGACCGATGGCTCGCCGCTGTTCTACGCCTGGATGACCGTGCTGACCGCGGTGGCACTCGTCGGGGCCCACGCCTGGGCCCGGCAGGTGGTGGACGGCATGGCCCTGACCGGCATGTCGGACCACGTCTCGTGGGGCCTCTACATCGGGAACTTCACCTTCTGTGTCGGGGTGGCCGCCGGGGGGGTGATGATGGTCATCCCGGCCTATCTCTATCGTGATCACGCCATGCACGAGGTGGTGATCCTCGGCGAGCTGCTGGCAGTGGCCGCAATCGTGATGTCCATGATGTCGGTGCTGGTGGACCTGGGGCGCCCGGATCGCTTCTGGCACCTGGTGCCCGGCCTGGGGCAGTTCAACTGGCCCCTGTCGATGCTGTCCTGGGACGTACTGGTGCTGAACGGCTACCTGCTGCTGAACCTGCACATCTGCGGCTACCTGCTCTACACCCGCTTCCTGGGGCGGCGGCCCGACCCGAAGTGGTACGTCCCCTTCGTGCTGGTCAGCATCGCCTGGGCCATCTCGATCCACACCGTGACGGCCTTTCTCTACAGCGGCCTCGGCGGTCGGCCCCTGTGGAACTCGGCGCTGCTGGCGCCGCGCTTCCTGGTGTCGGCCTTCGTGTCCGGTCCGGCGTTCATCATCATCGCCCTGGCGGTGGTGGAGCGTCTTGCCTCCTTTCGGCCTGCCGAAGGTCCCATCCGGACCCTGACCCGGATCCTTCGGGTCACGGTGCTGGCGAACCTCTTCATGCTGGCCTCGGAGATGTTCACGGAATTCTACGCCGGGGGCACCCACACCGACTCGGCGCGCTATCTCTTCCTGGGACTGCACGGCCACGGGCGCCTGGTTCCGTGGATCTGGACCGCGGTGGTGCTGAACGTGCTGGCGGCGGTGCTGCTGTATCTGCCGGTGACGGCCCGGCGCCGGGAGGTGCTGCTCGGGGCCTGCGCGATGACGTTCCTGGGCGTCTGGGTCGAGAAGGGCCTGGGCCTGGTGGTCCCGGGCTTCATCCCGAGCCAGTTGCACGAGATCGTCGAGTATGGCCCCAGTGTCACCGAGTGGCGGGTCACCGCGGGCATCTGGGCCCTGGGCCTGATGATCTACACTGTGGCCCTGAAGGTGGCCTTGCCGATCCTGTCACGGGGCGAGACCCGGGAAGACGGCCTTCCCGCAGGCACCCCATCGCATGGATGATGGGGGCCGACTCCCCGGCGCCTGCTTCGGGAAGACTCGAAGGCCCTGTTCCGGTCCGGAAGACGCGGAGGAACGAACCCGTGGAGGCAGCGTTGTGGGGGAAGGCCGCCTCGTGGGGCGACCAGGCAGCGGTGGATCGGGAGACGCTGCCCCGGCTGTGGGGACCGGACCGCGGGGGGCTGCCGCGGGGGTTCAAGGCCCTGGTGGTCCAGGTCGTGGGGGGGCCTTTGGGGACCCCGCCCCGCTACCGCTTCTGGGACTGGCTTGGGACCTCTCGGGATCGGGAGGACTGGTGGCCCGCGTCCACGGTGAAGGTCTTCGCGGCCGTGGCCGCCCTGGAACGGCTGCGGGCCTGGGGCTTCTCGCCGGCGGCCCGGGTCACCTTCCATTACGGGACCGGCGACGAGACGAGGGTCGTGGAGTCCCTTGTGCGCCGGGCCCTGACGGCCAGTGACAACCAGGCCTTCGACCAGCTGGTGGAGGTGGTGACCGGCGACGGCCTGAACCGGTGGCTCCAGCAACGGGGATTTCGGGACACGGTGCTGCTCCGGGGCTACTCCCACCGGGTGATGGACCCGGACCTGGGGGTCGGAGTGCTCCGGGTGTCGCCGCCGCGGACTGTCTGGGAGGGGTCCCGGGTCCGGGAGGAACCGGGCTGCGTCGGGACGATCCGGGAGGGGTGCCGGGACCTGGGCAACTGCACGTCCCTGCTGGACCTCTGCGACCTGATGCGTCGGGTGATGATCCACCGGGACCTTCCGGAGGCGGAACGGCTGGCCCTGGGACCCTGGGAGGTGGCGTTGGTCCGCAGTGCCCTCTCCCGGAGGCGGGTCCGGGGCCTGGGTGTCGTTCGGGGCCTGCGGCAGGCCTTCCTGCCGGAGCGGATCGCGTGCTTCCACAAGCCGGGGTATGCGATGGACTGGTTCAGCGACCACGTCTTCCTGCAGCGGCGGCGCGGTCCCCGGGATCAGAGAACCTGGATTGTCGCCATGGCCGGCCAGGGAGGGCGGGATGCGCTGGACGAACCGGCCCGAGCCATCGGGGGCCTGATCCGGTCCGGGGCGCTCAGCGCCGCCGGGTCCTGGGCTCCCGGACGTCCACCCGAATGACCGCTCCCCCGGCCTCGGCCTCCCGGCATGAGCGGAAGAAGAACCAGACCCCCGGGAGGGATGGGGGGCCGGCCACGCACTCGTCCTGCCCTCGGGTCGGGGGCACCGGGTGCGGTGTCAGGTCCGGCCAGGTGCGCCGCAGGTCCGCCAGCGTGCTCCCGACCCCATGTCCCTCGGCGGTGGCAGGTCCAGGCCCCGTCACGACGACCTCCGCGACCCGGGCTCCCTTTTGGACCTCCCGCAGGGCCCGTTCCCGGTATGGGGTGGGGTCGGGGGCCCGGTAGGCCCGGGCCGCCTTCCGGGTGAAGGGCCCGGACTGCAGCCACGCCTGCAGCGGCGGGTCGGTCCACTCCAGGCCCTCGACCGGTCGTCCGTCGGCCACGTAGCCCACGAAGTACTGCCCTCCGGCCTCCGGGGTCCGCAGGGCCCGGGGCAGGGGTCTTCCCACCTGGATCTCCCCCACCCGGCCCGGCGCGATGACCCACCGGGCCTCCTCGTCGGCCCGGGCCATGGCCGGCAGGACCAGCAGCAGCCATGCTGCCCGTCTCATGGCACCACCACGTACCAGAGCATGAGGCGCTCGCTGGGATACCAGCCCGGCGCGTCGGAGAGCCGCTCCCCGTCGAAGAGGTCCACGTGGCCGGTGCCACCGTAGCCGAAGATCTTGTCGAAGGCCACGATGCCCTTGCGCCCCTTCAGCAACGGCTTGATCGTCCGGTCGAAGTCCTTCTGGAAGGCCTGGGCGTCCGGGTAGCGGCCCTTGGCCGGGAAGGTGGCGTCGGCCTTGCGGTAGGTCTTCTGGAGGTAGGTCCACATCTCGCCGGCGGCGAGGATCAGGTACTCCTGGGTCTTGCGGCTCCAGTAGGGCTTGCGTTTCAGGCCGGCGGCCTGGGTTCTTGCCGGCGTGATTCGCTCCCCGATGCGGTTCAGCATCCGGCTCAGGCGGATCGCGCAGGTATTCCAGTTCGTCGGCAGGCCGACCTCTCCCAGCAGGTCCGCCGAGGCGGTGTCCTGGGACGGGTCGCCCCCCTGGGCGGTCCAGTGCTCCTGGTAGTTGTGGGGATGGGCCTCCCACATCTTGCCGAAATCCTTGGGAAGGGGCTTCTTCCGGGGACGCCCGGGGGTCCGGTCGGCCCCAAGCGCGCCCACGGTTCCCCCACTCGCGGCCCGCTGGGCGGCGGCCTCGGCCTCGATCTCCAGGCCGCCCTCGGTGCGTCCGGGACCGTCGCCCTGGCGCTGCTGCACGACGTGGGCCACCTCGTGGGCCACCGTCGCCGGGGACGGGTCCCGGTCCCGGAAGGCGACCTCGTTCCCGACCGTGTAGGCCTCGGCGCCCAGGGCCTCGCTGGCCGCTTCCGCATCAGGACCCACGTGGGCCTTCACGTCCCCCAGGGGCTGTCCAAAGGCCTGCTCCATGCGGGCCCGGTGGGGAATGGGGCCCGGGCTGGTCGAGAACCCTGCCCGGGCCAGGTCCGCCTCCTCCCCTGGCCCCACCGCGCCGCCGCCCCCATGGCGCAACAGGGCCTGCTGCTCCCGGTAGGGCCGCCGCTTCAGCACGCGTTGCACGGCCCGGCCGCGGGCAGGCGCCGGGGCCACCTGGGGCCCGTCGGCACGGTCCGCCTCCGGAACCGGGTCCCGGGTGTTCTTCAGGTCCATCGAGGCCCTCCATCCAGGGGAGCCCTGATTGTATCTCGACTGCGGTGTCCGCGATCAGGGGTCGAAGCGGCGGACCCGGGCATGGCAATATGGGGTCGTGCCCCGACGGGCATAGTAGTCCTGGTGGTACTCCTCCGCCGGCCAGAAGGTGGTGGCCGGCTGCACCCGCGTGGCGACCGGCAGGCCCCGGGCCACCAGGGTCCGTATCAGCCGCTCGGCGACCTGTCGCTGGGCCTCGTTTCCGTAGAAGACCACGGACCGATACTGCTCCCCGATGTCCGGGCCCTGGCGGTCCACCTGGGTCGGGTCGTGGATCTCGAAGAACAGGCGAGCCAGCTCCTCGTAGGAGACTCTCCGGGGGTCAAAGGTCACCTGGACGGTTTCGATGTGGCCAGTCCCGTGGCTGCAGACCTCCTCGTAGGTCGGATGGTCCTTGTGTCCACCCATGTAGCCCGAGACGGCCGCCACGACGCCGGGCACCTGGTCGAAGTGATATTCCACGCCCCAGAAGCAGCCTCCGGCGAACCAGGCAACCTCCCGGGCACCCTCCTCACGCGATCCGGTTTTCATCGTTTCCTCCCGCCCCATGGCCGACGACGCCAGCAGCACCGCCGCTCCCAGGACCGGCAGCATCCGCACCATCGTGGCCCCTCCGTCGCGCGTCCCGGGGGAGAGTGTCGCGGGACCGGTGGCGAAAGGCCAGCCCAGGTGCCTTCTGGGCCCGTCTCAGGCCTTGATCACCTTCGGGTGGGGGTGCCGATAGACCCCCCGGGTGTCGATGATCAGCCGGGACCGCTCCAGCAGCCCCTCCCAGTCCACCGCCTGGTGGTCCGTGGCGATCAGCACCGCGTCGAACTCTCCGGCCCGCTCCAGCGCCGTGCTGGCGATGCCCGCGTAGCGGCCGTGCTCCCGGCTCGGGGGCACCACCGGGATGTGGGGGTCGTGGTAGGCCACCTCCACGCCCTGTTCCTCCAGCAGTTCCCACAACTTGTAGGATGGCGACTCCCGGGCGTCGTCCACGTTCCTCTTGTAGGCCAGGCCGACCAGCAGGATCCGGGCGCCCCGAAGGCCGCGGCCCCGCTGGCTGAAGGCCTCCATGACCCGATGGACCACCCAGGCGGGCATCTGGCTGTTCACCTCGCCGGCCGTCTCGATGAACCGCGAGAAGACATCGTATTCCTTGGCCTTCCAGGTCAGGTAGAAGGGGTCGATGGGGATGCAGTGGCCCCCCAGGCCCGGCCCCGGATTGAAGCGCATGAATCCGAAGGGCTTCGTCGCCGCGGCGTCGATCACCTCCCAGACGTCGATCCCCATCCGGGTGAGGACGATCTTGAGTTCGTTGACCAGGGCGATGTTGACCGCCCGGAAGGTGTTCTCCAGGATCTTGGCCGCCTCGGCCACCCGGGTCGAGGAGACAGGCATCAGGCGATCGATGATCCGCCCGTAGAGCGCCATGGCCCCCTCCAGGGCCTCGGGGTGGTCGGCGCCGATCACCTTCGGGATCGTCTCGGTGCGGAAGTCTGGATTGTTGGGGTCCTCCCGTTCGGGGCTGTAGGCCAGGAAGAAGTCCCGGTTCGCCACGAGGCCCGACGTCTCCAGGATCGGCCGCATCACCTCGTCGGTGGTTCCGGGGTAGGTGGTGCTCTCCAGCACGATCAACTGCCCGGCCCGGAGGTGGGGCACCAGGCTCCGGCAGGACCCCTCGACGAAGGACAGGTCCGGTTCCCGGTTTCGGTTCAGGGGGGTCGGGACGCAGATCAGGATGGCATCGCAGTCCCGGGCCCGGGCGAAGTCGGTCGTGGGATCGAAGCCCGCGGCCATGCACCGGGCAATCTCCTGGTCGGGAATGTGCTGGATGTAGGTCCGGCCGGCCCGCAGGCGTTCCACCTTGGTCGGGTCCGTATCCAGGCCGATCACCCGGACGCCCTTCCGGAGGAAGGCCGCCGCCAGGGGAAGTCCCACGTAGCCAAGGCCCAGCACACCCACCACCGCATCGGGCCCAGCCAGTCGATTCTTCAGGCTCATGCCGTTCCTCCTGTGGGGCCGGACCCGCCGGTGTCCGGGTCCCGCATCTCGATATCCATGGCCATCAACGCCCGGCGGATCGCCTCGGGGGGCCCGTGTCGGGCCGCGTCCACAAGAGCCTCCACCTGTCGGGTCAGCAGCGTGAAGTCTCGCAGTTCCGGCCGGGCGACGAATACCTTTTCCACCGGTGTCGGCAACACGCCGTCCCGGTCCAGCAGCAGCTCCTCGAACAGTTTCTCCCCGGGTCTCAGGCCCGTGAAGACGATGGGGATCTCCGACTCCCGGAACCCGGACAGCCGGATCATGTCCCTGGCCAGGTCCAGGATCCGGATCGGCTGGCCCATGTCCAGCACGAAGACCTCCCCCTCCCGCCCGATCGTGCCGGCCTTCAGGACCAGCTGGGCGGCCTCGGGAATCGTCATGAAGTAGCGCATCACATCCGGGTGTGTCACCGTCACGGGACCGCCCCGGGCGATCTGGTCCCGGAACAGGGGCACCACGGATCCCTGGGAACCCAGCACGTTGCCGAAGCGCACCGATGCGAACCGGGTACTCGTGCCCGAGGCACCCAGGCCCCGGATGATCAGCTCGGCAACGCGCTTGCTGGCCCCCATCACCGAAGTGGGCCGGACCGCCTTGTCGGTCGAGAGCATCACGAAGACCTCGGCCCCGTGTTCCGCTGCCAGGGAGGCCACCACCCGGGTCCCGACCACGTTGGCCTCGATGGCCTCCCGGGGGTTCTGCTCCATCAGGGGCACGTGCTTGTAGGCCGCCGCGTGGAGGACCACTTCTGGCCGCCACTGGCGAAAGACCTCCCGGACCTTGTCCTCCTCTCGGATGTCCCGGACCAGCACGACCGGCGACAGGTCCGGCCAGCGCCAGCGCAGCTCCTGGTCCAGCAGAAAGAGTCCGCTCTCGTCATGGTCCAGCAGGATCAACTGGCTGGGCCTCAAGGCCGCCACCTGGCGGCAGAGTTCCGACCCGATGGACCCAGCCGCCCCGGTCACCAGGATGCGCTGGTTGCCATACACTGGCCCCAGCAGGGGGTCGTCCCGGGTCAACTGGGCCACCTCCCGTCCCAGCAGGTCCTCGATCCGGACCTCCCGCACCGGGGACACCTGGGCCCGGCCGGCGATCAGGTCCGAGGTGCCCGGCAGCACCCGGAGGCGCACGCCCAGGCGCCCGCAGAGGTCCACCACCTCTCGCTTCCGGGCCAGGGGCAGGTCCGAGATGGCCAGCAGGGCCTGGGTCGCTCCGGTCCGGGCCACCACCTCCGGCAGGTGCTCCAGGGTTCCCAGGACCTGGACCCCCTCGATCTCCATGCCTCGCTTGGCGGGGTCGTCATCCAGGAAGCCGGCGACCTGGATTCCCAGGGCGGGCCGGACCCGGCACTCCCGAGCGATGGCCCGTCCGTTGTCCCCGGCGCCCAGGATCAGGACCCGCTCGGAGGAGGGGCGGCTCTGGGCCCCGACAGCGGTGGTCTCGTGGAGCCAGCGCCGGAGCAGCCGCAGGGCCACCATGCCCGTGAAGGCCAGCAGGCCGTACATCAGCGCGACGCTCAGGGGGAGGCGGTAGTAGGGGTTCTCGGGGGCCGCCAGCCGGAAGACCACGAACACGCCAGTGACCAGCCCCACCGATCGGGCAAACCGGGCCACGTCGTAAAGAGAGATGTAGCGCCAGAGGACCCGATACACCCCGGTCAGGAGGTTCACCGTGACCTGGGCGATCACGGTGTAGGGCAGCAGCAGGATCCACTGCTTTCGGGGGATGTCGGGCATCGGCCACTCGAACCGGACCCAGTAGGCCATCGAGAGCGCCGCGGCCACCACCAGCCCGTCTGCGGCCACCTGCATGACCCGCCCCCCGGCCCGTCCCGAGAGGCGTTCCAGGGCCATCAGCACGGTCGCCAGCAGGATCCGCAGGTCCTCCTTCAGGGACATCCGTTGCAGGTAGATCAGGTTCAGGCGCAGCTTGTCGGGCATCACGGTCTCGACGTAGGTCCGCTCCGGGTCCGGGGATCGGGCCAGCAGGGCGTTCTCGTCGAAGTAGGCCATCGAGGCATAGTCGGTGATCCCCGGCCGGACCGACAGCACCTGGCGCTGGGTGTCGTCGTACATCGCCACGTACCGGGGCACCTCCGGCCTGGGCCCCACCAGGGACATGTCCCCCCGGAGCACATTCCACAACTGGGGCAGTTCGTCGATCTTCGTCGCCCGGAGGAAGGCCCCTACCCGGGTGATCCGGGGGTCTCCCGCCACCGTCAGCGGGGCCCCTCGGGACGGGGCATCGGCCACCATGGTCCGGAACTTCAGCAACCAGAACGGCCGGCCCAAACGGCCTACCCGCTGCTGCCGGAAGATCACGGGGCCTGGACCTGAGAGGCGCACGGCGAGGGCCGCCAGGAGCAGCACCGGGGAGATCACCACGAGACCCAGGGCCGATGCCAGGATGTCCAGACTCCGTTTCAGAACCCGCTGGGTTCGCGATGGACCTCCTGGTGCCCGGTCGGCCATCGCGGTCACTCCTCCGCCTCGTCCAGGGCCTGGAACACCGCCGCGATCACCCGCTCCACGTCCCCGTCGGTCATCCGGCTGTAGATTGGCAGCGACACGCTCTGGCGGTAGGACCGGAGGGCCACGGGGAACTGCTCGGGCCGGTAGCCGTAGCGGTCCCGCCAGTAGGGATGCAGGTGCAGTGGAATGAAGTGCACCGAGGTCCCGATTCCTCGCCGGGCCATCCCTTCCACGAAGCGATCGCGGTCTGCCCGGACAAGCCGCACCACGAAGAGGTGCCAGGCATGGACGTCCTCAGGCCTGACCGGCCAGGGCAGGATCAGGCGGGGGTCCTGGGCGAAGGCCTCCAGGTAGCGTTCAGCGATGGTCCTCCGGCGATTCCACATGGCCGACAGCCGACGCAACTGGACGCGTCCCATTGCTGCAGCCGGGTCCGGGAGGTTGTACTTGAACCCCGGAGCGACCACCTCGTAGTACCAGGAGGCGCTCCGGGCGACATAGCGGTCCCAGACCTCCCGGTTGATCCCATGGAGGCGCATCCGTCGCATGCGGGCTGCAAGGTCCCGGTCTGCGGTCACCGCCATGCCCCCTTCCCCGGTCGTCATCGTCTTGGTCGCGTAGAAGGAAAAGACGCCCACGTCTCCCAGCGTGCCCGCGGGCTGCCCGCCGGCCGTGCAGGGCAGGGCGTGGGCCGCGTCCTCGACGACCCGGAGTCCTCGCTCGGCAGCGATCGCCATCAGTTCTTCCATCGGGCAGGCCTGGCCACCGAAGTGCACAGGGATCATGGCCTTCAGGCGAGCCGCCCGTTCCGGTGCCGTCTGGTCCAGTTCCGCCAGGGCCTGGCGGACCGTCGTGGCCGAGAGGTTCATCGTACGGTCGTCGATGTCCGCCAGCACGATGTCCGCACCCAGATAGCGGACCACCTCGGCGGTGGCCGTGAAGGTGTTCGTGGTGGTCAGCACGAGGTCCCCGGGACCGATCCCCAGCGCCTCCAGCGCCAGATGCAACCCCGCGGTGGCCGAGTTCACCGCCACCGCCTCGGGAACGCCCAGGTGCGCCGCGAACTCCTCCTCGAAGGCCCGGGCCCGGGGGCCCGTGGTGACCCAGCCGCTCCGGAGGGACTCGGCCACCGCCTCGATCTCCTCGGGACCGATGTCTGGAAGTGCGAAGGGCAGAAAGGACTCGGGAGTCTCCACGGTGGACCTCTCATGAGGGCGCGCGGTCGGCCCGGTCCTGGCCCAGGTCCGGTCGCACCGGAACGCCGCCCCGGGCCGCCGACTCGTAGATCGCCCGGATCACCGCCAGGGACTTGCGCCCCTCCCTCCCGTCGGTCGAGGGCTGGGCCCGCCCCCGGATCACCTCGATCACGTTCCGGTAGTACCCCAGGTGCCCGTGGCCATAGACCGTGGGAGGCGTGTATCCGGAGGCCAGGATGTCCCGGTCCTCGTCCTGGTAGGAGTCGAACTCCCAGTGGTCGATCCGGTTCAGGGCGATGCCTCCCACCCGGGCCGTGCCTCGGCTGCCCAGGATCGTCAGGGACCCCTCCAGGTTCCGGGGATGGACCAGCATCGTCACGTTGATGCTGGCCAGGGCGCCGCTGGCGAACCGGAGGATCGCGGTTCCCGTGTCCTCCGCCTCGATGCGTCGCCCCAGCGTCGCCGTGAAGGCGCAGACCTCTCGGACCTCGCCGCCGAACCACTGGGCCAGGTCCACGTAGTGGGAGGCCTGGTTCATGAAGGCCCCGCCGTCCAGGGCCCAGGTCCCTCGCCAGGGGGCCTGGTCGTAGTACTCCTGGGGCCGCGACCAGAAGACGTTGACCTCCATCAGGGAGATCCGGCCGAACCGTCCGTGGTCCAGGGCCCGACGCAGGGCCACGATGGTGGGGTTCAACCGGTTCTGGAGGACCGTGAACAGCCGGACGCCCCGTTCCTCGCAGGTCCGGATCAGCCGATCCACCCGGGGCAGGTCGATCCCGATGGGCTTCTCGCTGACCACGTGGAGTCCAGCCTGGGCCCCGGCGATGCCATGTTCCGGATGCAGGCCCGAGGGGGTGCAGACCGACAGGACGTCCAGTCCGCCGGCCTCGATCATCGCGTCGAGGTCGGTGTACCAGCGGGCCCCACCTGCCTTGCGGGCGGCCGCCTCGGCCCGCTCCGGGACCACGTCGCAGACCGCTGTCACCTCGGCGATCCCTTTCAGGGCCTCCAGGGCCTCCAGATGGAAGCCCGAGATGCGGCCGCAACCCACGATGCCGAACCGGATGACTCCTTCCTTCGGTGTTTCCATGATGTTGCTTCCGATGGTCAGGTGCGGATCACGATGCGCTTGACCTGGACCAGGGGCACCTTGTCGGTGTGGTCCTCGGTCTTGAGCACCGCCCAGCCCTGGTCCACCTCGACCAGCGTGGCGCCGCCCGAGACACCGACCTCCAGGGTCCCATCCGGGAGCAGCCGCACGGGCGCGCCGACCCGGGTCTTCAGTTCCCGGGCCACCGTGTCACTGGCCGAGGTCTCGGCGTCCTCGCCTCCCTCCCGGATGCCCTTCTTGAACTCCCGGATGCCTTTGCCGAGCCCCCCCATCACCTGGGGGATCCGGCTCGCGCCAAAGAGCAGCAGGATCACCACCAGGATCAGCAGCAGTTCCGTCGTGCCGATGCCGAACATGTCGTCCTCCCGGGGTGGTCCTCCCTGCCCCTACCAGACCTTCAGTTTCTTGCCTGCGCCCTGGACTGCGTCCACGGCCCCCTTGGCCTTGTCCCCCAGGCCCTGGACCCGGTCCACCAGCCCCGTCACCTGGTCCACCGTCTGCTCCGGTTGAGACAGCACCTCGTCGGCCTTGGCCAGATAGTCGTCAGGCCTCGACAGGGCGGCGTCCTTGTCCGCGATGGCCTGCTGCAGGCGCTTCTCCGGGTCGTTCTTCTGGACCCCGTTGCGGCAGACCTTCTCGCCATCCACCACCTCGACCTGATCGGCCCAGGACACGATCAGGTCCCAGGGCGTGTCCCAGTCGATGGGCACGAGCCGGGTTCGGGGGTGGCCGATCAGCCGCATCACGATCACCGCCTGGGCCTTCGCGTGGTCCTTGAACCAGATGTGGGGCCGGCTCCGGGGGTGCTTGTCCTTGCCGCCGTGCTCCACCACGTAGCCCAGTTTTGGACTCCGGAGCAGTTCCTCCAGCCGGAAGACGTTGTCCTCGCCGATCTCCTCGTCGGCCGGCGGCATGCCGTTGAGGACCTTGACCTTCGCGTACCCGGTGGCCCGCTTGAAGTCCGGGTCCTCCCGCATTCGTTCGAAATCCTTGTCCTTTCTGGCCTTTGCCAGTTTTGCCATCGCGTCGGAGGTGGCCAGGTCCGCCAGGCGCAGCAGGTACTCCACCGCCATCTCCCGGTGACCCGCCAGGGCATGGGCGCAGGCGGCGTCATAGAGCAGCTGGGTGCTGGCCGGATCCCGCTCCAGGGCCTGCTCGAAGAGGGCGATGGCCCCTTCCCAGTCCTTCTTCTGGTAGCGGTCCATTCCCTTCTTCCGGATCTGCAGGGCCGCCTTCTGGTCCTCCTCGCTGGCCGGATGGGCCCGGTACTTCTTGCGCTTCGGGGCCTCCTGGGCCGCACCCGTCTGGGCGGCCTCCGGGGCGAATCCCAGGCGTCCCAGGGCGGTCCGGGCCAGGTAGCGGGACTCGGGATCCCCGTCCCGAAAGACCCGCTGGAAGGCCCGGGCCGCCGTCTGGCGCTGGGCCTCCGTCAGGAGCCGGACGTCCCGGTAGGCCTCCCAGATCTTGAGGCAGGTCTGCAACTCCGCCAGCGGGGCCTCGTCAGGCGACTGGAAGAAGCCCTCGCAGTTGCCCTTCTCCCGGTCCCAGGACTCCTGGGCGACGGCGGGCGTCGCCAGCAACGCTCCCAGGCCGGTCCAGAGGATCAACGCCCGTTTCATGGCCCTCCCCATTGCCCAGGCACGGCGACCAGTATAGCGGACTCTGGTGATTCGGACGAGGAACCCCTCATCTCCTGCCACGGGTGAGGCCCTCGATCTCGTCGAGGGTCCTGGCGAAGAGGTCGAAGGCGGCCTGCATGGACTCGGGCCGGGTCAGGTCCACTCCCGCCCGCTTCAGGGTCTCGACCGGGTAGTCCGACCCGCCGGCCTTCAGGAAGTCCAGATACCGGGCCACCGCCCCCTTCTCGCCCTTCAGGACCTTCTGGGCCAGGGCGATGGCCGAGATCAGGCCCGTGGAGTACTGGTACACGTAGAAGTTGTAATAGAAGTGCGGGATGTAGGCCCACTCATAGCCGTCCTCGGGCCCCACGGTGAAGTCGGGCCCGTAGTAGGTCCGCACGAGGCCCTCGTAGATCTCCGCCATGCGCTCGGCGGTCAGGGCCCCGCCGCCCTCCACCTCCTCGTGGATCGCCTTCTCGAACTCCGCGAACATCGCCTGCCGGAAGATCGTGGTCCGGAGGTTCTCCAGGCGCTTGTTCAGCAGGGCCAGACGCTCGTCCCGGGTCCGGGCCTGGCGCAGCAGGTGGTCCAGCAGCATCTCCTCGTTGAAGGTCGAGGCGATCTCCGCCAGGAAGATGGGGGCGTCGGCCTTCGGGAAGGGCTGGGCCTCGCCGGCCAGGTGGAAATGGAGGGCATGACCAAACTCGTGTGCCAGCGTGAAGGCGTCCTCCAGTTCGTTCATGTGGTTCAGGAAGACGATGGGGTGCTTGCGCCATGCGGCGTTGCAGTAGGCCCCGGGGCGCTTTCCCTTCGCCGGGAAGACGTCCACCCATCCCTGGTCCGGCGAGAGGCCCTGGGCCAGCACTCGCAGGTAGTCCGGACCCAGGGGCTTCAGGGCCTGCTGGACCATCTCCACCGCCTCGCCGTAGGGAACCTCCCGGCGGGCCTTCGGGAACATCGGGACATAGAGGTCGTAGTAGTGGACCTGGTCCAGGCCCAGCAGGCGCTTGCGCAGGTCCACGTACCGGTGCAGTGTGGCCGGAAGGTTCCGGTGCACCACCTCCAGCAGGGTCTCATAGACCTGGACCGGCACCGCGTTCTGGTCCACCGAGGCCACCAGGGCCGAGTCGTATCCCCGGGCCCGGGCGATGAAGACGTGGGCCTTCACCGCCGCATCAAGCGACGCCGCGAAGGACCGCCCGTAGGCCTTCATGGTCTTCAGGAAGGCATCGACGGCGGACCGGCGGACCTCCCTGTCCGGGGATGCGCGGAACTTCGGGAACGTGGCGAAGGTGAGGGCCTGTTCCTGTCCTTGCTCGTCCCGGACCTTTGGGAAGGGGATGTCCTCCTCCAGGGCTCCGTGAATCGACTCGGGGGCCGCCAGCAGGTCCCCGGACAGGGCCAGCAGGCGTTCCTGGTCCCGGGACAGCACGTGGGGCCGCCGGCGGATCAGGTCGTCGATGTAGTGATCGTATTGGGCCAGACCCGGTTCGGCGGCCACGAACTGCTGCAGGGTGGCCGGGTCCATCTCCAGCAGTTCCGGCTCGATCCAGGCGGTGGCCTGGGCCAGCCGCGTGTGGAGGGCCTGGATCCGGTCCGACCGGGCCTTGGCCGCCGGGTCGGTCCGCCGGGTCGTGAAGTCGGCCTCCGCCCAGGTCCCCAGCAGTTGCACCTGGTAGGTGAGGTCGAAGGCCAGGTCCAGGCACTCCCGGAGCCGGGCCGGTCCTCGGGCCAGCGTGCCGGCGCAGGGCCGGACCTCCGGGATCCGGGTCTCCACCTGGGCGAAGTGCTTCTCCCAGGCCTGGGCGTCTTCGTAGAGGTGGGAGAGGTTCCAGCGGTACTCGCCGGGGATCTCCTCCCGGTTCGCGTCGCCTTTCGGGGTCCAGGCAGGCCAGCCGGCCTGGGCGCCCGAGGGCGCCATCAGCAGCAGCACGCAGGCCCATCCGGGGCGGGGAGTTCGGACATCGGGCATCGGGACCTCCTGTAGTTCTCCGGCAACGCGGCTCCAGCATGCCGCGCCGGCCGATGATAGGGCAATCCCCCGGGCGGTCCAAGGCGTTGACCTTTCCAGGGGCCTCCGCGTAGAATCCTCTCGTTCCTCCATCGAGGCTGCCATGAACGCTTCCCCGTGCCGATCGGCGTGCCTGGGACTGCTGCTCGCCTTCCTGGGCTGCCCCTCCCCGTCCGACTCTCCGGGAGGCGGCGGCGGTGGTGGCGGCGGCGGTGGGACGCCCTCGGGGGACCGGGTCCGGGGCAGCCTCTTCTATCAGGCCCGATTCCCGAGCGTGGCGGGAGGCGCCATCACGCTGGACACCCTCGAGACCCTGCCGGCCGTGGGGGCCGCGGCGGTGGTCATCGACGCCGGCGGCGAGGTCATCGGCATGGCCCAGGTGGACGGCGACGGGAACTTCGACGTGCCCCTCCAGCGGGACCTCGCCGGCGGCGAGCTGTTGATCTTCACGACCCTGTGGGCCCCGACGCTCCAGTCCTCGGGGATCTTTCTGGCGGTGCTCCAGCCCCCGGTGGACGGCCCGGGGACCTACGAGCCCGGTTCGGCGACCAGCGCCCCCTGGGCCTGGGTGGCGCAGGTGCCCGACGGGGGGGACGTGGGCCGCGTGGAGATCCGGGAGGAACAGGGCAGCGGGGCCCTCTACGTGTTCCTGTTCATGATTGCCGCCCAGGCCACGATCCTGGAGGACCTCTGCAACGGCAACGAGGACTGCCTGGTCTCGGTGGGCATTCTCTGGTATCCCGGCGTCAACTGGACCTGCGGGGCCTGCTATTCCCGGGAGACGCCCCAGCAGATCCAGAACGGCCCGGAGATGCGGCAGAGCATCTTCCTGGCCGGGGGTGCCCAGGAGTCCTCGGCCTGGGGCTTCACGGTGACGCTCCACGAGTTCGGTCACTCGGTGGCGGCCAACTACAGCCGGGACGACTCCCCCGGGGGGCCCCACGGCTTCGGCCAGACGATCGCCCCGGCCTTCGCCTGGTCCGAAGGCTGGGCCTCCTTCTTCGCCGTCAGCACCTTCAGCCGCTGGATCGGGGAGCCCTTCCCGATGTACTGGGACATCCAGGAGGGCAACTCCCTCTGGATCGACTACGATGCCATGACCTACTTCGGCGGGGACCTGGTCCGGCCGGACCCGGGGGCCGGCATGGCCCAGAACCTCGACGAGTCCTACGTCGTATCGATGCTGTGGCATCTCTGGGACGGGGCCGACGTGGCCGAGGGCAATGCCTGGAACGACGGCATCGCCATCGGGACCGACCGGGTGCTCCGGGCCTTCGGGTCCGAGCGGATGACCCGGTGGGACCGGGGCGGCGAGGGGGCCGACTTCGTCGATTTCCTGGACGCCCTGCTCTGCGCCGAGGGCGGGCAGACGGGATCGGTCACCCGGATGGTGACGGAAGGGCTCGGTTTCCCCTACGATGGGCAGCCGGGCTGCCCCTGAACAGGCCCATCCGGTCGAGGATGGGACGGGAGGACGGACCATGGTCAGGTGGTTCTGCGGGATCGCGATACTGCTGGCGGCGATCGGGGCCCAGGCCGGCGGGAACCGGCACACGCGCATCGAGGTGCCCCTGAAGGTCACGTTGTCGGGGGAGGAGGCCGGGGATCGGGCGACGTTGATCGCCGAGGTGGAGGTCCGAGGGCGGCTCCCGGCGGCGCCGGTGCTGCGTCTGCAACTGCCCGAGGGGGCCCGGCTCGTGGAGGGGGTGCCCGAGGAGACCCTGGCCGGGGCCACGGAACCCGGGCAGGTGACCCGGACCTTCGTGGTGGAGGGGCTTCAGGGGCGCACCGCGACGGTGGTGGCGGAGATGGTCTCGCCGGGAGCCGGTGCCCGCTCCCAGGCCTCCTGGCCGATGTCGCGGGAGGCCATCCGGGTCCAGCCGACTCCCCAGGCGGTTCCCATCCCGCCGGTGGAGGTCCGGGGCGTGCGCATCCAGCAGGCAATCCCCATCGAGCCCACCCCTCGGTGAACGGCGAGAACCGGAGGGCACAGGAGGCGGTCGATGAGTCGGATTGTATTGCCGTGGCCGTCCCGGGTGATGGACCCGGGGGCCCGGGTGCTCGTGGTGATGGCCCATCCCGACGACGAGATGTCCTGTGGAGGGCTGGCCCAACGCCTGCCATCGACGGCCAGGTTCCTGTGGGTCACCGACGGGGACGGCCTGGCCGAGTCGCTTCAGGTGCGGCCGGCCGAACTGGCGGCCGCCCGTCGCCTGGAGACCGAGGCGGCGATGGCGGCGGTGGGGGTCTCGGGGGACCGCCTGCGGTTCCTGGGCCAGGGGGAGATCGGGCTCTACCAGGCCCTTCGGCAGTGCCAGCAGGACCCCCGGAAGCGCCACGAGGTCTTCGGGCGGATGCGGGACGTCGGGCGCCTGGTGGCCGCTGAGGTGATGGCCTTTCGGCCCGACGTCGTGGTCACGATGGGATGGCAGGGGGCCCAGCCGATCCATGACCTGGTCCACCTCTGGGTCCGGCGGGCCCTGGACCGGCTGCCGGAGGCCCTTCTGTTCGAGGTGCCGATCCTGGACCTGGCCTGGCCTGTGCCTCTCCGGTTTCCCCCGTGGCATCGGGACCCCGTCCACGAGGTCCGGCTGACGGCTCGGGAGTGGGAGGCCAAGGCCCGGATGATGGCCTGCTGGATCTCCCAGGACTCGGTGCTGGCGCCGGTCCGATCCATCGTCCGAGGACTGGACTGCCTTGTCCGGGTGGGGGGTCGCCGCGTCTCGATGGAGGACCTGCTCCAGGCCGAGCATTTCACGGCGGTTCCACGGGACCGGGACTACACCCGCAGCCCCCACGGGACCGACCTCCTGGACTACCTGCTCGACGCCGTGGACGGCCCCCGCATCCTGTTCCGCCAGACCCTGGCCCCCATCGCCCACGCCCTTGCCGCCGACGGACAGGGACAGTCACCGATGTACCGCACTGATCCCGCCGTTCCTGCATAGGTGTTCCCGATTCCACCAGGATGGAACGCGCCACTCCGCGCCACCCGGGGGGACGAAAGGCTTCCCGGCCAGGGAGGAATTCATGGCCACGACAGGCCGTAGAACGCCTTGTTCGCTCCGGTTCGGGGGCGGGACCCTCCGCATGGGGGCGTTTGACCCCTCGCCCGGGTCGGCGTATGCTCCCGCCTGCCTCTGGGCACGAGGAGACAGGGCATGAAGGGGATGCGTCTTGCGGTGCGCGGGTTGCTGGTACTGGGCCTCTGCGCGGTGGTCGCGTCGGGGTGCAAGAAGAAGGAGGAGGTGGGCGCCCCGGTGAAGGCGGAGGTCGGTGCCGTTGCGATGCCGGCGCCGGTCCTGGCGTTCGCCTCGCTGAAGTCTCTGGATGGCCTCACGAAGGCCGTCGGGGAGGTGGTGGACCAGTTTCAGCCGGGCCTGGGGGCCATGCTGGCCGGGCAGGTCCCGGCATTGCTCCAGGCCAAGGTGTTGGGGCTGACGAGCCTGTCGTTCCTGGACCTGACGAAGCCGGTCCGGATCGTGATGCTGGACTACCAGAAGTTCGACAATCCCCTCCTGCTGGTCGTCAGCCACCGGGGGGCCGAGGCCCTGAACGGGGGACTTCCTCAGACGAAGGCGAAGGGGGCTCCGGACAACGAGTGGAAGTACGCCGGGCCCCAGGGCCAGGAGGTCTTCGTGAACGGCCTGGGGGAGGACCTGGTGGTGTTCTCGTTCCACCCGGGGGCCTTCGGGGCGGCGAAGCCCTTCCTGCAGGAGTTGCGGCGCTACCCGGGCACGGAGATCCTGGATGTCCAGGTGGCCGGGACGAACCTGAACCCCCTCGCCGAGTCGCAGATTCAGAAGGCCCGACAGCAGATCGGTCAGATGGCTGCGGACCAGGAGCAGGGAACTCCGATGGCCCAGGTCCTCCAGAAGGAACTGGACCTGCTGTCCTCCTTGCTGAAGCAGATGGAGGTCGGGCGGATCGTGCTGCGGTGGGACGGTTCGGTGCTGGCGCTGGACGGCACGGTGAAGGCCACCGGGGACGGGGGGCTGGCGCGACTCGCGGCAGACATGAAGACCCGCAAGATGGAGCTCTTCCGTCGACTGCCCGGGGAGGCGACGGTGCTGGTCGCGAGCAACCTGGACCCCAAGACCTTCTCCTCCTGGTCCGACCTGGCCCGGGACTTCTGGGTCCAGTCGCTGCAACTGACCGACGAGGAGAAACAGAAGACCCTGGACCTGTGGAACCAGATGATCGCCCTGCAGAGCGGGGATGCGGCCTTCTATCTTGGACGGGAGGGGGAATTCCCGTTCCGGGTGTTGTCGCTGACGGCCTATGAGGACGGGGCGAAGGCCCGAGAGGTGGTGCAGGGGCTCTACCGGCTGCTGTTCCAGAAGGCCGGGGTGCTGGTTCAGAAATACGCGGGCCCCCAGTTGCGGGAACTGGGCTCTCTGGACTGGACCTCGATGCAGACTTTGCTCAAGAGCCTGGAAGTTCCGCTCAAGACGTCTGGCATCGACGCGTCCATCGAGGAGGTGAACCAGGGGGACCTCAAGGGGGATCGGGTGGAATTCCGGATCGATTACGCCAGGGTCCCTGGATCGGCCGACAAGCCCGAGGTGCAGCAGGCGGCTCGGATGATCGGCAATCGGCTGGACGGGGCCCTGGTCTTCGGCCCGAAGGAGATGTACTTCGCGATGGGCAAGGACGCCATGGGAGCCGTGCAGGACCTGGCCAAGGGGAAGCCCCAGGCGGCCAACGTGCTGGACCCCGTGGTGCAGGAGGCGGGGTATCCCGTGTCTGTGGGCGCCTGGATCTCCCTGGTGGACGTGCTGCGGCTCGTGGCGGTCTTTGAGCCGTCGCTGGCCGCCCAGTTGCCGGGTCTGGCCACTGCCAAGACCGGACCCGGGATCTCCCTGGTGGCCGGTTCCCCCGGGGAACGCATCATCGGCGCACGCCTGGATCTGCCCGTTGCCGCAGTGGCCGGCCTCACCCGTCCCCCGGCCGGCCAGCCCGCCGGCGCCCCGGTCGCCCCCGCCCCGGCTCCCTGACCCCATCCTTTCCAGCCTTCCGTTCCTGCCTCGGTCTGCCGACCGCCACGGGGCTCGTGAGGTCACCCACCAGCGCGGGGACAGATACCGGTCGGCCTCCGAAGGACGGCATGGACCGACACCTGGTGCACCAGCGCAAGGGGCGGGAGGCCCGGGGCCGGTTCCGGGTCGGGGCGGCGGCCGGGGATCGCATCGCGGACCCCTTCTGGGGCCAGGTGGAGGGCCGGATGCCGTAGGGACCGGGTCGGTGCCGGTCTTGCTGTCAGGGGACCGGTGGGACCTGGGCCAGCAGGTCACCCGTGTCGGCGTCGAAGACCCACAGGGAGTTGGACCGCAGGCCGGTCACGTAGAGTTCCGGGCGGCCCTCCCAGTCCCCGGCGGCCATCGCGTAAGGATTGGTCCCCGGCGGCATCAGGGCCCGGACCTCCAGGGGCCTGCCGGTGTCGGCATCGACCGCCGTGACCCGATTGTCCCCGCTATCCAGGATCCACAGGCGGTCCCGGTCCAGCAGGATCCGATTCGGCATCGTGCCGGTCACTGCGAACCGGTCGTCCACCCGGGGGGCGCCCAGGAGGTCCGACACGGCCACCACTCGCTGGGCCAGCCCCAGCAGGACGTAGAGTTCCGGGGTCCCGCCGGGCCGCCAGGCGAGGTCCAGCACGCCATCCAGCATCCCCTCCACCCCGACCTCCAGAGACTGGATCGGGTCCGGGGCCCCTCCCGGGAGTCGGAAGGCCAGCACTCGGTCCCGGTTGAAGGACCCCGCCAGCAGCACGCCCGGAGGGCCCGTGAGGACCTTCACCGTGTCCTGGTCCGCCAGCCCGCCGAGGCCCAGGGACTCCAGGGACAGGGGGGCATCGGGCGATCGAAGCAGGTGTCCGGCCTCGAGGTCCGCCACCAGCAGCGCGGCCGTGGTGCCGCTGGCCAGGTAGGCCCGTCCGTCCAGGAAGGCCATGGACGAGGGATATCCGACGAGGGGATGCGTGGGGCTCGGGACGATGGGCATCCAGGCCACGATGCGAAACGGGTCCCCCGACCGATCGAGGCCCACCAGGGCCGCCTGCCCGGCGGGCCGGACCAGCGTGCCGTCGAAGGTCGTCTCCCCGGAACACAGGGCCCACAGGCGGGTCCCGTCCCAGGAGACCTCCTGGGGATTGCGGCAGGGCAGGGCGATGCGCTGGACCACCTGGCGCGACCCTCGGTCCACGACGGTCAGGAAGCCGGTGCCGAAGACCATCCGCTGGCCGTCGTACCGGAAGTCGGGATTGGCGACCACGACATGGCGGCCGGCCAGGGTGATCCCCTCGGGGGTGGAGAAGTCCCGGTCCGGGAGGGGACCGGGGTCCGGGAGGTCCACCGTCCCTCCGTCGGGACCGGGGTCGCGGGCATCGATTCCGGGGATGTCCCTCGGCGGGGGTGGAGCCGCATCCTCGGGAAGGTCCTGGGGGCCATCGGCCGACGCCGGAAGGTCGCCGGCGTCGTGGATGCCTTCCGAGCCGGCGTCGTGCTCGAGGCCCGGGGTGGGCTCACAGGCCAGCCAGAGTCCCAGGAACCAGGGCAGCAACGGCAGTCGTTTCATGGGGAGATGCTCACCTGGGCCCACAGGGAGAACCCTGGCAGCGGCCGCTGCAGGGAATCCACCGCGTCCCGCTTGTTGGTCAGGTTCCGGGCCTCCAGGGACAGGCGCACCGTGTCCCGGAGGCGCCAATCGAGCCGCGCATCCAGCCGGAACCGTCCCTCCTCCGAGGTGGACTCGAAGCGGTCCAGGTAGAAGGACGACTGCCAGCCTGGCAGGACCGCCAGGCGCAGGGTCCACAGGGTCAGGGCCACCTCCCCCTGGACCGTGTGGGCAGGACGGTCCGGCAACGAGAGCCCCGAGGCGCCGAAGGCGCTCCAGAGAAAGGCGTAGGAGGCCCGGACCGACAGGAAGCGCCAGGTGAACTCTCCGAGGGCCTCCATTCCCCGCATCGTGGCCCGTCCCGAGTTGTCTGCCTTCACCAGGAAGGCCGACCGGGGCAGGAAGAGGATCACGTTGTCCAGATAGTTCTCGAAGTAGGCGGCTCGGAGTCGCCAGGTCCCAGGCTGACCGGCCTCCAGGCCACCGTCCCAGGTCCAGGCCTCCTCGGGCCGCAGGTCCGGATTGCCCTGGACAAAGCCCACGTCGAAGTGCAGTTCCTCCAGCGTGGGCAATCGGAAGGCTCGGGACCCGTTCAGGAAGAGGCGCAATGGTCCCCATGGCGTCCACCAGACGCCGATCCGGGGGGCGATGCGCACCCCGGCCCCCTGGGCCCAGAGCACCCGGGCCTCTCCCGAGACCTCGAAGGGGTCCGACGAACGGCCGATGCGGGCCCCGACGGCCCCGGCGAGGGTTCCGCGGGCCGGACGCTCGGGGGCCTGGGAGAGGCGATACACCCTCCCCAGGTCGCCGGTCCCCTCGAGGCTCCCGAAGAGGGAGGCGATGGGCCAGGGGGCGACCTCGGCCGTCAGGTGGCCCCCGACTCCGTGGGCGATGAGCGTGGAGGCCGTCGGCGGCCCCATGGGGGGGCGTGGGTCTCGGTAGACGAAGGAGAGGCGTCGGTAGTAGAGGGCCCCTTCCAGGGACCCGGGAATCGTCCCCGGCAAGGGGCCGTTGCCCCGGGCCAGAAGCACCAGCCGGGAGTCCTGGTGGGTGGCGGTCTCCGAGGGGAACTGCTCCAGGCCCGGTTCCTGGCGATCGGTGAAGGCGCCCTCCACGAGACCCCCCAGGCGCCAGCCGGCCCCCGCCAGCCCGTCCACCCGGATGGTGGCCTCCAGGGAGGACGAGGCGGCATGGTCCCGTTGCCGGGCCACGCCGTTGGAGTCCCGGAAGGGGAACCGTCCCTCCGATCGCTGGCCCCCGGCGCCCAGCAGCAGGCCGACCCGGTCTCCCAGAGGCTGCACCGCGAAACCCTTCAGCCAGAAGGACCCGAAGGACCCGGCGCCCAGCGTTGCCTGGCTCCGGGATCCCCCCAGGGGGTCCGGCGTCCGGGCCTCCAGTCGTCCCCCGACCGCCTCCTGTCCCCGTCCTCCCCGGACCACCTCCAGGCCCTCCAGGGGGATCAGGTCCAGGCCCGTCAGGTCTGCGCCGCCCAGGAATGGGGAGTTCAGGGGCACCCCGTCCAGGGAGGCCAGGGTCGCCGAGGGGTCCGTTCCTCGGATCATCACGGTCTGTGGCTGGCCAGGTCCCCCAGACTCCCGCAGCCTCACGGCAGGCAGGCGACCGACCGCGGCGGCGGGGCCTCGGGGGGCCTCGAGGTCCTCGGGGCGATCCACCGGGTCCCGCACCTGGGAGCCCGCGACGTCGGGGGACGCGGGCGGGAGGCCCTCGACGTCGATGGGGGGCACCTCCAGGACCTCCGGGGAGGCCGGAGGGTCCCCCCTTCCTGGGGCAGGCAGCAGCGCGGCACACCCCAGCACCAGGACGGCCCAGGTCCCGGTGGGGCCTGGGCAACGGGCGGACCTGCGGCCGGCTCCCTCCAAGATCGCCTCCTGTCGACCTATCGCGGGGCCAGGTACCGGGCGATCACCCCGTCGATGTCCGCACCGTTCGAGGCCGGGTCCCGGACATAGAGGGCTCCCGTGTCGGGATTGGTCAACGATGGTGCCGTGACCAGTTTCAGGTAGGCAACGCCCTGACGACGGATCTCTCCCGCTTCTCCCTCGTCGGGAAGGTCGCTCAGATCGAAGGCGTCCCCGCCGGCCTGGTCCGGGTCGAAGGGGTCCACGGCGTGGTCCTCCTGGTGGTAGAGGACCGGCGTCCGTCCCGCGAATCCCGGCCACAGGGAGGGGGCCGGTTGATAGACCGCCGGGTCCTCGGCCAGGTACCGGTGCGGGAAGGGGACCCAATGGACTCCGTCCCGGGACAGGAAGACCACCACGAGGTCCATGAAGACCTGGCCCGGGGCATACTCGAAGGGATTTTCGAAGACCACGAAGTCGGCCCCGGGGCCATTGCGGATCCGGGAGCCACGGAATCCCAGCACGAGGTAGTTGTCGATGCCCTCCCGGTAGCCCAGGCTGAACACGTCCGTGCTGCCGGCGTTCTGGCCGCCGCCCCGAACGCCGTTGACCGCTCGGTAGGCGTCCTCGAAGTGGGTCCCGGTGTGGCCCGGGGCACTGATCCACAGGTCCGCCGTTGCCGGGGTTCCATCGGGGGTCAGCAGGGTCCAGGGGAAGCCCCCGCAGCCCCCGGTGGCCGGGTCGGTGGAGTCGGCCGCAGGCGTGGCGGCGGCCTCCTCCCGGGAGGCGGCCGCGAAGGCCGTCTGGCAATACCAGAGGTTCTGGTCGAGGAAGGTCCAGTCGAAGCGACTGAAGAGGCCCGGGTTCCACTGGTTGGCCGGGTCGTTCTGGGCCACGATCCAGCGGCCGTCGTTGTGGAACTCCAGCACCTCGAAGGACCCCATGCCCACCATCTCCCACCGGGACTCGGAGATTCGGTGGGTTCCGCCCCAGGGGTCCTGCCAGGTCCCGGCGATCTCCAGTCGTTCCCGGTCATCGGGGACCAGTCGGGTCCAGGGGAAGCCGCCGCAGCCCCCGGTGGCCGGGTCGGTGGGGTCGGCAGCGGGCGTGGCGGCGGCCTCTTCCCGGGTCGCGGCGGCGAAGGCGGTCTGGCAGTACCAGAGGCCAGCCTCGGTCACAGTCCAGTCGAAGCGGCTGAAGAGACCGGGGCTCCAGTCGTTGCGCAGGTCGTTCTGGGCCACGATCCAGCGGCCGTCGTTGTGGAACTCCAGGATGTGGAAGAAGGCCATCCCGACCATCTCCCAGGAGCCATCCAGGATCACGTGGCGTCCCCCCCAGTCGTCCACCCATCGGCCGGCGATCTCGATCCCCTCCTGCGGCGGCCCGGGAAGGTCGCCGTCGGTGCCCTGGTCCTGGGGCGGCGAGACGTCTTCCCCCGTGTCAGTCGCCAGGTCCGCTGCCAGTTCCGTCGCCGTGTCTGTCGGGAGGGCGTCTTCGGTCTCCAGTTCTCCGGGGAGGTCCGCTGTCCCGACGTCGGGGGAGTCCTCTCCCGGGACGTCCGTCGCCTCGGGGGAGTCCCAGGTTCCCGGATCCTCGGGGGGCTGGGAGTCGGCGGGGGCATCGGGCGCGATGTCCGGCTGCAGGAGGTCTCCCGCAGTGGAGTCGGGCGTCGATTCCGAGGTCTCGCATCCCGCCGCTGCGAGGACCCCGAAGACGACCCACAGGGCACGAACGGTCTGATCCAGGTGACGCATGGGCTCCTCCTCTCTGGTTCGGGTCTCGGGGGCAGCCATGGCACCGGATCTCACGTATCGCGACGAGGACTGGTCCGCCGGGAGACGAGGAGGATCCGCACCGCTTCCCTCCGAAACCGCGTGCGTTGTCCGGATGGCGGCGAGTGTCCTGGCTCCCGGATCCCTCTCCCCCAGTCCTTCCAGGCGCCACCCGGCGCCCGTGGCTGTTCTGGGTTCGTCCCCGGTGACAGTTGCGGGGGCAGCGCCGGCCTCTCACCGGCTTCCTGCACCGCCCATCCGTGGGCCTTGTACCCCATTGCGGCATCCCGGTCAATCCCGGCCGGGATGGCCGTCGTGAACCGGAACGCTGGCTGGGACGCTTGGAAGGGGTCTTCTGGTGGCCTGGTCAGCAGGGAGCGTCTCAGGGGCGCCGGCGACGAACCGCCAGCCCCAGCAGGATCAGCGCCAGGGGAAGTGCGTCCGCGGGAGAGGCGGCCATGCAGCCTCCCTTGGAGGGGGGCACCATGCCGGTCTCATGGGTCGTCGGGGCGGCGGTGCCATCTTCCTGAACGGTCCCGCCGGAGGCCTCCCCATCGGTGGGGTCCGTCCGGGGCTGACCGTAGGACCCGTCGCCCGGGGTGACGATTCCCAGATCGGCCCATCCCGGCGGCAGACAGAACTGGTCCGAAGACTCCTGGTCGCACTCGCAGGGACCGCACTCACAGTCGGTGGCGCCTCCCTCCCCATCGGGGGACGGGCAGGCGCAGTCGGGGCACAGGCAGGCGGTGCCGCCGACCGGCGAGCAGGTCCAGTCGGCAGGGCACTGGGCATCCTCGGCGCAGGGGATCTGCATCGGCTCGCAGTGGTGCCCCGTGACCTCGCAGGTCGGCTCGGTGTCGCAGGTGCAGGGATCGGGGTCCGGGCACTCGCAGGGCGGGCAATCGGCCCCCTCGGGGCAGGAGGGGCAGGCGCATCCGGCGCAGGCGCAGCCGCCGGAGCAGGCCTCCTCGGCCACGCACTGGAAGCCCGGGCCGCAGTCCTCATCCACCGAACAGGCCTTGGGCCTATAGACGCAGACCTTCACGAACATCGGCTCGCAGGGCGGAGGTTCGGGGCACTCGGGGCACTGGCAGTCGCAGCCCTCCTCTCCAGGACGGCAGCCGCAGTCGCAGGGCGGGCAGGCGGCCCCGGGGCAGGGAACCTCCTGCTCCTGGCAGACGAAGCCGAAGGGGCAGTCCGGGTCGGTGGTGCACTCCTTCCCGATCCCGCTGCCCCCGGAGGGTCCGGGATCGATGCAGGTACCCACGGAGTCGCACGGAGGACAGTCGGTCGGGTCCTCACAGGCGATGGCCGGGCAGGGGGAGGGCATGCAGATCAGGCCCTCGGGACAGTCGTCGTCGGTCGTGCACTTGTCGGCTGCCAGCACCGCCACTGGGAAGCCGCCCAGTCCGACCAGCAGCATCAGGGAGATTGCGTGTCTCATGGAACACCTCCTGAAAGACCGGTTCCCCTCCCCAAGGGGGGGCCTGCCTCTCGATTCTGCAGGAGCCATGCCAGCACCAGAATACCGGAAAATCGAGGCATTGACCACCAACGGTTCTCCCCGGATCGCCCTTCCCATGACGGCGGTGTCATGGTTCCCGACCGACATGCCCGGGAACCCTTCGGGACGCCCGTTGTGGTTGATTGCCAGAAAGGTCAATGGGTTGAGTGGGGTCCATGGGTGACTGTCCCCCGTCTGCGCCAGGCCCAGATCCAGAGCAGGGAGATCCCGGCCGCCAGCCCGACGGGGCTCCCGGCGGGTCCGGACCCGCATCCGTGGCCTGACCCTGCCGGAGGCGGGAGGGCCCCATCTGCCGGATTGTCGCCGCCATCCTCCGGATACGGTCCGTCGGTCGCCCGGTCCTCGCCGGGGCCCGGGTCCGGGGGAGTCGCCCCGTCGATCCCCACGTCCAGGGCATCCTGCGACGGGGTGTCGGTGGCGAGGTCCGCCACCGGGACGTCCTCCGGGAGGCAGGCGGGATCGCCCTGGCAGGTCCCCTCGGGGCCGCACCGGTCTCCTGCGGTGCAGGGGTCGCCGTCGTCGCAGGGGGACCCGACGGGCACCTGATCGAAACGGCAGGTCCAGGCCTCGCAGCGATCCACCGTGCAGGGATTGCCGTCGTCGCAGGTCCCGCAGGACACGCCGCAGCCGTCGTCCCCGCAGGAACGCCCCTCGCAGGAGCAGGCCTCGCAGGTCCCCTCGGTGCAGCGGTGGCCCTTGGGACAGGTCCCGCAGAGACCGCCGCACCCGTCGTCGCCACAGACCCGATCCCCGCGGTCCGGCGGCACCAGGCAGACCCGGAAGGTCACGCCGGCCTCGTCCTCCCGCACGTCGTACACCCGGAGCGTCACGGGGGTCCCATCCTGCAGGAACGGGGCGGGGTCCGTCATCTCGTGCATCCGGTCCCGGCCGGTGTCGGCTCCCAGGGGGGCCTGCACCACCTGGCCCCGGAGCCCTGGGCTTCCTCCGGGGCGAAAGACGTACACCTCGTCCGGCGGCCCGCTGCGGTTCCCGTCCCCTGCCACCGAGTCGTCCACCCGGTAGACCAGCAGCCCCGATGCCGGCAGGGAGCCCTCGAAGGGGCCCTCGGCCCGGCGGTACTCCAGCCAGAAGGACTGGCGGGGGTCCGGACCGGCCTGGACCCACACCGCCTGGGTCCCCAGCGCCCAGGACGGCCACAGGCGCACCTCCGCCCCATGGCCGACCTCCGGGGGCTCCGGGATCCACCCGAGGTAGCGCCACTTCAGGTAGGCCAGCGGGTGCTGGGGGGGCGACAGGGTCTGCTCCATCAGGTCCCAGGGACCGACGGGTCGCAGGTCGTCCTGGTTGTAGTGGTAGAGGTCCGGGGCGCCCAGCGTGTGGGCCATCTCGTGGGCGAAGGTCCCCGGCGAGAACCGCAGCAGGCCGGTGAAGTTCATGTTGTAGAGGTTCACGGCGAGGCCCCGGAACGGCACCGGGTCGGGGAAGGCCCACATGTGGGGCCACAGGAGGCCCGACCAGGGGTCCCCGGGGGGACCGTCCACCAGGAAGACCACGTTGTCCACGAACCCGTCGTCATTGGCATCCAGGTCCAGGTCCGCCGGGACCATCGCCTCGACGGCCTCGAGGGCCGACTGGAGCAGGGCGTGCTCCCGCCACCCGGCCTCCTGGTCGGTCCGGTAGCCCGAGGGGTTCGCGGTGGGGTGATAGACCCCGTAGTAGCCCCGGCTGTGGGGGTCGGTGTAGGCGACCACCCACCCCTGGTCGTCGGCCGGCGGCAGGAACACCGTCAGGAGGTCCACCGCGCCCACCGAGGCCTCCTGGAAGAAGGCCCGCATCGACGTCGATCCAGGGGTCGTCGCGTTGAACTGGTCCTCGAAGTCCTCGATGCGCTCGGTCATCTCGTCGTCGCCCTCGAAGCGGACGAAGATGGCCAGGTTCACGACGGTCCCCAGCAGGCCCGAGGGCTCCCAGGCCCGGGCCGGGAGAGAGGTCGCCGGGTGGAGTCGTCCCGATGTCGGCACTTGCGTCCCGAACGCTGGCCCGATGCAGCCTGTCAGGGGGTCCCGTTCCAGGGGCTGCCCCGACCCGTCCCGGACCGTCCGGTGGGACTCATCACCGGTCACCCACACGTCCAGCCGGCTGCCGTCGCACTGGCGGACCTCCAGCGGGAGGTCCCGGAGGAAGGCTCCGTCGGCCCTGGACATGGGCATCAGCAAGGCTGCCGCCCATGCCGGCCACAGGACTCGATGCAATCCCCGGGTCATCGGGTGCTCCCGGCAGAAGTCCAGGGAAGCATAGTCGGTTTCGGAGGCCCCGGCGATCCTGGCCTGGCCGAAAGGCGCTAGGATTGCCCCATGCGGGTCTTCGAGGTCTTCCGATCGCTGCAGGGAGAAGGAATCGAGGCGGGACGCCCCTGCGTCTTCGTGCGTCTTGCGGGGTGCAACCTCCGGTGCCCCTGGTGCGACACGAGACCGGCCCAGGAGATGGCTGCGGGGGTGGAACGGGACTGGCGGGAGGTGCTGGCCGAGGTGCTGGCCTGGGAGACCTCCCTGGCGTGCCTGACCGGCGGGGAACCACTGCTGCAACCGGAGGTCGCGGACCTGGCCCGGGGCCTGCTGGACCGGGGGATCGCCGTGCAGGTCTTCACGAATGGCACCCGGGACCTTGGGATGCTGCCGGCCGGGACGGCCCGGGTGGTGGACGTGAAGACGCCCTGGGTGCATCGCCCCGACCTCCCCTGGGCGCCGGAGGACCCCGTGCCCCCGGCGCCCCATCTCTGGCCCGGCAACCTCAGCCGTCTGGGCCCGGCGGACCAGGTGAAGTTCGTGGTCCGGGACCGGCGGGAGTTCCAGTGGGCCCTGGCCTGGGCCGACCAGACCGGGGTCTGGGACCGGGTCGGAGCGGTCTTCGCGACGCCCGCCTTCGGGGCCCTGGATCCGTCCGAGGTGGCCCGGTGGGTGCTGGAGTCGGGTCGGCCGATCCGCCTGGGACTCCAGTGGCACAAGGTGATCTGGGGCGCCGACACGACGCGGTGATCTCGGGAACCCCGGTGTCTGATCAGGGAGTGAGGATGCGGCGGGCCCGGTCCTCTCCCCCGGGGAGGGCCCTCAGGCGCCGCAGGTACTCGTCCGCCTCCTCGGTCCGGCCCAGTTCCCGGGCGATCCGGGCCGCCAGGTCCAGCGTCTCCAGCAGGTCCTCCCCGGCCAGTTCCCCATCCAGGCAGACCCGGGCCACGGCCAGGGCCTCCCCGCGGCGCCCCTCGGCCCGGAGGGTCCGCACCCGGTCCGGACATCGAGGGGCCTCCTCCCGCGCTCCCGCTTCCCGTTCCCGGGATTCGGGCATGGCCGCCGGTGCCGCCTGGGCCGGTGCCCGGGTGGCCTTCCGCTCCGCGGGTCCCCGCCCGAGGCCGCCGGCCCCTCGGGTCGGCTCCTGCGGAGCGGCCGTTCCCAGCAGGCCTCCACCGCCGGTGACCGCATCGACCGGACGGAAGCGGTCCATGTCCCAGGGCGGCGCCTGGGGGGCCTGTTCCGGGGCGGCCTCTGGCCTCTTGCCGGCTGGCGCCTTCCGGCCCGGGGCCGGGACCACCGGGCGGGAGGTCCGGGCCGGTCCGGCCTTGCCCCCGGCCTCTATCGTCGGCGCCGGCGCCGTCAGGGTCCTGGGCCCCTGATCCTGTCCGGCCTCCGCTTCCGGGACCGCTGCCCCGGATGCCAGGGCCCGGACCTCGGCACCCTCGCCGGCAGCCTCGCCTTTCGGGGAGGGCTCCTCTCTCGCCGCCGGCGCCTCGGCCTGGCGGACCGCGATCCCCGGGAGCCCCTCGGGTCCCCGGATCGACAAGGTCTCCTGCTGGCGCTGCCAGAGGTGGGCACCCACCACCGCGATCGCGACGGTCGCCGCGGCGGCCATCGCCACCGGGGACCAGCCCACCCACCGCTGCCAGAACGATGGGGCCTCGGACCCTCGGACCCTCCGGCGGGCCTCCCGGAGAATCCGCCTTCGAACCTCCCGGGGAAGCGGGGGCGCCGGGAGGGACCGGCTGGCCTGTTCCATGGCCCGGAGGGCCTCCAGGTCCCGGGCCAGTTCCGGGTCCTGCTGGACGACGGCCTCGAGGGCCTGGGCATCCTCCGGCGGCAGATCGCCGAAGACCAGTTCCCACAGGCGATCCTGTGCCTCGTCCCGGGTCATCAAGGCGATCCTCCGCTCTCCTTGCCCTCCTCCGGTTCCCCGTCGAAGGCCCCCATCTGCCGCCGCAGGCGCGTCACGGCGGTGTGCATCTGTCCCCGGACGGTGTTCTCGTTCACGCCCAGGATCGCGGCGATCTCCGGGAAGCGCAAGCCCTCCACGGCCCGCATCAGGAAGACCTCCCGGAGACCCGGGCTCAACTGGGCCAACGCCGCTTCCAGGGCCGCCTGCAGTTCCCCGGAGAAGGTGCCGGCCGAGGGGTCGGGACCCGGTCCCGCCACGCGATCGCCCATCGAAGGGCCCTCGGGGTCCTCGCCGGTCGCCCGGTCCAGGGAATCGACCGGCGGGCGCGCGGCACGGCTCCGGACGTGATCGATGCAGAGGTTGCGGACGATGCGGAACAGGAAGGTCCGGAACGAGGACTCCCCCCGGAACTCCCGGGCGGAGGCGACCACCCGGAGGAAGACCTCCTGGGAGAGGTCCGCCGCCAGTTCCCGGTCGCCGAAGTACCGGAACAGGTAGCCGTGGACCTGGTCGCCGTGTCGTTGCAGCAGCACCTCGAACGCCTCCTCCTCGCCTTCGGCGAAGCGCCGGTAGAGGTCCTCGTCGGACAGGCCCCGGAGGAGATCGACGGACGAGCGGCGAAATCGTTGGACCAGGAACAGCAGCAGCGGCAGGGCTCCCAGGCGAATCACCGGGACCCCCGGGGACCGTCGGTCCGGTGGGAGTCGAGGCCCAGCAGGGCCTCCAGGCGCGATGGGGTCTCCCCACCGGACCCGGCCAGTGTGGCGTGGACGTACCGGGCCAGGGGATCGGCCTCGAGGTTCACCTCGTCCCCGACCCGGAGGTGGCCCAGCGTGGTCGCCGCCAGGGTGTGGGGGATGACCATCACCGTGAAGCGATCGCCCCGGACCTCGTTCACCGTGAGGCTGACGCCGTCCACGGCGATGGACCCCTTCTGGGCGATCAGGGGGCGGAGGTCCGGGGGCATCCGGAAGGCCAGTTGCCGGGCCTCCCCGACGGGAGTGGCCTGCTGGAGCCTCCCGATGCCATCCACGTGGCCCGTGACCAGGTGCCCTCCCAGGCGGTCCCCCAGCCGCAGGGCCCGTTCCAGGTTCACCGGGCGGCCCGCCCGGGCCGACTGGAGCGTGGTGCGCCGGAGGGTCTCCTCGGAGGCGAAGACCGCGAAGCCGCCGCCTCGAACCGCCTGGACCGTCAGGCAGGGACCCGAGACGGCGATGCTCTCCCCCAGGGCCAAGGGCTCTCCGGGCAGCGTCCCCTGGACCTCCAGCAGGGCTCCGCCTCGGGCCGGGCGCACCTCCTGGATCACCCCGAGGACCTGGATGATGCCCGTGAACATGGACCCCCCTTCGCCGGGGCCGAGTCTAGCACGGGCCTGTCGGAGAGAGGGACCCGCCCCTCACCCGGAAACCGGGGCGGGCCGCAGTTCGATGCAGACGTCCGGGCCGATCCGACGGGTCCGGAGGATCTCGAAGGGAAGCGCGGACGGAAGGTCCCGAAGGCCCAGGTCGGAGACCCAGGCCGGGGCCTGGGGATCCCCCAGGAGCCGCGGGGCCACGAAGAGCCAGACCCGATCCACCAGTCCCGCCCCCAGCAGACTCCGGGTCAGGGTCGGTCCCCCCTCGATCAGCAGCGAGGTGATCTCCTGTCTGCCCAGTGTCTGGAGAAGCGTCTGGAGGTCCAGGCCGTCGGCGGTCGCCGGGACCTCCAGCACCTCTGCGCCTCGCTGCTGGTAGGCCTGGGCCCGGGGCGCGCCGGCGGCCACGGCGATGGCCACGGGCCCCCGGTCGATGGTGCCCAGCAGGCGGGCGTCCAGGGGGGTGCGGCCGTCCAGGTCGGCCACGATGCGCTTGAGTCGGCTCCGGGGACGGACCAGCGTCGGCAGCAGCAGGGGGTCGTCCCGGACCACGGTGCCGGCCCCGACCATCACGGCGTCGAACCAGGACCGGAGGCGGTGGACCTCCCGGCGGGAGGCCTCCGAGGAGACCCAGCGGGAACGGCCCTCCCGGTCGGCCACCCGCCCATCCAGCGTGACGGCCATCTTGAGGACCACAAAGGGGCGACCGCGGGTGATCCAGGTCAGGAAGGGGGCGTTCACCTCCCGGGCCCGGGGCTCCAGCAGCCCCACGTGTACCTCCATGCCGGCCCGTCGCAGCGTCTCGATGCCCTGCCCGGCGACCAGGGGATTCGGGTCCTGGTGGGCGATGAAGACCCGCCGCAGTCCAGCCTCCAGCAGGGCCCGGGTGCATGGCGGGGTCCGGCCGAAATGGCAGCAGGGCTCCAGGTTCACATAGAGGTCGGCCCCTCGAGCGGCCTCCCGGGCCTTCTTGAGGGCGTCCACCTCGGCGTGGTCCCCGCCGACCTGGTGGTGCCACCCCTCGGCCACCACCTTCCCGTCCCGGGCGATCACCGCGCCGACCATGGGGTTCGGGCTCACGGTCCCCCGGCCTCGGAGGGCCAACTGGAGGGCCCGGGCCATCAGGGCCTCGTGGGACCCGGTCATGGAGGCCCCCCGGTTCCTCGTCGAGACCGCCGGGCGTGGCCGACCCGGGCGCTCAGGAGGTCCCGGATCTCCTCCTCGAAGGCCGTGAGGTCCGTGAATCGGCGATAGACGCTTGCGAAGCGCACGTAGGCCACCGGGTCCCGCTCCTTCAAGAAGGCCATCACCTGCTCGCCAATCCAGCGGGTCTCGACCTCGGTCAGAATCTGGTCCTGGATCTTGAGCAGCAGGGTGTCCACGAAGCGGTCCAGTTCCTCCTGGGAGACGGCCCGCTTCTCGCAGGCCCGCTGGAGTCCCTCCAGGACCTTCTGGCGACGGAACTCCTCCCGGCGTCCATCGCGCTTGATCACCCGGGGCGCGAACTCTTCCCGGCGCTCGTAGGTGGTGAACCGCCGGGAACAGACGGGGCAGAGGCGCCGACGGCGAATCGCGGCCCCCTCCGAGGCCTCCCGGGAGTCCACGACCCGGCTGTCGGGATGGCCGCAGAAGGGGCACCTCATCGCCCGGCCTCCTCCTCCAGGTTCCCGATCTTCCGGATCCGTCCTTGATGACGTTCCTCGGGGGTGGCCTGCAGGAAGGCGTCCAGCATGGCGATGGCCTCGGGGATCGACAGCAGGCGCCCTCCCAGGCAGAGGACGTTGGCCCAGTTGTGGGTCCTGGCCAGCACCGCCGTCTGCCGATCGTGGACCACGGCCGCGCGGATCCCCGGGACCTTGTTCGCCGCGATGGACATCCCGATGCCCGTTCCGCAGCACAGCAGGCCGAAGTCCGCCTCCCCCCGGGCCACGGATCGTGCCACGCTGGCTGCGAAATCGGGATAATCGACGGGCGTCGCGTCGTCGTCGGTGCCGAGGTCCAGGACCCCAACGCCCTGTCCCCGGAGATGGTCCGCCAGGGCGGTCTTCAGGGCGTACCCGGCATGGTCCGCGCCCACCGCCACCCGCATCGGGTCACCCTTCCGCGACGCCGGGGACGATGCGGTCCTTGTAGAAGCCGCACTTCGGGCAGGCCCGGTGGGGCAGACGCGGCTCCCCGCAGCGACTGCACGACACGAGGGACTTCAGCGTCACCTTGTCGTGAGTGGCCCGGCGGGAATCCCGACGCGCCTTGGAGGTCTTCTTCTTCGGGACGGCCATGGAACTCCTCCTAGTGGATCCGTTTCAACGGGGCCCAGCGGGGGTCCTCTTCCTCGGCGGGGCAACCGCAGGGACCTTCGTTCAGGTTCTTGCCGCATCGCTGGCAGAGGCCGCGGCAGGCCTCTGAACACAGCGGCGCCTGGGGCAGGGACAGGACCAGCTCCTCCGCCAGCAGGGGCTCCAGGTCCACGACCCCGTCCTGGTAGGGGGAGGTCTCCATCTCGTCTCCCTCCGAGACCTCCCCCGGGAAGCGCCGGGCATGGACCTCGTCCTCGACGAAGAGGTGCCGGAAGGACACCTCGACGGTCCAGGGCGACTCGGCCAGGCATCGACTGCACTGGAACGTGGCATGGCCCGCGATCCGTCCCTGGACCAGCACCAGCCGGTCCGCCCGGGTCAGGTCTGCGGTCAGGTCGAGGCCCTCGGTCCCGGGGGAGAACTGAGGACCCATCAGCGGGGAGATCCAGGTCGGGTCCATGTGGTGATGGACCTCAAGCCCGCTCTCGGGGATCTCCTCGACGACGAAGCGGAGCATCGCCCCTCCTGGTTTCCGGACGCAGGAAGACCCCGATCCGGAGCGGCGCAATCTACGGCAACCGGGCCTCCAAGTCAAGCCGCCCCGGGGCGGCATGTTCCTCGACGGAAGGGGGGGGCGGCCGGTGGTTCAGGTGGACGGCGGCGGGTCCGGAGGGACCGGTTCTCGGGGGTCCGGGACCGGCGTGTCCGGCGTGTTCCGCACCTCGACGGTCACTTCTCCGAACACGGCATGGACCCGGAGGTCCAGTCCGGGGCCTCCGTCTGTCCAGTTGTCGGCGTGGCGCATCGTCCCGAAGGCCACGCTGTTGCCATTCGGCAGCCGGACACTGGCGAAGGCCGCCGAGGCCTCGATGCGAAAGGGGACCCCCTGTGGCACGATGAGGCGCCCCTCTCCGAAGATCGTGGACAACTCGATGGTCCGGGACGTCCCCGCGGCGGCGAGTTCCGACAGGTCCAGGGACCCCTGGGCGAAGATGATGGCGTAGCGATCCTGTCCGTCCACCGGCCGCAGGTCCTGCCGCCCAAAGAGGACCGAGTGGCCACCAGGGCCACATCCCCGCTCCCCGACCAGGACCCGGACTCCCAGGTAGATCAGCAGCACCGCGAACAGGATCCGAAACAGCGGGAGGTCGATGTGGAAGACCGCCTTCAGGATCACCGACAGTCCCAGCAGGATGAGCAGCACTCCCCAGAACAGGCCCGAACTCAGGAACCCCATCTTCACCTGCTTCTCCCTTCCGGGGCGATTGGAGACGGAGGCAGTTTACCGGTTTCCATGGCAGAAGTCCCCTGGCGGTCCGTCAAGGTCGTGGTAATGTTCCGGCTCCCCGGGGCAGGATGGACGATGGGGAGGCATCGCTGCGGGTGGTTGTGGACCCTGCCGTTTTTACTGGCCTGCGGCGGGGAGGAACCTCGGGGCCTCAGGGCCACTCCCCCGGGGACCGGGCCGCTGGTGCGATGGGATCTGGCGGCCCGCCCGCTGCCCGACATCCCCTTCCCCAATGACGTCGCGACGCGGCTGGACGAAACGTCTCCCACCGGCCGGCGCCTGAACGTCAGCCTGCTGGCAGACCTCCGCATGGACCGGCAGGCCCGGGGCCTCTTCGGTCGCCTCGATGGATTCGGGGCCTTCCAGCCCATCACCGTGGGGTTCTCGGCGCCCCTGGACCTCGAAGATCTGGCCCGAAGACACCAGTCCAACCTGGACTTCGCCGATGACGCGGTCTTTGTGGTGGCCGTGGACCCTGCCTCCCCGGACTTCGGGGAACCGGTCCTGCTGGACATGGGGCGGGGCAATTTCCCGGCGATCATCCGGGGGGACACGACCTATCTGCCGGCGGACCCCCACCAGGGCGAGATCTCGTTGCTCTTCGAGACCCGGGACGAGGACCTCAACGGCAACGGGGACCTGGACCCCGGGGAGGACCTCGACGGGGATGGGGTGCTGGACCGGCCCAACGTCTGGCCCGACGGGGTGCCGGTGAAGGACGGCCTGCTGACGCACTACGAGCGGGAGACGGACACGCTGCTGATCCGGCCGGTCGTGCCCCTCCGGGAACGGACCACCTACGCAGTGATCCTGACCTCCCGCCTCCGGGGACGGGACGGGCAGCCGGTCCGCAGCCCCTTTCCCTACGTGCACGCCCTCGACCAGACCCCCTCGCTGGCACCCCTGGAGGAGGTGTTCGCCAAGTGGGAGGCCCGGGGCATCGCCGTCTCGATGGAGGACGTCGCGTTTGCCTGGACCTTCACCACGCAGACGATCACCGCGGACCTGGTGGCGATCCGGGAGGGCCTCTACGGGCACGGATCGCTTTCCTGGCTGAAGGACCGGGTGCCGGCCCGGGCGACGCCCCTGCCGGCCCTGGACCCGGACCAGACCCCGCCGCGATATGTCCTGGACATCGAGGTCCTGAAGGTCCTGGTCGTCGGGGTGCTGGTGCCGGCCTTCGGCATCAGCGATGCCCAGGCCGCAGCCCTGGTGGAGGACATGGACGCCCTGGCGTACATCGCCCAGGTGCGCCTGCCCTCACCGGACTTTCTGACCGGCCGGGGAGACCGGTCCCTCTTCCTGGACCCGGAGGGGCAACGGCCCTGGGACTGGCACTGGGAGGTGGACCCCCGGAACGGCACCGCCGAGGTGGAGCCTCGGGACCTGGTCGTGACGCTGGCCATCCCGAAGACCACCGGGCGCTTCGGGCCCCCCTTCCCCGTCGCCGTCTATGCCCACGGCTACGGCCAGGCCCGGGTGGAGATGCTGGGGTTTGCCGCGGTGCTGGCGAAGCATGGCATCGCCTCGGCGGCCATCGACGGCTGGGGTCACGGCATCTACGTGAAGCCCGGGGATCGGGAGGCGATCCTGGAACTGGCCCAGGGCTTCGGCTTCGGCCCCTTCGTGGAGTCCTTCCTGGAGGGGCGGGCCCGGGACGTCACCGGCGACGGCCGGATCGACCCCGGGGCCGACATGTTCAGCGCCTACGCCTTCCACACCCGGGACACGATCCGGCAGGCGGTGGTGGACCACCTGCAGGTGATCCGGATGCTCCGGGGCTTCGACGGCGTCGCCACCTGGGACCTGGACCAGGACGGCGACGGCCGGGACGACCTGGCCGGGGACTTGGATGGCGACGGGGTCGTGGATGCCGGTGGTGCCGTGGACTACTTCTTCTGGGGCTCCTCGATGGGAGGCATCACCTCCGGCGTGGTGGGGGCCCTGGAACCGGCGGTGGTGGCCACGGCACCGGTGGCCGGTGGGGCGGGGCTGACGAACCTGACGGCCCGATCCCAGCAGGCCTCGGTGGTCCATGACACGGTGCTGCGGGCCCTGGGGCCGGTGGTCTCAGGCGAGGCGGTGGCCGAGGATCCGGGGGACCTCCGGGTGACCCTGACCTGTGCCCTGGCCCGGAAGCCGTTCGCGATGGAGGTGGGGGTCCTGGCCGGGGTGGCGCCGGGCGACCGCCTCGAGGTGACCAACCGGCGGTCCGGCGAGGTGCGGGGGGCGCCGATCCGGGAGGGACTCCGGGTCATGACGCCGGTGGCCGCCGACGTGGGGGACCCGCTGGACGTGGTGGTCCGGAATCCCGCCGGGGTCGAGGTGGCCCGCCTGGGGACCTGGGCTGCCGACGCGACCTACGGAAACGGCCCCGACCCGACCTTCCGGGCCGGGGACCCTCTGGTGGCCCCCTGCGAGGGGTGGGGCTACCACCGCCAGTCCCCGGACCTTCGCCGACTGATCGGACTGGCCCAGATGGCCCTGGAACCGGCGGACCCCATCCACTGGGCCCGGCACTTCTTCCGGGAGCCCCTGGCCATCGCCGGGGAGCCCTCTCGTCCGCGCAACCTGCTGATCCTGGCCACGATCGGCGACAACATGGACCCGCCGGACATCCACTATGCCCAGGCCCGGGCCGCCGGGATCCTGCCCTTTCTGGAGGTGGACCCCCGCTACGGAATGACACCCAATGACTGGCTGATCAAGAACCACGTCTTCGAGGGCATCTGCGGCCTGGGTCGCTTCCCGCCCAACGCCGCCGGCCAGGAGGTGCTCTTCGACCCGGACCGGCTGGATGACCTGGGACGGCCCCCGGGGCAGGACGGCAACGGCTTCGACGCCCCCTCCCCGGCCCCTGGCCAGGAACTGCGGCTGACGGTGCGGACTCCCACCGGTGTCTCGGGGATGCGCCACGGCCACATGCGGCCTTGCGGCAAGCACTCCTTCTTCATCACGGACCCGGCCAATCCCTTCAACGTGGACGAGTACCTGAACAGCCTCGCGGGGTTTTTCTTTGCAAGCCGGGGTGGGGTGATCCTCGACGACCGCTGCCACGAGGACTCGTCCTGCGGGGACCGGCTACCGGCGGTCGCCGGGAGTCCCTGAGGCGTTCAGACGGACCCAGGCGGGGTCCACGTGGGCCCACCCGATGGTCCTGCGGGCGTGGGTCCAGGTCATCCACAGCGACCCGTCCGTCGGGTCCTCGGCCAGGGACGGATAGCCGCAGTCGCCTCCCTCGCAGTCGGGGATCAGGTTCGCCACCGCTGACCAGGACCGGCCCTCGTCGTCGGACAGGGCGATGGCCTCGGGCCGTCGCCGGTCGGGGCTGTTGTCGAAGGCGGCGGCCACCACTCCGTCCTGCAGCCGGATGGCCACCAGGGAACCGCCGGGGTTCGGCAGGGGGCTCGCGGTCGGATCGGTCCAGGTCCGACCCTGGTCGGTGGAGGTCATCTCCAGGGCATGTCCGGGGAAGGGGCCGTTGCCGTTGCGCATCAGGGCCCACAGGGACCCGTCGTCCCGCTGGATCACCGAGGGCTGGATCGTCCCGACGTGGAGCAGCAGGGTCTCGGCCGGGAGGTCCCACTGGCGCACGTCCTGCCGGAAGCCGTCCCGGCTGGCCAGGAAGGTCGGCACGAAGAGGGTCTCGTTGTAGCAGGGCACCAGCGTCTCGCCGTTCCACAGGCGCACCGGCGGATTTCGGAACATCCAGTTCCGGTCGCTCCGCAGCGTGACGGGTTCGCTCCAGGTCCGGCCCTGGTCCGCGCTGCGGATCATCCGCAGGACCCCGTCGTTCCAGGAGGTCCCCTGCACCGTCACGAAGAACAGCCACCACTCGGATGGGTCGTCTCCCAGCGCGATGACCGGGTTTCCCTCGGGCGCCCCCTCCTCGTCGAAGAGGATCTCCCAGGGGCCGAAGTCGCCGCCGGGAGGTCTCCGGGACCAGACGATCCGGCTGTCGGGGGAGTACTCGCCTCGACCGGTGTACCAGACCACCAGCACGGTGCCATCGGGGGCCACCGCCACCGAGGACCCGTGGTGGTTGCACCGGGTGGTGGGTTGCCCCTGGTCGTCGGTGCAGGGGATCGCGTCCAGGGGCGCCACGAGTCCCCGATCGAAGCGCGGCCGCCGCCAGGCCTGCGGCCCCCCGGGGATTCCCGTCCCGATGCGCTGGACTCCCCGGGCCGAGGGGTCCACCACCAGCGGCATCGCCAGCAACGACAGGTAGAGGGTGTCTTCCCCGAACTCCCCGGCCCCGAAGGCCGGGTTCGCCAGCACCCGGTCCGTCGTCCGGGCGAACTCCCGCAGGTCTCCGCCCTGGGCCGGTCGGACCCAGATGGCACTGGCCTCCAGGCCCAGGGCCCCCTCGGGCATCCGGTCCCCCAGCACGTAGAGGTTGCCCTCCCGGTCGAAAGTCAGGCCGTCCAGGAAGTGGGCCACCGCCGGGGCGATGGTCGTCCGGTCGCCCAGGGTCCCGTCCTGGCGCAGTTCGAACCGGAACAGCCCGCCCACCGGCGCCAGGGGGTCCGTCCCGTCCTGGCAGAGAAGCGACGCGTTCTCGGTCGTGACCCAGAGGGCATCGAGGCGGGGGTCCACCGCGACCCCGTTCGGGCCGCCCTCCTGGGCGGCTGCGAACGGCACCTCGGACCGGAGGGTCCCGTTCCGTTCGAAGACCAGCAGCCGGCCCAGGCAGGTGTCCGCCAGGGCGATGGCCCCGTCGGGCAGGATGGCCAGGTCGTTCGGATAGGCCAGGGGCACCTGTTCCGGCCCGCCGGCCACGGTCGTCACCTGTCCTGTCGGGTCGATCCGCCGGAGGGCCTTGCCATCGGCATCGGCCGCCCAGAGGGTCCCGTCGTGGTCGAAGGCCAGGCCCAGGGGCCAGCCGAGGGCATCCCCGGACAGGGCCATCGTCGAGGCATCGCCCCGGGGGTCCATCGCCACCAGTCCCCCCGGCACCCCCAGGACCAGCCGGTCCCCGCCGGGGTCAAAGGCCAGGTCCTCGGTGGACCCCTCGATGCCGGCCTGCTGCAGGAAGGCATCCAGATCGCCGAAGGGGGCCGGGTCTGCGGGCGGATCACCCGGCAGGGCCTCGACCGCGACCACCGCGGTCCAGGTGTCGGCGGCGATCCCCAGGCGCTGGGGGACCGGCACTGGACCCAGGCGCCATCGCACGACGGCGATCCCGGCGGGGTCCGTCGTCACCCGGTCCGCCTCGGCCCGGCCGCCACCCCGGACGACCCGCACCCGGACCTCGGTGCCGGCCAGGGGACGCCCCCCGTCGTCCCGGACCTCGAGGGCCAGTTCCAGCGACGCTCCGGCCGGCGCCGCCTCGGGGGCTCCCCGGACCGTGATCCCCGGGGGCCCGGCCGTGTCCTCCTCCGGAGGCAGGTCCGTCGGTCCCGCCTCGGCGGTCTCGGAGGCCTCCATGTCCATGGTGGCCTCCACCGGGGACCCCTGGTCTGGCGGGCCCTCATCCGCCCAGGCCGGGTCCTCCGGGATTCCCGATCCCGGGTCCGAGGGGGGCGTTCCCGTCCCGGCCCCGCACGCCACGGGACCCAGGAGAGAGAAACACGCAGTCGCGATCAGCCTCGATCCGCGGACGACCATCCCGGTTCTCCATCGGCAGGACCTCCAGAGCATAGCCCAGGATCCGGTGTTCCCTTGCAAGGGGCCGAGGGATCGTGGGGAGACGGTCCCGGTCGGACGCAACGGCGGGCCCCGGAATCGTCCCGGGGGAGGCAAGAGGCATGCCGGAGGGATACAATCCGATCGATCCACCTGCTGGAGGCCCACGATGCCTCGCAACCTGTGGCTGGTTCTCCCGGCGCTGGGGATGGTCGCCTGCCTGGACCCCCTGGAGGGGAAGCGGTTCGCCTGCGACCCGAGGGGCCCGAACACCTGCGCCGCAGGGATGGTCTGCGTCGCGGTGGCATCGCCCTACTACGAGGGGGTCTGCATGCCCGCCGGGGAACCGGGCCTGGACGTCTCGGGGGAAGACAACGGGCAGGACGCGGGACAGGACTTGGGACGGGATCCGGGAGAGGACCCGGGCAGGGACCCGGGGGTGCCCCGGGACCTCGTCCCCCAGGATACCGGCACGGTCGATCAGGTCCCTCCGGCGGAGGTCCTGGAGGACTCGTCGGCGGTGGACTCGGGCCCGGGAGACCCGGGGACGACCGACCCCGGCGTGATCCCCGATGCACCGGCCGATCTCGGTCCCGACCCCTGCATGCCGGACTGCAGGGGACGGGAGTGCGGCCCCGACGGCTGCGGGGGGTCCTGCGGGGAGTGCGTGCCCGAGGCGCCCTGCCGGGAGGCCAGTTGCGTGGAGGCCCGGTGCGTGTTCCGCACCGTGTCGGGGTCGTGCTTCGTGAACGGGAGGTGCTGGAAGGACAGCGAGGTCCGACCGGGGGAGCCCTGCCAGATCTGCAAGGCGGGCAAGGACCCGGAACACTGGTCCCTGCTGCCCATCGGCTCCGAGTGTCGGACCTACGGGACCTGTACCGAACAGGGGGCCTGTGCGATGCCCTGCTGGGACTCCCTCGTCTCTCCCGGAAGCAATCCTTGCCCCGATGGCTACCGGGCCTACGACGGGTGCCACTGTCCGGTCCCCCCGACGGGGGTTGTCCAGTGTGCCCGGCAGCAGGAGCGGCTTCCCTGCGGCACGACCGGGTCCTGGTACGGGCAGGACGGGGACTTTCCAACCGGCCCGGTGCAGGTGGAGGCTGCTGGTGGGACCGTTCCCGCCAGCCGGGACGTCGCCACGGGCATCCTCTGGAACGTGGGTGACCGGTCGCCGAAGCGATATGAGGCGGCGGGGCTTCGGTGCTCGGGACTGGGAGTGGTGACGGAATGGAACCTGCCGTCCCGCTGGGTGCTGTTGTCGATCATGGACCTCTCTCGGCCCGGGTGCTGGAACGGAAACCCCGAGGGCTCTCCGCTCTGGCCCGCGGCCCTTGGTGGAGATTGCACCAGCGGGAACACCGTCTGGACCACCTCCTTTCCCGCGGGGGTCGTCGAGACGCCGCCGCTGGTGATCGACTTCGCGTCGGGAGATTGCCGGAGATCCGGGTGGCCCGACGAGACGGCGATGGCGGTGTGTGTCAAGACACCCCGGGGATTGTCCCCCTGGGACCGGAACCGGTTCGTCCGGGTCGCCGCGACGCCCGGGAAGGCCTTTGACCGCCTGACGGGGCTCGAGTGGGACGTGCCGCCGGGGGATCAGGTGGCCGGGAACTGGGGCAACGCCCTGGCCTACTGCACCTCCCGGGGCCAGAACTGGAGGCTCCCGAACCTCAAGGAACTGGTGTCCCTGGTGGACGAGGGGCGCCTGGGGATGTGTCCCGCGTGGATGGAGTTCTTCAGTACCGACTGTCGGCAGGATCGGCGGTGGTGGACCTCGACCCCGGTTCCCTGGAAGGCCCCCGAGGCTTATACCGTCAGCGAGGACGGGGTGGACATCGTGCCGGTGTCGATGGACAAGTCGGCATCGGTGATCTGCGTCCGGCGTCCCTAGCGGCGTCCCGGGGCATCGGTGTCCCGTCGTCGGGCATTCACCAGCGGAGATGGGCGACCACCTGGGCGGACCCGGGGCCGACGGAACCGCTCAGGACGGGCTCGATGCCGGCGGCCCCGCCGGGGGACCGGGGGCGGACCAGGTGCAGGATCACCCCGGTCAGGATCGCGGCCCCGCCGACGCCCATCAACACCCCGCCGGCGATGTCCCAGGTCCGGGCCCGGTCGGCCAGGCGATGGGCCTCGGCCTCGTCCATTCCCGTCACGGTCCCGTCGGGGGCCGTGGCCGCTGACGTGATCCGGCTGCGGTCCCAGGCCCCCAGGCCGATGCCGCCGGCCCCCAGCACCGCCAGGCCCAGGCCGGTGCCGATGGCCGCCCAGGCGCCCCGTCGCCGGCCATCGGCGGCAGGCATGCCTTGTCCGGGGGCCTCCGGCGGGGCCGCCAGGACCGGGGTGGTCGAGGGTGCCGGGTCTGGGACCTTCATGGCCAGGCGGGCGGTTCCCGCCTCGGGGATCTCCAGCGCCTCCATCCGGGCCTCGGGGATCCCGTCGGCCTCCAGTCGGACCGTCCGCCAGCCGGCGGGGACCTCGACCCGCGCCGGCAGCGTCCCCTGGAAGACCTCCCGCCCATCGACGAGGACCCGGACCTCCCCTTGCCAGTCGGCTCGGGTTGGGGTCACCTCCAGGACGCCGGTGACCGGCTGGAGCGCCACCTGCTCGATGTGCCGCGCCTTGGGTTCGACCCGGAAGGATCGTTCCTGGTCGTGGAATCCCCGGGCCTGGACCTTCAGGGTGTGGACACCCGGGTCCAGGCGCCGGAGGGCCTTCCCGTCCTCCAGGGGCAGAGGCCGCCCGTCGAGCCAGACCTGGGCCCCCGGTGGAGACACCTCGAACGCCACCTCGCCGGCCAGGCGCTCCCGGACCTTCCCGAGGCGCTCGTCAACCGCCTGCCGGTACTCCGGCGTCGCCGCCACGGACCGGAACTCCTCGAAATAGCGGAGGGCCGACAGGTCGTCGCCGGTCTCCTCGTAGCAGCGGGCGATGTTCCAGAGGACCTCGGGGATCACGAAGTCCGGCGGGTCGAAGAGGTCGTAGGCGTCCAGGAACTGTCGCAGGGCGTCCTCGTACTTCCCCGCATCGAAGAGCAGTTCCCCGGCCTGGGCCAGTTTCTCGGCCTTCTGCTGCCGGGACTCGGTTTGGCTGGCGGCGGGCATCGTCCACAGCGCCACGGCCACCAGGACTCCGGGGGCGATCCGCCTGGATGACATCCGCACCCTCCCTGCTGCCGGTCCCGGGGACATTCTACCGCTTTCGGCCCGCCGAGGGCCTGGGGGCGCCGGTCCGAGGAGGTGGCGTCCCCGCTCCAGGGACGGAGGAACACCACTACTTCAGGTGGAACTTCCGAACCGGGGGCTCGGGGGAGGGGTCCGGTGGCGGCGGCGATGGCCTCCGGCGGACCTCCGGGCGCAGGGTTCGGGGCACTGCCGGGGCCTTCCGGGGTGGTGTCCTGTCCAGCGACGAACGATCGCCCCCCTGGCCGGCGTCCACTGGCCGGGACCGGGCCAGGGTCCCGGCCTCCGGCTCCCCCGGGCCGGGGTCCGGCGGGCTCCCGGGAACGTCGGCAGCCTGCCGATCCTCCGGAAGGTCCCCTGCGGGGAGATCCGGAGCCTGGGCCGGCGACTGCCCGGGGGATCCATCGTCCTTCGAAGTCCCCCCGGCGGACGGCTGGACCGTGGCAGGCGTCGAGGCGGCGGTCGTTCGGTCCGGCACTCCCGCCCGCCGCACCAGGCCCGTCACCAGCAGGGCGACCGCGGCCACGCCGGCCAGCAGCAGGACGATCCAGCGCAGCCGGAGCGACCGGGATCGCCGGGAGACCGCCAGCAGGGGGGCCGGGGGCTCCTCTGGGGCGGAGGTCCCGGGTTCCGGGTGGTCAGGAACTGGAGACGGGACCGGGGCGGCTGCCGGGACGACTCCGGGCAGTCCCGCGAGGGTGCGCCCGTCATGGAGCGCCTCCAGCGATTCCTCCCGTGGGGGGCTTGAGGGGGTCTGGGGCCGGTCCTCCGAGGACGCGGTGCCCGGGGCGTATCCCTGCCAGGCGGCCCGGGGCAGGTCCCGGAAGGCCTCCCGGAGCGCCTGGAGCATCTCCTCGGCCCGAGAGAACCGGTCCTGGGGCCGGGGGCGCAGGGCCCGGCCCAGCAGGCTTCGGATCCCCTCCGGGAGGCCCCGGGCCTCGGGCTGCGCCAGGGGATTCCAGGTGGGATCGACCTTCCGGGTCAGGATGGCCAGGGAGGTGTCTCCGGGAAACGGGGACCGGCCGGTGAAGACCTCGTAGATCATCACCCCCACGGCATAGAGGTCCACCCGGCCGTCCACCGGGCCGAGGCTCTCGCCGTAGGCCTGTTCCGGGGCCATGTAGATCGGGGTCCCCATGGGCTGGCCGGTCCGGGAGACCTCCAGGTGGGAGGGGTGCTCCAGGACCTTGGCCAGGCCGAAGTCCAGCACCTTCACGAACCAGGGGTTGCCGTGGACCGGGGCCACCATCACGTTCTCGGGCTTGACGTCCCGGTGGACGATGCCCTGTTCATGGGCGGCGCCGAGGGCGTGGAGGACCTGTTCGAAGACCGCCTGGATCTCGGCGGCGCCGATGGACGGATCGCGGGGGCCATCACCGGGGAAGACCTGACGCAGGGTCCGCCCGTGGCGGACGTACTCGAGGGCCATGTAGGGGACCCGGAATCCCAGGTCGCCAATGCCATAGTCGTGGAGTTTCACGATGTTCGGGTGGTCCAGGACCGAGATGGTCCGGGCCTCCCGCTCGAACCGGGCCTCGCTGGCGGGGTTCAACTCCAGCCCCGAGACCAGTTTCAGGGCCACCTCCCGCATCAGGGGCTCCTGGAGGGCCAGGTAGACGGCCCCCATGCCCCCTTCCCCGAGTTTTCCGGCCAGCAGGTAGCGATCGAGGCGTCGCCCCAGCAGGGGGTCCAGGGGGCGTCCCTTCCGCTGGCACCACTGCTTCGCGGCCTGGAACCAGGGATCGGGGATGCCCCGGTAGCCCCGGGCGCTGCAGACCGGCTGCAGGCAGGGCTGGCCGACGGCGGGGACCTCGTGCTCGCAGTTCGGGCAGACGGCCCGGGTCTCCATGGCTTCCCCCTCGCCGACACAGTGTAGCGCATTGGCCAGAGCGCCGGGAAACGGCCGGAGGGGGCAGGGGGGCGAGGCGGGATGGTCCCGAAGCGGCGGGCCGCGGTGCCGGGGGACTCAGTTCGTCCGGGCCAGCTGGATGCCGTCGCAGCCCAGGGGGCAGTCCATCGTCATCACGGAGTCGGCCAGGGAGAGGCGGGCCGTGCAGGCATAGACCAGGCTCAGGGTGACGTCGTAGGCCCCCTCGCCGGTGCGCCGGAAGGTGCCGTTGGTGGTCCCGGTGGCCACCAGTTTGACCTTGCCGTTGCAGCCGTCCTCGGGCACGAACTCGTACACGGTCCCCATGGGGACGAGCACGCAGGCGGAGTACCAGACCGTCCAGCGGCCCTCGACCTCGGTGCAGGTCCCGGCATAGACCGGCCGGCACTGGCCGCCGTTGCAGGTCCAGCCCTCGGGGCACTGGAAGTCGAACCAGCAGTTCCGGGGCGTCTCGGGCACGCACTCGTTCCAGGTCCCGTTGCTCTCGCAGACGAGCCCCTCGCCGCAGTCGGCATCGACGAAGCACTGGTTGCGGCTCCGGCAGGTGCCAACGGGTCCCAGGGCCCGGTCGCACCACTCGTCGGGGTCGCAGTTGCCATCGGAGGTGCAGACGCCGTTCCAGGCCAGCCGGCACCGCGTCCAGTTCCCGTCGAAGACGCAGGCCTCGGTGGCGGCGCAGTCGGCGTCCTTGGTGCACTCGTTGGCGTACTGGCACTGGTTGTAGGGGATCGCCGGCACGCAGCGGTAGCCCAGGGGGCAGTCGGCGTGCTGCTGGCAGTTCGTGGCGTCCAGGCAGACGTTGTAGATGCCGTTGGACAGGCACCGGAAGTCGGTCGGGCAGTCCCAGTCGTCCTGGCACTCGTTGCGGGACTTGCAGGTGCCGAAGCCCAGCAGGCCGAGGTCGCAGTACTCGGAGAGGTCGCAGTCCCGGTCGGTCGTGCAGAAGGAGGGGTTGAAGTCGAAGCGGCACTCCTTCCAGTGCCCGACGACCTCGCAGGTGCTGTTGGCCCCGCAGTCGGCGTCGGACCGGCAGGTGCTGGCATAGCGGCAGAGGGCTGGGGAGGTCCCGTTGTCGCAGTGGTAGCCGAACTCGCAGTCGGCATCGCTGGCGCAGGGGACCTCCAGGACCCGGCAGACGTTCCACTGGGGACCGGGCAGGCACCGGGCCTGGGGCCCGCAGTCCGAGTCCCGGGAGCACTCGCTGGCGGGGACGCAGCGATTGTGGGGCTGGGCGTAGAGGCACTTGAAGCCGTAATCGCAGTCCTGGTGCCTCAGGCACTGCTCGGCGTCCATGCAGACGAAGAAGATGCCGTTGGACTCGCAGACCTGCCAGGAGGCGCAGTCGGCGTCGGTCCGGCACTGGTCCCGGCTCTTGCAGGAACCCACCCCCAGCACGATGCCGTCGCAGTACATGTCCGGCGGGCAGTCGCCGTCGGAGGCGCAGACATCCAGGCCGACCTTGCAGACCTTCCAGTTGTCCTGCTGGCGGCAGATCCGGCCGAACCCGCAGTCGGGGTCGTCCCGGCACTCGGAGGCATAGACGCAGGCGTTGGGGTCGACGGCGGTGTTGCACCGGTAGTGGAAGTTGCAGTCGCTGTGGACCTGGCACTGGTCCTCGGGGACCTGGCAGACGAACCACTGGAGGCCCGGGAGGCACCAGAGGCCCTCGGGGCAGTCCTCGTTGCGGATGCACTCGTTGCGGTTGCTGCAGACGCGCCGGCCGCTGGGGTTCACCTGGCATCCCTGACCGAAGGGGCAGTCGACGTCGACCCGGCACTGGTCCTGCCGGAGGGCGCAGGTCTTGCGGGTGGTGCCGGCCTTGCAGAAGTAGTCCTCGGGGCAGTCGGGGTCCACCCGGCACTCGTCGGGCAGGGCCCGGCACCGGAGGTTCAGGCCGTCATACCAGCACTCGTGGTCGGCGGGGCAGTCGGCGCTGGTCCGACACTCGTCCCGGGTGCGGCAGGTCCCGATCCCGAAGACCTGGCCGCCACAATACATGTCCGGCGGGCAGTCGGCGTCAGACCGGCAGGTCTGGAGCCCGAAGCGGCACTCCTTCCAGTGTTCCACCTGCTGGCAGGTGTAGCCGAAGGAGCAGTCGGAGTCGAGGCGGCAGGTGCTGGCATGGACGCAGGCCCGGTAGAGTCCGACGCTGCGGCAGGCGTCGTGGAAGGGGCAGTCGTCGTGGGTGGTGCACTCGTCGGCGGGGACCACGCAGGCGAGGATGTTCCCGACGGTGCGGCAGAGGCGGTCGGCGGGACAGTCGGCGTCGGTGGCGCACTCGCTGGCGGGGCGACAGACTCGGCGGGTGGTGGGGTTCTGGACGCAGACGGACCCAAAGGGGCAGTCGCCGTCAGCGCTGCACTCGGAGGGGGCCAGCACGCAGATGCGCTGGATGCCGTTGGTGCCGCAGGTCCAGTCGGGGCCGCAGTCATCGTCGGATCGGCACTCGTCGGGCAGGGGCTGGCAGACCCGGTGGTCCTCCAGGAAGAGGCACTGGAAGTACCGGGGGCAGTCGCGGTCCGTCTGGCACTGGTCGGCGGGGCGACAGACCTGCCATCCGGAGGGCCGAGGCAGGCATTTCAGGTCTCCGTTGCAGTCGGCATCGGTCCGGCACTGGTCGGGGGGCAGGGCGCAGCCGAGCCAGTTGCCGACGGGGACGCAGCGGTAGTCGTCGGGGCAGTCGCCGTCGGTGGTGCAGAAGCCTCGGGGGACGCAGACCTTCCGGCCGGAGGGGCGCTCCTCGCAGGCGTCGCCGAAGGGGCAGTCCTCGTGGACCGCGCACTGGTCCGGGAGACGCTCGCAGACGCGCCAGTGTTCGCCATCAACGCACTGGTGGTCTTCAGGGCAGCCCTCGGGGTCGGCGTCTGGGTTGCACTCGTCCGCGGCGAGGCAACCCCACTCGTCGGCCTCGGGGTCTTCGGGGTCGCAGCGGAATCCGTAGGGGCACTCGGCGCCGGGGTCTCGGCAGGAGGCCGGGACCTCGGGGGGGAGGTCCGTTGGGGCCTCGTCGGTGCCTGTCTCGCCGGGATCGGGGGTGTCGAGGGGGGCGTCCTGGGGGAGGGCGTCGGCGGGGACCTCGAAGGGGGCATCGGCCGGCAGGTCGGGGGACAGGTCGGTTCCATCGTCGCCGATCCGGTCGGTCCCAGGGAGGTCGAGGGGGAGGTCCCGGCCGATCGGGACCTCTGGGGCCTCGTCGGCCGCCAGGTCGGTGATGGGGACATCGGCGGAGTCCTGGCCGGGCACGGCATCGATCGGCAGGAGGTCGAGGGTGACGTCGCTGCCGCCGCAGGCGGCCATCCACAGGGCCAGCAGGACACCGGACCGGACAGGCAACCGAGGCATGGGGCTTCTCCCCTGGAAAGGCAGACGAGGCATTTCTAACGCAACGCAGCAAGGCCCTTCAAGTCCCGAAGCGCGTGTCGGGGGGCATCTGGGTGGCGGGTGGCCCGGGCGAGGCGGTTGCCGGTGGGTGGTGGAGCGGGGCGCTTGGTGGCGGGGGGCCCGGGGGCCGGTCCTCCGGACACGACGTCGCCCCGGGGGCGCTGCCCCCGGGGCGCGTCTGCGACCTCGGCGCGCGCGAAGGCATGGATGGCCCCCGCAAGGTCGCGCGCGCCTGCGGAGCGTCCTCCGGGCCCGGCCCCCGGGCCCCCCGAGAGAGGTGGGTGCCAGGGGGTGGTGGAACGGGGCGCTGGCGGGGGATGCGG